>Ga0207646_10001574_pt1 | contig 27926 bp, 25 predicted proteins | sample KBSK5502metaG_FD_184343 | JGI IMG/M metagenome (GOLD analysis project Ga0207646, IMG submission 184343) | Corn, switchgrass and miscanthus rhizosphere microbial communities from Kellogg Biological Station, Michigan, USA - KBS K5-50-2 metaG... | ecosystem: Host-associated > Plants > Roots >...
CACGTGGCGCTGATTGCGCGGACGGCCGAGCACGTCGGGGCCGCCGCGGTGCGGAAAGAAGAGGGCAGACTGTTGCAGTCGGCGCAAACTCATGACCCGGGACAATTCCTCGGTGTTACCAAGAATTTCGAGCACCGGGTCGATGCTGAGGGCGCGCTGACCGAAGCTAACCAGGCGCACGCCCGGCGATACCTCCACCTGGGCGAGCCGCAGAACGGAATGGTCCGGATCGACGGTCTGCTCGATGCCGAAGGTGCTGGCACCCTCCGCAGCGCGCTGGAGCCCTTCATGAAGCCAATGAAGGATGACGACCGGACCTTCGGCCAGCGACAGCACGACGCGCTGGTCGAACTCTGCCGGCAGCGTGCCATTGGCAAGCGCGACGGCGCCGGGCCGCGGCCGCAGCTGATCATCCGTGCCAGCCTCGACACCCTGGCCGGGTTGCCAGGCGCACCTGCCGGCGAGCTCGACGGTGGCGGCACCGTGCCGGCCGCAACGGTGCAGCGCTACGCTTGCGATACGGCGATCATCCGGATCACGGGCCGCGGCGAGCTGGAACACGAGTTGAGCCATGCCACGCGCACCATCCCGCCGTCAACCCGTCGGGCGCTCGAAGCGCGAGACCAGCACTGTGTGTTTGAAGGCTGCGACCGACGGCTGAACTGGTGCGATGGGCACCATCTTGTCTGGTGGATCAAAGGTGGCCCGACCACGCTGTCGAACCTGGCCCTGTTATGCCGGCAGCACCACCGGATGGTGCACGAAGAAGGCTGGACGCTCGAGCGTAAAGACGGACGATTCAAAGCCATCCCGCCGACCCATCGGGTGAGGCCCAGCTCGCGATCGGCTTAGACAGAGAGCGGCTGGTAGCATACGGCGGAATCGTCGATGGATGAGGCCGCCTATTTTCACGCGATCCCTAAGGCGGAGCTGCATCTGCATCTCGATGGCGCGCTGAGGCCGAAGACCGTCCTCGAACTGGCCAAGGCGGGGGGCGTCCCGCTTCCGACGAGCGACGTGGAGAAGCTCAAGGACTTTCTCGAAGCCACGGACCGGACCGCGTCGCTGGTCGAGTACATCGAGTATTTTCAATTGCCCATTGCCGTGTTGCAGAGCGTGCCCGCGTTGGAGCGGGCGACCTACGAGCTCTGCGAAGACCTGAGCAAAGACAATGTGCGATACGCCGAAATTCGTTACGGGCCCTGGCTGCACACCCAGCAGGGCCTGTCATTGACGGACGTCATCCGCGCGGTGCTCAGCGGCTGGGCCGGTGGACGAAAGGCCTTCGGCGTAGAGGGCGGCATTATCGTGACGGCGTTGCGCGATATGCCGCCGGCGCAGAACCTGTCGCTGGCGCAGGTCGCCGGTCGCTTCGTCAGCGATGGCGTGATCGGCTTTGATCTGGCGGGCGATGAGGCCGGCCACCCGCCGATCCTGCACGAAGATGCGTTTCGCATGGCGCGGTCGCTGGGGCTGAATCTCACCATCCATGCCGGCGAAGCGGCCGGACCCGAGAGCGTGCGCCAGGCGATCGCGATGGGTGCGCGGCGTCTCGGACACGGCGTGCGCGCGCAGGAGGACGCCGACGTCATGGCGACGATACGGGAGCTGGGCATTCAGCTCGACATGGCGCCCACGAGCAACGCGCAGACCAAGGCCGTGAGTCGCCTCGAGGACCATCCCCTGAGACGCTTCTACGAGTCCGGCATCAAAGTGACGATCAGCACGGATTCGCCGACGGTCTCGGCCGTCACGATGACCCACGAATTCGAGATCGCTGTGCGGGTGCTGGGCTGCTCGCGGGATCAGGTCTGGGCGATGAATCTGCAGGCGCTCGAAGGCGGCTTCGCCGACGAAGTTACACGGACCCGGCTCCGGCGCGAGTTCGTCGAAGCCAGGCTAGCTTAGCCGGGCGGGATCGTATCGGGCGGGGTGATGGAGCCGCTGCGGATCTTGATCCGAATCTCTAGCACCTGGTTGATCACGTCCTGGGGAACGATGCTGCTCGGCATGCTGAATCCGGTCGCGTCGTCCTGCAGCGAGAAGACCTGCTGACCGGCACGAAACTGGCCGGCCTGAAGCCGCTCGACGGTGAGGGCGACTACGTGGTCGACATGCTTCAGCGCGCTGGTGATCACGGCGGGGCTGACGAACGCCTCATCGTTATCGCTGCCGATCGCGTACGCCGATGCGTCGTAAGCCGCGTCGATGTAGCCCGAGGCGCAGCGCCCCGTCACTTCGAAGACGATATCCGCGCCGACGGAGATCTGGGTGATGCCAAGCTGCTTGCAGAACGCGGGGTCCTGCGAATCCGAGTACGTGATCTTGACAATGACGCCCGGGTCGACGGAGCGCGCGCCGGCGACGAAGCCCGCAATATAGCGATCGATCGCCGGCCCGTGATTGGCGCCCAGGACGCCCAGCACGTTGTGGCTGGCGTTGCCGACTTTTTCTTTCTCCATGAGGCCGGCGAGCGCCCCGACCAGGTAGCCCGGTTCTTGCTCGTTGAATAGCAGGTCGGCCACGTTGCCCAGGTCGACCGCCTGGCCGTTGTCATCGATGGGGAGCGCGTCAACCAGGGCAAATTTTTGATTTGCGTGCAGGCCCGCCGCGCGCCACACGGCCGTCGCCATGTCGGGAGAGATCGCAATCACGAGATCCGGATGGGCGGCGGCACAGCGCTGCAGGCTGGATAGATAATCGCTGGCGGCGTGCGAGGCGACCACCTGGACGCCGGCGCCAACGCTGCGGGCGCCGTCGGCGGCCAGTTGATTGAGCGTGTGGGGCGTCAAGCCGTCGGCATTGGTCGCGACGCACACGTGGATCTTCGCGCTGTCCGGGGCCGCGCTGGGCTCGCCGCAGGCCGCCGCGAGACCGGCTAACAGGACGAACATGGCCGATAGAGCCCCCACCCTGGCCCTGGCCTGGGGGAGGGGAATCTGGGCCGGGCTAGCCAGCTTTGCGCCGATCGCCGGCTCCACCTCCGGTCATCAGCAAACCCAGGCGCTCTTCGGGCGCGTCGGGAGGCTCGACGCTCACGATCCGGCCTTCGTACATCACGGCGATGCGGTCCGACAGCGACCGGATTTCGTCCAGTTCGGCCGAGACAAGAAGGATCGCCGCTCCGCCGTCGCGCTCGGCGATCAGCCGTCGGTGAATAAATTCAATGGCGCCGATGTCGACGCCGCGGGTGGGCTGTGCCGCCAGCAGTACTCGCGGCTGGGTCGCCATCTCCCGGGCCACGATGATCTTTTGCTGGTTGCCGCCGGATAGTGTTCTCGCGGGGGTCGTCGAACTCGGCGTCCGGATGTCGAACTCTTTGATCAGCCGTTGAGCCCAATTGAAGATCGCCTTCAGGCGCAGGATCAGCCCGTCCCAGGCGAAGACCCGCGTTCGCTGCCGGCCCAGGATCAGGTTATCGGCGACGGAGTAATTCAAGACCAGGCCTGCGCCGCGGCGATCCTCGGGGATATGACTGACGCCGGCAAGTCTTATCGTGTCCGCGCTCAGGTTGCCGACTTCGCGGTCGGCGAGAAACACATGGCCAGCAGACGAACGTCTTGTGCCGGCGAGGGTCTCGACCAGCTCGCTCTGCCCGTTGCCTTCGACCCCCGCGATGCCGAGGATCTCGCCCTGGTGCAAATCGAACGAGACGCCGCGCAAGGCCGGCACGCCCTGGTCAGAATTTGCCGATAGATTCTCGACGCGTAGCGCGATCGGCCCGGGCTTCGCCTCGGTCTTCTCGACCCGCAACAGGACATCGCGACCGACCATCAGCCGGGCGATCTCTTGTTCGTCGGTTTCTTTCGTAATAAGGTGACCAACCACCTTACCGCGGCGCATGACCGTGATCCGGTCCGAGATCTCGAGGACTTCTTTGAGCTTATGGCTAATAAAAATAATCGTCTTGCCGCCCTTCACCAAGCCACGGAGAACGCGAAATAATTCCAGCGATTCCTGGGGTGTCAGCACCCCGGTCGGCTCGTCCAGGATCAGGATCCTCGCGCCCCGGTACAAGACTTTTACGATCTCGACACGCTGCTGGAGGCCCACGGGCAGGTCTTGAACCCGTGCGTCCGGATCGAGGGCAAGGCCGTATTGCCTGGTCAAGTCGCTGATCGCCGCTCGCGCCTTCGCATAGTCATAGAAGCCACCGGGCCGTACGGGCTCGCTGCCGAGGACGACGTTTTCGCCGACCGTAAAGACAGGAATGAGCATGAAATGCTGATGCACCATGCCGATGCCCTGCCGGATGGCATCGCGTGGTCCCTGCATGGGCGCGGGTTTGCCTTCGATCAGGATCTCGCCGCCGTCGGCCCGGATCAAGCCATAGAGAATGTTCATCAAGGTGCTCTTGCCGGCGCCGTTTTCGCCGACCAGCGCGAGGATCTCGCCCTGACGGACTTGCAGATCGACGTGATCGTTAGCGACGACACCCGGAAAGATCTTGACGATGCCGCGCATTTCCACCGCCAGCCGTTGGGCATCCGGACGCTCGCTCGTCTCGATTGGCTTGTCTGTCACTCGGCCCCCGGGACGTACGGGATCCCGTCGGCGGCCGGCGGGCTGCTCCGCCGGACAACGGCGGCTAACACCACGAGGGTCAACAAATACGGCGTCATGCTGAGCAGGTACTGCGAGACATGAATACTCGAGTTCGCATCGTAGATTGCCTGGCCGAAACCAAAGATCAGCGTCGCGACAAAGGCGCCGATCGGCGTCCACTTGCCGAAGATCATGGCCGCCAGGGCGATGTAGCCGCGGCCGTCCGTCATGCCCGGGACGAAGGTGTTGGCGATGCCGATCGACAGAAAGGCGCCCGCCAAGCCCGACAGTAAGCCGCTGGTGATGACGGCGCCGTAGCGCAAGACATAGACATTGATGCCTGCAGTGTCTGCCGCCTGCGGGTGCTCGCCGACGGAACGTAAGCGCAGGCCGAGCCGCGTTCGGAAGAGCACGACCTGCGTCAAGACCAGAACGAGGAGGGCCACGTAGACCATGACGTTCTGCTGAAAGAAGACGCGGCCGAGAAACGGGATCTGGCCGAGCAGCGGGACGTTCCAGTTGGGCAAGGCGTTATTCGACGGCACCTGTCCGACGTCGGCCAGCCCATAGAAACGATTCAACAAGAAGACCGTGATGCCGGCGGCGAAGATATTGATGGCCACGCCACTGACAATCTGGTCGGCCCGGTAACGGATCGATACCACAGCGTGGATCGAGGCCATCAGGCCGCCCGCGATGATGGCACCCAGCACGGCGATGAACACGTTATGCACGGCGAGGTCGACGACGACGGCGAAGAAGGCCCCCGTCAACATCATGCCTTCCATCGCGATGTTCACGACGCCGCTGCGTTCTGAAATGACGCCGCCCAGGGCTGGCAGCAGGAGCAATGCGGCGTACTGCAGCGAGGCATGCCACAAGTCGGGCGTCCCCATGAGCCGAAAAATGTCGCCAACGAACGTCATGGCTGGACCAGCCTGGCTCTCATGCCGTGTCCTTGTCGTCGGCGGCCAGGTCGGTCTCGATTTCACTGGCGACGGCGGCCGACACGGCGTCGGCGGCCGGCGTGTCCGGTACCCGTCCTGGCGACGGAAGCCGGATCTTCAGCCCCCGGAGAAAATTCGCGGCGATCGAGAACAGGATCAAGGCCTGTAAGACATAGACGAGATTACCGGACACCCCGGCGTCGCTTTGCATCGTGCTGCCGCCGGCGTGCAGGGCGCCGAAAAGAATTGCCGACAAGACAATGCCGACGGCGCTGTTGAGACCGAGCAGCGCCACGGCGATCGCGTCGAAGCCGGTCGTGTCCGTGAAGTACTGGTCGGTCAGGTTGTGATCGACGCCCGCGATCTGCACGGCTCCGGCCAGGCCGGCGAAGGCGCCCGCGATCAGCATGCTCGTCACGAGAGTCTTTCGCACGCTGATGCCGCCGTAGCGGGCCGCCCGCTGGCTTTGCCCCACGGCCCGAATCTCGTAGCCGAGTGACGTCCGCCACAGTAAGAACGCGAAGACGGCGGCCGCGGCCAGCGCCACGAAGAGTCCGTAATGCGCCCGGTACACGGCGCCCGGCAGTCCTAAGAAGATCTGGCTGTTGTGGGGGACCAGGGTCGCGAGCTGCGCCGAGGCGCCAATGGGCGATGACTTCGAGCTCCCACCCGGCAGCTGGAGCGGCCCGCCGATGATCAGGAATCGCAGGAACCACTGGGCGACGAAATTGAGCATGATGGTGGTCACGACTTCGTGGGCGCCGGTTACGGCCTTCAGGACGCCGACAATGCCACCCCAGACGGCGCCGCCCAGTGCGCCGCCGACGAGCACCAGGGGCAGCAGCAGGAAGGCCGGCCAGCCCGCGAAATGAATGCCGACCGTGGTCGCCGCGATCGCGCCCATGATGAGCTGCCCTTCGGCGCCGATATTGAACATGCCCGCCCGAAATGGCAGGGCGACGGCGATCCCGGCCATGATCAGCGGCGTCACGACGACCAGCGTGTTCGCGAGTTGCAGCACCGACGGCTCGCCGCCGAAGCAGAAGAGGCCGAAACCGCCGCACGCGAGCGCCTGATAGGCCTTGAATGGATCGCCGCCCGTGACCGCCACGATGACGGCCCCGACGGCGAACGCCAGCAGCACCGATCCGATTGGCACGGCCAGCGCCCGGCCGGCCCCGCGCAGACTCTTGACGATCTGCGGCGGCTCCCGCCGGGCGCTGCGCTTAGCTGCTGCGGCCATCTGGCCGCTTCACTCTAACCGGAGTTTTAACGAATTTCTAGGGAACCGTGTCCGGCACGGTAACGGAGCCGGATTTGATCTTCGACGTCATGTCGGTTAACGCGGTCATCACGTCCGCCGGTAAGGTGCCGTTGTCCGCCTGGTAGCCAACCCCATCGTTGGCCAGCCCAAAGAGCGTCACGCCACTCTTAAATGCACTGTCCTTGACGCTCTTGATCGCCGTGTACGTCGCCACATCGACGCGCTTCAACGCGCTGGCGATGACGGACTTGTCCACGGCGCCCTGGTCCGCGTCCACGCCGATGCTCCAGATACCGGCCTTTCCGGCCTCGGTCAGCACGCCGTTGCCGCAGCCACCCGCCACCTGGAACAGGATGTCGGCGCCGCTGGCGATCTGGTTGTCGGCAACCCCCGCGCACTTGGTCGGGTCGGAGAAGTTATTGGAGTAGCCGTTGAGCGTGGTGACCGTCGGGTCCACCTGCTTAGCCGCCCACTGGTAGCCGGCGATGTAGTGATCGACCGGCGGGATCTTAATGCCGCCGATCGAGCCGATCGTGTTCTTTTTCTTCGCCCCGGCATTGTCTTTCTCGAGGACGCCCGCGATCGTGCCGACCAGCGCGCCCGCTTCCTGCTCCTTGAAGAGCAAGCCCACGACGTTGGCATGCTTGAGGTCGGTGCCCTTCGAGTCGGTGCCGACGCCGTCGATGATCGCGAAGTGGATGGCCGGGAAGTTACCCGACACGGTACCGATGGACTCGGCCATGAGGAAGCCGACGCCGATGACGAGGTCGTAGCCTCGTGTGGCGTAGTTCGTCAGGTTGGGGACGTAGTCCGAGTTGGCGTGCGACTCGGTGACATCACCCTGTACCCCGAGCTGCCCCGCACAGGTCAGGCTCGAACAGATATTTCCAGTTGACGCCGCTTTGGCGAGACCGACCGCCGCCAGGTGGTTAAAGCTCCTGTCGTTAAGACCGCCGGTGTCAGTAACCAGCCCGACCTTGATGGTCTTGGCGGGGGTTCCGCCGCCGGTGCTGCTCCCGCATGCGGCCAAGACGACCGCGAGCGTCAGAGCGATGCCGAGACTAAGCAAACGAACGGGTGGCTTCCTCATGCGTCATCCCCTTCAGTGGTAGTGAGACCCCTCGAACCGGGCGATTGTAACAGTTAATTGTTGGAAATTTTTCTGCTAATCGGCCGCTCAGGCACCCGTCGTTAGGACCCCGGCGGCCAGCCTGGCCGCAATCGTCTGTATCTCTTCCAGCTGCCCGGCGGATAACTCACGCTGGACCGGAGCCAGCTCGACCGCGCCCTCGGAAAGACCCAGGCGGCGAGCGCCGCCGGACCAGTGGCCGGCGGCCGCGTCGGCCACGATCAAGGCAACGCCCCGGTCGAGGTGCTTGATGGCGCTGGCCAGGAGGCAGTCGCTCACGGCCGGGTCCGACGGGGCCACCATATCGGCGCCAATGCAGATGCGGCCGGCTTGAGACGCGCCCCGCAACGCCCCCTTGCCGGTCGAGCCTCCCGTCCCGAAGATGACGTCGGCGCCTTGCCGCGCGAACTCGCGAGCCTGCGCCGCGCCCCATCCCGGGTTGGCGTAGGGCAGGCCGTCCGCGGCGGGCTGGTAGGCGCCGAGCACGCGGATGCCCGGCCTCACATACGCGGCGCCGTGCTCGAAGCCGGCGCGTTGGCGCTGGTCCGTGGCGCCGGATGGACCATAGACGCCGGCGATCACACCAGTCTTGCTGACCATGCTGGCCAGCGCACCCGCAAGAAATGCCGCCTGGTCCTCGCGAAAAACAAGCACAGCGAGGTTCGCCGGGCCCGCCGGCGCGACGATCGGGTCGACGAGCACGAAGCGCGTCCCAGGATTGGCCCGAGCGACATCGACGATCGAGTCCGTCAGCAGGAACGTGCCGGCGATCACGAGGTCGTATCCAACGTAGGCCTGCAGCAACTGGCGATACTCCGCCGGGTGGTTCGGAACGGCGGCCTCCGCATGGGCGCACCGTAGGCCACGCATACCGTCGCGAACGCCGCGCCATCCGGCCGCATCAGCCCGGGAATCGAGGCTGGCGACGTCGGCGACGAAACCAACGCGAAACGTCTGGGCACAGACAGCCAGAGGGGAGGGCACGGCGCGGGTGGGGCTGGCGCCAGCCTGAACCAGCAGCGAAAGACAGACGACAAGAAGCAGGACGCCGGCGGTCAGGTACCGAAGAGTCGATCGCCGTAGTCGCCCAGCCCAGGCAGGATGTACTTCCGGGCGTTCAGCTCTCGATCCCGCGCCGCCGTGAAGATCTGGACGTCCGGATGCGCTGCCTGCAGCGCCTGGATCCCCTCGGGAGCGGCCACGACGCACACTAGGCGAACGCTCGCCGGATCGTATTCCTTCATGATCTCGACGGCCTTGATCGCGGTGCCGCCGGTGGCCAGCATCGGGTCGAGGATCATGACGGCTTTGCCGGCGATGTCCGGGGGCAGCTTGACGTAGTAGCGGGAGGCGACGGCAGTCCGCTCATCCCGTTCCAGGCCGATATAGCCGACGGTCACGTGGGGTAAGAGCTCGAGCACTGGCCCCACGAGGCCCAGGCCAGCCCGCAGGATGGGGACAGCGACGACTCGGTCGCCGATTGCGTTGCCGTCGGTCTCTTCCAGGGGCGTCTGCATGCGATAGGTCCGGGTGCGCAGGCCGCGGGTCGCGTCGTACAGCAAGAGCGTGATGATCTTGTCCGAGGCTTCGCGGAACTCGTCCGGGGTCGTCTCGCGGTCGCGCAGCCGGGTCAGGTAGTGCGCCACCAGTGGATGCTCGACAACATGCAGAGTCATGAGGCCCCCTCCCCGGACGTCTCAAACGCTCGCCTGGCACTAAAGCGCCGCTCGCGTGGGCCGACGGGCCCGCCCCGCCAGCGGGGGAGGGGAGAGGTGACGCCTTCCCGCGAGCGGGGGAGGGAAGTTGCGGGGCGCAGGCTTTCGGGGAGGGTGGCGAGGCCGGGCTCAGCCATGCGGCCCTCGGCGAGCAGCTTCTTGACGCGGGCGATATTCGAAGCCGACCAGTTGCTGCCGGGGCGCCGGGGCGTGAAACGGCAGGCGTAGGTCGCATCGTCGATTGACTTGGTCAGGCCGTCGATCCAACCGTAGGCGAGTCCTTCCACGACGGAGTCTTCATAACTGATCCCCGACTTACCGGATGCCTTTTTGTAATAGACCAGCCAGATGTCGTTTGTATCGGCGTGATGCTTGGCCAGCCAGCGGCGCCACTCGAGGCTGTTGCGGACGGTGAGCGTCTTGCCGAGCTCCATGCTCAGGCTCTGGCTGGCTGCTGGACGGCACTGAGCGCGACACGGAACATCGGCGTCAGGTCGAGCGCGGCGACCCGGGCCGGGTCGATTTCCTCTTCGCCGGGTTCATTGACGACGGTCAGCACCGACCCGCCACGAAGCTTTCGCAGCGCGCAGATGACGAAGATCGTCGACGTCTCCATGTCGTTGCAGAGCACCTGCGCCCGGGTCCAGACCTGCAGCGCTTGCTCGAGCTCTTCGCGTCGAGGCATGCGCGCGGCGTGCAAGTCCGCGTACAGCGCGTCGTGGCTGCGGACGATCCCGGCGTGGGCAACCTGGTTCGCAGCACGGGCGGCGCCGAGCATGGCCGTCGCGAGCTCGAAGTCGGCCACGGCGGGATAGCTCAGCGGCACGTAGCTGGGGGTCGTGCCCTCATCGCGCACGGCGCCGGTCGCGATCACGAGGTCAGAAAAATGCACGCCCTTTTGGATCGACCCGGTGGTTCCGACCCGGATGAACGTGTTGGCTCCGATGGCCGCCAGTTCCTCGACGGCGATCGCCGTCGACGGTGAGCCGATGCCGGTCGAACAGACCGAGACCATTCGGCCACCGAGCTCACCTGTGTATGTCGTGTACTCGCGATTCCGCGCGATCAGTCGCGGACGGTCGAGCAGGCTGGCAATCGGCTCCGCGCGCCCGGGGTCGCCAGGGAGCAGTACGACCTCGCCGACGTCGCCCGGTTTGGCGCGGATGTGATACTGCAACTCCCCCATGGACGACGTGAGTTTACTCGGTGATAGGCCCCACCCTGCCCCCACCCTGCCCTCCCGCGCGAGCGGGGGAGGGAAAAGAGCCGCGCGAGCGGGGAAGGGAAAAGAGCCGCGCAAGCGGGGGAGGGAATTGAGTTTGCTTATTGGCTCCAGGCGTCGCTGGTCGTCGTAAACGTTTCGCCCATGAAGAGTCGCAGCAGCGGCGACGTGACGGCCTGCCGGTAAGAGATGGTGACGTGAATCGGCACGTTCTTGCTGCGATTCAGGAGCGTTGGCGAGACCGAGAGGGTGATGAGTGCGGGATTCAGGTCGCCGAGGTTCTCGAGCGCGGTCCGGCAGACGGCGGCGTCCGCGTAGCCTTCTGGATGAGCGAGCCCGCCGGAGACGGCCCAGCACGGCGTTGAATTGCCGCCGGCGGCTTCCAGGCTGCTGCCCGCGACGAAGGCCGCTTCCTGGGCGGCGTGGTTCACCTTGGCGGCGCTCAGCGCGAGACCAAAGAACTGGACGCTCATGATGCCAAGGGCAAAGACAAACGCCAGCACCATGGCGAATTCGGCGCCCACCTGTCCGCGCGAACCCCGATGCACGAGTTCAGCATCGGACGACGGCCTTGCCGGAAGCGTTACGTATCGAGCCGTTCGACGCCGGATTTCGTAACTCGTCGTAGCAGCAGCGCTATGGGCTGCGCCTGGCTTGCGACCGTGTAGGCCGCCGCAATGCGTTCCGTAACGTTGCGCGCCGCGGCGGCCGTTCGCGCGTGGATCACCGCCAGGACCTCGCCCGCCTCGACCGGGTCGCCGATCTTCTTTTCGAGCACGACGCCGACGGCCAGATCGATCGGCGCGGATTTCGTATCCCGTCCGGCGCCCAAGGCTTTGCCGGCGAGCGCGATCTCGAGCGCGTCGGCTCGGGCAACGTAGCCGCCGGCTCCGGCCGTCACCGGTTGCTGCACGGGCGCCGCCGGCAGACGGCTGGTGTCTTCCGTGACGCGTGGGTCGCCATCTTGCGCCGCGATGAGTTCCGCAAACTTGCGTAACGCAGAACCGTCAGTCAGTAGCCGCCGCAGATCTACCGGGGGGTGGCCGGCGAGCCGGAGCATCTCCGCGCCCAGCCGTAGGGAGAGCATCTCCAGGTCGGTGGGACCGCGGCCCGCCAGCGTCTCGATCGCCTCGTTGACTTCGAGCGCGTTGCCGACTGCGCGACCCAGCGGCTGCTCCATGTCGGTGACGTAGGCAACCGTTTCGCGGCCCGCGTTCGTGCCAATACGGACCAGAGCCTGGGCCAGCGCCTCAGCCTCAGGAATGGTCGCGATGAACGCGCCGCGCCCGCACTTGACGTCGAGCAGGATCGCGTCGGCGCCCGCGGCCAACTTCTTGCTCATGACACTGCTGGCGATCAGCGGCACGGAATCCACCGTGGCTGTCGCGTCGCGCAGCGCGTAGAGCGCACGGTCGGCGGGGACCATATCGGACGTCTGCCCCGCAATCGCAATGCCGATGCGACGGACCTGGTCAATGAAACGATCGATCGATAGATCGACCTGGAAGCCGGCAATGGACTCGAGCTTGTCCAGCGTTCCGCCGCTGTGGCCGAGCGCGCGGCCCGATAATTTCGCGACCGGCACGCCCGCCGCCGCCACCAACGGGGCAACCACGAGTGTCGCTTTGTCGCCGACGCCGCCGGTCGAGTGCTTGTCGACCTTCCGGCCGGGGATCGAGGAAAGATCGAGCTGGCGTCCACTCGCCGCCATCGCCAGCGTCAGGGCCGTCGTTTCGACCTCGGTCATGCCGCGCAGGCGGACGGCCATGAGCCACGCTGCCAGCTGGTAGTCAGGAATGCTGCCGTCGGTCGCGCCCCTGACCAGGAACTGGATGCCGGCGTCGCTGTGCGCCTGGCCATCGCGTTTTTCGCGGATCAGGTCGAGCGCCGTCACCCACGAAGTGTAATTTGGCCGGGTGTGGCTGACGCTGATCGGGCTGATCGTGCCGCTGGGCCTGGACACGTTTGCCGTGGCGGCCGCCCTGGGCATGGCCGGTGTAAGCGCTCGCGATCGGACTCGCGTCAGCCTGATCTTCACGGCGTTCGAGGCGGGGATGCCACTGGTCGGCTTCCTCGCCGGCAACCTGGCCGGTCGCGCCGTGGGCAATGCCGCCGACTACGTAGCGATCGCGATTTTGATCGCCCTCGGGCTCTTCATGCTGCGTCCGCAAGCCGACGATGAAGAGCGGCGCTTGAGCCTGCTGGCTCGCACGCGAGGGCTCGCCGTGATTGGCCTGGGCATCGGCATCAGCATCGACGAGCTGGCGATCGGCTTTACCATCGGCCTGCTGCATTTTCCCGTGCTCGTGATCCTCGTCTTGATCGGCGCTCAGGCATTTATCGTGACCCAGCTCGGGATCCGGCTCGGGCAGAGAATTGGCGAGCGCATCCGCGAAGGCGCGGAGCGGTTGGCGGGCGTTGCTCTCGCCGCCCTTGGGCTGATCCTGCTCGTGGAGAAGCTGAAATAAACCGGCGGGCTATTTGACCAAGTAGGAGTTCACGCCGGGGGCCGGGCAACCTTGGAGTTGAACTGGACGAGCAGCGCCGGATGCCCGGGGGTAAACCCGGGGCAGCCCGGGGTCCCCATGCTGTTGCCAAGGACGTTCCCTCCGTTCAGTTGGAGGAAGGCGCCAATGAACTCACCGTTGATCGCATACTGGCCGCTCGAGTTGCCGTCGGTGGCTGAGGTGTTGTGCGGACCGGACGCGACGCCCGTCAGGGTCATGGATCCCGACGGATCGGCGTCAAAGACCGTCCCCCAGATCTGAAAGCGCGGAACGTTGGAGGAGCTGGCGTTGAACGTCTCACTCCACACCGCCCCGTTATTGCCGTTGGCGGCGCTGATAAAGAAGGCGATGTTGGTGCTTCCGGTCGGGACGAAATGTGGGGCGACGAAGAAGACGCTTCCATCGTTGGGCAACGACGAGTTGTTCGCGGAGAACGTGCCACCGGCGTCCAAGATGAACTCAACTCCGTTCGTGCCGTCGGATGCCGGCGGCAGGTCGGTCGCGCCGATCGAGGGGGAGCCGACGAAGTGGGGAAGACCATTCGAGGTATTCGAAACGTAACCGCCGGTAATTGCCAGGCTAGCCCCCGATGTCAGGTAATAAATGCCGTTGAGAAAGATGTAGACGCTGTTGCTGCCGTTATCCCCAGCGGCCGGGATGTTGATCGACGACGTGTATCTGCCGGGTGTGTACACGTACACCCACTTGGAGGTGCTCGAGTTGGTAATGGTCACACCGTTGACCACTCCAGAACTTCCGGGTGCAAGCTTCGTCTTGTTCGTGGGATTGACCACGTTGGTGATCAAAGACGTATCAGGCGCCAGGTAGTCCGGCTCGGCGTCCTGGCCCGTCCCGAAATTGACCGGGCTGCTCCAAAAGGTGAAGAGCGAATGGTTATCGCTGGCAGCGTTGACCGTCACGTCGCCGTTCACGTTGAGGGCGACCTGAGTTGGGTTCGGGACGTGGAACTTTGCATTGCTGACCGTGAGGCCCTGGATGCTCGACTGGCAGACGTCGGTGCCGTCAAGGCCGTCGTCAATTTGCGCATAGCCGTTCTGGTCGTTTTGGATCGTGTTGCCGCTACCGCCGCTGGTGTAAGCGAATAGGGCGTAGGTCTTGGCGTTCGTGCCCGCCTCGGCGGTCGCCGTCGCGACGATGGCGATCTGGCTAAAGCCGAGAACCTGCACGAACGTCGCTACCGCGTTGTAGCTGACCGTGACCTGGACCTGCTTGTTGTTATAGCCCGACGGCGCCACGGCCGTGATCGTGTAGCCGCCCTGGATATCGGTCACGGTGTTGTTGACTGGCGACGTATAGAACGACGAGGTCGGATCATTATTGGCCGGGTTCTGGTTGAAGACCGCGAATGTGTCGTCCAGCGCGTAGTAAAGGGCGTAGTTCGGCTGCCCGTTCGGGTTTGCCACGGTGCCGACCAGGCTCTGAGCCCCGGCGAGCGCGCCCGAGTCGACCGCGTCTTGCATCAGCCGGCGCTGGAAGTAGAGACGGCCGGCATCGATCGCGAGCGCGAGCATGCCGCAGATCGCGACCATGGCCAGCGCCATGATGACAATTGCTTGTCCCGATCGACCCCGGCGCCTATGGATGGGCACGTCAGTATTCCGCCCTCATCGACGACCCCGCCGACATCATGAAGCTCGTGCCCGTCAGTTCGGAGATCATCGCGGTCATCGGCGCAAACAGATAGGTCACGCGCACGGTGACCTGGGGATTCCCCGTGGAACGGTTCGGCGAGATCCAGATGTACCCGGTGTTCGGAACCGTCGGCATCGACGGACTGGTGCAGGGGGTGGGCAGCCACGCGAGGCATGGGTCTTCGGTCAGGACCATGCCGCCGCCGCCGATCTTCGCCAGGGTCGCGTTAATGATCACGCTGTCGGGGGGCTGGCTTGCGTAGTTGCTACGCAGGACCAACTGGCGGGCGCCCTCGTGGGCCGCCTCAGCGATGTTGATGTAGACGGAGACCGCTCGCCCGAAGTCGAAGATTCCCATCACGAGCAGGAACAAGAGGGAGGCGAGCAAGGCAAACTCAACCATCGCCTGTCCCCGCGATTTGCGCCGATGCATCAGTAATTTGTCCTCATTTGCACCGACACACTCATGTGAATCGGGTTGCCAACGAGCTGCTGCATCAACGGGGTGTAGAGCTGAAAGTCGTACTTCACGTTGACGGTGACGTAGTAGTTCTGGTTGGCCGCACCGCCAGACACCCACTTGTCCACGCGGTTGCTGCTGTCCGGACAGCCAGCCGTGGAGTTGGTCGAGTCATGGGGTGGACAGATGGTGATGGACGAGGCTGGGATGGCGCTGTACGTTAGCTCGTGGCCGACCGCAGCGATGATGTTGGCATCGGTCTGCACAGGGCAGGTGGCGTAGGCATTCGAGGTGGAGCAGCTCGGGTTTTGCGGACCCGTGTAGATGTTGAGGATGGCGACGCGCGCGCCCTCCCGGGCGGCGTTAGTGATCGAGACCTGGAAGTAGTAGCCGCGGCCAAAATCCACCAGGCCGAAGGTCAGCAAGGCGAGGATTGGCAGGACCATCGCCATCTCGACAAGCGACTGCCCGGCGCGGCCCCGCCAGCGATTGATTTTCATTGATTCGTTACCTGGGGCACGGTGCGTTGGCGGCCCACGCCCCTACTGCAGATAACGCAAACGGTAAGGGTCTTTAGCTTCAAGTCGAGACACGGGTCCTTACAGGTCCCGTTACGACTTACGCGAGGGGCGGTCGCGGCGGCATGAATGGGAAAACGAGCGGTTGTTTGTGAACAAACGTTCCGTATTGCGGCTTGTTCGGGCAGCCGCTAACGTTCCCCGTGCGACCTGTCAGAAAGCCAGCAAGAGAAGGAAACGACTCTTGTAGGTCGCCGACGAGGGAGCCGCAAGGCCCCCACTCTCGGATCGTGAGGTCCGGGGGCCCGGCCCGAAAGGGCTGGGGAGTCGGTTGCCGCAAGGCGGCCGGTTCTGTCGGTGACGAAGGCTCGGCCCGCAAGGGCTGGGCTGGGCAGCGGGATGAAGGCTCGCTGGGTAACACCGGTGAGTTGTAAACCGTAACGGCAGGTCGCATTACTTTGTGCACCAACCGGCTTGGATGTCATCCAGGCAGGCCTTCTCAAGCTACGCACGGCGCAGGGCCCACGTTGACGCTTGACGGCTCGTGCCGAGCCGCAGAATGTTGCGTGCCGCGTTGACGTCGCGGTCGATGACCAAGTCACACTCCGGACAACGATGTTGTCGCTCTGAGAGCGGTTTCACTACAGACGTTCCACAACCCGAGCAGACCTTCGACGTCCGCGCGGGTGCTACCCGAACTACCTGGACACCAGCATCCTCCGCTTTGTAGCCAAGTAGCCTCAGGAATTGCCCCCAGGCTTGGTCGTGTACGTCTTTGGCGATTATTCCGCCGCCAGGTCCCGCAGAACCAGATCTTCGACGGCGATCAACGCGAACTCAGAAGTGAGCCGTCGGCTGAGCTGGTGGGCGTGGTTGCGTCGAATGTTTCGTATTCGGTCATGCAGTCGGGCGACGACTAGGCCGGCCTTCTGCCGGCGTCTCGAGCCCTGGACTCGCCTGGAGACTCGTCGCTGAGCCGTTCGCAGCCGCTTCGAGCTGGTGCGAAACGCACGCGGCCCGGGAATGAGTTCACCCATTGATAGCGCGGCGAAGTTCTGAATGCCAAGGTCGACCCCCACCGTAGGCCCGATTGCTGTCTTGCGATGCAAGGGAACAGAAGCGCCAGCACGATGCACGCGTACCAGCGATCGGCGCGGCGCCGAACCGTAAGGATGTGGCGACTCCCGGCCGTTGGCAGGCCGCGATGCCACCTGACTTTGAGGTGACCGATCCCTGGGAGCGCCAGACGGCGATTCTCTATCACCCAGGAACCACTCCACGTCAGGACGTCATATCGAAGCCGCGACCGATAACGCGGGTAGCCGGGCGTCTGACCGGCCCCTACGCGGCGTAGGAAATTCTGGAATGATCGGTCGAGCCGACGCAGCGGGTCCTGCCCCTGGTGGGCCATCCCCCGCCCGAGCTGCCGACATTGAAATACGAATCCGATCGGTCGGCCAGCTCGCCATTCATAGCGGCGCTGTTCTAGCGCGGCGTTATAGAGGTCACAAGCAAACTGGAGGTGAGTCTCCAGGACGAGGCGCTGGCGCCTCGTTGGATAGATTCGATATCGGTAGGTGCAGTAGACGCAGACGCGACCGTCCACGGGGCAATCCTTACAGTCATGCCCGACAGGTGTCTCTCGCGAGCCAGCAAATTAGTCTGGCGATGTGCCTGAGCAGCCGCCCGGTTCTGATCGGCTTGCTTCGCGGCCAGAAGGGCCGCATGATAGCAGCCCGAAAGGCACGGTCCTCCGCGAGGCGCTCGGGCTCATGAAGTCCCCCACCCTGACCCGAACGTCTCAAACGCTCGCCTGGCACTAAGCGCCGCTCGCGTGGGCCGACGGGCCCGCCCCCGTAAGCGGGGGAGGGGACTTACGAGAGAAATTCGATGAGTAGCTGGTTCAGGCGATCCGGCTGGTCGAGCGGCACCCAGTGCGAGCCCTCGACACGCTCGTAGCGCCAGCGGCCCTGCACCCGTTGCTCGGATCGGGTCATCGCCTCCTCTGTCAAGTAGAGGTCGCCGCTGCTCCAGATGCCGAGGGTGTCCGCTTTGATCATCGGCAGTTGCGGCCCGCCGGTACGGCCGAGAAGCGCCTGCACCGGAAGGTTGGCGCGATACCAGTTGAGCGCGGGCGTGAGCGCGCCGGGCTCGGACAAGGCTTTCACATAGGCGTCGGTGTCTTTCGCGCCGCCGGCAAACAGGCGAAATAAATACCAATCGTCGCGTTGGATCAACTCCTCGGCCGTGCCTTCGAACAAGAACAGCAGGCGATACCAGCCTTTCTGGAACTCCTCGAGCGTCGGCTTCGCCGCGGTGCCGGGAGCGCCGACCGAGATCGCGACCAGACGGTCGACCCGATCGGGCGCCAGCGCGGCGACAAGCCACGCCACCGCGGCGCTCCAGTCATGCCCGACCACGTGCGCCCGCTGGATGCCGAGCGAATCCATCATGCCGGTGACATCCCGAACGATCGCGGATAGTTTGTAGTCGGAAACCGCCGACGGCTTGCTGCTACGTCCCCGTCCGCGCATGTCGGGCACGATGGTGCGAAAGCCGCTTTTGCTGAGGGCCAGCACCTGGTTGCGCCAGAGATCGCCGGTGTCCGGAAAGCCGTGCAGCAGGAGGACGGGAGTGCCAGAACCCTGATCGCGCACGTAGAACTGAAGCCCGTTGGCCTCGATCAACTCGGTCAAAGCAGCCCCATCTTAGAATCAACCCGGATGGAGTCCTCCAACTCGGCGGCATTCGACGGCCTGCTCAAACGCGGCGAGTTGATCGAGTCGGTCTCCGAGATGACGCCGGACTACCTGCGCGAGCTGAAGCACACCCTGATCGTCTCCGGCGACACCGAATTGATCTCGGCGCCCGCCTACTACCTGGCGGCGCGCAAGGCCCCCAGCGTCAACGCCTTCATGACCGGCATCGCCATCATCCAAGACGAGCTGGCCCACGCGCACATCGCATATCACATCCTGGAAGAGCTCGGCGAGAGCCAGGAGGCGCTGATCTTCAAGCGCGATCCCAAGGCGTTTCGCTACCCGTATGCCTTCGACGTGCCGCTGGAAAGCTGGACCGAGTTGGTGGTGGCCAACGCGATGTACGACCAGGCCGGATTCTGCCTGCTCGGTGACATCCACGAGCAATGCTCGTACGGCCCATGGAAACGGGGGCTCGTGAAAGTCATGGCCGAGGAGAACTTTCACCTGCGCAACGGTCGCAACTGGAGCAAGCGCATCAGCCAGGCCGGCGGCGCCGCCAAGGAAGAACTCCAGCAGGCGGTCGACTGGATGTTTCCGCTGACCGTCGAGTGGTTCGGGCTGCCGGACAACCTCAAGCAACACAGCGCCCAGCTGGACTATCGGCTCAAGGGTCTGACCAACGACCAGCTGCGGCAGCAATGGCTCGCCACGGTCGTCCCCTTCATGGGATCGATCGGGATCCGGGTGCCGGCGCACCAGGAAAACAGCCACTACGTGCTGGATTACCCGTTCCCGAGCACCTTCGACGCCGAGTCAAAGCGCTGGGATTTCAACGATCCGTGCAGCTGGGATGACGTATTGAAGCGCTGGCGCGAGCGCGGCCCCCGCAACGCCGAGATGGTCGCCCTCTTCCAGGAGAGCTTCAGCAAGTTCCAGGTCCAGCGATGAGCCCCCACCCTGCCCTCCACCAGAGGGGGAAGGAAATATCGTCGGAAGAGCGGATCTGGTCGGCGCTTGCGGAAATCAACGACCCGGAGATGCCGATCAACCTGGTGGACCTTGGCGTCGTCTACGGCGTCGCGCTGGAGGATCGAACGGTTCGCGTGCGGCTGACGTTCACGGCGATGGGGTGCCCCGCGAGCGACATGATCATCGGCGACATTCGGGAGCGGCTGCTGGCCGAGCCCGGCGTCGATGAGGTCGCAATTGAGGTGGTCTGGGATCCGCCCTGGTCGTCGTCGCGGCTGACGGCCGAGGGACGCGAAGCCCTGCTGGCCTGGGGGCTCGCGGTCTAATGGGCTTCGCGCGCGTCCACGACGAGGTCCAGGAGTACGAGGTCTTCGCGCGCAAGACCAGACTCGAACCGCTGCGCCAGGTCGGCGCCGTCGTGGCCCCAGACGACGAGCTCGCGATGGCGTACGCGCGCGCCACGTACGACGAGGAGCGGTGGGTGGAGATGATGATCGTGCCCAAGGCGGCCGTCATCCAGCTCTGGGCGCCGGGCGAGGCCGAAGCCTGAGCCTCTACTCGCTGGTCAAGAGCCTCGCCGACAACAAGCAGCTCCTCGGCATGCGCTACGCGGAGTGGTGTATCGCCGCACCGACGCTGGAGGCCGACATCGCGGCGGCCGCTATGGGACTCGACGACATCGGGCACAGCCGGGTGCTCTACGGCTCGCTGCGCGAGCTTGGCGAACCCGACGTGCCCGACGAACCAGGGAGCTATGCGAACGTTCCCTACCTCGATCGACCCTGGACCGACTGGACCGCCTTCGTCGCGGCGAACGGCGTGCTGGACAGCGCCTTCACGCTTATGATCGAGGCTCTCGCAGGCGGCAACGTCGAGGTGCTGCGCAGCCGTCTCAAGAAAATGCTCCAGGAAGAGCGTTATCACGCCATGCACGGCCGTAGCTGGCTGCGCGAATCGCGGGCCGCGGTCGCCGTCGACGAGGCGTGGCGCGACTCGATCGTGTGGATCGGGCCCGAGGATGGCGACGTCGACGAGCTGCATGGAAAGGGCATCCTGAGCCTCGGCGTTCGCGAGCTCCGCCGGCGGCTCGAGGAGCAGGTGAGCGGCGCGCCCGCATCGACGCCAATCGACTGGAAAGCCCGGGACCCGGTCCGCCGGCGCATCGTCCCGGGCGGGATCGACGAGCTGACCCTCAGCATGCTGCAGGGGCTCGCCGAAAAGAGGTACATGCCCGCCGGTGCCTAGAGAGTCGAATGCCCCCACCCTGCCCTCCCCCGCAAGCGGGGGAGGGGAAGTCGTAAAGGCCCCCACCCTGCCCGCCGCCGCAAGCGGGGGAGGGGAAATAGGCCAACTGCCCGCCGCCGCAAGCGGGGGAGGGGAAATAGGCCAACTGCCCGCCGCCGCAAGCGGGGGAGGGGAAATCGTCCCACTGCCCGCCCCGCGCGGGGGAGGGGAAATAGGTCAACTACCCGCCGCCGCAAGCGGGGAAGGGGAAGTCGTAAAGGCCCCCACCCTGCCCTCCCCCGCGAGCGGGGGAGGGGAACTACAAGGGACGGCGAATCCCGGGTGCCCGTTCTGCCGATCGAAGGACACCGAGGTCATCTCGTTGTTTGGCAGTCAGGTGATGACGATGCAGTGCAAGTGTCGAGCCTGCGGTAATTTCTTTGAAGCGAGCAAGTACTGATGCCGCCGCCGAGGTCGCGCCGCGTGCAGTCGATGGTCCGCATGACGATGGCCGATATGGCTGAGCTTGCCGACGAGCGGCCGGGAAGCTTCCGCCTCGAGAACGCCGATACAGACCTGGCTCCTCCAGCGCACGCGATACAGGCAACCCGAGATGCCGTTGGCGTGGACCGGTACAACAGCTATTTGCCGCTCCACGGCTTGCCCGAGTTGCGGCAGGCGATCAGCGACCGCTATCGCGCCGACCTCGGCCTCAAGTACGACCCGGATGGGGAGATCGTCGTGACCTCCGGGGTGGGCGAGGCGATGCTCGACGTCCTCTTGAGTTATGTCAACGAGGGCGACCGGGTCTTGATGACCAACCCGACCTACAACGGAATGGCGCAACGCGTGCGCCTCGCCGGCGGCGTCCAGGTGTTCACCAACCAGGTCGAGGCAAATGGTTGGCATCTCGATCCAGCGGATCTTGGGCGAGCGGCGAAGGGCTGCAACGTGATCTTTTACGGGTCGCCCTCGATGCCAACCGGCGTCGTCTTTACTCGCGCCGAGACGGAAGCGTTAGCCGAGGCCGCGGTGCAGAACGACGCGCTGGTCATTTTCAACGGCGCCGTCGACAAGGTCCTGTATGACGGGAAGACCGCGATCAACCCGGCAACGTTGCCAGGCCTTCGGGAGCGGACGATCACCGTTGGGTGCGTCACCAAGAACTACAACATGGTGGGCTGGCGGATCGGCTGGGCGGTTGGCCCGCGTGAACTGTTGCAGCCGGTGCACGACGTCCATATCTTTAATGGCATCATGGCGAGCGGATATTCGGAGGCCGGGGCGGCCGCGGCCCTCAACGGTCCGCAAGACTACGTTTCGGCGTCGGCGCAGACCTACCAGCGCCGGCGCGACGCGCTGATCAGTCGGCTGCGGACCATCGACGGTATGCGACTGGTCGTTCCCGATGGCGGCTATTTCTTCATCGCGAACATCGAAGCCTTCGGAGTCTCGGCCGGTGACTTTTGCCGGCGGCTCCTGGAAGAGGAAGACGTGGCGATCACGCCAATGAATGCGTGGGGCGCGGATGACTTCGGCGACCAGCACGTCCGGTTTATCTTCACGAATGAGCCGGAGGATCGACTCGTCCAGGCGGCGAACCGGATCGCGGCGTTTGTTGACCGGCACTATCGGCGTGGCTGAGGACCGCGTCTGAAGCCCCCACCCTGCCCTCCCCCGCAAGCGGGGGAGGGTTATGACAGCGATCATGCGTTTGCGAACCGCAGTTTGGAGTTGCGGCTGTCTGCGCTGGCCTCTAGGCTTCGCCCCGCGACCTGTCAGAAAGCCAGCCGGTGAAGGAAACGACATCGGTAGGCTCCCGAAGACCGAGTCCGCAAGGGTTCGATTAGTACGGAGCGAAGGTCCTTCCGGAAACGGCTGGACTGGGCGGCGGTAAGGGCTCGTTGGGTCACACCGGCGGGTTATCAACCGTAACGATGGGTCGCTTCACTTTCTACAGGTTCTGCCGGCTTTGCCTTCCCGAGCCCGGCAGACCTGCGTGCCGGCGAAGCACCGCCGCTCGCGCCGGCTCCCCCCCGGGCCGGCGAGCAGGTATCATAATTCCTGAGTGCAAAGGGCCGGGCTAAATAATTTTCTGGCTGGTTCACGTCTCTTGTTTTCCGAAACTTAATCGGCTATCGTCTCAAGAAGGGCCCGGGCGAGGACGGAAGCAGCCGTTTCGGGGCAATCAAGGAGGGATGGACGTGGCTCGATATCGCTTGCTTGCAGCAGCCGTTCCGATCTTTATGGCCGCCTTGGCTGGGGGGTGGCCCGCGTCGGCCGGCCTCGGTGCCGGGGTGGGCAACGTCCCGCAGGGGACCCAGACGACCGCCGACTATATCAAGAGTTTCAACAAGAACCACGTCACCAACGTCGACGCCACCACGCAAGCGACCAGCTGTTATACCCCAGAGGTGCCGTATGCGACCAGCGACGGCCCGGCGGAAGGGTACAGCGGCGAGTCGGCCTGCAATGGCGCATCGACGACCGGCGAAAATCTCGGTCCCTATCCGACCCAGTCGACCAGTAATCCCGGATTCCCGGCGACGAGCCCCATGCTGGTCAAGGACCATTCTGAGTCGGATATTCGGGTGGATCCGACGAATCCGCAGCACCTGATCGGCTCCTCCAAGTGGTTCGTCAGCCCCGAGGGTTATAACCACGAGCTGGGCTTCTACGAGTCCTTTGACGGCGGGGCCACCTGGCCGGTGCAGGGACACATCCCCGGCTACGAAGGCTGGACCGACAACACCGACCCGGTCGGGGCCTTCGACGGATTTGGCAACTACTACGAGTTTCTGCTGAACTACCAGTTCTTCTACAACTCGGACGGCTCCCATAACTTCGACATCGGGCAGCAGCAGGAGCCGAACCCGGGCGAGCCGGCGCAGGTCGTCGCGGTCGCCGTCCATCCGCATGGTGCCACGACCGCCACCAACTGGATCTCGACCCACAACGGCGGACCCGACTTCGTGGCCACTTACGACAGCATCGGCAACGAGCCGGACAAGCAGTGGATCGCGATCGACGACAACCCGGCGAGCCCCCACTACAACCGGATCTACGTGATGTGGGTCGACTTCCACGTCATCCCCCCGGCACCGTTCGTCTCCTTCGCCGATGCCAATGCCGACGGTACCCACACTAACTGGGCGAAGCCCATACCGCTGCCCATGGGGCCCCACCATCCGAACGGCGATACGTATCTGCTTCCGCACGTGACGCCCGATGGCAACGTCTACACGACGCTCACCAACGAGACCGTCGTCAGCGGTTTCACGGACAACGATGTCGTTCTTGACCGCTCGACGGATGGCGGAGTCACCTGGTCGACCCTCTCGAACGTGATAACTAACGTGACCGGGCCGGTCTTCTGCTGCGACAACAACACCACCTTCCGAGACGGGATCTTCAACACGTTCACCACAAGCTCGGCGCTCGTGAATGGGCACTATCCGCTGTATGTGTCCTGGGAGGACGACAGCGCGGGATTCATCAATGTGATCCTGACCGCCTCGTTTGACGGTGGGTTACATTGGAGCGCGCCGATCCAGGTCAACGACAACTGGGCAGGCACAAACCCCGTGCAGATCGACGAATTCCAGCCGAACCTCACGGCAGCTGCCGATGGCACGGTGAGCGTAGCCTTCTACGACCGGCGCCTCAGCTGTCCCGCGGCCGGGTCGACTGACGCGACGAACGCGGGCCTCGCTCTCGATACCGTCAATGCGAACTTCTCGGGTAAACTGCCGCCCTACGGCGCGTCCGACTACTGCGTCAACGCCAGCATCCAGTTCTACAACCCCGACCTCACCCCGATCGGGCACAACATCCGGATCAGTGCCCACACCTGGGACCCGCAGCTGAATGCGGCGCACTACTCGAGCGCCGCCCGCGACAAAACCTTCATCGGCGACTACTTCGGCAATACGACAGGCGGCTCGATCGACTACACGACATCAGTCTCGACCTACAACGACGGCACGAATCCGAGCTACCAGCAGCAACAGATCGTCGCGACCGTCGCCGTTCCGTAGCCGGCAACACGACCCTGGCCGGGGAGGAGTCATCCTCCCCGGCACCAGTCAGGAGGGTAGGAATGGAGAAATTCGTTAACCCGCGAAATCGCTGGCTGCGGATGGCCACCCTGGCGGGTGCCGTCGCCCTGGCCGTCGTTCCGACACGATTCGCCGCCGGCTCACCCGGCCTCTGGCAACCCTCGTTGGTGACGGCAACGAACACCGTCGTCAGCACGCCGACGAGCGGTGGCGGATACGCCGAGCTCCCACCAGTGGCGGGTGGGTGCGTGGGACCGAGCCCCAACAATTTCAACGCCAACCACTCCGAGTCTCACCTGGCCGTCATGCCCGGCACCGAGCAGATCGTTGGCTCATCCAAGTTCTTCTTTGAGAAGTTCTCGACGAATTACAACTTCTATCTGGGCAGCTACAACATCCCGGGAACGAATCCAAGCGCGGCGACGAACAACATCATCCAGGGCTACGACTGCTCCACAACCGAGACGACGCCCGGCGTACTCAACCAGAATATGCCGCCCAGCTGGACGAACACCACTGATCCCAACGTCGCGTTCGACAGCCAGGGTCGCGTCTACCAGACGATGCTGCCCTTCAATGCGTTCTGGACCAATTTGCGTCCAGACGGCGAGATCACGGTCTCCTTCAGCGACGACCTGGGCGCGCACTGGGTCACGGGCAACGGCGGGCAGGCACTCGAGCAGGTCCCCAATGCCAGCTCTTTCCAGCTCGGCCATGTCGAGGACAAGCAGTGGATCGCTGTTGACCACTTCAAGACTCTTCCCAACGGCCTGCCGAACCCGTTGGTGGATCATGTCTACTCAACCTGGGACATCGTCGACGGCAACGTCGGTAGCACGGTCAAGCTGCGGGCGGCCGTCTCGGGGGACCGCGGGCTGACCTTCTCGAAGGCCACCACCATCGTCTCGTCCTCGGTTGACCAGCTCCGCGATCAGTTCAGCCAGCCGATGGTCGATCCGGCCGGGAACCTCTATGTGGCTTACGCCAACATCGGCACGAAATCGACCCTGGCCGACATGTTCGTCACCCGATCCACTGACGATGGCAAGACCTTTAGCACGCCGGTCTTCGCCGCATCGGGAAACACCATCGGCGTTGGCGCCGTGCGTGTGACGAATACCACATTCCGCGACGGGATCAACTACGCCTTTGCCGTCTCACAGGACTTTCCGGGTCACCTGTACCTCGCCTACAACGACTTCAATGGGACGCAGTACAACACGTTCTTCGTCCAGTCGACGGACGGCGGCCAGACCTGGAGCACGCCGGTTGCCGTCAATGACGACATCCACTCAGGGAAGGTTGCGGACCATTTCCAGCCGGCGGTGGCGGCCGGTCCCGGCGGCGCCGTCGCCGTCGCGTTCTACGACCGGCGCGCTGACTGTCCAACCGACCCGAGCATCATTCCACAGGATCAGGGACGATCGAACTTCTGCATCGACGTCTCCGTGCAACCGTACAAGGACAGTGGTGCCGGAGCCGTGCAGGTCGGCAAGAACATCCGTGCCTCGAACTTCACCTGGGATCCGCAGCAGCCCGGGCTGCTGGTCAATCCGGATGGTTCGACAACTGACCTTCAAACCCTCGGGGGCCTAGGTCAAATGGCCTGCGCCTCGCATAACGACCCATGCAGGCGGTCGTTCATCGGCGACTACTTCGGACTGGCGATCTCGGCCGGCAACATCTATACGCTGTCGGTCTCGACGCACTACCCGTCAGGGGTGAGCTCTGACCAGGGCACGCCGCTCTACTACCAGCAACAGGTGCTCGGAACGATCAGCCGAGCAAGCGCTGGCGTGTAACGAGCCACCGAAGCAAGCGAAGGAGGGCGGGCGGCCGGCTCGCCCTCTACACCGACGGGAGGGAACATGGCAGCTCGGCAGACGAGGCGAGGCCGATTCGCACGGGTCCTGGCGGCGCTGGCGGCCACGGCCAGCATCGCGACAGCGGCAGGATGGAACGTCACCAGCGGCAGCGCGGCAAGCGGAAATCCTAACCAGCCGTCCTGGTGGGCAAAGCTGCAGGTGCTGTCGGCGCCGGGCTTCACGCCGGCGGGCGATGGCCACCGGAGCAGCAGCGTTTCCGTGGGCACGAACATCGATGTCAGCAACGAGCCGGGACCGCAAAGCGAGACCGCGATCGCCATCAACCCGAATACCGGCTCCCAGATCGTGGCCGGATCCAACGAGATCGATCGTCTGCCGATGCGGGGATACTTCTCCGGCGACGGCGGGAAGACATGGGGTGCAGTCGACCTGCCGCTGCCCCCCGCGCTGACCACCAACGGCTTCGACTTTGGGTCGGATCCCGGCGTGGCCTGGGACACAAAGGGTAACGTCTACTACTCGTTCATCGTCGTGTTCTTCAGTTCGGGCGGCGCCATCAACGGGACAGAAATGGCGGTGGCAAAATCGACCGACGGCGGGCAGACATGGCCGATCGGCCAGATTGCCTTTTTCGCGCTCGAGACGGGGACCGCTTCGTTCAACGACAAGCCCATGATCACCGTCGATACGAATCCTCTGAGTCCTCACAAGGACACGATCTACGTGAGTTGGGACCACGCCAGCTTTGTCAACGGCAAGCCTTCGAGCATCATCACCCTCCTGGTCAGCCACTCGACCGACGGTGGCAAGACGTTCTCGGCCCCTGTTTCGGCCAGCTCGACGGCCCCCGGGCCAAAGGGCGTGATCGGCGCTGACCCGTTTGTCGCGCCGGACGGAACGCTGCACGTGGCCTGGCAGGACTTTCAGAACAGTCTGCTCTCAGAGAGCAGTTCGGCCGACGGAGGACTGACGTTCGGACCGACGCACCTGATCGCGCCGACCCAGGTGGCGTTCGACATCGGCATTCCCGCGATGAACACGCGGCGGGCACTTCTGTACCCAGCTTGCGGGGCGGACGCCAGCACAGGCCCAAACCGCGGCACCCTGTACTGCTCCTGGATGGATGGGACATTGAACGGCGGCGTCAACGTGTTCATGGCCCGATCGACGGATGGTGGCCAGACCTGG
>Ga0207646_10001578_pt1 | contig 27846 bp, 21 predicted proteins | sample KBSK5502metaG_FD_184343 | JGI IMG/M metagenome (GOLD analysis project Ga0207646, IMG submission 184343) | Corn, switchgrass and miscanthus rhizosphere microbial communities from Kellogg Biological Station, Michigan, USA - KBS K5-50-2 metaG... | ecosystem: Host-associated > Plants > Roots >...
ACCGACGGCGGTGCTGGAAAATTGGCCAACATCAAAATGATCGATGTTTGGATTCCGACCGTCGATCAACGGTGGTTGATTCTGCCGCGCTATACACAGCCTTCTCCAGACACCAAACTACTCATCGAGAAGCTGAAATTGCATTTGCCCAGCCAACCGCCACCGCGCCTTGTCGCGCGAAAAGAGAGCTCCGAAATCGAAGTACACACCGTCCGGTAGGAGGGCCGTTTGTGGTGAAGACCTTTCACTGACCTCGCCTGATTCCAAAGCACTTAACCGGCTCAGAGGTGCCCAACTGCGAAAGTTCGAAACAGAACCGCAATCAGCACCGCGGTATAGGTCAGTTGTGAGAATACGGTCATGATTGTGTCACTTTATACCGGCCTATCGAATTAGCTGGCGGAAACACATTCCTGGCGCGAGGAAGGTTCCACTGGAGCCGATTGAACTCCATTTGAAATGCGCGCCATTGGTCCTTCACCTGCGATTAACACCACTACCGACCGTGCGCCCGCACGATATGTTGTCCCCAGAACTGGTTTCTCTGTATTCCATTCGGAAATCTCATGCGGCCGATCCAGTGCAGTATCGATCCACCGCCGCCATTTCTCTGTTCCTTCCCTCAATATCGGAAGTTCGAACTCGAGAGATTCCCAATAAGCATTGAACATGATGTGCACCAATATCCGTTCGCTCTTCAGTTCCCCGCCGAGTGCGACGCTGTGCGAGAAAGGCGACCAATCCGGCTGATTGAGTTTCACGCCGTGCCAAGCATGTTTTTGTTCGCGGAGAACCTGGCTCAAACTCACGCGGTGGCGTTCATGTTCCACGTCGCGCATCATACGGCGCTCAATCAGCAACTTCACAAACCGGAGGAGGTCGGCATGTTTAGACAGCAGATTCCAGTCGAACCAACTCGTATCATTATCCTGGCAGTAGGCATTATTATTGCCACGTTGACTACGCCGAACCTCGTCGCCCATAACAAACATGGGCACACCTGCAGACAGTATGACTGCTGTGAAAAAGTTCTTCACCTGCCGGTTGCGGAGAGTCTCGATTTCGGGATCCTCCGTCGGACCTTCGAAGCCGCAATTCCAGCTTCGGTTGTCGTCCGGTCCGTCGCGATTGCCTTCGCCGTTTTCTTCGTTGTGCTTGTAGTTATAGGAGACGAGGTCGTTCAGCGTAAAACCATCGTGGCACGCAACGAAATTGATACTCTCCTCGACTTCGCGCTCCCTCTGAGCATAAATGCTAGGGCTGCCAAGCAGACGATCCGCTACGCGCCCCACCGAATCATTCGCGCCCCGGAAGAGCTCGCGTACATCATCGCGAAATCGGTCGTTCCACTCCTTCCAACTGTCTCCCGGGAAGCTGCCAACCTGATAAAGTCCTGCCGCGTCCCAGGCCTCCGCGATCATCTTCGTACCGGCCAGTGCCGGGTCGGACTCGATGTCCCAAAGCACCGGAGGATTCCGCATGACGGCGCCCGCGGAGTCGCGCGCAAGAATGGACGCAAGATCGAAGCGGAACCCATCCACATGCATCTCATTCACCCAGTAACGGAGGCTGTCCACAATCATGCGCCGTATGACTGGATGATTCGCATTCAGTGTGTTTCCTGTGCCTGTGAAGTTCGCGTACTGTGAGCGGTCCTCAGACAGAACGTAGTAAGTGGGATTATCCAGTCCGCGGAAGCACTGCGTTGGCCCATCGTGTCCACCTTCCGCCGTGTGATTGAAGACGACATCGAGAATGACTTCGATACCGGCCCGGTGCAGCGCCTTCACCATATCGCGAAATTCATCTAATGCACCCAGCTGGTCCCGACCCGAGCTGTATGCCTGGTGCGGGGCAAAAAATGAAACGGGTGAATACCCCCAGTAGTTCGTCCGGCCTGCAGGCGCATCCTGTGCATCGAACTGAAACACGGGAAGCAGCTCGACCGCCGTAATACCCAATTGCTGAAGGTAGGGGATCTTTTCGACTAGCCCTGCGTACGTGCCCCGTTTCGATTCCGCCACCCCTGAACTGGGATGTGCGGTAAAGCCGCGCACATGCATCTCGTAGATGATCGTGCGTGACCACGGCCGTTTCAGGGGCACGTCTCCTTCCCAGTTATACGCGCGCGGGTCCGTAACCACGCTCTTCATGGCCGTTGCGGTGTTGTCTCCTTTGAGACGCGCCGCGTCACGGCTATAGTTTTTCGGGACAACGGTTGCGCGGCCATATGGGTCAAGCAGTAGCTTGTATGGATCGAACCTAAAACCCCGATCTGGCTCGAACGGCCCGTACGCTCGGAATCCATAGATCTGGCCCGCTTCGACGCCTGGCACGAACACGTGCCAATAGTAGTACGTGCGATTGGCCACCGGATCGATAGGGATGACACGCGAAGGGCGAGCGTCGTCCACCCGATCGAAAAATAGCAGTTCGATTCTGGCCGCGCTCCGGGAGAAGATTGAGAAGTTGGCGCCACCGGGTAGCAGCGTAGCCCCCATTGGAGAGCTACCGCCAGTCGTGGGAACGGTCAATGGAATTTGCGAAATGGTCTGCGCTTCATATCTCGTCATGGGATAGCAGCTTTCCTGCCTAGACGAGCGCTTGACCTTGCGCTCGCGCAGCGCTTCGACCTCTCGGTTAAGTCCCGCAGCCATTCGAAAGCGGTTGTCGACAACATCTGCTCGCTGAAACGCCAGCACCAATTTCCGTCCGCCCGACCGGGTACGTTCATTCGAGCTCCGACGCCGAGGTCAAAAACGTCCTGTAACGGCGCAATAGTCAAAGCTGCCACGGATGACCATGCGAGTTCGATCAGCGCTGGTGCAGCTTCTGCACTATTCACCAGACGGCGGTTGAGGTAGCTCCACAAAGTTTGTTTCTGGGAATCGGGCAACTGTTCATACCACTCGCGAGTTGGCGGGTTGTCATGGGTGCCGGTGTACGCGACCGTGTTGCTGACGAAATTGTGTGGAAGATACGGATTGTCAGGTTGACCGTCGAACGCGAACTGTAGGACTCGTGTGCCTGGTATTTGAAATTGATCCCGCAGTGATGCTACTTCCGCAGTGATGATGCCCAGGTCCTCAGCGATAAACGGCAAGTCTCCTAGTTCTTGTCGGATCGCCTGAAAGAGGTTCGCTCCCGGCCCTGATACCCATTCGCCGGATTGTGCGGTGTTGGCTCCAGCTGGCACATGCCATGCAGCCGCGAAACCACGGAAATGGTCCAGTCGAATCACTTCTACATGACTCAGCAAAGTGCGAATCCTATCGATGCACCATCGGTACCCCGTGGAACGAAGCGCATCCCAGTTGTAGACAGGATTACCCCATAGCTGTCCATCAGCGCTGAAATAATCGGGCGGTACTCCAGCGATGAAACGGGGCCGCCGCTGCTCGTCCAGCAGGAACAACTCGGGGTTCGCCCACACATCGCTGGAATCCGGTGAAACAAAGAATGGAAGGTCGCCTATCAGGCTCACGCCGTTGGCACGCGCGTATTCTTTGAGTTGATCGGCTTGCCGCAGCAGCAGAAACTGTTCAAAACGAAACCGATCAATTTCATTAGCAAGCTCACACCGCGCTTTGGCTAAAGCGGCAGGTTTGCGCTGGAGCAAATCGTCGGGCCACTCGAGATAATAAGAGCCGCCGAATTTGTTCTTTAGCGCTCGAAATAGTGCATAGTCTTCTAGCCAAGTTTCCTGTGTTACGCAGAATTCCTCATAAGCGGCACGGAGATCCCTACGTTCGCCAGCATGGAATGTCGCCCATGCTTTTTCGAGAAGCTTCTCTTTGAAAGGGGTGACGGAATCGTAGTCGACTAGATGGGAAGGAAACTGGGATGCGCAGTCACTCGCCTTTAGAAGTCCGTCCGAGCTGAGGCACTCGGGGCTGATGAGCAGGCCATTGCCCGCGAAGGAGGATAGTGATTGGTATGGTGAATTTCCATAACCAGTGGGCCCAAGCGGCAAGGCCTGCCACCACCCCTGGCCACTGTGGTGGAGGCGGTCGACCCACGAAAACGCTGATGGTCCGAGATCGCCGACACCGTAAGGCGAAGGCAAAGAGGTAACGTGCAGCAGAATGCCAGAACTGCGGTATTCGGACGGAAACGGCGGACGCATAGGCACCTCGCCACTGGCGCTCATTGCTGACTCGCCGCGGATGAACGCAATGCATTGTTCACTATCTCCTGGGCCTCAGCCACAATGGAGTTCAGATGCTGCTCGCTCTTGAAGCTCTCCGCATAAATTTTGTAGAGGTTCTCTGTCCCGGAGGGCCGGGCAGCGAACCAGCCGCTTTTTGCCACGACCTTTAGCCCTCCGATCGGGGCATTATTGCCGGGCGCCCGAGTTAGCTTGGCGGCGATCGGCTCTCCTGCAAGATCCGACTCTTTCACTGCATCTGGCGAGAGTTTTTGCAATTTGCTTTTCTGCTCTGGCGAGGCTGGCGCATCGATGCGCGTGTAGTAGGCGGTGCCGAACTCTGCTGTGAGCTCGCAGTAGTGCTCACCTGGATCCTTGCCGGTGCGGGCGGTAATCTCCGCTGCGAGAAGATCCATGATCGGGCCGTCCTTGTCCGTCGTCCAGACCGTTCCGTCGCGGCGCAGAAAACTTGCTCCGGCACTCTCTTCTCCCCCGAAGCAGTACGAGCCTGCGAACAGGCCAGGCACAAACCACTTGAAACCCACCGGCACTTCGCGCAAATCGCGGCCGAGTTTTTTTACCACGCTATCGATCATGCTGCTGCTCACCAGCGTCTTTCCGACGGCAACTTCCTTGCGCCATTTTGGGCGGTGCGTAAGCAAATATTGGATGGCCACCGCGAGGTAATGGTTGGGATTCATCAAGCCCGCAACAGGAGTCACAATCCCGTGCCGGTCGGAGTCTGGATCGTTCGCGAAAGCCACTTGGTATTGATCTTTCATCGCAACGAGTCTGGCCATGGCGTATGGACTGGAACAATCCATGCGGATTTTGCCGTCGTGGTCCACGGTCATAAACGAAAAGGTCGGGTCAAGTACGGGATTAACGACCGCGACATCCAGTCCGTACATCGCGTTTATCGGCGCCCAATACGGACGAGCGGCGCCGCCCAGAGGATCCACGGCGAGCCGTAAGTTCGCTCCGCGAATGGCGTCCATATCGACCACGTTCTTGAGATCACGGACGTACGGCAGAATCAGATCCTCCTGGTGTGTAGTGGATGCGGCGATCGCTTTATTGAAAGGCACCCGCTTCACACCAGCGTTCCCCGTACGCAACAATTCGTTTGCCCTCGTTTCCACCCAATGAGTCACGTCGGTGTCGGCAGGCCCTCCGTTGGGCGGGTTGTACTTAAAGCCGCCGTCTTCAGGTGGATTGTGCGACGGCGTAATCACAATGCCGTCTGCGAAATGTTCTTTGCGATCGCGGTTGTACACAAGAATGGCGCGTGAGATTACGGGTGTAGGCGTCACGCCGTCGTTTTGCTGAACGACGGTCTCCACGTTGTTTGCCGCTAGGACCTCAAGCGCAGTTCGCTGTGCGGGACTGGACAGCGCGTGGGTATCCTTGCCCATATAAAGCGGACCGTCGGTTTCTTGCGAGCGCCGGTAATCGCAAATTGCCTGTGTAATAGCGAGGATGTGGGCTTCCGTGAACGTGCCTTGCAAAGGGGAGCCGCGGTGTCCGCTCGTGCCGAAATTTACAAGCTGGTTGGCATCTTGCGGGTCAGGGTGGCGCTCGAAATAGTCCCTTTCCAGCCGAGCGACATCCACCAGCATCTCCTTAGGTGCCTGTTTGCCTGCGAGCGGCGAAAGCAAGCTTCGATTTGCTGCAGCTCCTGCTGACGGTGTTTCTACGGTATTGGACATGGTTCTGCCTTCCAGATTTCGCGAGCATATTCGGCAATGGTACGGTCGCTTGAGAATTTTCCAGAGCTGGCTACGTTCAGGATAGCTTTGCGTGCCCACTCACCCGGATTTGCATATAATGCGCCGGCGGCTTCTTGTGCCCGGCAATACGAGGTGAGGTCCGCCAAGTGCATGTAGTAATCGCCGTTCAGAAGTGTGTCGCGAAACGGACTGAAAATTCCCGGTTCGTTCCGGCTGAAATAATCGGAGAAAATGAGATCCAACGCCGCTTGCGTCTCCGGCTCATTGTCATAGTGCCAATGCGGGTTGTACCAGCCGCGGCTGTTCTCCACTTGCTCTGCGGTGAGGCCGAACAGGAAGAAATTCTCTTCACCGGCTTCCTCGGCCATCTCGATCGTCGCGCCATCGCGGGTCCCAACCGTCAGAGCTCCATTCATCATGAACTTCATATTGCTCGTCCCGCTCGCTTCAAATCCGGCCGTTGAGATTTGGTTCGAAATATCGCTCGCGGGAATCAACCGTTCCGCAAGCGAGACATTGTACTCGGGCAGAAAAACGACTTTGATCCTACCGCGCACAGCGGGATCGCCATCGATCGCATCAGCGAGATTATTGATGAACTTGATGATCAGTTTTGCGAGCCGATAGGCTGGCGCAGCCTTCCCCGCAAAGAAAAACGTGCGCGGTACAACTTCGAGATTGGGATTCACGCGCAGCCTGTTATATACGACTATGATCCGCAACGCGTTCAGCAGTTGTCGCTTGTACTCATGGATGCGCTTGATCTGGCAGTCGAAAACCGTATCTGGGTCGATGTCCTGTCCTGACGTGGACTTCAGCCAATTGGCAAGCCGCACTTTCGCTTCGTGCTTTGACGCGAGAAACACGTCGCGAAAGCTAACGTCCTCGGCAAGTGGTCTCAACGCTTTTAGCTCGCTCAGGTCGGTAATCCATCGTTCGCCGATGCCGTCCGAAATCGCGCTAGATAGCTTGGGATTGGCTTGCAGAAGCCACCGCCTTGGCGTCACCCCGTTGGTCTTGTTGTTGAAGCGCTCCGGGTACATCTCCGCCAGATCCTTAACGGTGGTCGTGCGCAAGAGTTTAGAGTGGATTGCGGCGACGCCATTCGTGCTGTGCGAGCCAACAATTGCCAGATGGGCCATGCGGATCTTGCGTTGACCGCCCTCTTCGACAAGGCTGATGCGAGCCGTCGGACCGTTATCGCCGGGGAAGCGAAGTCGAACCTCATCGAGAAGACGCCGGTTGATCTCGTAAATGATCTCCAAATTGCGGGGAATAAGCATCTCGAACAACTCGACAGGCCACTTCTCAAGCGCTTCCGGCAATAGCGTGTGATTTGTGTAAGCGAGCGTCTTCTTCGTCAAATCCCAGGCCTGGTCCCATCCGAGGTGGGCGTCATCCAGCAAAATTCGCATCAGCTCGGCGACGGCCAACGACGGATGCGTGTCATTGAGCTGGATTGCCGCCTTCTCGGGCAGCTGCGCCCAATCTTTATTGAACCGTTGGAACCGCCGGACGATGTCAGCGAGTGAGCAGGCCACCAGAAAATATTCCTGGATGAATCGTAGTCCTTGCCCAATCGTCGTTGAGTCGTCGGGATACAGCACGCGTGTGAGCGACTCCGCCTCAAGCGTGTCCCCCAGGGCTCCCACAAAATCACCGGTACCAAATTCCTGGAAATCGAAGTAGTTTGGCGCAGCTGCGGTCCACAGCCGGAGCGTGTTGATCGTTTTTCCTCCGTAGCCTACGACGGGTCGGTCAAACGGAATGCCGATCAGGGTTGATGGCCGTCCAGGTAGAACCTGAATGCTGCCCCCGATCAGTTTGAACGAGCATCCTAGCTTCACTTCCACCATCTCGACAGGTCGCGCGACCTCCCAGGGATCGCCCCAACGGATCCAATTGTCTGGATGTTCCTTTTGCCATCCATCCTCAATGGATTGCTTGAACATACCGTACTCGTACCGAAGACCATAGCCTGTGGCCGGCAATTCTATTGTGGCCATCGAGTCCAGAAAACAAGCCGCGAGCCGCCCCAGACCTCCGTTGCCGAGGCCTGCGTCGGGTTCCTCTTCAATTAGCTTGAGCCAATCGAGTCCTTTCTCCTTCACCGCGTACTGAACCAACGGGCTAAGCAGGAGGTTGGATATGTTGTTCGTCAGCGAGCGCCCAAGAAGAAATTCCATGGACAGGTAATAAACGCGTTTGGGATTGGCTTTGTTATACGTGGTCCTGGTCAGCACCCAGCGTTGTGCGAGAACGTCTCGAATCGAATGTGAAAATGCCTCGAAACGCTCTCGCGCAGTCGCGACCTGCGGGTCGATGACACGGTCGAAAACCAAATGCCGGTCATAAAACGCGTTTTCCGAACCGACAAATGCAATCGGACCGCACCCGTACTGTTTGAGAAGTTCCGAAGCGCGCCATTCTTCTGGCGTTCTAGGTGGGACCCGAACGCCTTCCGCGGTTTTAACAACTTTTGTGTTCATTGAAGGTCCTTTTGATCTGAGTTATCTGAAATCGGTACTATCCAACATCTAAAACCCTCGATTTCTCGCCGAAACGATTGGGGCGACTCACGCGGCCACGTGACGATCGTCATTCCAAAGCCGGATCACCGGCTGGGAGGGCTTGTGCTCATAGCCCAGCGCACTCAGGCTCGCCGTGGTCAAGAGAAAATACCTGCCCGCTGGTTCCGGACCGAGCGCCAGCCAGCGGGCGGCAAGAACTCGAATGAAGTGTCCGCTGGAAAAGAGCAGTATGTCTCCCGGAATTGCGCGGACACGCTGGACCACACGGTCCGCCCGCTCGCCTACTTGTGCTGGCGATTCGCCTCCCGGACAGCCGTCTCGGAACAGTTGCCAGTCTGGGCGTTCCGCAAATATCTCGGCCGAGCGCCGCCCTTCATATTGACCGTAGTTCCATTCCACCAGGTCAGGATCAGTTTCGGCCACGGTGCCAAACCCAGCCAGTTCACAGGTTCGGGCCGCGCGCTGTAACGGGCTGGTTAACACCCTGGCAAAAGTCATGCCCTTGAGACGCTCTCCGAGCCGCCGGGCGTTGCGCTCGCCATTTGGAGTCAGAGGTAAATCGGTAAGGCCAGTATGCTGGCCCGAGAGACTCCATGCCGTTTCCCCGTGACGTGCCACATACAACACTGGAAGTTCTTCGCTCATGCGGGTTCTATCCTTTTTCTGACTTAATTAATGCCCGATTCGCTTGCCGCTCTCTCGCCTTGTCGGAGGGACTCTTTCTGGGCAACACTCGCGGTTGTTGTCTCCGCTGGTGTGCCTGCGCCAGCTTCGAACATTCATTAGCGATTGCCCAATCTTCCTCAGCCCGAATAACCAGGACGCGCACACTTGAATCTGCCCTAGAGATTTCCTGATCGAGAGAAGGTCGTGCGTTCGTTTTACTATCGAGTCTGAGGCCGAGAAATTCCAATCCACTGCAAGCCGCGGCTCGCACCTCGGGGGAGTTCTCGCCCACCCCGGCGGTAAACACCAAGGCATCAATTCCTCCCAACACGGCGGCCATACCACCTATCGCTGCTCGCAAACGGTGCACATAAATGTCGAATGCCAACTTCGCTCGCTGGTGACCTTGTCGGATGCCGGCGAGGATGTCGCGCATGTCGCTCGAGAGGCCTGAGATACCGAGTAAGCCCGATTTTTGGTTCAGCACCTTGTCGATGTCCTGGCCATCCAACTGGCCCTGGCGCATCAGGAAAGTCAGAATTCCTGGATCCACCGACCCGGAGCGTGTCCCCATCATCAGACCTTCCAACGGTGTAAAGCCCATTGTCGTATCAACGCTCTGGCCGTCGCGGATCGCGGTGACTGAACAACCGTTCCCAAGGTGGCAACTCACAATTCTTAGAGCTTTCACATCCGCTCCGAGCATTTCCGCCGCCCGCTCGGCACAGTACTGATGATTGATCCCGTGGAATCCGTAGCGGCGAATCCCGCTCTCAAACCACTCATAAGGACCAGGATAGATCGCCGCGGATGGTGGTATTTGGCAGTGAAACGCGGTATCGAAGACGGCCACTTGGGTAACTGCGCCGAAAAGATCTTCGACTATCTTCATGCCTTCCACTTCGGCGCGAATATGCAGTGGCGCGAAAGCCGAGAGGCTCTCAATGGCCGATCGCACTCTGTCCGTGATTACTACGGGGTTCTTAAAATGCGCGCCGCCATGGACCACACGGTGTCCCACGACGTCGATCTCCGAAGCGGAAGCAATGGCCCGCGCCTTCCCATCACGCAACGTGCGCAGCAAATGCCGAATCACCTGCTCGCGCGAGGAGACCGGCAGTTCTTCTTTTAGAACGACTCCCTGTGAGTTTTTCACCACTATCGCTGCGGTATCGACACTCCACTCGATCCTCCCCTCCCACAGGGTGGCGGGCGGATCCGTCGGAAGCGTGGCTCCAATTTCGTACAGGCAGGCCTTCTGGCTGCTGGAACCCGAGTTGAGTACGAGAATTTTCATATGTTGATAGGCCAGTTCAGTTTTTTTGTTGTCGCTGGCGTCTTACTCCGCAGTAAGTGGGATGGCTCGCTTCTGCGGCCATATCGCTTCAGATCAGCGAGGCGCGCCACTCGTGAGTTGAGTACGGTCGGGACCATTTCTCACGCCACTGTTTGAGTCATCTTGGAGAGCGCGTAGTCTTCCATGTGGTGGGCATCGCTGTTGAACTTGCGGATGCCCTCAGCAAGTTTTTCCGTCGCCATGGCGTCCTCGTTGTGCATCCAGCGGAAGGTCTTCTCGTCAAGGTGAATGCGTTTTTCCTCACTCGCCTGCGCTTTTGCTGGGTCGAGTTTACGCTCCAAAGTGCCCTCGGCCTGCTCCAACTGGTCAAGAAGGTCTGGACTGATGGTGAGCAAATCGGATCCAGCCAGGCGGACAATCTGATTCACATCCCGGAAACTTGCCCCCATCACCTGGGTCTTGTAACCGAATTGCTTGTAGTAATTGTAGATGCGAGTGACGGAAGCAACGCCGGGATCTTGGTGCGCTGGAATCTCCGCCCCGCCGCGCTCTTTCTTGTACCAGTCGTAAATGCGGCCAACGAAAGGCGAAATCAAGGTTACTCCAGCTTCGGCACACGCGACCGCTTGAGCAAAACTGAACAGAAGTGTGAGATTGCAGTGGATGCCTTCATTCTCAAGAAGTTCGGCTGCCCGGATCCCCTCCCACGTGCTGGCGATCTTGATCAGAATGCGTTCGCGCACCACGCCCTTTTTCTCATACAGCGAGATGAGCTTTCGCGCCTTGGTGATCGTCGCCGTGGTATCGAAGCTCAAGCTCGCGGCGACCTCCGTGGAGACACGGCCGGGCACCACTTTGAGAATTTCACATCCGAACAAGACAAAAAGACGATCAATGAACTCTTCCGCCATCTCTTCATGGCGGCCACCGCTCTTGAGGGCAAGCTCCGCAGCCTCTTCCGCCAAGTGCCTGTAGACCGGCATCTGGGCGGCGTGAAAGAGAAGCGAAGGATTGGTGGTAGCGTCCTGCGGCCGATGCCGGGCAATGGCCTCAATATCACCGGTATCCGCTACAACGGTCGTGTATTTCTTCAGGGATTCTAACAACGTCATTGTTCTCTCCTATCGTTCAGATCTGAAACTTTGGATTTACCTGCCATCGCGTGATGCGGCCATCTTGCTAGCTTCAAACTGAGTGACCTTGGCCAGCCGGCGACGATGCCGATCAGCGCCGCTGAACCTGGCGTCGATGAAATTTTTCGTGCAGTCCCATGCAACGGCGATACCCATGGTCCGGCCTCCGAAGCAGAGTATATTCAGGTCGTCATCCTCCACCCCTTGGCGTGCCGAAAAGTCATCGTGACAGAGCGCCGCGCGTGCGCCGGTCACTTTATTGGCGGCTACCGACGCGCCCACGCCGCTGCCGCACACCAGAATGCCGCGCTCCACTTCTTTACTGGCCACAGCCCGAGCGAGGGGGAGCGCAAAGTCCGGGTAGTCATCGTCGTTGTTATAGACTTTGTTGCCAAAATCGACGACCTCGTGGCCTTCTTTGGTGAGCAACTTGGCGAGTTGCTGCTTCATTTCGAATCCGCCGTGATCTGCGCCTATGCCCACTTTCATGTGGTGCTCCTGTTCAGCTCTGAGCTCGCTGTTGAGCAATCTGGCTCTTCGCCGCAGCTATAATTCTTTCCGCGGTAAAACCGAACTTCTTCAACAACTGCTTAAGAGGTGCCGAGGCTCCAAAGCTTTCGATACAGACGTTGTGCCCCTCGGAGCTGGTGTATTTGCTCCAGCCAAAATCCGATGCTTCCTCGACCGACACTCGTGCCTTCACGTGCGGGGGCAGAACAGCGTCCCGGTAATTCCTATCCTGATCGTCAAACAATTCCCAAGACGGCATACTGACTACCCGTGCCCGCACGCCCTCCTTGCTTAATTGTTCGTAGGCCTCCAGGCAGAGAGCCACCTCGCTGCCGGTGGCGATGAGGATGACCTCAGGGTTGCCGGCTGGGGCATCCGCGAGAATATAGGCCCCGCGGGCCAGGCCCGAAGCCGCGGCGTACTTCGTCCGGTCGATGGTCGGTACGGCTTGGCGAGTGAGCACCAACACCGCCGGCTCGTGATGCAGTTGCAAAATGACCTTCCAGGCCTCTCTCACCTCGTTCGCGTCCGCCGGCCGGATCACAATCAGGCCAGGCATGGACCGCATGTGGGCAAGCTGTTCGATGGGCTGGTGCGTGGGGCCGTCCTCGCCAACTCCAATGGAGTCGTGAGTAAACACATAAATCACCGGGAGCTCCATCAAGGCGCTTAAGCGCATGGAGCCCCGCATGTAATCGACGAAAATGAAAAATCCCGAGCCGAAGGGCCTGACTTTCACCAGGCTCAGTCCATTTAATATGGCGCCCATGGCGTGTTCACGGATTCCGAAGTGAAAATTGCGTCCGGCATAGTTCTCCGCCGAGAAATCTCCGGCGCCCTCCTGCGTAATACGAGTCTTGGTGGAGGGTCCGAGGTCTGCGGATCCTCCGATCAACCAGGGAATGTTTTTGGCGGCCGCGTTCAGCACTTCAGCCGAGGACTCGCGAGTCGCCAGTCCTTTCGGGTCTGCGGGGAATTCGGGCAATTCGCGGTCCCAACCGTCCGGAAGTTGGCGGTGCTGCATGCGGAAGAGTTCTTCGGCGAGCTCGGGATACTGCTTGCGGTACTCGCTGATTCGCGCGAACCAAGCATCGCGTAACTGCTGGCCGCGCTTTCCGATGCCTTGACGGAAGTGATCGTAGACGCCTTCCGGCACAAAGAATTTCTTGTCTTCTGGCCAACCGTAGCTTCGTTTGGCGAGCCGGACTTCCTCCTCGCCAAGAGGTTCGCCGTGGGCTCCGCTGGTGTCTTGTTTGTGAGGCGCGCCGTAACCGATGTGGCTGTCCACAATGATGAGCGTGGGGCGATCCTTGGTGTCCTGAAAAGTGCGGAACGCTCGCGCCAGCATCTCGAGGTCGTTTGCGTCGCCGACCCGCGTCACATTCCAGCCGTAGCCGATAAAACGAGTGGCCACGTCTTCCGTAAAAGCCAGGGCGGTGTTGCCTTCGATCGTGATGTGGTTGTTGTCGTAAATCCAGCAGAGATTCGAAAGTTTCAGATGTCCGGCAAGAGAGGCAGCTTCGCTGGAGATGCCTTCCATCATGCATCCATCTCCGCAAAGCGCGTAGACGTTGAAGTCGAAAAGATCCTCGAACCCTTGGCGGTTGTAACGCGCGGCCAGCCACTGCCGGGCAATGGCCATGCCGACGCTGGTGGCGACGCCTTGGCCGAGCGGTCCTGTGGTGGTCTCCACTCCTGACGTCCAGCGGTACTCCGGATGTCCCGGACAACGGCTATCCAATTGCCGGAAGGACTTGATGGCGTCCAGCGGAACTGATACTTCGCCGAGTGTCTCGTAGTCTTTGCTTACAGCTCGGACTTCGGTCAAGTGCAGCAGGGAATAGAGCAGCATGGACGCGTGCCCAATCGACAGCACGAAGCGATCGCGGTTCGGCCACACGGGATCTTGTGGATCAAAACGGAGGAATTGCTGCCAAAGGCAGTACGCCACCGGTGCCAAGGCCATGGGAGTCCCGGGATGCCCCGAATTAGCGGCCTGGACCCCATCCATGGAGAGTGTACGAATGGCGTTGATACAGGCCAGATCCATTGTTTGCAGCACGGGAGAACTGGGGGAAACCGTTGCTATGCTCATAAGAATCAGAATCCTTTCGCCGCCTCTTTCCGGCGGCCCACTCTGCACCAAACACATCCGAGGTGGCCAGTTCGCTCGTCCGTGGCCATCCCTTTACATTCGATCCGGTCAGGCTGACCCTTGGGGCCAGCGCCATCCGGTAATCTCGGGGCTGTCGATGCCATGCTTGTAGGCGTAGGCGCGGCAAGCGATCTGGGCGTTTCGAAACTTCTCCTTGGCATGGCCACCAATGTTCTGCAACCGCGGGACGCGGTCGATGGCGTCGATGGCCAGGCTGAAGCGATCGGTCTCGTTGTTAATAGCCAGCTCCATTGGTGTGTTGATGTTGCCCTTCTCCTTGTACCCGCGCACGTGTATAGCCTTGTTCTTACGCCCGTAAGTGAGGCGATGGATCAGCCATGGATAACCGTGAAAATTGAAAATGATCGGTTTATCGCAGGTGAAAAGAGAGTTGAAGTCCGCGTCGGTCAAACCGTGCGGATGCTCGGTGCTTGGTTGCAGCTTGAAAAGATCGACAACGTTAATGAAACGGATCTTGATATCAGGAAATTCCTGCCGCAGCAACAGCGCTGCAGCCAAGGCTTCCTGCGTCGGAATATCTCCGGCGGAAGCCATGACCAGGTCCGGCTCGCCACCCTGGTCGTTACTGGCCCAGTCCCAGATGCCGATGCCCTTGGTGCAGTGCTCGATCGCAGCATTCATGTTCAGGTACTGAAGATGCAGCTGCTTGTCGGAAACGATCACATTGATGTAGTTCTCGCTTCGCAGACAGTGATTGGCCACCGACAGCAGGCAATTGACGTCGGGTGGAAGGTAAATGCGGGTGACCGCGGCGCTCTTGTTCAGAACCACGTCCAGGAATCCGGGATCCTGATGCGTGAAACCGTTGTGGTCCTGCCGCCAAACCGTCGAAGTGATCAGCAGGTTCAGCGAGGCTATCTTCTGACGCCAGGACAGATGGTTGCAGATGGACAGCCACTTGGCGTGCTGGTTGAACATGGAATCGATGACGTGGACAAAGGCTTCGTAGGAAGAGAAAAAGCCGTTACGCCCGGTGAGCAGGTAACCTTCCAGCATGCCTTCCATGGTGTGCTCGCTGAGCATTTCGATAACGCGTCCGTCAGTCGCCAGTTCGCCGCCATCTTGGTCTTCGGGGAAGTATTCAGCGATCCAGAATTTCTTGGCGGCCTGGTAGACCGCTTGCAGTTTGTTCGAGGTGGTTTCGTCCGGGCCGAACACGCGGAAGTTAGTCATGTTCGACTTCATCACGTCACGCAGGAAGTTCCCCAGTGGCGGTACGTTCTCGGCTTCGATACTTCCAGGCCGATCCACCTTCAAGGCGTAATCGCAGAAGTTAGGCAAACGCAGCGCCTTCTTGAGGACTCCTCCATTGGCATGCGGGTTGGCGCTCATGCGGCGGTTCCCGATGGGCGCGAGTTCCTTGAGCTCCGGAACCAGCTTGCCATTCTGGTCAAACAACTCCTCGGGCTTTTGGTCGTGCATCCACTTCTCGAGAATTCGCAGTTGCTCGGGGTTTTTCTTGACGTCGGTCAAGGGCACCTGGTGGGCGCGCCAAAAACCTTCGAGTCTGTGACCGCCTACCTCTTGCGGTGCGCCCCATCCTTTCGGAGAGCGCAACACGATCATCGGCCAGCGCGGCCGCTTGGCCACGCTGCTCGTGCGGCATTCCTGCTGATGCGCCTGGATCTCCCGGATGCAATGTTCCACCGTAGCCGCCATGGCCTGGTGCATGCTGTCGGGATCCGAGCCTTCGACGAAGTAGGGCGTCCAGCCGTACCCGCGCAGGAGGTTCTCTAACTCTTCGTGGCTGATGCGCGCCAGAAGAGTGGGATTGTTAATCTTGTATCCGTTCAAATGCAGGATGGGCAGCACCGCACCATCGCGAATGGGATTCAGGAATTTGCTGATGTGCCACGAAGTGGCCAGCGGTCCGGTTTCGGCCTCGCCGTCGCCAACCACCGCGGCGACGATCAGGTCGGGGTTGTCGAATGCCGCGCCGCAGGCATGCGAGAGCACGTAGCCCAGTTCACCCCCCTCGTGGATCGAACCGGGAGTCTCGGGCGTGCAGTGACTGCCGATGCCCCCGGGGAAGGAAAACTGTTTGAAGAACTCGCGCAGGCCGCGTTCATCCTCGCTCTTTTCGGGATAAATTTCGGAGTAGGTTCCCTCGAGATAGCCTGGAGCCAAGACTCCGGGAGCTCCGTGCCCAGGCCCAGCCATGAAGATCACGTCGAGATCGAGTTTCTTGATGAGCCGGTTCAGGTGGATGTAGGTAAAAGCCAGGCCAGGGCTGGATCCCCAATGCCCGAGCAGGCGGTTCTTGATGTGCTCGGGCTTCAGCGGTTCCTTCAGTAATGGATTCGCTTGCAGATAGATCATGCCCAGCGCGAGATAATTGCACGCCCGCCAGTACGCGTCGGTCTTCCTCAGTTCATCTGAACTCAACGGCGTTCCCTGCACCGTGGACCGCGCTTTTCCGTACGCACTCAGCGACAGCGACGCGGGCTCTTCAACTAGTACTCTTGACGTCATTTTTTAAGCTCCTTGCACGCTATGGTGCGGAAAGTAGAATGTCTGAGAATCCCGCGTTGAGTGAGGGCATGCGATTCCGTTTCCGAAAGGGCGTCGAATGTGTCGCATTTTTCGTCCCTTCTGACCTGACAAGCACCTCATCGCCGCGCTACACCCAGGTCATGAAGCTGCTTTTCGACTTCTTCAAGCGCGTGTTGTTCCGGCAGGCCGGCATGCTGATCAACACCGCCATTATGTGAAATTCGGATTCGGAGCACTGCTTCTGACTGGAAATGTCTACGTGGATCGGAAAAGACAGTTGAAGGGAACGGAATAACCTCGATGAAGCACTCGCCACGATGATGCGAGACAGCATGTGCGATTTTCTTTAACTCTGCGTAACCGAACGCGTACTCGGCGGGAGGCGGTAGCTCCAGCTCACTCTTGTTACTTATGCCGTGCACATCAACATCGAAACCAGCCTGAACAATGTGTCTAGTCGCGGTCGGCGAACCGTGCCCCTCCTCGATCACAATGTTGTATGGCGATAGCTCGTAGAATGCATGATATTTTGCGATCAACTGCTGAAGGTTCTCTGACATGACCCGATACCTCGCGGCCCTTCCATTACTTTGGTAACGCAAGTGGAGTGCCAGAAGACACACGCGGCTAAGTGCATAGAAAGAAAGAGGGGGGAAGCGACGTTGATCATTGTGAAGCATTGCGGTGCTGCCCTTACGAGGGCAGTGCCTCAATACGGTCAAGCCGTGGAACAGAGGCTTAAGCAACGTTGTTCTTTCTGACCAGGAATTCAGCGCCGGGCGCGAGTGGGCATCTGAATGCGTGTGATTGGAACCATAGCCAGGGGATGCAATCTTTATTTCCGGCGTAAAAACGAGTGCATCAGAGGAACACGTCCATGTTAAAGATCAACCTGAGAGATACTCCGGCGGAAGAAAGATGGATTTTGCATGGTCGGCTTACTGCTCCGTGGGTCCGCGAACTGAGAGAAAGAACCACCGAACCGAGCAGGTGCGACCATGTATCATCGACCTCAATGAAGTTACGTTTATCGACAAAAGCGGGCAGCGGCTTCTATGTGTTCTGGTTAGCGAAGGAGCGGATGTCTCGCGAGCGGCGTTTACATCAAGCACGTACTTGAGCAACTGACATCCAAAGGAAAATCCCGGACTTTTGACCGGCCGTTGCGCCGTTTTCGCGGAAGCTGCTGGGGTCATTGGGCTCGCCGGTGATCGAACCGCCGTCGCATGGTTGCGCTTGAGGCAGCTCCGAAAGTTGTTCCCCGGTTGCGTCAGCGGCGGGAAACAGGCGTGATATAAGCATCGCTTCCATTTGCGGCCAGTGCGTCCACCCTACGTTTCGATGTGGAATAGAAGGCTTCCCGATCTGTAGTCTTGTCGCGAAGAATGACATGGCAACCATCTTCGTCGAGCAGGGCCTGGATTCTGGCGTAGCGCGGATCGTCGGGAATTGATTCGTCGAGGTATTGGGGCACGTACCGAAACTCTACGTTCATGGGAAGCAGAGGCGCTTCCGGCGTATCAGCTCGTAGAATGCCTGCGTTCCAGAAAAAGATAGACATCAAAAGGCCAGTTGAGATGATTCCGTGTCGATACATGTTGTTTAGCCTCAAGAGCTGTTCTCCTTAAGTTTGGTTCGATCGCGACAACAGAAGTGGTTTTATTGCACGTTAGATAACTCGTCTTGACCCTGCATCAGAAGCAGCTGTGAAGTAAGTTGCAAGTCGATGATCGCGTTGATGCGGTGCTCGACTTGGAAAAAGGTCGCCGTTATCTTTCCGTTCAACACTTGTCGAAAGATAGGCAGATACTTCCTGCGGAGTTCGAAAGCGGCGATGTCCGAATCCAGCCAGCGCCGAATGAGACTATCCGCCTGCTCGTCGGTCAACGATCCGTAGCCATCGGCATACTCTTTAATCAGTGCGCTTTTTGTGTCCGTGATTTTCTTGAATTCCGCGGAATATTGCTCGTACACCGGCCAGAACTTCGTGGCTTCGGTGTCGGTGAGAGTCAGATTCGCGGCTATGAGCTGTTTCTTCGCGGAATCGATTTGCCTGTGCATCAGCGCCAGTTGCTGGTCCGAGAGATTATCGACATTTTTTACGAGCACGCCGGTCGATGGCACAGGCCTGTTTTGCGCGAGAGCATTTGAATCACGGCACAGATGGATGCCCGCCAGTACGGCTAGCGCTAAGATAAGTTTGTTCACGATGTCGCTCTCCTCAGTCGTCAAGATGTCGGTATTCGCTGACGTTCGTTAGTCTGTCAACGAACTCCGCGCATCGATTTGCCAGCGAACCAGACTTTATAAATACTTCTTCTGCGAACTCTCTTCCAGACGCACGTTAGTTGCCAACACAGGCCGCAATAACTCCCATGCTTTGAAGGCCTATGCCATCCTTCTTCTCAAAGGAGTGTGCCCACATACAGTCGCCGCCCTCCGGGAGTCATGGCGTGCGCCGCAGATCGGAGTTCACGCGTCCAACTTTGTTGGCGCATAAAGGAGGGGAAGACATGAGGAAGAGGATTTAGCGAAGCGGAGATGATTGCAGCCAATCAGTGGGCACCGATAATGCAGGTAGCGAAGCTAGCGAACCTCGACAATTACAAGGGATACGTCGTCGGAGAGGGGGCCGGCACTCCAGGCGTTGACGCCATTCAGAATCGCCTGCTTCAACTCCTGAATTGGTCGTTGTGCCGATTCGAGGATCAATCCTTGAAGGCCTTCCACCCCGAGCATCTCGTCAAGACCGTTAAAGACTTCGACAAGCCCATCGGTGTAGAGAATCAGGCGGTCACCGGGTGCGAGTTCAAAATCTTCAGCCGATTCCGACTGGGCAGTTTCAGGGAGCGAACCGAGGATACCAGTTCGCGGACCGAGCAGACGGGCCGAGCCTTTGGAAACGTGGATTACTGGAGGATGGCCTGCGGAGGCAAAGCTCACCCGGCGCCCACGGTTACTGAAGCGGGCTGCGGCCATTGTGAAGTAAAAACCGTCCTGCCCGATACGATTGAGCACGAATTCATGAAGCTGGTGCAGCAAATTAGCTGGATCACAGGTTCGCTCCAGTTCGTGCAGAGTCTCGGAGTAGATGCGATTGGCTATGAGGGCCGAACTTACTCCATGTCCGGATACATCGCACACGATAACGTTTAGAAAGTCGTCGCCACGGGGAACGACTATGCCAAAGTCGCCGCCAATTGTATATGCCGGGCCATAGTACGCTTCCACAGCGAGGTCCTTCCAAACCATGGTGTGCGGGGCGAGAGACTCTTGGACGCGAGCCGCGGTCGAGAGTTCGGCGTCAATTTCGCGTTGCCGCTCCTCAAGGAGCGCGTTGGATTCGCGAAGCTTTTCCTCAACTCGCTTCTGTTCGCTGATATCAGTCACTGTGACCAAAACGTATCGCTGTCGGTCCGGTGCTTGGATTACGCGCCCGCTGAAGATTACTGGGACTTTTTGCCATCTTTTCGAGGAAGATGAAACTCAGAGCGACTGCGGCCGTAGCGGTGCCCTGATTCGTGCTGCCGCATAATGTAGGGAATATCCTCGGGAGGGAAAATTGCGTCGGGTGGGCAGCCCCGCAGTTCGTAGCCGACGTACTGGCCTAACCGCAACAAGGCATCGTTAGCAAAAATGATACGGAGCTCGTCATCAACGATAACTACTCCTTCGTTCAGCTCTTCCAGGATGCTTTCCATCTGGCGAAGCCAATCAGGAGTTTGGAGGCGGGAATCAGACATCGCTTTCACGTAGCAGACTGAGTAGCCGAGAATCCGCCTACCACGAGCATTTCCGGCCTTAAACCAATCGCCAAACCCGAATGTATGGATAGTCTACGGATGTGAAGCTCGAGGAGAATGATGAATACAACTGCGATCACTATCCCTATTAATTGTATGCAGGTATTCCAATTGATCTTATTTCTCGACAGATCATCCGACTTAGGGGGTCTTTTGTAAGACATAACACATTCCTTCAGCGTTAGGCATTGCCGGGCGCACTCGAATTCGTCGTAGAAGATTGTTTGTCGCGATCTAGCAGCCGGGCCACGAGGGCAAAAAGAACACTGACCGATATGCCACACATCAACACACCGATGAGCCCCTCTAGAGGCCCTAAGAGCCGCCACTTGGACGGGAGAACCAGATCGCCATATCCCACAGTGGAATAGCTGCTTGCCGAGAAGTAAAAGGCGAGCTCCCATGACGGGAAGCAACGCGACCGGTAGAAACCGGCCCATAGAAGGATCGCCAACCCGTGCAGAAGCACAATTGCTACTGTCGATTCCACTACAAGCGTGGCCGAGTAAGTTGGTCCACCCTTGTGCACGTCCCGGTTCATAACGCTTTTGAGCCACTCGATGAGCGCAGTAACCCCGGAAACCTGCAAGAAGAGCGTAAGGCTTACCAGAAGAACAGCCGCGCCAATTTGAGTGAGCAGAATCATCGTGAAAGGCCGCCATCAATTGGTTTGCAGCACTCTTTCTCCAGCTGTGTCAACACCAGTCGCTTCCGCAGGCTGTTTCGACTCCCAGCGGATGATTTTCAGATCCAGCACAAAAATGCTGTAGAGAACGGGCACCAGAAGCAATGTGATAAACGTTGCTACGGCAAGACCGCCTATCTGTGCATAACAGAGAGGCTGCCAGAGGGGCCCTCCTTCAAGCGCCAATGGAAAGAGCGCCAAGATGGTCGCCAGCACAGTGATCATCACCGGCCGAATACGCTGGATTCCCGCGTCTGGAAGCGCCTGCTCCAAGGGTTCCCCTTTCTCATGCATTTCCTCGATGAAGTCGAACAGCACGATGACGTGACTGACGATGACGCCAATCAAACTGGCTATGCCCAGAAAAGCCATAAATCCAAAGGGCGTATGCATGATCGAGAGAGCGATGAGAGAGCCGACCACGCCATAGGGCGCAGCGGCGAATACCAAAAGAGGTTTTACCGCGTTGTTGAACTGAACCAGCAGAGCTAAATAGATACCAAGCAATGAGACCAATAGAACGAGTTTGAGATTTGTAAAACCGTCAATCTGCTTTGCCCTTTCACCTCCGATGCGAAGCTGGTATCCAGGCGGAAGATTTTTCTGAAACTCCTGCAACTTCGGAAGAATTGGCTCCAGCACTTCAGAAGCAAGAACTCCAGGCTGCGGATAACAAAGTATGGAGATAGTGCGAAAATGTTCGCGCCGCGCCACGCGGCTTGTTTCCAACGAGTTTCCGACGGTCGCGACCGATAGCAGCGGTACTCGGTTACTTGTCTGTGAAGAGTAAACATACAGGTTTTTGATGTCGGCAAGCTGGGCGCGCTCCTGCATCCGAAGGCGCGCCACAATGGGGATGTTTTTGTCGCCTTCTTTGAAAACTCCCACGGTCGCGCCGCTCATGGCCGCAGTTGAGGCATTCGCAATATCGGCGTTAGTGATTCCCACAACATTCGCTCGATCTGGATCGATCTGAATCCTTTGCTGGACGTTGTCGGGGAACCAATCGTCACGAAGCACGGAAATGCCGGGAGCTTGCGCTACGATGTCCTCAGCCTGGCGAGTGATTTTCCGCAACGTACGGACATCATCAATTTCTTTTGTTGCATCTGCGTCTTGCTGCGCGGAGATCAGCAACTCCACGGGATTCTCGACCGGATTCGTTTGGAGTTGACGAACTGTGATCCAGGCACCCGCAACCTGCTTTTCGAGCGCGTCTTGAATCGGACGAGCTAACAACGGTGAAGTCTCTTTATCCGTGACCTCAACAATCATTTGGGCGTAATTGGTTTGCGGCATTTCGGGCGAAACCGAGAACCAGAAGCGAGGCCCACCGCCTCCTGCAAAGGTCGTAAGTGATTTGAGGAGATGCGTATGGCTTTCCTTCGAGTGGACTTCAGGCGAGTTTTCAATCACCTGCCGAACCACTCTTTCGGCCTGCGTTGCAGCATCATTGGTGACGCTCAAAGGAGTGTCGTTCGGCAGCCAGATATCGAGGTAGAACCAATACTGGACATCTTCCGGAAAGAATTGGGTCTTGAGGCGAGAACCGAAGAACCCGCCTATCAAAAGGAAAACTAAAGACCCACCTAGTACGGCCCAACGGTGCTTAATGGCTTTGCCCACAAGCCTGTTGTAGAAACCATAGAACCCTCGCTGCCGCCTTTCTTCGATTGTCGGTTCGGGCTTTGCCGGAGCTCGCTGAATGTAGTACCCCAGAAGCGGAACGAAGGTCATCGCTACGAAGAGGGCGGACAGTAGAGAAACAGTCATAACAATTGGCAGGCTCTTCAAGAACTCGCCGGTGTTTCCCGTCAGCATGAGGAATGGCAAGTAGGCGATGATATTCGTGATCGTGGCATAGAAAATTGCCGTAGCTAGTTTCGTCGGACCAAGCCAGCAAGCGATGCTGCGCGACAACCCTTCCGCCAAACCGCGTTTGATGCCGTCGCCAGCCACCACTGGCACGTCTACGAGAAGACCGAGCGCGATGATGAGCGTTGCGATCGAGACCTGTTGCAGGTCGATTCCGAGGACATAGGCAATGCCGAAAGTCATCGCTAGGGTGATGGGTATCGCCAGTGCCATGATCAGCGCGAGACGCCACTCCCAAAACCCAAGCAGCGAAACGATAACGACGAGAATAATCGCTTCGACTAGAGCCCGCAGGAAAAGGTGAATGTTCTCCTTCACCTGAAGTGGTTGATCAGACGTGTGCGCCAGAATCAGGTTGGCAGGAAGAATTTGGTGAAGCTGAGAGAGCTTCAGATTGACAGATTCACCAAAACGGGCGATTTGCTTCCTATCGCGCATGTAGATTGCCAAGGTGATGGCACGGCTTCGCTGCCAGTGACCATTTTGGTCTCGCCAGGTGTAATAATTGAGATACTGCGCAGGAGCTTGATAACCGCGGCTAATTTGAACCAGGTCACGAAGGTACACGGGAGCGCCGGCGGAAGTCGTGGAAACAGCCACATCGCCGATACTTTTTGTCGTATTGAATTGTCCCGAAGGAATCAGGGTGACTCTGCGCTCGCCTGTTTCCACAGTCCCGCCGGGCGCAATAATATTGCGGGCTGAAAGCACGTTGGCGAGATCCGCAGGACGGAGTCCGTAGGCGGCAAGACGATCCTGGGAATAATCCAAATAGACGGTCTGCGACAAAACTCCGCGCCGTTCGACCTTGGATACTTCCGGAGCTCCCTGAACGGTGCGGCCAATCAAGTCAGAAAAATTGTCGAGTTCGGCGTAGCTGTATTTGTCGCCCGCAACAGCGGAGAGTTTCGTTCGAGTTTCGCTCGGATCGCGGATGATCGCCGGATCCCAAGCGTCAGGATGCAACTCCGATCGTTTTAGCCGTTCCGAGATAAACCGTTGGATGAACGCCCAAATCGTGCCGTCGTCTTTGTTGGAAACACCGTCAAAAGCGATGAATCCGTTGCCTTGGATAATTTTGGAGTCTTGGAGGATTCCGGCGCTCGTAGCCTGGTCTTGAAAAAGGTAACCGGCGTCAAGAACCTCCCGGGCGGAAATGGACTGAGGGAACGACTCCACCACAGTGACGGGCTGCCCTTCTCGATCCTTGGGATTGGATTCCCGAGCTTTGCGAATAGCGGCTTCGACAGAATTGGAGCGAGCGGCGATTTCAATGGTGTCCACCTTCGGACTCGCGACCGTCAGCATCAGCGCTGCTGTGTCGCCGAAGTCGCTTTGGAAAGTGATCGGGCCGGCGCCTTGCGGCAGTTGCGAGTTCAGGGCGTTCAGTTTGAGATTGATGTCGCTGAACTGCCGCTTGGTATCGTTAATGCCCTCATCGAGTTGTATGTGCACAAAGGAGTAGCCGGGGAGCGATATGGACTTGATTCCATAATCCGCATCCGTGCCCGGATGTATCGTCTTATTCTCAGCAGCGACATCTTCGATTTTGCGAGTGATGAACTGCTCTACCTGTTGCGCTGTTGCTCCGGGCCATGGACAAGCCGCTACGCCGACCCGCACTGGAATTTCCGGGTCCTTTCGCTGCGGCATGGATGTATAGCCAAACCAACCCCAAACGAGAACTCCCGCCAGAAGCATCCAGGAAATGTGCGGATGCTCGACGAAAAACCTTGGGATGTTTCGGCGATTAGTGATCTGTTGTACGTTTTCGTGTGCCATTTTTGGGAGTACCTTTACGGGAGAACTTGGATCAAATCGCCGTCCTTCAAATCGGCGGTTCCACTGACCACGACTTTTTCGCCGGGCTTCAAGCCCTCGATGGCCACATCACTCTCGTGAGTTTCACCTAATGTGACGTCGCGCAAATGTGCAGTCCATTTGCCAGCCTGTTCCGTAGCCATGAACACGGCGTAGCGACCCGAGGCGGCGGGGTTAGCGACAATAGCGCTAAGGGGAACGGAGGGGACGGGAGCGTTTTGAACACCGGTCAAATTGAGGGAAGCAATCATTCCGAGCTTCAGATAGCTTTTTGGATTGGGTACCGTCACTTCAATCGCGAAAACACGATTTTTTTCGTCGGCGCTGGCGGCAATGCTCGTGACTCGTCCTTTGTACTCTTTCGGATCATCTTGCAAGTGGATTGTGAATTCTTGGCCCAAGCGCAATTGCCTTAAGGCGTACTCTGGAACACCGAAGCCAATCTTCACGACGCTGGTGTCAGCAATGGTGAACGCTACCGTTCCGGGCGCCGTCAGGTTGCCGAGTTCAATGTTGCGGGCAAGGATGTATCCGGAAAAAGGCGCCGTGAGGTCGGCATCCGCGAGAGTCAATTGCGCTTGGTGCAGATTCGCCTTCGCTTGATCCACAGCACCGAGCGTCGAGTCGAATCGCGCTTGGGCTTGGTCAAATTCGGGTTTTGTTAGGCTACGAGTGGCGTAGAGTGCTTTTGCACGGTCGTAGTTCTGGCTCGCCTCGATATGTTGAGCCTGGGCTTGACTTACCGTTGCTTCCGCCTGATCGAGCTGATTCTTCAAGTCCTGGTGACGAATCTGCGCGAGAACGGCTCCGCGCGGGACATAGTCGCCTGCCCCGATGTTGCGGCGCCTTCCGTATGCACTGGCCACTTGCTTAACACCTGTCACGTATCCCGCGGATTTGAACGAGAGCGTCGCCTCCGCAAAGGGCAGGACGGAAGCCGAGTAGCGCAAGCCTTCAGAAGATGAGTACACAGCGACATCCGCCAAATGAACGGGGGTCGGTGATTTGGGGGCGACTTTCGTCGGTTGCCCACAGCCTGTGGCGGCGACCGTTAGCACCAGCGCTGCAGCCAGCTTTCCTAATTCCAGATGTATGTTTGCTTTGCTTTTCATTGCTTAATCAACTCCAATCGCTTTGTTGAACTCGGCACGGGCCGACCAAAATCCTGAGAGTGCCTGTTGGTACTGCGCCTCCGCTTGTGAAACTGCAGCCTGTTGTTGGACGAGATCGGTCAAAAGGGCCGCCTGCTTGTCGTAACGGTTCCTCACTTCGCGCAGCCTGGCCTGCTCGGCCTGGCGCTCGTCCGTTTGCGCGTCCAGCAGCATGCGTGCTTCACCCAGCTTGCGAAACTTGTCTTCGACGTCCAGCAGAACGCGGTCTCTTACGTCCTGTTCCGCTGTCGCCTTCTGCTCGGTTGTCGCCTTTAGCTCCTTAATTCGGTGCTTCTTGAATCCCCAATCGAATGGCTGCCACTGAAAGAGAAATCCAACCGTGCCGGCGTTTTGCGGAAGAAAATTGACGTTCTGGAAGCCGAGATAGCTGACTTGAAAACTCAGATCAGGGATATATTTCGCACGCTCGCGACGGACATCCATCGCCGCGATCTTGGTCTGAAGTCCGGCTTCACGCAGTTCGGGCCGCTGTTCCAAAGCCTGCTTTCGAGCAGTTTCGAGATCCCATTCGGCTAGCTCTCCGAAAGGCTGCATTTCCACCGAGAAGGGAGTGCGCAAGTCGCGTCCCAGGAGCCGGTTGAAGCTTTGCTTCTGTAGCTCGAGCGCATCTTGTACGGCCAGCAACTGATAACGCTGGTGCTTCAGTTTGGCCTTGACGGTGAGCGAATCGGACTGCATCACCGTTTCCTGCGCAAGCCGCTGGTCAGTTAATGTGGCGAGTTCACTTAAGGACTGAACGGCTGCTCTGGCACTGGCGATTTGCGCCTGTAGCTGTGCCACTTGGTAGTAGGCTTCCTTAACCTGTCGCACGGTGTCCTGGTTCTGAGCACGCAGTCCTTCTTTGGCGAGATCGATTCCAAGCCGGGCCTGCGTCACACCAAGACTTACCTTGAAGAGTTGCGTCAGGGGTTGCGTCGCGGAGCCATTCATGAAAGCGCCAAACCGTACAGGTGAGTGAATATTTGAGTCCTTGCCGGGAATCGGTCCGGTTGCGGGATAGGTGCCGAAGCTGCCTGCCGGCACTCTAAAATCCAACGGCTGCATGGGAAGCCCCGCAAGGACGTTTGCATCCAGCTTGGGCAGATAGTTTGTCCTGGCCTGCGCAACTATCTCTTTGGCCTTGATAATTTCAAACTTGCTGATTTGGATCTCGCGGTTGGCGCCGCCTGCAATGCGGATGGCCTCGTCCAATGTCAACAGCGGCGCTGAAGAATCCGCCTCCGGCGTTTGCGCCCATGAAGCCGAGAACGGTGTGGCTTGGGCAATCAGAATCAGGGATACGCTGAGCAGTGATGTTTTTAGGGCCGAACGTTTTGTGCGCTGCTGGGCCGTAATGCTTTTTGAAGTCATGTGAGTTCCTGCCGTGGGTAATGCAGAGGCGATGCCAACCTGTGCGGTCCGCAAGTTGTTGGATTTATTAGGAGCAGGCGAAGCTCGCAGTAGTTGGCCTGCCCGAATGCGGGCAATGCTGCCGTCCTGACCATTTCCTGTGGGCCGCCACGTTTTTGGGCGGACGTTGCGAAGTCATTCGCGACTCGGGCGGCGGACTCAGACAAAGACTCGGCAGAACTCATCCGTCAGCGAAGAAAGGGCTTGCGGTCGGCAAGGTAAACCGGAAGCACGCTAGTTATGGGGCACAACATTCCGAGCTATTTAGGACCCGAACTATGCTGGAATGCGCAGGGGTACGAGAAAATTGCTCGCGAGAAGATAGGTATAGAAGTGAGCGAGAAGAGGTTTGAATGCAACTGTTCAGCAGACACGCGACCGTTCGTTTCGGTCCATTCAACATCGACAGCAGAACAGT
>Ga0207646_10001579_pt1 | contig 27832 bp, 54 predicted proteins | sample KBSK5502metaG_FD_184343 | JGI IMG/M metagenome (GOLD analysis project Ga0207646, IMG submission 184343) | Corn, switchgrass and miscanthus rhizosphere microbial communities from Kellogg Biological Station, Michigan, USA - KBS K5-50-2 metaG... | ecosystem: Host-associated > Plants > Roots >...
CGGCGCTGTCGCATTCGGCGCATTCCATCTCACGCTGTCACCGGACAAGCTGAGCGCCGCGACCGCGCTGCTGTCGATCATCCTGGGCATCGGCTTCCATCTCGCGCACACCCCGGTCACCCAGTTCAGGCGGGGCACCACCGCCGAGGCCGTGGAGCGCGCGGCAGTAAGCCGGTGACCGCTTGCGAGACATGGCTGCCAGTGCCGGTAGCTGGTTACGAGGCCCTGTATGAGGTATCGGATCTTGGCCGGGTGCGCAGCCTGGACAGGACCGTCACCGACCGCAATCAGTGGGGGCCATGTCTCCGGACGCAGCGCGGTCGCGTGCTCAAGCCCCGGCTAAACCTGCGGCAGGAACTGACCGTCAGTCTCTCCCGGCATGGCGTGATCCGGGACTGCCGCATCCACAGACTCGTGCTGGAGGCGTTCGCCGGGCCGTGCCCGCCCGGCATGGAAGCGCTGCACGGGCCTGCGGGCAAGCTGGACAATAACCTCGCCAATCTTCGCTGGGGCACCAGGGCCGAGAACCAGGCGGACAGGCTGCGGGACGGCACGAGCAACCATGGCGAGCGCAATAGCCAGCATCGGCTTACCGGCGAAGCTGCTGCGGAGATCCGCCGCCGTTACGCGGCCGGCGAGACGCAGAGGACTCTGGCTGCCGCATTCGGCGTGGGCCGAATGACCGTGTCGGACATCGTGCGGGGCAAGAGCTGGCAGCATGTCCCCGCTGCGGAGGAGGCAGCCTGATGCCAGCCCCCGGCAAGTACGGACGGCGCCCGAACGATCCCGCCCGGCCCCGGATCCGGCTCGCCCGGTCGCTGACGGGCGTCATCCCGGCCTACCCGGCCGCAGCTGACTACCTCGCCCAGCTCCACGGCTGGCTGATGCTCGGCAACGACACCGAGGGCGACTGCGTGGCTGTCACCTGGGCCAACCTGCGCCGGCTCACCACTGCCGTCCTGGCGAGCGAGTTCTACCCGCCGATGAGCCAGGTGGCAAAGGTCTACGCCACCCAGAACGCGCCCGGCCAGGACAACGGCATGGACATCCAGACCCTGCTGTCATACCTGGTGAAGACCGGCGGCCCGGACGGCAAGAAGGCGCTCGGCTTCGCGGCCGTCGACTTCACGAACCCCTCTGAGGTCAAGGCCGCCATCGCGGTCTTCGGCGCGGTGTGGACCGGGTTCGACGTGCTCCAGGCCAACGAGGACCAGTTCAGCTACGGCGAGCCGTGGGACTACGTGTCCGGCTCGCCGGACGTGGGCGGGCATTCGGTCCTGGTAGGCGGCTACGGCGTGCCGGTCGGCAGCTCGCCGCAGCTCGGCGGGGACGAGAAGTTCATCACCTGGGCGGAGGAGACCTCGTTCACCGACCGCTTCTGGAGCCGGCAGGTGAGCGAGTGCTGGGCCGTGATCTGGCCGGAGCATCTCGGCTCCCGCGAGTTCATGGAGGCCATGGACCTGGCGACGTTCGCCGCCGACTACACCGCGATCACCGGGCGGCCGTTCCCGGCCCCCGTGCCGCCCGTTGTCGATTGGACGCACCCCGACCTGAAGTTCGGCCACGACCCGGAGATGATCGCCTGGGCTGCGGCGGCATCGACCGGGAAGCTGGTATCCGGCACCTATGCCGCGCAGCAGTACCAGGCGTGGCGCAAGGCGAGGGGCTACGCCTGATGCCCCTTGCTGCTGAGGCCGCCGCCTGGGATACCGTGACCGGCGCGCCCATCGAGCGCCAGCCCGGCGACCTGTGCGCGTGCCGGATCTCCGGCGCGGGCGGCATCGCCATCGACTTCGCGCAGTGGCTGAACGGGGCTAAGGCGTTCAGCCACTGGGACCACGTGAAGGTCTATGTCGGCGATGGCAAGATCCTCCAGGCCGAGCCGGGCGGCGCGCAGATCATCAGCCAGCCGGTCATCCCCGGCGAGCTGTGGTCCACCGGCATCCCGTCGCTGGCGCTCAGCGAGGAGCAGCAGGCCCGCGTCCCGGCACTCGCCGAGACGTACCGGGGCATCGGCTACTCGGCGCTCGACTACCAGGCGCTGGCAGCGCACCGGCTGCACCTGCCCGACCTGCCGGTGTGGCCCGAGCCTAAGCCCGGCGGCGGGCACCGGCTCGTGACGCTCCAGGATTTCATTGGTGCCACAGGGCATCAAATGTGCAGCCAGCTGGCCGATGACTTCCGCCTGCGACTGGGGTCGCATCTCTTTGACGACAACCGCTGGCCTGGCTACGTGACACCGTTTGATATCGGCGATCTCATAACTAGGCTTGCCCGATGATTGCTGCCCGGCAGGTACCTCTCACCAAGCAATGCACGCGTTGCCTGAAAGTGAAGCAGAGCGCTGATTTTCGCCCTGATCTCCGGCTGCGCAGCGGGCTGATGGCCTGGTGCCGGCAATGCAGCAATGAACATAATCGCGACTGGCAGCGCAAGAAGACCGCCGAGCAGCGTGCCGTACGTGGCGAGCGCACTGAATGCTCGGGACGGCTGGCTAGATGCCGCTCAGGCATACCTGCAGAACACCACCGCCGGAGGGAGGTGAGCCGAATGACGTTCATCACGTTCGCGCATCACGCGCACCTGCTGGCGCATATGGGCTGGACAATCTGGCACATCGCCGGGCAGCTGTGGGGAGTGAAACCACCCGCCGGGGTGCTCTAGGGTGCGCGATGGAACGGCACACCAACGGCGCCGGCGCCAGCTCGCTGGCCACGGGCGCGGTGAAAGTCCGGCTCGCCGACCCGCCCCGCAACGGCCTGCCCTGGATGAAGCCCTACACCTGGCGGCCTGGCGAGGCTGAGCGGCAGGCTGAGGTAGCAGCGCGGCTCGCCGAGATAAGAGGGCGAATCCTGGCTGCGCGGCGATGGCGTGGCAGGGTCAGGATTGAGGCGGGCCGCCCGGATGCCCTACCCCCGGGCGGGCGGCCCGCCGGCCAGTTACCTCCGCGACGGCCACGCCTGGCGCGCCCGGGGCAGCGCCCCGGTGCGCGGCTCGCCCGGCCCGAGCGCCCGCACTGACACCGACTTGACCTCCGTGCGCGGCGGCGCCTGCGGCAGCCACGGGGCGACCTGAGGCTGGCTCAGCGCCCGCACCCGGCGGGCAAGCAGCACGCCGCCCCCCAGTGCCGCCACGCCCAGGATGCTGATGACCGCTATCAGCAGCGCGTGCAGGATGGCGTTCATCGACGCCAGCAGGACGATCGCCGCGACCACGCACAGCGTGATGGCCAGCGGGCCGTGCTCCTTCTTCGGCGCCGCCCCGTTCACGTAGCTGCGGACAGCATCCGCGGCTACCTGGGCGTCGTGCTGCCGCTGCGCCCTGCGCCCCGCCGCGCGGCCCACGACCGCCATCTTCTCGTCACACATCTGCTGATCCTCCAGCCTGTCGATCGCTATCCCGAGCCGGTACAGCCAGCGCGGGCTTATCCGTCTCGCTGTCTGCGGCCCGTGCGGCCCGCGGTGGGTGCACGATGCGAGGGCACCGGGCCACGGACTGGCAGCCCGGCAGTCCGGGCATGCGCGTCTCATGTGTCCTCCTACTTTCTTGTCGCGCTCCACTCGGCGAGCTCGAGCGCATCCCATTCGCCTGCCAGACCGCGCAGGCCCCTCCGTGCCGGGAACCCCGGCCGCTGGCTCGCCTTCCGCAGCGCGTGCAGCGAGAGCGGCACGATGCCTTCGCGCACGGCCTCCGACAGCGTCACCAGGCCGCCGGGAGTTAGGACGGGAGGCGCTTCCGTCTCAGGGACACCTGCCTGCTCAGCCCCTGAGTTGACGCTCAGATGCGATGTCCCAGAGACACGGGCCGCGCCCGGCATCCCGGCCGGTACCGGCGTCACCGTTCCGGCGAGCGCCAGTGCCCGCGCCTCGCGCGCTGACATGAATACGCCCTGCGTCTCCCGCACCCGGTCGGTGACCACCTGGAGCCGGCCGGGCGTCAGTGACTTCGGCGGCATCGGGTAGTCCCCGGCGAGCATCTTCCAGTTCGACGCGCTGTAGCGGCCGAACGCGATGACGCCGATGTTCTCCCGCGCGTCCCCGTCGCCGCCCGAGGCCTTCACCGACAGCCGCTGCCCGATGTAGATGATGTTGACCAGCACCTGGCGGCCCATGAAGCTCACGGCGTCCAGGGCCTCCAGCGCGGGCGAGCGCTGCGGCAGGCTCTTGTCGCCGCCGCGGACCTCCCGCCAGTGCGCGCGGAGCCGCGCCACCGTGGCGTTCAGCTCCTCGCATACGACGATCAGCCGCGGACCTACCGCGGCGTGCACGTTCCCGTCGATGTCAGCGCCCGCCAGCGCCACCTCGTTGCGGCGCTCCACCTCGCCGCCCAGCCAGATCAGCGCCCGGTGGATCTCGTGCGGCCTGCGGGCGATGACGGCATTCGGCAGGTCACGCGCCCACTGGTGGCTGATCATCTTGTAGTCGAGGATCAGGCCGATGTCACCGCGGTACAGCCGCTGGGCGAGCAGCCCGCGCGCGGTGACCGACTTCCCGGCGCCGGAGCCCATGGACAGGCCGCAGTGCGGCGAGTCCCCGGACAGGCTCGTCGTCACGGTGCGGCCCTGCTTGCCGGCGCCCCACACGAGGTCATCGGGCCGGGCGCTGTCGATCGCCGGGCGCACGGACTCCAGGCTCACCCGCACGGGCGGCGGCTCGCTCTGCGCCAGGATCAGCTGCGGCGACGGCCCGGCGTTCCGCCAGGTAGCCTGCGGTGCCTCGATGGCGAGTTTCGCCGACGCGATCGCCACCAGGCGCTGCTTGTCCTTCTCGTCAGCGGGCCAGCCCGGCGGCAGGGCCAGCCGCGCGCCCGCGACCGCCTTCGACTCGTCCAGCTTGACGCTGATCCACGACGACGCCCGCGCGGCCCGCGGTATCCCGGCGAGCTCGTGCGCGGCCAGGTGGAGCGGCACCAGCCACGTCTTCCGCCGCTTGCGGCGCATGACAAGCACGATGACCAAAATTGTCATCAAGAGAAGCGCGCATATGGCCGCGCAGCCCAGGACAACTAGCGTGACCCGCGGCTTTACCGACACCGCCCACGCCATCAGCAGGACACCCAGCGTGCTGCCCGTCCGCCACGCCGCCCGCTTCCACCGCGGCAGATGCTGCCAGCGGGTCGCGTGACCGGTCGGCGTCAGCGCCTTCGTTCCCGGCCGGAACCATCCGGCGTCGGTGAGCGGCTTGCCGTGCCAGGCGGCACCCGACAGGAAACGCCAGGCGAGGATGTGGCCGCCGTGCTTGCGCACCCGGCTCTGACCTGTCTTCACCATGCCGCGGACAACTAGGACAGCGGCTAGGACAGCTGCGACGGTCAGCTCAGCCACCAGCAGGGCAATCAGTAACGAATGTCTCAAGCCGGCGCGGACGGTGCGTCCCAATCAAATCCAGCCTTTCAGGCTGTCTTTTCTTGTCCCGCTCGTTCTCCCGGTGGGTATCCCACCGGAGAACCTCAGCCCTGTTGTCCTGGCTGCCGCCAGGACCATGACAGCCCTCGAGCCCGTATGGCCGCGGCCCGTGGAATGCCTCGAGCACGAGGTGATGCACCCTCACCGTCTCCCCGCGGATTTTGACGCAAAGGTAGCCGTCGTCGTCCGGGTACGGCTCGAGAACCTGGCCGCCGTGCTGCCGGCCGTCGCTCAGCGTCCGCGGCACCGACCGGACCCGGCCGAGGCTCGACACGCGGTATCCCCTGGCGCGCCTGATGTTCCGCCACCGCTCACGGGCCATCCGGGCCGCTCCCGTTCAGCTGAACTTCAGCCGCCGCCGGAACCACCTGCGCCGACCTGGCTGCCCATGAGTCGACGCGGCTCTTCGGCACGCTCAGCGCCTCGGCGAGCACCCGGCGAGATCCGGTCGCCAGGAGCAGCTGCAGCGCCTGCTCGGTTGACAGCGGTTCGCCCTGGCTGGCGGAATCACTGAAACTTTGAAACTTTGTTTCATTGCGGCTGCCGCGCAGCAGCCCGGCGAGAGACTCCAGGGCCAGGATGAAGGCGAGCGCCGGCCAGCCCGCGACCAGCGCGCCCGCTATCCCGTGCGGCCATCCGGCGGCGATGTTCATGGCCAGCGTCACGCCGATGCCGGCCACCAGCGCCACGGTGGCCAGCGCCGGCCGGCGCTGGCCCCGCCTCGATGCGTCGAGCAGTCCCGCGGACGCGCCGAGGATAACCAGATCGGCCAGGAACGGGACCAGGTAAGCCACCGGGGGCTCGCCGCCTGCGGCGCGGACGACGGCCAGCGCGTGGAAGTAGGACGCGACCGCCGCGATGACGCTGACTCCCGCCAGCGCGAGCCGCCCCGTCCACCTGGCCGCGCTCACCAGTTCCTGCCCGCCTCGCGGCCGGCGATGCGCTCCTCCAGCCGCTCCGCCGTTTCCGCGGTCACGAACTCCGCGCCGCGGACAGCCACGAGGTAGCCGCCGTCATCCAGGGTGATGGTCCACTGGCTGTGCCTGGCCCGCAGGGCGGCAAGTTCCGCGTCATCCATCTACGGGACATTCGTGGCGCTCGTGAAGGACAGCTTCATCCCCAGCCCGTTCTCCCAGAACTCGGTGCCCATCTCGGCAGTGCCGAGGTTGAGCGTGCCGAGCCCGGCGCCGTGGCCGCTGCCCGCGAAGTTGTTGGCCGAGTTGTAGAAGCTGTGCAGCGCCAGGCCGCTGAACGACCCGGTCATGGTGCCCCGGACGAAGATGTAGTCGTCCCACGTGGCGGTTCCGTTCGTCGCGAGCTTGTACTTGAGCCACCAGGTGGTGCCGCCGATGGGAGCACCACCGCACGGACCTTGCGCCATGCAGTGGTGCTGCCCCGGCCATCCCAGCCTGGCATGTGGTCATGGTACCTATCGCTGGTACACGAATCCGTGCTGTAGTGCCCATGCGTAGATGTGGTCGTATCTGCCTGTGAACAGGGCGTCTACCCACTGGGCGTGATGGTGGCTGGTGAGGAACAGGGCTAGTTGCAAGATGAACATGTCTGTCACCCCTACCCTGGGAACTTGCCCATGTAGCCAGTGCTATCCACATCCCACGAGATCGACATCATGATCCCGGCGGCTGAACCAAGCGCGCCTGCTGCCGTGCTGTCGTTACCGGCATTGGCGTTAAGCTCGGCCCGGTTCATCTGCGCGAGCAAGCTGGTCCAGTCGCGTTGTCCGTTGCCCTGTGCGCATACTGGCAGCGGATTGGCCTTGACGGCGTTGATGGCTGAGTGGATCCGGCTGGCGTTGATGTCGATCGGGTTCCAGGCGAGGTTGTTCAGGTGCTTGAGCGCTCCGTAACCTGGACTGGACGCCCAGGTGGCTACCTGTTGTGAGCAGGGCACCTGGTTGCTGACTGGAGCGGCGGTAACTGGGGGCACGCTTGATACATCGTGCGAGCCGCCGCAGGCTGCCGTGGCCAGGATCAGCAGCGTGGCTGCGGCGGCCCCTGCCAGGGTTTTCTTCAGCGTGGCGGCTGCGGCTTTCAGTGCCTGCACTGAGGCTTCCATCTTGCGGATTATGTCGTCGATGTTGATGTCTTTGGCTTTGAGCTCGGCGAGCGTCATTGCTTGCCTCCCTTGTCTGCGGCGAGGCCGCGGTCGATGTAGTGGAGGGCCTGGGCGCCGAGGTTGCGGTGTTCGGCTTTGGCTGCGGCGACCAGCTTCTGGTAGAGGTCCTGGCTCATCCTGACCGAGACCTGCACCCGGTTGTTCTTCTCTGCGTCGTTCATGTTCACACTGTAGCACACTGAGGCGCCTGCTCAGGACTGTGGTCCCTTCAGGAAGCCGCCGAGGAGGCGAAGCGGGTCCATGCCAAGCTCGGCAGCGCGGGCCCTGAGTAGTTCGATGGCCCGGTACAGGTGCCCGCAAGATCGCCTCGCCGGTCAATCAGCACACTGCGACTAAGCGGGATCCCGCCAAGTCGCACCACGCAGCGTCACCCTGGTCGTCGGCTTCGCCGGTGCAGCGGTTGCCGTCGGCGAGCAGGTAGCGGCAGATGACTTTGCGTTCCGCGGTCATGGCGTGCTCGTGGTTTCGAGCCGACCGATCCAGGCGTCGAGCACGGCGAGGGAGTGCAGATCGATGTGGAGCCCGATCAGCTCGTCGGTGGTCAGCGGCGCGCGGGGCTGGTCATGATCACTCCTAATTGGTAAGTACCTGGTAAGTAGCTTACCACCTGCTTACCGGTAGTCCCCTCGCAGCCGCTCCGCGAGCGCGTCGTACTCGTCGGCCAGGTGCAACCGCCACTCACAGGTGCCGCACAGCGCGCCATCCGGCCGCGCATCGCAGTCCGGGCCGGGGATGCAGATCGATGTGAAGCCCGATCAGCTCGTCGGTGGTCAGCGGCAGGCAGCACGGCCCGTCGGCGCCGCTGAAGTTGAGGATCTCGAAGGCTTCCGGGAAGTGCGGATGCTCGGCGAGCCAGAGCAGCTCGCCGTGCCGGTTGCCGGTCATCAGGGCGCTGAAGTGCTGCTCGAGGACCAGGCCGTCGTCGTAGGTGATGTCGGTGCCGAGCGGGTCGGCGTGGCTGCATTCGCATGGCCGGAACGAATGTGTTAGACGTCTAACAGATTCCGCACGCCGACGCGGACTGCACCGCCGTGGACCGGCACGAAGAAGAACAGCGGGCCTTCTCCTTGGCGGTTCTTGCAGCCCAGGACGATTTCCGGATCGGCGATCTTCAGCCGCTCCGCCTCATCAGCTGTCGGAGAAGCGAAATACTGACAGAACGGCCATTCCATCTTCATCCCGCACCTCCGTGGGTGATGGCTTCCCGCAGCATGCGGGCGCAAGAGTACAGAGTGTTCTCAGTCGCCCGCTGGCTGTCAAGGTCGATCTTCATCGGCGCAGGCCGTGCTGGCGCGTTTCACGCGCCGTGGATGCATCCGTACGCGTACAGTAGTCCGCCATGAGGCGTAAGGCGTCGGTGTCCTGGCGCGACACGGACAAGCGGATGCGGCGCGCAGCCGAGCTACGGCAGGCCGGCCTTTCACTGCGCCAGATCGCTGATCATCTGGCCGTCTCTCACCCGACGATCCTGCGTGACTTGTCGCGATGGGAAGCGGAACAAATCGAGCAGCTACTGGTACATACGCCTGGTACATACGAGGCCGAAGAGGGCCGTATGTACCACCGGGATGTACCACCCAAGGCGCCTAACCCAAGCGACCGGAGGATGCAATGAGGAAGCTGCCCGGCTGGTACGAGGACGCCCTCGAGCGCCACGCCAAGCTCATCACCCAGAAAGAGGAGACACGCGACCAGGCCATAGCCAGCCTCCGCCAGCTCATCCGCGATGAGCACAGCGAGTTCGGCAATGTCGTGCTCGACGGCTGGAACGGGCCGCGCCTCACCACGGCGATCGACGCCTATCGTTCGCGCCGCGCTGCCGAGATACGCGCCGCGATCAAGCAAGCTGAAGCCAAGCCGCAGCCGGAACCCGTCAGGCTCGTTGCGCCAACTGCGGCAGCGGCGCCCGCACCGACCCCGGTCAGCGCGCAGACCACACTGGTCAGCGAGCGGATGCAGTCCCTGCACCGCGAGCTGCAGAAGGTCGAGCCCCCGGCCGATGAAGAGTGGGAATTGCACCGTACGCTGTTCCCCGACTTCCCGTTCCGCTCGCTCAGGATCACGCCTGCCCGTTACCGGCACGTCCATCGGATGAACGGGCACGAGCTCGATATGGCCAGGAATGTCCTCCATGCCAAGACCGGCAATGCCATCAAGGGTGCTGAGGACGAGCGGCGCGTGTTCGACGCCTTCTACAACAAGGTGCGCCCGCTCATGCACGGCGATGATCTGGTCGCTGACGCGGAGCGGAAGCTGAAGGCGCTGGCCGAGCAGATCATCGTCTAGCTGCCGCCGCCTAGCGCCCGGTCGAGCGCGTCGGCTGCCGCCTGGTGCAGCACCGGCCGCACATGCTGGTAGCGCTTGAGGAGCGCCCCGGTGGAATGGCCGAGGAGCGCCTGCACCACCCGCGGGTCCTGGCCTGACTCCAGCAGCATCGTGGCGTAACCGTGGCGCAGGTCGTGGACCCGGTAGTGCGGCAGGCCAGAAAGAAGGCGAGCGGATTTTCTGCGGTTCGCTTGCGCCGGATGCCTCCGTACGCATACAGTCACGCCTATGACTTCACCCACCCCGGCAGAAGCAACCCCGGACGACGATGAGCGGCTCGTGCCCGTCGCGAAGGCCGCCGGCCTGCTCGGCGTGTCGAAGCCCTACCTGTACCAGCTCATCAAGAGCGGCGGCATCACCGCCGTCCAGCTGCCCGGCGCGCGAGGCCAGGTGGGCCGCAACACCGGCTGGGGCCTGCGGATCGAGCGGGCCGAGATCGAGGCGTTCATCGAAAGAAACCGGGTCGAGGCGACATGAAGCTGACCCAGTACACGACCCGCGAAGGCCAGATCAGGACGGCCGACTCAGGGGGCATCCGGCAGCGGTGGCTATGGGGACTCCGGCTGCTGGCCGATCCGGAGAAGATCGCGCCGGCCGGCGGATTGAAGCACGGCGTGACAGACGCCCTGATCCAAGCGGCTACGAAGCGTGGTTACAAGCTCTCGGCACGTGAGATTCAGTACCGCCTGCAGATCGCGCGGGCATATCCGACGGAGGGCCAAATCCGCAATGCCATTGCGGATTTCGAGACCTGGTTTGACCTCATCCAAGCGGGCTTCCCGGCCTATGAAGCGCCGCCTGGAGAGCCTCCTGCCGACTGGCGGACTGAGTCAGAACGCACCCGCGATCACAACCGGGCGTGGCTCGACGCGAGCAACGGCATGGACGCCATGTTCCCGCTCAGCCAGTTCGAGCCCGTCGAGACCACCCTCGAAGATCTTGAAAACTTCATGAAGGACTCGCTGGCCATTCACGAGAGCATCGTTGCCGGATTCGAGCACACGCACGCCAAGCGCCGGGAGTATCTCGACCGGCTTGAGGATGCCGTCGGCGGCGACCTCAGCGCGACGTGGCAGGAAGCGCAAGACCTCCTGCCGGACGACGAGGCCGATGACCACGAGGCCGACCCGGACGGTGCGTCATGAGCGGCCGGTACAACCCCAACGTGGGCACCGGCCCGCGGCCCGGCCCTCGTGAGAGCAGCAACCCGATGGGCCACGCCAAGGGGAAGGCCGCGGTCGCCGAGCGGCAGCGCCGCTACGCCGAACTGCGCGACGAGGGCATGGACTCCTTCGCCGCCGGCCTCGCCCTGCACGTCGACCCGTGGAAGACGGCCGCCAACTATGAGCGCGTCTACCAGGCCGCCAGGAGCGAGACGTGAGCGGCCGGTGGCTGCTGCCCGCCGGCGACATCGGCAGGCCCACGTATGCGGTGCACCAGCAGGCGAGCGGCCCGCTCACGGAGATCCGCCTCGGCCCCTCCGGCGAGCCGTGGCTGGAGTTCCGCAGCCTGGAGGGCCTGGATGAGCTGATCGGCGTGCTCGTGTCGGCGCGCGCGGAGCACGGCCAGGCGCAGGCCCGGCACGCGGCCCGGCCGCTGGTGCCCGTCTCGCCGGTCACTGAGCCGCTGCCGCCCGATCTGTCCGGCGATCTGCTGGCCATCCCGGCAAACCGGATCGGCGATGAGGAGCCGCCGGCCGGCCCCGTCTCATGGGAAGGCGTCACCCCGGCGGGTGTGCCGTACAAGATCATCGACGACGGGCAGATGCCGCCGGACCTGCCGCACCGCGCCCCGCAGCCAGCCCTGACGGACGAGCCGATCTGCGACGAGAAGGACGAGCACTGGGCGTGCACCGCGAGCCCGCTGCATGCGGGCGACCATGCCTCGCACGACCGGGACGGCAACGTCATGCATATCTGGCCCAAGCCATGATCGCGATTCCGCTGCACGGTCCGCTAGCGCGCGGCCGGACGGCCCTGATTGACGACGCTGATCTGGGTCTCATTGAGGGCTACCGCTGGAATGTCAGCGAGTACCGGGCCGGAATGACCCATCAGCACGGTCCGTACGCCCGCGCGGCGATACCGGGCAGCCGCAAGCACGTTTACATGCATCAGCTGATTACCGGCTGGCCAGCGACTGACCACCTGAACCGCAACGGGCTGGACAACCGGAGAGCCAATCTCCGGCGAGCCACGAAAACCCAGAACGCAGGGAACTCGCCGCACAGGCCCGGGAGCAGCTCCCGCTTCAAAGGAGTGTGCCGGCCGGCGGGCCGGACCAAGTTCATGGCACAAATCCGGGACAACGGCCGGAATGTCTACCTCGGAGTGTTCGAAAGCGAGATGGATGCCGCGCTGGCCTATGACGTGGCCGCTCGCGAGATCTTCGGCGAGTTCGCCTACCTGAATATTCCGGCCGCCGAAGACGTGACCAGCTAGAACGCACGGCACGGCGCTTCGGGGGCGCCAGGAAGAGGTAACCGCAATGACTGACACCATCGCCAGGGCGGCCCCCGGCGTGCACGAGATGGCGGAGGATGACTACCACGCCGCCGCTTACGCGCTGTCGGCCAGCGGAATCAAGCTGCTGCTGCCGCCCGGGTGCCCGGCGAAGTTCCGGTGGGCGCAGATGCACCCGGTCTACAAGGGCGAGTTCGACTTCGGCTCCGCCGCGCACAAGCTCGTCCTCGGCTCCGGGCCCAAGATCGAGGTGATCGACGCCGACGCCTGGCGCACCAACGCGGCCAAGGATGCCCGCGACTACGCCCGCATGGCCGGCCATATACCGCTGCTGCGCAAGGACTACGAGCGCGTCGAGGCCATGGCGGATCAGATCCGCCGGCATCCGCTTGCCCGCGTCCTGTTTGACCCGGCGCACGGCCAGCCGGAGCAGTCGCTCTTCTGGACCGACCCGGATACGGGCGTGCCGTGCCGCGCCCGCCTGGACTGGCTTCCCGAGCCCCGGCGCGGCCCGCTGACCATCCCGGATTACAAAACAGCCGCCGCAGCCCATCCCGACCCTGCCAGCAAGGCGGTGGGGAACTACGGCTACCACATCCAGCACGCCTGGTACACCGCCGGGGCGGCCGAGCTCGGCCTCGACGACGACCCGGCGTTCGTCTTCGTCTTCCAGGAGAAGGACCCGCCGTACCTGGTGAACGTCGTCCAGCTCGACGACGGTGCCATCCAGGCCGGCCGGGTCGCCTGCCGTGCCGCCGCCGAGATCTTCCGCGACTGTACCGCCGCTGACACCTGGCCCGGCTACCCCGCCGACATCCCCGCCGTCCCGCTGCCGCCATGGGCCAGCCGCATCCCCGAGGAGTACTACACATGAGCGCTGACGTCGCATTGCGGCCCTCCGGCCGGCTGGCCATCGAGGACGGCCAGGACTTCTGGACACCTGAGCAGGTGGCCGGCCTGTCGGTGCTCGGCATCAAGGGCGCCACCAACGGCGACCTGGCCGTGTTCTTCCATTACTGCCGCCGCACCCAGCTCGACCCGTTCTCCCGGCAGATCTACATGATCCAGCGCCGCACCAAGGAACGCTGGCAGGACGAGCGGGGCGGCTGGCACGAGGAATACGTGTCCAAGCAGACCATCCAGGTCGGCATCGATGGCTTCCGCGTCGTCCGTGACCGGGTCGCCGAGCGCACCGGGTACACCTGCGACTTCGAGGACACGATCTGGTACGACGACGACGGCAATGAGCACGCCGTCTGGCTGGAAGCGAAGCCGCCAGCCGCGTGCCGGGTGGTCCTGGTCAAGCGGCAGCCTGGCCAGGAGCCGCTGCGGTTCCCTGCGGTCCTGCGCACCGCGTCGTACATGCAGGTCAACGGCAAGGGCGAGCCCGTCTCGCAGTGGCGCACCCAGGCCGAGCACATGATCGAGAAATGCTGCGAGGCGTTCGCCACCCGCCGCGCGTTCCCCAACGACTTCTCCGGCGTCTATCTCGAAGACGAGATGAGCGGCCGCGTAGCCGAGCCGCAGCCGCCCCCGCAGCGCCGGGTCACCGCCGCCGACATCATCCGGGAGCCGGAGACCGGCCCGGAGCCGGAGCCGGATGCTGAGGTCGCCGGCGAAGACGCCGCCGATGAGCCCGACCGCTACAGCCCCGGCACCGCCACCAAGGCTCAGCTGGACGCCCTGTGGGCCACCTTCACCCAGGACTTCCAGTTCACGAAAGACGACCGGCAGCAGGCCCGCGAGACGATCGAGAAGATCATCGGCCGCAAGCTCGTCGGCGGCACCACGGGGAACCTGTCCGCCAACGAAGCGCTGACGGTGATCGGCACCCTGAAGCGATGCGGGACGCGGGACCGGCTGATGGTCCTGCTGGCGACCGGGGAACTGCCGCAGGACGAGCCGGACAGCGCCGGGGAAGAAGGCCAGCCCGCATGACAAGAATCGACATGACCACCCGCGAATGGCATGAGCTGGTCAAGCCCGTCCTGCCGCACACCGCAGCCGACGCCGACGTGCCCGAGCTCGGCGACGTGCGCATCGAGGTCCGCAGAAGCGTCGTCTACGCCGTCGCGAGTGACCGGTACACGCTCGGCGCCGAGCGGCTCCAGCTCAAGGACTGGGCGAGCTTCGCGGACGCCGGGCCGATCCATGTGCACGCCGGCGAGGTCAAGGCATCGCTCGGCCTGTTCGCCCACAGCAAGGATTACGACCCTCCGCTGCGCATCACGATCGACAAGGTCCCATTCCCGGTCACCGTCGCGGGCACGCCGTCTGAGGTGCAGCGCCTGGCTGTCACGCTCCAGTCAGATGACGGCACCCGCCTGGTCCTGCATGACCACCGTGACCAGTCGCGCGACCACCTCGCACCGTGGCGCAAGCACCACACCAACGCGCTGCGGCGGCCGATGCTGCACCAGGCCCCGGCGCTGTACCTGCACGCCGCCCAGTTCGGCCGGTGGGCCGCGGCGTGCCGCAAGGGCGAGCGGGTGGCGATGTTCACCGGCGCCGAGGGCGATGAGCTCGTGCTGGTCGCGGCCGAGAAGCACTTCCTCGGCGTGTGGAAGCCGCTGTCCTACCTGGACGGGCCGGCTCAGTCGCTGCGGGAGAGCCCGTGGCATGACGAGCTGCTCGCGGGCGAGGACTGGCAGCCTGATCTGGCCGACGCCGGCCGCGGCTTCGATGCAGACCAGTCAGAGGCCGACCATTACCGGTCATCCGCCGAGGACGGCGGCGGGCAGTGAGGCGATCAGGGCCGCTGGCCCGCAGGACGCCGCTCAGGAACGGCGCGTGGCTCAGGCGCGCCGATTCCCGCACCGGGTTCCCGCCGTCAGTGAAGCGGGCCGTCCGCCTGCGCTCCGGGCTCGGCGACATCCATCTCGCTGCCTGCGAGGCGTGCGGCTGCTGGCTCGGCCGCTACGGCGGGCAGGTGCAGCACATCCGGGCGCGGGGGATGGGCGGCTCGCGGCTGCTCGACGGCATCACGAACGCGGTGCTTCTCTGCGGCACGCCGCAGTCGGGCTGCCACGGGGCGTGCGAGCGCCGGGACGCCCGCTACCGGGCGATGGGCTTCTGGCTGTACTCGTCGGATGAGCCGCAGCCCGTCATGCTCCACGGCGAGCAGGGCGGCGTGACTGTCTGGCTGTCGGCGGACGGGAAATATGTGACTGAGCGGTGTGCCTGATGAACGATCCTTCTCCCGAGCGCTGGCTTCCTGTCATGGGCTACGTCGGGCTTTACGAGATCAGCGACCTTGGCCGGGTTCGCAGCCTGCGCCGCCGCACCTCTAGCGGATGGCGCGGCGGCCGGGTGCGGAAAGCCTGCCGAGCCCACAACGGCTACCTGCAGGTGTCTTTGAGCTCAGGGGGGCTCAGGGTCAACGGCTGGATTCATCAGATGGTCGCGGAAGCCTTTATAGGACCGCGCCCGCCCGGCATGCAGATCCGGCACCTAGATGGTGACCCGGCCAACAATCAGCTCAGCAATATCGCATATGGGACCCCTAGCGAGAATGCGTTTGATGCGGTGCGGCACGGCCGCAACCGCCAGGCGCTGCAGACGCACTGCGTGAACGGCCACGAGTTCGATTCGGCCAACACATACATCCGGCCTAGCGGTGCCCGAGATTGCCGTGCGTGCATCAGAAAACGGGCCCGTTCCTATCAAGCGCGCGTGCGAGGTGCGGCATGAGCCGGCCGAATCTGCTCGATCTGTGCTGCTGCCAGGGCGGCGCCAGCGCCGGCTACCACCGCGCCGGGTTCGATGTCGTCGGCGTGGACCGCGCGCTCAAGCGCCTGCCGGACGGCACCTGGATAGATGACCCGGCGATCCCGGCGCGGTACCCCTTCGAGTTCATCAAGGCCGACGCCTTCGAGGTGCTCGCCGACGCCTCGTTCATGGCCCGGTTCGACGCCGTGCACGCCTCCTGGCCGTGCCAGACGTGGAGCGTGGCGAGCAAATACAGGGGCACCGCTGACCGGCATGTCGACCTGCTCACGCCCGGCCGCGAGGCCATGGTCGCCGCGGGCCTGCCGTGGGTGATCGAGAACGTTCCCGGCTCGCCGATGCGGGCCGACTACCTGCTCTGCGGCTGCATGTTCGACCTGCCCGGCCTGCGGCGGGAACGCTGGTTTGAGACCTCGTGGCACGGCTTCTCCATGAACCTGTGCCACGACCACCGCGAGCCGGTCATCACGGTCGCCGGGCACGGGCCGCCGTCCTGGGTGCGCAGCGAAGCGCGGCCCGTGCGCGTCACGGACTGGCGCAAGGCCATGGGCATCGACTGGATGACCCGCGACGGGCTCGCACAGGCCATCCCGCCTGCGTACACGGAGCTAGTCGGCAAGCACTTGCTCGCCGCGCTCGCAGACGGCCCTGTAGGCGGCGAGCGCGGCGGCGAGGACCCGGTTGACGGGCTGCCCCGTCCGCGCGGCGTAGTCCTCCAGCCAAGCGCGGTCGCTCTCGGGGGGACGGAATGAGAGCGGCGGGCGCTTGTGAGCGCCGCCCATCAGGAGCAGTGCTCGCACGTCACGCCAGCGGCGTGGACGACGTGATCGGTGGCAGTGCCGCGCTCATGCAAGCGCACTGCGATGGCGAGCCCTACGGGGCTGTTGCCGTTGTTCCATCCGCTGTCGGCGTGGACGACGTGCCCGCCGACGCGGTGCGTGGTCCATGGGCTGGTGCTCTTCTCTGCGGTCATACCGCCAATCTACAGTGCGGTAGTACCGCAAGTCAAGAGGTGCGGCCATGGGACTAGCGATCGCTCTCGGCCTGCGCCGCCTGCGGGCCTGGCACCGGGTGGCCTGGCACAAGCTGACCGGCCGCTGGCCCCGCTACAAGCGGAAGGCAGGGCTGGGCTGGGACGGCGGCAGGCCCTGCTCTAAGGGCGAGATGAAGGTGGCGCTGCGGCTCATCGGGTCGGCGCAGCGCAAGGACAGCGCCGCGCCCGAGCCGGAGTACGAGAGGAGGAAGCAGCCATGAAAACCGTGATCTTGCACGGCAAAAGCGCGGGCGGCCGCGTTGCCGTCGTTGACGATGCTGACTACGAGTTCGTCGTGCGCTATCGCTGGTACGCGCTAGAGCCCTCTCCAGGCAAGATCTACGCGAGCACCCGTTACCAGATTGCCGGCGCAGGACGTGCGAACGTCACGATGCACCAGCTGCTTACCGGCTTTCCTGAGACTGATCATCGGGACAACGACGGGCTGAACAACCAACGGAGCAATCTCCGCCCGGCCACCCGCAGCCAGAACAACGCGAACCGCCGCAAGGGCGCAGGGTTCTCCTCGCGGTTCAAGGGAGTCAGCTGGGCCAAGCGCGAAGGTAAGTGGGATGCCCGCATCAAGTCGGGCGGCAGGCAGCGGTATCTGGGGCTCTTCGAGAGCGAGGAGGCCGCAGCCCGTTCCTACGATGCGGCGGCGACAGAACTCTTCGGAGAATTCGCGTGCCTTAACTTCCCGGTCAGCGAGGGAACGCCGTGATCTTCCTCAAGTTCTGGATCATCACCGCCAGTGCCCTCGGCCTGCTGCACGCGGCCGGGGCGCCCCCGGTCACGCCCGGCTGGGAGCCCGGCGGCAACACCCTGACGGTCGGGTCGGTGCCTGCCGCGAAGGCAGCCGCGCCAGGCCGGAAAGCCCTCATCGCCGATGTCGAGAAGTGGCATTTCAGCACCCGCTACGACCAGCAGCATCCGGCGCGGGCGATCAGGGCTATCTGCCGGGTCGCGCACCGCGCGGGCGAGCAGTGCATCGCCGCGCCCGCCCTTGACCTGTTCGGCGGCCAGCCGGGCCGGTACCTGGCATCCGGTGTCGTCACCAGGGCCGCCAAGTCTGCGGACGTGTGGGAGATCCAGGCCCAGAAACTGGAGCTGCGCCCCGCTGAATATGCCGCGTTCGTCAAGGCGGTGGCCCGGCAGGCCAGGGCCGCACATGCGCATATACGCATAGTCGCCGGGCTGACCACCTCCAGCCGCATCGGCCATGTCACCGGCCCCGCCCTGTGGACGGCGTACAAGTCGGTGCGCCGCACGGTCAGCGGCTACTGGGCCAACGTCCCGCGCCCCGGTCCGTGGTGCCCCGCCTGCGGCGCGGTGAATCCGGCGCCGATGGTGTACGTCCTCAACAAGATTGCAGAGGCCCGGTCATGATCAGGCTGTTCGCCCGGCACACTGGCCGGCACGTCCCCCGCCCCCCGGCAGGCCACATCGGCCCGCACGTCGATGCGAGCGAGGTCGGCACCATCAGCTGGCCGCGGGAGGTGCGGCTCGCCATCGAGGCGCCGAAGCCCGAGCCCGAGCCGGAGCGGCCGTCGTGGCGGCACCGCCTGGCGGCCCGGTTCGCCGATGCCGTGGCGCTGATCACCGGCCTCGGCGTCTTCGAGGCAGAGACGCGTGCCGCCGGGCTCCCCGGCAGCTGCGACTGGGGCGGCTGCGACGAGCCCGCCACCGGGGAGCGCTGGGACGACGATGACGGCTGGCTGCCGGTCTGCGCCGGGCACGCCAGCGACGACGACGAGGGCGATGAGGGCGGTGACTACGATCCCGGCATCTGCCCGCACTGCGGGCATCCCGGCTTCGACGGCGGGGTGTGCGGCCGGTGCGGCGCCCATCCCGGGCCGGGGTACTTCCACCACGACCGGCCCGCCGAGTACGTGCCCGCCGTCAAGACCAGCGAGGGCGAGTACGTCGGACTCAAAGGCACCATCCAGGCCGATGACGACACGCTCGCCGATTTGACGGCTTACCCGCATGCCGGACCGCCCGCCTGGCGGCAGAACCGGTGGCCAATGCCCGAACCCGAACGGCTCCAGCCGTGGATACAAGAGATCCTCGGCGCACCGTCGGTCGCGGTCTACATATGGAACATGTCACAGCGGTGCGCTTTGGCTGCGGCATGAAGGGCGTTCCTCCGACCTCGGTCCGCGAGCGTCTCTACCGGCGGCTGGCCGAAGATCCTGTCACCGGCTGCCTGCTATGGCCGCTAAGCAAGAACCATCACGGCTACGGACAGATATATGTCGAGCCGGGCCGGACGGGGAAAGTGCACCGGGTGGCGTGGGAACTGGAAAACGGGCCCGTGCCCGAAGGCTTCCAGCTGGACCATCTGTGCCGCGTCCGGAATTGCGCCAACGTGGCACATCTGGAACTCGTCAGTCCTCGCGAAAATCAGCTGCGCGGCCAGACTAACGCGGCGAAGACCCATTGCCCTCGCGGCCATGAGTTCGACCTGCTTAACACCTACTGGCGCCCTGATGGCGGCGGCCGTCAGTGCCGGGCCTGCAAGCGGGCTCGGGATAAAGCAGCGGACGTGACCGCGTGAGCAACTTCGTGACGGGCATGCAGCTCGCCCTCGGCGCAGCCTGCGTCTGGCTCGTCATCCAGTTCGCCCGGCAGACCGCCCGGCAGGCGACCCGGCGCTGGCGCGTGAACGAGCTCGCTCACCCCGAGCCTGTCTGCCTGGTCCGCCATGAGCACAAGGGCCGCCAGCTCGCTGACTTCCTCCGCAGGAACTGCCGCGACACATCGGACGCCGACCTGGCCGCCATGTGCCGGGCCGTGCACGCCGCCGCGCGGACAGCCGCCAGCCGGCACGGCGCCCACGCGGCCGACGTGCTGCTGTGCGACCTGGACGGGGCTGTGCGCGAGCTACAGGGCACCGACATGACGGACGTGCCCCGTGCCTAGGCCGCAGGCCGCGGACCCGCTGCCCATCACCCCGCCCGACATCGTGCAGCCGACCCTCAGCATCCCGTGCGACTGCGTCTGCACGTGGGTGGTCAGCGCGGCAGGCCCGGGGATGACGTGCGTCTCGCGGCTGAAGGTTCTCAACCGCTGCTGCCCGCACCGGCACCTGCTCCGGCGGGTGATCTCGTGAGACTTCCTGAGCAGCCTCCCCTCAGCGGGCGGCTGGCCGTCCCCGCGGCTCCCCGACCGCACAAGGCGTCACTGGCCGCTGGTGCGGTGCCGGGGGACGGTCCAAAGGGTGCGCGGCCCGGTTCTGGTTACCTCTTCCGGGCCGCGCGCCTATCCACCGGGAGCGCATCGTGACCGCCGCGGTGGCGAGGCGGCTCGCCCGGGCGATGAGCGAGGCCGAGCTCGACAGCGGCGTGCGGCGCATCCTGAAAGACCTGGAGCGGGCCGGGCACAAGGTGCTGGCGTCACATCCGTGGTCATCGGTTCACTCGGCGAGCGGATTCCCTGACTGGTGCTTCTGCGGAAGCGGCGGCGTGGCCTGGCGCGAACTGAAACGCGCCGGGAAAGAGCCCACCGACAGTCAGCGGGAGTGGCTGGACGCGCTGACAGCGGCCGGGATGGACGCCGGCACCTGGTACCCGGAGCAGCTATTGGACGGAACAATCGCCCGCGAGCTTGCCGCCCTGGCCGGACTTAGGACGAGCGATGACTGAGCTTGTAACGAAACGCTGCACCGGAGAATGCCAGCGCGAGCTTCCGCTCACATCATTCGGACCTGGAAAGCGACCGGGCTCGTACCATCCCCGCTGCCGCGATTGCCAGGCCGCATACGCCCGTCGGCGGCGTGCGGCGAGGCCGGACTTCCAAGAGCGGCAAAGGCTGCGCGATGCGCTCGCCGACCTCGCAGCCGAAGGCCTGAAGCGCTGCGCGAATCCCGGCTGCCACCAGATCCTGCCCGTCAGCGAGTTCTACCGTGCGAGCAGATGCGCCGACGGGTACCAGCCGTACTGCAAGAAATGCATGGACGCGCGCCGGGCGGCCAATCGCCCCAAGATCGCCAAACCAGCGCCGTCGATCTCCTATAGGGCCGTTCATAGTCGGCTGGGCACCCTGTCCGGTCGGCCGTGCTCGATATGCGGCGGCGCCGCAGAGGAATGGTCATACGACCACACGGACCCGGACGAACTCACATCTGATTCGGGCTTCCCGTACAGCCTTGACCTGAACCGGTACGAACCCATGTGCCGACCGTGCCATCGACGCTATGACTCGGAATTCCGGCGTCCAGAGCGCAGCGAGCGCATCGCCAATCGCCCGCTGGTGCCCCGGAACATCTGCGTGATCTGCGGAGCCTCGTTTGTTGCCCCGAAGAGAAGAATTCAGAGCTGCTCGGCGCCATGCGAATCCAAGTTGCGAGCCCTGCGTCAGAGGCAGCGCCATGAGCGCGGGATGACAACGGAGGTCAGAACGCGACCGCCCGCTTGTATGATGTTTCCACCGGAAGCAGGACCCCCACCGGATGCGTCCCGGCACGAGCTAGAAGTGCCTCCATTGCCATGCCCATGGAGGCCAGTCTCATGACCGTCGTATCCGAATCGCGACCGCTCTTCCAACTCCCCGGCCGACCTGGCACGAGCCTGTTTCGCCGGCACGAGTACCGCGTCTACAAGCAACTCGTCCTGCGCAACTGGGATGTCACGGACCTGCGCATCGAGAGCCACGCAGAGCCCCGCCAGCTTCATGTGCTCCGCGTGACCGGTGCGCGGATGACGGGCCCCGACTGGCTCGCCACCAGGATCACGGACCTCGCCAGGTGGGCGATCGATGCCAAGACCTCAGCGAAGCGAGCGCAGGCACCAGGATGCAACTGGTACTCCATCAGCCTTGATTGCCTGCTCAACATGGAGTCCTACGCGCGCCAGCACAACGTCCCTGCGATCTTCGTGCTCGGCGACATGTACGCCATCACTCCCGAGGAAGTGCGCGGCGCCGACCCGAAGGCGGAGCGGGGCGAGAGGTACGGCGCGGACGGCAAGCGCTACTTCCTGATCCCCTCGGGAGCCGGACGACCGTTCGAGCAAGTCTTCGGCCAGATCGGTGAGATGGACGCCGAGGAAGCGGCATGAGAAGCAGACGTGCCGCGCGACTCGCCGATCCCGACATGAACTACGTCGGGCGCCCTGCAGGCACATACGAGAGGTGGCCATTGGTCACGTGGGATCTGGCAGCCGAACGCTGGGTCCAGCTCAGGTGTGACCAACTGATTGCCATCTGCCAGGCATGCAGATGGCAGGACGTCCAGTCGGTTCTGATCAAACCTGAACGGCAGGACGTCGCCGAATTCATTGTCGGATGCCAGCACTGGTATTCGTGCACGGCCGCGCAACCCCAAGTGCGATTCATCTGGATGCGCACCGGCCGGCCAGCCTACCGAGGAGACGGGAGCTTGTGAGTGCCGTGGTTCCGTCTCGACGACTCTTTCCACTCGCACCCCAAGGTCATCGCTGCGGGAAACGAAGCGGTAGGACTCTACGTCCGCTGCGGCTCGTACGCCGCCCAGCATCTGACCGATGGGTTCATCCCGGACGAGATAGCGCTGCTCTACGGCAGCCGCGAACTCGCCGAGGTGCTCGTCGCGACAAAGCTGTGGCGCCGTGCGAGAGGAGGCTGGCGCATGCGTGACTACCTCGACTACAACCCGAGCCGCGACGACGTGTCGGAGCGAAGGAAAGTCCGCGCCGAGGCGGGCCGTAAAGGCGGCCTGGCCAGCGGAAAGGCGCGAAGCAAACCGGAAGCAAATGCTTCAGCACATGCTTCGCCAATCGTTGAACCCCCATCCCGGTCCCATCCCGGTCCTGTGGCTGATGTAGTCGATCGCCTTAACGGAGGTAGTGCTCGCGCCAGCCCGGAAGTGATTGAAGCGATCACGAAAGAAATCCTCGCAGTCACGGGCCGCCATATCACCGACGAATGGGCGGGTCGCGTCGCCGAGCAGATCCTGCAGGGCCGCGCCACGGCCTCGCCGGCCGCCTATGTCCGGCAGGCGATCCGCAACGACCCCAACCCGCGCCAGCGATTCCTCCCGCTCTACTAGGAGAATCTGATGACCGCCATCCGCTCGGCAACGCCCGAACTGCTTGAGCTGGCCGCCGCGATGCGCCCCGACTGGGAGCGCCGCGACCTGGCCGGCGCGCTCGCCTCGGCGGCGAACAACGGCTGGCCGTGGCCGCGGGCGTTCCTGGCTGCCTGCCGGCTGCTCGCCGACCCGGACGCCCTGCCGCGGGACCTGCTGGCCGAGATCCGCGACCCGCTGCACCGGGAGGGCAGGCCGCTCAGTGCCGAGGACAACGCCCGGCACGCCGCCGAGGCGAAGGCGGCGCTGGACGATTCGCTGAGGAGGCCTGCGTGAACGCCTGCGGCTGCCATGACCCGCTCGCTTTCGGCCATGTCTGCGGCCGGTCGGGCCTGCCGCCGGACGGCTGGTCCAACGAGTGGCGCGCCCTGCCCGACCTGGCCGACCCGTCACCCAGGCCGGTGCCCGAGCCGGGTGACGGGTTCTTCCGGGCCGTCCGCGCCCGCTGGCTGAACCGGGAGCGGCCATGATCTGGCGGGCCGTGTGCTGGCTGATCGGCCATCACGTGTCCGGGGCGCCGCCGCCGGAGGGCAAGGGCCGGTGCTGCTGGTGGTGCTGGCGGGAGGTGCGGACGTGATCGGCCGGACATACCTCGAGCGCGGCAACCCAGTCGTCGTCCTGGTGAGCTGGGTCGGCAAGGGACCGCGTAACGTCCTGATCCGCCGCGAATCTGGCGAGCTCGTCGTCCGCCCGTTCCGCGGGCTGCGCAGGCCCGCCGGCTACCTGTACCGCGGCCAGCCCGGTCTCGCCGAAACCAACGCTGCCATTCTCGCTGACCGGCTCAGTCCCGAGGTGCCCGCCGGCCTGCCCGACACCCCCGAGACGACCGCCGCCCGCCGCGATGCCCTCGAGCAGGCCGTCTTCGGCCCGTTCGCCCCGTGCGGCACCCCTGGCGCCTACCGGCGGCACCTGCGGCGCGGCGAGCAACCCGACGGCGCATGCCGTGCCGCTGAGTCGGCCAGCCGGACCCAGCGTAGATCAGCGCAGCGCGCCCGGCGCCGCGCCGCACGCAGGAAGGCAAGCGCGGCATGACCGGCATCGATGAGGACTACGACTTCGATGACGCGGCCGGTGATTCCTGCACCTGGTGCGGCGGCGAGTGGTACCTGCAGGAATGCGACGACCCGATCCAGTGCGGCGACCCGCGCTGCGACGGCCGGTGGCATCCGTGCGCGGCGTGCAACGGGACCGGGCTCGCCAGCGAGCAGTGGTGCTGGTGATGACCGGGTCAGTGGCCCATCAGGATCGTAAGGGCGGCCTCAACGCCGCCCGCGTGCTCGATCGCCTCGCCCAGCTCAAGCGGCACGATCGCGGCCCGGGGCCTGCCGCGCTGGGTCAGGAACACGCAGCGGCGCAGGAGCCGCACCGACGCGACGAGCTCGGTGAGGTTGGCCCGCGCCTCGGAGATCGGCACGCTTCGCTGTTCCATGGATCTAATGTAGCAGAGCGCTTGCATGTACATCAAGTCGTGTTGTACAATGAAGCTATGAACGAAATACAGAACACGGACCCATTCGACAGCTACATGGCCGCGAGGCTGGCCAGGCCGGTGGCGCAGGTTACCGCCGCGCTGGACGCCGATGACGACGAGAGCTGCCCGCGCTGTCATCAGGTGAACTGGGGCCAGACCCCGGACGGCAGGCTTGAGTGCGTGACCTGCGGTTACGTCGTGCCGCGCACCGAGGACGCCGATGAGAAGCGAAGCAACCGCGAATGGCTGACTGACATCGGCCTGCTCGGCGCCGAAGACATCAACGGCGAGCCGGTTAGCGAGGCCGCCGCCGACTTCATGCGCAACGCGAAGGCGCGCAACGAGCGCTCGCAGGCCGAGCGGGACGCATCATGCCGAGCGGCTGCCGAGCGCGTGTTCGCCTTCATCGACGCGGCGAACCGGCCATGAGCGCCCCGCCCGAAGCCATCACCGACCAGGTCAGTCAGGTCGTCTGGCAAGTGAAGCACCGCGACATGACCGCCGCCGATGGCGTCGCCAGGCTGCACGGCTTGATAGACGCTGCCCGTGATGAGGGCGCCGCCGCCGAGCGCGAACGCTGGGTGCGCCGGGTCGGGGCACTGGCTGATGCGTGGCGCAGTGACAAAGGACGCACCCAGCGGGCGGGCATGATGCGTGCGTGCGGTGATCGGCTCGCTGACCTGCTGGCAGGTGACCAGCCAGACACAGAGTCTGCGAACCCGATCGCCGATGCCTTGCGGCAATACAAGAACCTGCTGGCAGGTGACCGGCCAGACGTTCCCTGCTGTCGCGAGTGCTGCGAGCCGTGCCGCGACGACGAACAGTACGGCTATCTGTCCTGCTGCAAGCACCGTGCACTAGCTGACCTGCTGGCAGGTGACCAGCCATGAGCGTCCCGCCCGAAGCGAGTCTCGGCGGCCTGGAAGACGCGGCGATCGCGATCATGCGCAAGGCAGCGCAGGACCGCCTGCCGGTTGATGCGGGAAATAGCGCAGCGCTCGCAAATATCGTGCGCGATGCCTGGATGGCTGGCGAGCGCCGCATGATCGCCGCCGTGGCAGAGGCTTACAGGCTGTTTATCGAAACTGACGACCTCGACGCATTCCGCGACACCATCACGGACCTGATGGGCGAGGAAGGTGACCAGCCGTGACCGCGCGCCGTCCCGCGCGCGGCTACCGCAGGCGCGCACTGCTCGCCCGCCACACCGAGCGCACCGGCTTGTCCGTCACCCCGGAGGTCGCCGAGGCCGCCGCCCTGAGCGTCTGCCGCCGGGCACCCGCCAGTGCCCGGGACATGCTCGAGATGCTCGGCCTGATCCACCCGGACGGCCCCGCCAGGGTGGAGGTCCGCATCGTCCGCGCGGCGCCGAAGCGCGATGCGCGAAGGAAGCGGGCGAAGCTCCGGTGACCGCCCCGGTGCCGGACGACGCCGACCGGTGCTCTTCGTGCGGGCACCTGCCCGGATGTGACTGTCCGGAGTTCTGCACCCCGAGAGGTGATGACCAGTGAGCAAGCCCGTCGAACTGCGCACGGACGGTCCGCACTCAGCCGAGTACACGATGCAGGTCGCTTACGCGCTCGCCGAGGCAGCACGCGTGCTGAATTACGCGACGATGCCCGGCGCGAGCGGCCTGGACTACCCGGGCGACGCCTACTCGCTGCTCGGCGCGCTGTACACGGCGGCGGAGCGGCTGCCGCAGCTCTTCGCCCAGCTGACCGCGTTCCTGGAGAGCCAGCGCGACGCCGGGAACCTCGCCGACGACCAGGGCCGCGACGTGATCGCGCAGCTGGCGCTGGCAGCCTTCCGCCTCGCCAAGGCCCATCAGGCCGCCGCGACGCTGACAGACGAGCTCCGGGCCGCACAGAACGCCATCTCCGGCCTGTACGTGAAGGAGGCCGGGAATGGCTAAGTACGCGGCGACCACGGCAGTCAGTCCTGAGCAGCGGCGCGGCGAGATCGAGCGAACCCTGGCCCGGTACGGCGCGACCGCGTTCGGCTACGCCACCACGGCAGAGCAGGCGCAGGTGGCCTTCGAGATGAACGGCCGGCAGATGCGGCTCGATGTCACGCTGCCTGACCGGCAGGACAAGAAGTTCACGCACCTGGAATCCAGCCCGTGGATGCGGCGCTCCGAGCTGGAGGCCGACAAGCGTTACCAGCAGGCCGTCCGCCAGCGGTGGGCTGCGCTCGCGCTGTGGATCAAAGCGCAGTGCGAGGCCATCGAATCCGGCGTGGTGACGGCCGAGCAGGCGTTCCTGGGCTGGGTGGTGCTGCCGGACGGGCTGACGCTCGGCGAGAAGCTGCACCCCCAGCTCGATGCCGTCTACGGCTCCGGCGAGGTGCCCGCCCTGCTGGCAGGGGGTAGCCGGTGAGCTGGGACAGCGGCCCGTGCCTGGGCGAGCGGGAAGCCCTGCTGGCGTATTGCCGCCACAAGGCGCAGGAATGCCGCGACATCGCCCGCGACTACCGCGCCAAGGACGATGCGGAAGCGGCGGAGAGCTACACGGGCCAGGCGCTCGCCTACGCCGACATGGCCCTGCACCTGGACGGGACGGTACCGCTATGACCGATGATTTCGAGGCCCGCCGCCTGGCACTGCTCGCCGAGCACGGCCAGCCGCGGCACTACGCCGAGGCCGACGCGTGCAGGCTGCTGGGCGGCGCCGGCGCCGGGCTGAACGTCACCGACGTGACTGCGTGGCGGTACTCCAGCCGCGAGGCCGCGCAGGCGTTCCACCAGCTCAACCACGAGCGCCACGGGCATTCCAGCCTGGGCATCGTGGCGGCGCCGGACGGCGACGGCTTCATCGGCGTCATGGACATACGCGCCGCTCTCGCCGCGATGCGGGCGAAGCACGAGGCGCAGCGACGGCCATGACCGCGTACTGCGGTGAGCGCACGCATCGTGCAAGGCCTGCCGCCGCGGCATCGCCTGCTCGCCATGCAACTCGCTCGTCGGCTTTGCGCAGGACGATCCCGGACGCCTGCGCCGGATCGCCGATCGGCTTGAGGTCGCGAACGCAGCCGCACGAGAGCGCATCGCGGCAAAACCCGTGCAGCAGGCGCTCATCTGAGGCCGGGCGATCGGGCTGCATGTCGCCGTCACGCCGTGGCTGCCTGAGCGTAGGGTTCGCAGTGAGCGAACAGCCCCCCGCTGACAGGAGTCCCGGCCGATGGCGCGCTACAAGGAAACGATCATCTCGGCGACG
>Ga0207646_10001580_pt1 | contig 27821 bp, 18 predicted proteins | sample KBSK5502metaG_FD_184343 | JGI IMG/M metagenome (GOLD analysis project Ga0207646, IMG submission 184343) | Corn, switchgrass and miscanthus rhizosphere microbial communities from Kellogg Biological Station, Michigan, USA - KBS K5-50-2 metaG... | ecosystem: Host-associated > Plants > Roots >...
TAATCGTTCGAGGAATAGAAATCGCCCTGTCCTTGATGCTTCTCCGGACGTGTCTCGAGGATGTCTGTGTAACGGCGGTAAGAGTAATTGACGCCGACCGAGAAATCGGTCATCAGCTCACGCTCAAAGCCGAAGATGAGCTCGTCGGTTTTCGGCGGCTTCATGCTGTAATCGAGCCGCGTCAAAGGGGACGTCGAGCCGGGATTGGTCGGATCGACGTAGTAGAAAGACTGCAGGCGGGTCAGCTCATCCCGCTGAATCATCTTGTCGCCATTTTTGTCGAATCCCAGGAAGACGAAATACGAGTAGTACTGGAAGAGATTGGCGTTGAGAATCGTGCTTCCGAGCTGATTGACGTAGCGGTTGTAGCCCGCGCGCAAAAGCGTCTTCTTGTCGGACCCGAGCGCGTACGTCAGGCCGATGCGCGGGCTGACCGCATTCCATTTGAGATCACGCGAGTCGCCGCCGAAGGAGACCGCCGGCAACTGGCAGATGTTAGGCGGCCCGCAACCCGGAATGCCGGTGATCGGTGTCGCCAGGACGGGATTCGGCGCCGCGGCGCTCGCGATGTTCTTTCCCTTCTGTGTGTCCCAGCGCAAGCCGGCTTGCAGCGTCAGATTTCCCGCAATGATGGTATCGCCGACGTACACGTCGTTGGTCTTCTCATCCATGCTCTTGTTGGAGTCGCGGAAGAGCTTCGCTTGCGCACAGCCGGCGGCCAGGCCGCGCGCCGCACAGTAGCCGTTCGTTCGGAACCGCCAGTAGCCCGCTGTTGCTCCCGGCCAACCCGATGACGACGATACCGGCGTTGACCGATAGCCGAATCCGAATTTCAGCTCATGATTCATGTTGGCGATGTCGAAGAATTTCGAGCCGTCGACGCGGTACTGCTTCTGTGGCCGCTGGGTATTGTAAAAGACGAAATTGTTGTGCCATACCGTATCCGTGCCGCGCCACGCTGTTGGGGCGTTGGGACCGAGGCCGCCGTTTGGATCGAGGCGGAATCCGCCGTCGACCTTGGACGCCATGCCGGTCAGATACAGGCTGTTTCCGACAATCTGGGTGTCTTCCAGCTTGTAGACCTTTGTCGGACCACTCTGATGCCAGGAAGTCTCAAACGGCCTGAAAGGCCCGAGGCTGCGCGCATTACGGACTTTGTCGCCGTATGTATAGAGGCCGACGCCGCTGTTGTTAGGCAGCAACTGAGCATTTACCTTGGCGTTCTTATCGCGCAGAATGATGTTGTCGAACGTGTCTACTGCGCCGAGCCGGGCCGAGTTGACATTGCTGATCTTATTCTCGGCAATCGCGGCCCAGAACCAGAGATGATCCTTCCAGAGCGGTCCCCCAACTTCGGAGCCATAATCGCGCACAAAGTTCACTTCATTAGTGTGAATGAGATAGCTCTGAGCCTCAGTCGGGACTGAGGCCTTCGCCTGATAGCTTCCCGGCGTGTAGAAGTACCTTCCCGATCCTTTGAAATCATTCGTCCCGCGCTTAGTGACCATGTTCAGTTGCACGCCGGGAGTCATAATGCGCGGATCGGATCCGCCGGTCGTCACCTGCATCTCTTCGAACGCGTCGAAGTCGTAGTACGTCGGAGATGAGCCGGTGGCCCCTTCATCGGTGATGTTGACGCCGTCGACATTCCATGTGTTCTGGGCGACGGCAGCCCCTTTCCCGATGTAATTGGACTGCTGACCGCTCTGGTTTCCGCCGACATTCATCCGGTCGACCAGCACCGCGGGCGCCTGCTGCAGGATGGTCCATGGGTCACGCGAAGTGGGGATCTTCTCCAGCTCCACTTTGGTGACGTTGATGGCCGTGCCCGCTTTGCGAACATCCAGCAGCGGCGCTTCGCCCGTCACCGTGATGGACTCGGTCACCGACGGGTTGAGTACCATGGTGACATCGGCATTTGTGCCGATTCGCACGCTGACGCCGGTCCGCGACGCGTTGCCGAATCCGGCCAGCTCACCTCTCAGGCTGTAGGAGCCGGGCGACAGATTGACAAAGCGAAAGTTTCCCTGCGCATCGGTAATGACGGTTTGTGGCGCGCCAACTCCGGTGAGCGTGACGGTCACGCCCGGTAGCGCAGAACCGTCCTTCGCCTGGACCTTGCCGTAGATGTTTCCGGTTTGAAACTGCGCATACGCGCTGACGGCGACCAACGCGACACACAGTGCGAGGCATAGCTGCGCTTTTGCTCTTAATGTACACAACATCGTAACGTAGTTCTCCTTTCCTGAAAAAATGTTGCTTCGGCGTGATGCCGGAACTACGCCCACGATCTTCGAGTCTTTCAAGATACTGTGCGCCTATGACTTCCATTGTAATTATGTACAGTTACAGGACAGTGATCATTCAAGCGCGCGTTGTAATTGACACAATCCGTTGAACGATTTAACAGTCAGGCACACAGTCAAACAGTGTTACACCAATACATACGCTGCTGCACTATTGTGACAATCCCGCAAACAGCGCAACCACGGCCTAACGTAATCAACGCGGGAACGTCTTTACTTGTACGCCTGCCTTGAGGACGCCTGAATCCTCAGTAGGCCGATTGCCTCGCCTCGTGGGGCACCGGGCGAGGCAATTCTTTTTTCAGCTCACTCGCGCGGACCTGCGATGGCGTGATGCCGAGGTGGCGTCGGAAGACGTGGGTGAAGTGGCTGTGGCTGGAGTATCCGAGCTCCAGCGCGAGCTCGGTGAGATCCGTATCGCTGTGCTGCAACCGCTCGACGGCCACTTGCATGCGCAGCGCGTGGCGGTAGCTGGTGATCGTTTGCCCGGTGAAGCGCCGGAACGCACGGCAGAGCCTCCAAGGCGAGCAGCGCATCGAGCGCGACAGCTCCCGCACGCTGACGTTGCGGTCGAGATTGCTTGCGATCGCACGTTTGGCCGCTTCGACGAGCGCGCCCTGCTCGTTCATGCTGTTTTGGACGCCGTGGTGAGCGCGAAAGTTAGCCGGGGCCGAAATTTACCCGGCAGGCCCTCGGTTTCGGTGGTTTCTTGACGCGAGAGTCGTCAGCCGACGATAATCTCGCTCCCTTCAGAAGACGGTGACGCGGGGTGGAGCAGTCTGGTAGCTCGTTGGGCTCATAACCCAAAGGTCGGTGGTTCAAATCCACCCCCCGCAACCAACCGTCCTGAGACTCCAACCGCCGTTAGTTCCATGTCGCGAGTTTTACGTCCCGTGGAGCTCTTCAGCGCAGCTCTTTTACATCGGGATTACTCAGTCGGTGACCGCCCGACTCGCGCAGCATAACTCTGCAAATTTCGCGGGTTGGACAAAACGCCATCGGCCTTGGACGCTGGTATTTTCAGAAGCACATTCGAACCATGCCGAAAGCCAGGCGTCGCGAGTTGGACTTGAAGGCTCAAAAGGGCGGCGCAGGCTTCTTCATTAAAACAGGTCTCGACCCTTTGCGATTTGGCCGCGGCTCATAATGAACGGCCGCCGACGAGGCGGCCGTTGCCGTCATGTTGCTAAGCGCCGAGGGAGTGGTGGCGCCGCTGAACCGAGACGGCTTTTTTTGCTCGAGTCGCACCGAACTCGAGATGGATTGCGTTCATCAAAGGTTAGTACCCGACGTCGCGAATCTCGATCTCGCCGTTCGTTTCACGTTAGATCCGCGGCCCGAATCGGAAGATGGCGGATCCGTTTCCCGGTCGCTGCGAAGATGGCGTTGACGACAGCGGAAACGATCGGCTGCACTGTCGGCTCGCCGATCCCGAACGGCGACTCGCGATGGCGGGGAACGATGTGCACTTCGATCGCCGGCGTCTCTCAGTGCCAAGCACGGGAAAGTCGCGATGGTTCGACTGCTCGACGCGACCATCGCGGAATGTGATGGCGCCCTTCAGCCCACCTCGACGCCAGCCTTCAGCCAGCGTCTTCACATTTACGTCGCATTCACGCCTGACTCCTCGGCTCGTACGGATGCGAATGGGTCATCATATGGATGCTCGACTGTCAGGGGCGGTCGGCCAATTCAGTTCCTAGCTCTCGAATGATTCCTTCTGGAGGCTTGGCGCATGAAGAGGTCGCTCAGATCCCTGCTGCTCGCGGTTTCGTTTCTCGTCGGTGCAAGAGATCTCCTGGCGCAGTGCGGCGTCGAGCGCTGGTCGGTAAAGACCGGCACCGACCCTGATGCCGGTCTCGTCAATCTCTCCTCCAGCTCCAGTACGACCATCGCTACCATGCGGAGCTGGACCGCACCAAATCCAATCCCGGCCAATAACCGGGTGAGCCCATTCGAGACGACACAGTGGGTCCTCAACGCCACGCTCACCCAGTACAAGCTCGAGAGCGACTCCGACTATCACGTGGTCATCTCCGATGCATCGGGCAACACGATGATCACTGAGATTCCATCGCCAAATTGCGTGGGAAGCGGCAGCCCGTTCGCTGCGGGGATCCAGAATGCCCGCAACGAGTTTGATGCAAAGCTGACCGCAACCACCAGTTTCCAGACCGCGAATATCCCGGTTCAGATCAGGGGCGTGGGGATGTTTGATTTTCTTCACGGTCAAACCGGCGTCGCGCCGAATGGCATCGAGATCCACCCGGTTCTGGACATCATCTTCAACCCGGGGACCACTCCGGACTTCGCGATGAGCGAAACGCCGACCTCGCTCACATTGCCGCAGGGCACCGCCGGCACCTCGACAATCACCACGTCGGTGACCGGCGGATTCAATTCCGCCATTTCATTGAGCGCCGGCGGTCTGCCCGGTGGAGCGACGGCAAGCTTCACACCGAGCTCCATTGCTGCGCCGGGATCGGGAAGCTCGACCATGACGGTCACCACCGGCACAGCCACTCCGACTGGCAGCTACACCCTGACTATCACCGGCACCGGTGGTGGGCAAACGCACACGACGTCATTGACGCTCACGGTGACGGCGAGCGGAGGAGGCGGGAGCACCATCACCGACGGCGACTTCGAGACGGGAACCCTCACTGGATGGACGACCGGCGGCGTAAAGATTCCTGTGGTCTCCACAGCGCAGCACCATACCGGCAGCAACAGCGCCCTTCTCGGCGGCAACGTTGCGCCCGAGCCCAACGGCGATTCGTTCCTGTATCAGTCGATTGCCATCCCAAGCAACGCCACCAGCGCAAGCCTTTCGTTTTGGTACTGGCCGGCCACGACCGACACGCTGACGTACGACTGGCAGGAAGCCCAGATCCGCAACAGTTCGGGAACGATGCTGGCGCAAGTCTTCAAGATCGCGAGTAACACGCAGACCTGGACGCAACAGACCTTCGACCTTTTGCCGTACAAGGGTCAGACCATCCAGGTGTACTTCAACGTCCACGGTGACGGGTTTGGCGACCTGACGTATATGTACCTCGATGACGTGGGCGTCACCATCAACACCGGCATCAGTGATACCACGCCGCCCAGCACGAGCGTTACTGCACCGGCGAACGGCGCTACGGTCTCCGGCACCAACACCATTACCGCTACAGCTTCGGACAACGTGGGAGTGACCAAGATGGAAATCTACGTCGACGGCGCTCTCAAGACCTCGAACAGCAACGCGACCTCGCTGTCCTTTGCGTGGAACACGACTACGGTAGCAAACGGCTCGCATGCAATCGTGTCGAAGGCATATGACGCAGCAGCGAACGTGGGCACGTCTTCAACCGTCACGGTCACGGTGTCGAATGGAGGCACGAGCCAGCAGTTGCTCGGCAATCCGGGATTTGAGACTGGGTCAGCGACGCCGTGGGTGACCACAACCGGTGTTGTCAGCAACTCTTCCTCCGAGCCGCCGCATTCGGGAAGCTGGGATGCGTGGCTCGATGGCTATGGCACGACGCACACCGATACGCTGTATCAGCAGGTGACCATCCCGAGCACTGCGACCAGCGCCACACTGACATTCTGGTTGCATATCGACACAGCGGAAACGAGTACGACCACGCCCTATGACACTCTGAAGTTGCAGATCCGCAATTCGTCAGGAGCGGTGTTGGCAACATTGGCAACATACTCGAACCTGAACGCCGCCACCGGCTACGCGCAGAAGTCTTTCAATCTCAACGCGTACATCGGTCAAACCATTCAGGTCTATTTCGTCGGTGCCGAGGATTCCAGCTATCAGACATCGTTCGTCCTCGATGATTTTGCGCTCAACGTGCAGTAGGCCGCCGGCGGTCGTCACCGGGCATTTTCGGCTGATGGCCGCCGCTCTAGCTCTCATGCTAAGCGGGTGCGTCGTTGCCACTACTGCCACCTGGCGTGAAGCGCGAGAGAATCAACGACGCATCGACCGTATTCAGATAGGACAGACCACCAGCGACGTTGCGGCCATCATGCAACACGGCCCGGAGCGGCGCGAGGTGCGCGTGCGCTTCGACGGAAAAAACGTGGAGGAATGGCGCTACATGACTGACGTCGTCCGCAAGCGCGACACCACCATCACCTTCCTCGACGATCACGCCGTAGAGATCCGCACTGTGCCGTGGAAAGACGTGGACTGAGCACGTCATCGAATTCGGCGGTTCAAATCCATTCGACCCATACCCGCATCCGCTCGCCATCCCGTACCCTGTAGCCATGCTTACAAGGGAGCGACGGGCGCGTTGTTGCTGGATGCTCGTATGCGCATTCTGTTTGTGCTCGGAAACAATCGCCCAATCGGAGATCGAGATTCTCCGTCGTGCTCGTGAGCTTGCGTGGACAAAGCAATTTCGAGCCGCAGAAACAATGTACCTCGACATTCTCAGTCGCTCGGCTAATTCCCGCGACGCAGCGTTCGGGCTGGCGCAGGTGATCCTTTGGCAAGGTCGTTACAGTGAAGCACGCCGGCTCTTCATCGACCTGGCAGGCCGCAACCCTGCCGACGTCGAGTCGGCAGAAGGAGCCGCCACTGCGGCCTACTGGCAAGGCGATTACCGGACAGCGGCTCGCGAGTTTTCCGTCATCGCGACAGCACATCCGGAGCGTCAACTCCCGCGCCGATCCCTGGCCGAGATCGCAAGCGCCAGCCGCGGCGGTATCCGAGGAGTGGCGGAAGGCGTCGATGACGATCAGCCGTACCGCGCGTGGCGAAGCAGCGTAATCTTCTCTTCATTCTCCGATCCGCTGACGCGATGGGACATCACAAGCGGTGTTTACCACGTCGATAGCCCGAATCTGGCCGTTAGGCGCACGGAACCGTTTTTCGTGGGCACGAATGAGACTGTTTTGCCGTGGCAGCGACTGACCATCACCACGTCAGTCGGCGCGCTTCGCTGGCCGGATGGCGTGGTCCGGCCGATCGGAAGCTTCGCTCTGTCACGCCGCCTCGGGTCACACGCGTCGGTCACAATCGTGGCCGATCATCGCGAGCTGCTGACCGCATCGACATCCGTCGCCACGCACGCCGCGGTAACGCATGTTGCGGCGCAGTGGAGTCGATACGCCGAGCAGAGCTGGATGGCCGGAATCGACGTTGGGCACAATCGTTACTATGATCAGAACAGCGGCGGGTATGCGCAAGCGTACGCCCTGTGGCCACTTCTGAGACGCGGACGTGCAACAATCTGGATCGGCGCTTCGGCAGCGGCGCGAGACACGCGCGATATTCGATTTGATCTCGACGCGATGTCCTCCACTCGCTCTTCCGCGGGTGATTTCCTGTACAGCTATCGTGGCGGATATCGACCATACTGGACACCGCGAAATTTCAGGGAAGGTCGCGCCATCGTCAGCATGGCGCTCACGATCGGAAAACAGACGGAGCTGAAGGCGCAGGCCGAAGCAGGTGTGGGGAGGGATGAAGCCCGGGCATTCGGCCCAGCACGCGGTATTGAGCCGCTTCCATCGCGAGTGTTCACCATTGATTTCGATCGCACGTTTCATCCCTACCGGCTTTCGAGTGGAGTAGCGCTGCCACTCTCTGCCGCCTACCGCCTGGAGTTCGGCCTCGAACGAAACGTCACTGCTTTTTACGCCGCCAATGCGTTCCGAGCGAGCCTGGTCAGATACCGCTGAGGTCTTCCGCCACCGGCGGGCCGCTCCCATGAGATCGGGCGAGCGCTGGCTGCTGGGCGTTCTTCTCTTCCTGGGTTTGTGGAGCGTGATCTACTTCGCAGCGTGGTGGTTTCGGCTTGAGCACGTCAACAACCGTGTGCTCTTCGTGTTGCTGTCGCTGTCGACCTGGTACGGCATCTTTCGGCTAATCGTAGGCTGGTACAACGCATTTCATCTGGAGCAGCCAGAGCCGATGCCCGCGCCACCAGGATTAACTGTGGCCATCTTTACGACCTCCACGCCGGGCGAACCTTACGAGATGTTCGTGCGCACGCTCTCCGCCGCGCGCGAAGTCCTGTATCCACACACGACCTATCTGCTCGATGACACGAGGGACCCTCGCTTTGCAGAGCTCGCGCGCGAAATGGGAGCGGTTCATTTGGAATTGGTCGGCATTCCTGGAGCAAAGGCCGGCAAGATCAACGAAGCGTTGAAGCGCACGCGGGAGGAGTTCGTCCTGGTTCTCGATCCTGATCACATTCCGCTGCCGGAGTTTCTCGACCGGGTGCTGGGATACTTCGACGATCACGCGGTCGGATTCGTTCAGGTCGCTCAGGCGTACTACAACGCCGACCAGTCGTTCGTAGCACGCGCGGCCGCCGAGCAGACGTTTTCATTCTACGGGCCGATCATGCAGGGGATGCACGGAACCGGGACCTCGGTGGCCATCGGCGCAAACTGCACATTCCGGCGAACGGCGCTCGATTCCATCGGCGGCCACGGCATCGGGTTGGCTGAGGATCTGGTAACTTCGATCCGACTCCACGCTGGGGGATGGAAATCGGTCTACGTTCCTGAAGTGGTCTCCCGCGGCCTGGTCCCGGCGGACCTCGGGTCATTCCTGAAGCAGCAACTGAAATGGTCGCGCGGGGTGCATGAGGTTCTTTTTCAGGAGTATCCGCGCGCCTTCCTGAGGCTGACGGCCCACCAGCGGATTTCCTACTTCATGATCGGCAGCTACTACGTCGTCGGTCTGACTTCTTTGATCTACATCGCCATCCCTATGGTTTACCTCTGGAGCAGCAAACAGCCAGCGGCCTTTCTTCTCTCCGAGTACGTGCAGCACGCATTGCCGGTAGGGATGCTCGGTATTTTCATTTATCGATTCTCCCAACGCTGGCTGTGTGATCCGATCCGCGAGCGCGGCTTGCACTGGCGAGCAACGCTGCTGAAAGTCGGATCGTGGAGCGTGTACCTGAAGGGGTTGGTGCTCGCCATTATCGGCGTGACGGTACCGTACATCCCCACAGCAAAAGAGAGACGCCGTGGCCGCTTCTGGACTCTGGCGCGAGTTCCGATCATCACGATCGCCCTATCCAGCTTGACCGTGCTGTGGACGCTATGGAGGCAGCTCTTTCTTCTTCCGGAGTCTGAAGTCAGAATCAGCACCGAAGAGACCTTCGGAATGTTGTTCTTCATGTCCATGAACGTCGTTCTCATGAGCGGCCGGCTCTACGCGGCCTGGGTCGACCGCGAGCGAGACGAATCATGAAGGCCCGGCGACGGTATCAAATCGCATTCTTCGCCCTCGGATGGCTGATCGCCATCGGCTTACTCTTCCAAGTCGGACTGAGGCAAGGATTTCAGTCGTTCTTCGACGCCTTTGGCAATCGGGCACGGGGTTGGGCGCAATCGTTTTCGGACGCCGAGGGGAACGCCCTCCGAAGCGTGCGCCGTTCCTCCCGAAGCGAATACCTCCTTCCCATGCGACCGACCCTGTCGTCGGTCAGCGCATTGCGCAATCCGCAGAGGATCCTCTTCGGGACGTACGACGGTGGGTTCCCGAATACATTCGCCGGCCTCGAGAAATTCGAAGCACAGATACAGTACAAATTCCCGATCATCTCTTTCTACGCCGCCTGGGGGGACAAGCCAAACGAACAATTTCCGACGCGGATGGTTGAGACGATCGACAGGATTGGATCGGTTCCGCTGATCACCTGGGAACCATGGGTCGTCGATTTTGATGAGCGCATCCGGACGAATCTGCCGCACGCAGCAGAGCGGGAATACGGGAGCCTGGGCGCGATTGCCAGGGGCGACTACGACTTCTACATCGTGCCATGGGCTAAAGCTGCAGCCGCTTATCAGAAGCCGATGTTTCTCCGTTTTGCGCACGAGATGAACGACCCCTACCGCTACCCGTGGGGCCCGCAGAACGGTAATCGGCCGGCGGACTTCATCGCCGCCTGGCGCCGCGTCCACCAGATCTTCGAGAAGATGGGCGCGGACAACGTGCTGTGGGTCTGGTCGCCGCACATCTCGATGCCGTGGTTCGAGTACTACTACCCTGGCCCGGAATTCGTCGATTGGATTGGCGTCGGCGTGCTCAACTACGGCAATGTCGCGTCGTGGTCGCGCTGGTGGAGCTTCCATCAGATCCTGGACAAGGCTTACCCATCGCTGCTGAAGCTCAACAAGCCGATCATGATCAGCGAGTTCGGCACAGTGACCAGGGGTGGGAACGCCTACGAGTGGTACCGCCAGGCGTTCTACCACATCGATCACACCTACCGCAGGGGAATTCGCGCGATCATCTTCTTCAATCAGGAAAGCGACGTCACCATGTCAGAGCTCGCGCTTAACTGGAGTGTCACTCAGGATCCCAGCGCACGATCCTTCGTGGCCGAGCAGCTGGCTGCCCATTCCGCGCTCTAGATGATGGTCGGCGCCTGGGCGGTCATCGGCGCGAGGTCCGGGAGTCGGCGCAGAAACTGGCGCTCGAGGGCGGGTGGAGGAAGGGGCTTGCTGATCAGAAAACCCTGGATCTCGCGGCAGCCGTGCGACTGCAGAAACTCGCATTGTGCGTCGTTCGCGACTCCTTCAGCGACCGTGCGCAAACCCAATTGATTGGCGACCAGAAGCACTGCTGTGACAATCGACTGATCGCTCTGTTTCTCCATGACGTCGATGACGAAGCTTCGATCGATTTTCACTGTGTCGACTGGAAACTGCTTCACGTAACTCAGCGATGATTGTCCCGTGCCGAAATCATCGACTGCGATGGTGATTCCGATCTCGCGCAGGGCGCGAATGATGTCGAGGCTCCGTTCGCTCTTCTGCACAGCGATGCTTTCGGTGAGCTCCATCTCCAGAAGGTGCGGATCGAATCCGGTCGCGGACAATACTCGTTCGACCATGCCTACGAAGTCCCGCTGGTAGAGCTGGCGCGGGGACACATTGACAGCTAGGCGAAACGCCGCGAAACCATCGCGCCGCCATTGCGCTCCGCGCTCGCATGCCTTTCGGAGCACGATCTCGCCAAGGAGGGTGATCAGACCGGTATGCTCGGCTACGGAAATGAAGCCGGCCGGCTGGATCAGCCCGCGTTGCGGGTGATTCCAGCGGACCAAGGCCTCGGCTCCCACGAACTCCCGCCGGTCGATCGTCACCTGCGGTTGGAAGAACAGGACAAGTTGGTCGCGCTCCATCGCCTCACGGAGCTCTTCTTCCTGCGCGGTACGCCCCATGATGTCGGGGCCGACGCGGCGGAAAAGCTCGACGCGATTCCCGCCCGATTGCTTTGCTCGGTACATCGCGCTGTCGGCGTTGTCGATCAGCGCCTCTGGAGTGACGCCATCGCGCGGACCGATCGCCAGACCGATACTGGCAGCGATCTGCAGCTCGTCTCGATCGAGAGCGAAAGGCTTGCTGAACGCTTGCAGAATCTTGCCGGCGACCCGTTCGGCAACCGCCTCATGGTCGATTTCGGGAAGAAGCACCACGAATTCGTCACCGCCGACGCGAGCGATCGTATCGCCGGGCCTCAGAGTCTCTGTCAACCTGCGCGCGACCATTTTCAGAAGGTCGTCGCCGGCGCTGTGTCCCAGCGTGTCATTGACGACCTTCAAATCGTCGAGATCGAGAAACATGACTGCCACCTGATGTTTCTTTCGCTCCCTGTTGGCCATCGCCACGCCGGCCCGATCGAGGAACAACGCCCGGTTCGGCAACGAGGTGAGCACGTCGTGGTAGGCGCGGAAGGCGATTTCTTCCTCCGCCCGTTTCCGATCGCTGATGTCGAGAAGAATGCCCTCCAGCGTAGCCTCGCTTCCGCCATCTCCCGGAATCAGCTGGACGTTTTCCAGCGCCCACACCGGCTTGCCGTCCCGATCGCGGAGTTCCACTTCTTCATTCGAAACGACGCCCTCGTTTTGCAGTCGGTGGATGACCGACTCGCGCTGGCGCATATTCATGTAGGAGATCAGGCCACGTTGGGCCAGAAACTCCTCTTTTGACTGATAGCGGAACAGACGCGCGCACGCGTCGTTACAAGTGATGATCTTTCCGCTAATCGAGGCAATATAGACACCGGCCAAGTTGCGCTGGAACAACAGCCGATATCGCTCTTCCGAGGTACGCAGCGCGTTCTGGGCCCGACGCCGCTCGGTGATTTCCTCGGCCAGCGCAGTGGCACGCTCTTCGACGCGCTGCTCCAGCGTACGGTTGAGGCCTTCCAGCTCCTCGCGTGCCGCGCCGAGTCGGTCCAGCATCAGGTTGAAGGCTCGCGCCATCCGCCCCACCTCGTCTGTGCCTTCGACATCGGCCCGGCTGCCCATCGCTCCCGCGGTGATCTGCTCCGCCGCCTTGCCGATGCGATGCAATGGACCGGTGATCAGCTTGCTGAGAGCGAAAACGGCGACCACTCCGACGGCAAAGGCCAGCAATGTCACCAAGGCAACCGTTGCGCGGCTGCGGCCCGTCTCCGTGAGCACACGGTCGAGGGAGAAACCCACCACCAATGTCCCGATCTCTTTGCCCTGATGGCGAATGGGGGTGGTCGTCTGGTACAGCGACCCGTCCGTGGCGAATGCGCCGATGGTCTCTCCCTGCTCGCCTCCCGACATTCCCCGGATCACCGGCCGTCGAACATTCCGTTTCGTCCCCGGTTGAAACAGTGGAGCCGAGCTCGCTGCGATCATGTCGTTGAATGCCGCGAAAGGTTCTCCGGCCTTGTCTCGCACCACGAAGAAAACCAGGTCGGGATTGCGCCGGAGGGCGCTCACCGCGGCCGCTACCTCGATGCGGTCGCGATCCTGAAGACCGGGTGCAACGCTGAAAGCAGTGACCTCCGCGATAGCCGAAGCCCTCTGCGCCAGCGCATCCACCGCCTGCCGATTCAATTTGGCTGGAAAATAGACATAGATTCCGAGGGACACCAAGGCCAGGATGAATGTCATCACCAACCCGAGCTTCGTTCCAAGCTGAAGTCCCGAAAGAAATCTCATCTAAGCGCCATTGCCAGGGAATCAATCTGCCTTCATCTCACCTTTCACAGATGAAAAATCCTACTAGCTAAGCTTGCTTCATAGGATGAAAAATCCTAATAAACTTACGAATCGTCCTTCTTGGCCCAAACCAAACTTTTTCTCCCTCGCGCGATCTGCCTGGTACTCACCTCGGTATCGGCGCTAGTGGTCACCGGCACCCTTTCAGGGGCGACCATCACCGGCAATGTGATTGATGCCAATACGAAGGCACCGCTCGGTTCCAAGATTGTGGCGGCCTATACGGTAGCCGGAGCGCTACAGTCGACCGCCAGCACCGATTCTCAAGGCCGCTATCTCCTGGGAGTACCCTCGGGGACATATCACCTCCTGGCCTACGATCTATCCGGCGTTTACGCTACGACTTTCGGCGATGACGCAGAGTCTTTCGAGGTCTCTCCCATCGTTGCCGTCAGCGATAGTGTCACAGGAATCAACTTCGGTCTCCGGCTGGGAGGGACGACGACAGGAGCGGTGATCTCCATGGCTACAGGTCAGCCCCTGGCTGGGATGACCGTGGCCGCGTATAACCCGTCTGGAACGCGTCGCGGCTTCGGTCGAACCGGCTCGCGAGGCGAGTACTCCCTGGTTCTACCTCCGGGCGATTACAAGATCGCCGCGTACGACGACATGGGGGCATTTGCTCCCAACTTCTTCCTCAATCAGGGCAGTTTTACTTCGGCCACGCCTGTCAGTGTCACCGCGGGGCGCGCGACAGGCAGTGTCGATTTCGTCCTTCAGTCCGCCGGTCGTCTCTCCGGAACTGTCGTTGAAGCTGTCACAGGTACGGTTCTCCCGGCAATGACGGTCATCGCATATACCGTTGAGGGTATCTCGATGGCTAGCAGCGTCACCGATGCTGCAGGAAACTTCGTCCTCAGCGTTCCGGCCGGATCGTACAAAGTAGTAGCCGCCGATCCAACACACATTTTCGCGGACGGATATCTCGCCGACGCGAATTCCTTCAATGCCTCGCAGACGACCACTGTGAGCGCCGGTGGACTTCAAACCGGACTCCGCGTTCCTCTACATCGGGGAGGGACAATCAGTGGCCACATCAGCGACGCATCGGGAACACCTCTGCCGACGATCACTGTCGCGGCGTATAACAGCGACGGCTCTCGGCGCACGTTCACGCAAACCAACGGAACCGGCGCGTACACTCTCCTGCTGCCTCCCGGCAGCTTTCGCATCGCAGCCTACGATGATGCGGTCGTATACGCGACGCAGTTCTTCCCCGGCCAAACCATTTTTTTCGCCGGGACAGCGCTCAGCGTTGCCGAGGGCCAAATTACTCCGGCAGTCGACTTCTCGCTGATACGGGGAAGTCGATTCACAGGAGCAATCAGCGAGCGAGCGACCGGAGCGCCGGCTTACGGAGTTTTCGTCGGCGCCTTTGACGGACAAGGGAACACGGTGGCCACTGCCACTTCGAACCTTTCCGGAAGTTACGCGCTGGTCCTGCCGGCCGGCAGCTACAAGTTCGTGGCGTATGACGCTCAGCTGCGCTACGTCACGGCGTACGGTGGAGGAGCAGCCAATTACGAGAGCGCCACCGTGTACCAGGTCGGTGGCAATTCCGCGGAACGCCTTGACTTCGCGCTGAATCGAGGAGTGAGGGTCACCGGGACGGTTGTCGATTCCGATCTTCTGCCGGTTTCCGGTGTCCAGATTGGAGTACTTGATCTGGCAGGCAATCGAGTAGCCACTGGGGCCAGCAACGCCGGAGTCTTCGATCTACAACTGATGCCCGACACCTACAAATTGATCAGTGTCGATCCTCAACAGCGGTTTTACCCGACCTTCTACCGCGGTGCGGGGACGCTCGCAGGAGCAACGCCAGTTGTCGTTCAAAGCAATGGCTTCACAACACCAGTTGCCTTCACTCTTCTCAAGTGGCAGCGACGCCGCGTCGTGTTCCATTGAGAGGTTCGCAATTCGCACGGAGGTTCCCCTTCGCCGCGCAGAATTCGGCCAACCGCGAATAACCCGATTTCCGCAGGATTCTTGAAGAGCGAATCCGAGCTTCACGCGCGGAGAACGTACCACAGCTCACCCTCATCTTCAGCGGCCTCGAGCCGAAGAACCGCCGCGTCGGGATCGAGATCACTTCAACACCATACGGTACCGTATTGACATACGCGTCCACTCCGTAGGACCATACGCTACCGTATGGACAGTATGGTTAGTCGGCGTTCCGCACCGCAGACTCACGCACTCTCACGCGAGGCATGGCTGAAGGCGGCGCGCAAGGCGCTTCTGCTGACGGGGCCCTCCGGCGTGCGCGTCGAGTCGCTGGCCCGGGTCCTCGGCGTGACGAAGGGCAGCTTCTACTGGCACTTCCACGACCGCAGCGAGCTCCTCGCTGGCCTCCTCGCCGAATGGGAAGCTGAGGAAGAACTGCTCGTCACCGCGCTGAGGGACACGAACCGCAAGGATGCCATTCGCGCCGTCTTCGAGGAGGCCGGGCGCCGCGCCAGGACGAGCGAGCGCGGCGATTCCCCGTCGGACGCCGCGATCTTCGCCTGGGCAATGACCGACAAGACCGTCGCCCGGCGTGTGCGCAAGAGCGAGGAAAGGCGCATGCAGCTCCTGCGCGAGCTCCTCGGCGACGGCGACCTCGCCGATTTCTTCTACTACGCCTATCAGGGATTCCTGCTTCGTCGCCGCCGGGTTCCGGAGGCTTCCGCGGATTTCGAAAAGATTCTGGCCACCGCGCTGCGGATCGTCGGGACGAAAGGGTAACCGGCGCCGTTGCCGACTTCACAAATCGAACGATCGGAGAAGAGATGTCACGACCCTGGCCCCGCTTCCTTGCCATCCTGCTCGTCTTTCTCGCCCTTTGCGGCTGCACGACCTATCGGATCATCCGGTACCGCACACCCGGTCCGACGATCCATCGCGCGTACGCGTCGAGAACGGTCCCCAGCGCCGCGCAGCCGTTCGTGTTTGGACAAGCGCAGGGGCGTGAGGGTCTCGACTCCATCTGCGTCCACGATGTGGATGGCGCGTGGCGTCCGCTGAATGACTATCTCAAGCGACGCAGCGTGCTCGCGTTCCTCGTCATCCAGAATGACGCGGTCGTCTATGAGCACTACGCCCCCGGCGTCTCCGCCGGCACTCTGTGGAACGTCTTCTCCGCTTCGAAATCGGTCTTCTCGAGCCTCGTCGGCCTCGCGGTTGCGCGAGGGAAGCTCCGCTTGGAAGATCCCGTGACGAAGTATTTGACCGAGTACGCAGGGAATTCAAATTTCGAGAACGTGACGGTCGCCCAACTTCTGACGATGCATTCTGGATTCCGCTATAGCCGCACCACGGGACACCCTCTGCACGACCTCCGATCCGACGATGCGCGCTTCCAATACGGGACGGATCTCCGCCCCCTCCTCGCGCAACTGAAGCGTGAGGAGGCACCGGGAACGCGATGGGCTTACAAGGACAGCGACACCGAGCTCCTCGGACGTGTGATCGAGCGTGCCACCGGCGAGACGATCTCCAGTCAGTTTGCCCGCGACGTATGGCAGCGGATCGGGACTGAACACGACGCCACGTGGAGCCTCGACCGGCCCGGCGGCCTGGAGAAAGTCTCGACCGGCTTCAACGCCACTGTTTACGATCTCGCGCGCTTCGGCCGTTTGTACCTCAATGGCGGCGACTGGAACGGGACACAGGTTCTCCCCCGCGAATGGGTGGAAGCATCGACGACGCTCGATCGCACACGCACCGAACCCGAGGTGAGGACTTGGTGGCGCATGCAGCACAACCACCTCTGGTGGATTCCGATGGTCGAGTGGCATCGCGAACGCGACTTCTACGCCGATGGACATGCCGGGCAGCGCATCTATGTGCATCCGCCGACACGAACGATCATCGTGCAGATCGCCAACGACAGCCGGCAGGACTTCCCATTTCGCAGAATCGCGAAATACCTCGCCGGAACATCCTTCCCCCTGGCAAAGAACGGCGTGTGTGCAGTGCCGCAGCCGAAGTGATAATTCTCCAACCCGTCGTCCGGATGGCCCGGCGAACTGTCCGAGTTCTATCCGAAAACCCAGCCCCATTCTCCCCTACTCACGCCGAAGCGCGTTGCGCGCAAGGCGTTGACTTGGTATTAGGCGAAACGGGACGATCTCGGTCGTCGCCCAGAACGCGCTCATAATCCCGCGGCAGGGATCGGTGGTTCAAATCTCCGCACCCAATCCTTCATGGTTCGCTCCATAGGCGTATAGTGAGCTCTCTCACACTCACAACTCGACTATCGCTTCCACACAGGCCAACGGCCGAAGGACACTCATGTCCGATCACATGCGGCGCCGGCGCCTCTCTCCCGTTGGATGGATTGTGTTCGCATTGACTCTATCCAGCTTCACGCCTGGCGTCGTGATGGCAAATACTGCGCGTGAGCTCGATCGCCGCATGATCGCGCGGATTCGCGGCGCGCGCAGAGGTGAGAAGATCGTTCTCCCCAACGTCATTCTGTCGGACACCGAAACAACGACGATCGAGCTCGAGGAGTTCTCCGTTTACACTCCCGACGCCACAATTCTCGTCCACGACTCGGATCCGCCGCGAAGAATCGCCCCTCCCGCTCGCCGATACTTCAAAGGCCGGGTGGCGAATGACCCGACGGCGACGGTCTTCTTCTCGGTGTCGACGAATAGCTCCGAGGTTGACGGTTTGATCGTAATCGGTGAGAAGAAGTTCGCAATCGCTCGGGGCCGACGTCTGCCAGGACAGCGGATCGCGAAGGATAGAGACGTACCCATCCTGGTTTCGGAGATCGATCCATTCGCCGAGGGCATGGAGCGCGCGCCTTTTAAATGTGGGACGGAGAACCTGACCATACCCGCGGACAAATTGCCGATTCGTCGGAAGCCGGTTGCGCTCTCCGTGATCAGCACTGCGTACGAGCTTCAGATCGCGATCGAAACCGACAACGAGTTGTACGCTGCGTTTGGACCGCCCGGTGCCGCGACCGACACGAAGGTCAACACCTATATCGGCGACCTGGTAGCAGAAGCGTCCGTGATCTACCAGAGAGATCTCAACACCAAACTCAACCTGGGGTGGGTCAGCCTCAGACCAACCAATATCGCTGATCCATTCAGCGCAGGTGATTCGTTCACCGCTCTTCAGGAGTTTAGTGCTTACTGGCATGACAACTACCCGTTAGTGCCTCGTTCCGCCGCGGTGATGGTCAGCGGCAGGTATCTCGGAGGTGGCCTCGCGTTCACTGGCAGGCTCTGCGACATCGACCACTACTGCGGCCCCGGCTGCTGGAATGGTCCCTACGCAGTGAACGGCACTTCCGGCGATGTCGAGTTGGTCGTTCCCAACCCCAACACCATGACAGTCGACGGAATCGTATATGGACAGCCTACCGATAACTCCTGGATGTTGCAGGGCTTCACTCATGAGCTCGGGCACATCGTCGGCGCGCCGCACACGCATTGCGTTGCTCTGCTCGCCGCTGAGAAAATCTCGTACGGCGTCACACGGAATTTCGTCGACGAGTGCTACAGCGATAGCCAAACCTACGGCTGCTTCGTCGGCACGCCCAGCGTCCCCCCGGAGAAGGGGACGATCATGAGCTACTGCTACCTCCAATCGCGCGCCGTCGGAATGCTCTCGTATCCCGAGAGCAGATATCTATTCGGTAAGGTCGGCGAGCCGAGCGCGAAGATGTTGGCAATTCTGACGGATGGACTCGAACAGGCAACGCCGACCGGTTTCATCACTGTCGGCGCCAACCTCGCCTGTGCCGCGGGGCAGACCGCCTCGGTCTACGATTGCGGGACGGGCTGCACATTCTCCTGGACGATCGACGGCGGCTCGATCCAGGGATCGACCACCAGCGCAGCGATCTCATTCACACCGAGCGCAGCCAGCGTGACGCTGACGGCGACGATCACGAATGAGATGGGGTGCAGGATCACGACCTCGTCCGCCAACACTTCGCAGTGCGCCTCCACTCTTGCCGCGCCGGCTAACCTGGTCGCGACCGCCGCTACGTCCAATTCAGTCAATCTCTCCTGGACCGCCGTTGCGGGGGCGGCGAGCTATCAAGTCTCACGAAGCGCCGACGGTATTGCCTTTGTCGCAGTGGGAACGCCGGCCGGCACTACCTTCACCGATTCCTCGGCCGCGCCGAATTCCTCCTATTTGTACAGGGTATGCGCCCGCGACGCGGGGATGATCGCAGGCCCGTACGGCTCGCCCGACCTCGCCACAACCGTGATCTTCACCGACGAACCGCTGATCGCCGAATCGAGTGTTGCAAAGGCTGTTCATATTACAGAGCTGCGGACTGCGGTGAACGCGATGCGGGTGCTTGCGCGGCTCGGTGCGATCACCTTCACAGAGACTATCGACGTGCTGGTGCCGGTCAAGAAGATCCACATCGACGAGCTGCGCGCGAACCTCGACGCCTCTCGCGCCGCGCTGGGGCTAACCGCGCTTAGCTACACCGATCCAAGCATCACTGCTGCGTCGACAACAATCAAGGCAGCGCATTTCAACGAGCTGCGAAACGGCGTCAAGTAAGAGCAGGCCCGTTTATCATCTCGATTCGTCCGCCTTAGGAGGCATGGATGAACGGCGATAAAGACGGCGGCGATTCTGATCGACGCAATACGGGCCTCAACGATCCGCGGGCCGTCGACATCCTGACCACCGAACATTGGAGTCTGCTCTCGACCCGACTGCTCGGGTACCAGGAGATGTTTGGCCGGACGCAGATTTTTGTCGCGATTCTGTCGGCGACTGTGGTGGCGCTGGCACTGCTGGCCCAAGCGACGCATTTCGGCCGCGAGACCCTATTGGTCGCTTTGCTGCTGATGTCCGTCGCTCTCTTCATCGGCCTCACGACCTTCGTCCGCAGCGTCGCGATCAACTTTGAGGACGCGCTCTGGGTCAATGGAACAAATCGATTGCGACGCGCCTACCTGCAGATCGTTCCGGAGTTGGAGCCGTTCTTAGTGGCAGGTCATAACTCGGGCGCCGACGCGCAATCGCTTGGCTACGGCTCACACCAGCGTCTGGCCAACCTGGCTAGGAGCTTGACGACGACTTCGAGCGTGGTCGCAACTCTGAACTCGCTCCTTGCCGGCGCTCTCGCCAGTGACCTCGGAGCGCTCTTCAGCGCGGGGCTGGCGCTGGACGCGATCATGGGATCCGCCGTGGCACTCGTGTCAGCGGTACTTCATGTCATGTATGCGGCCCGCTTTCGACGGAGGCATGCCCCAGCGACGTAATGCGGGGCACACCATTGACATCACCATGAAGATTGAATTTTTCGGCCTCGCCCTCTTGATGGCGGCGTGCGCCAGCACGTCGACCAGCGAGATTGCGGGAGGCGGCTTCTATCAGGATGTTTCATGGTCGCCCGACTCGAAGCGGATCGCCTATTCGCGCATGCGCGACAACGCCTGGTCAGTATTCGTCGCGAAGCGCGACGGATCCGATGAGCGGCGCGTCAGTCCAGAAGGAACAAATGCAACCTGGACTGCCTGGTCGCCGGATGGTCGGCAACTCGCATACGCGAGCGGGTCAAAAGGTCAAGTCGACATTTTCGCCGTCCCGCTTTTCCCTTCCGGACCAGCCAGAAACATCACCGCAGACGGCCAGTCGAACAGCGCGCCATCGTGGTCGCCGGATGGCAAAAAGATTGTTTTTGCCTCCAGGCACAGCGGAAAGTCTCATCTGTACATCATCGACGCCGACGGCACGCACCTGCGCGCTCTGACGGCCGGGGATGCAAATGACTGGAACCCTCAGTGGTCCAGCGACGGCCAACGCATTCTCTTCTATTCCGACCGTCTCGGAAAAAACGATGTTGTCTGTACGATTGCACCCGATGGCTCGAACGAGACTGTGCTGACTTCACCGACAGTCCCCGCGATCTATCCCGGCTGGAGCGACCGCCAATCGATCGTGTTCGCGCAGGAGGGGAAGATCATGCTGCTCAGCGCGGAGGGAGGGATAACGCCGCTCAACCGCGATGGCTTTTTCGCTCGAATCGCTCCGAACTCCAGATGGATCGCGATCATCGAGGGTAAGTACCCGACCTCGCGAATCTCGATCTCGCCGTTGCCACAGAACTATTTCAGCGCCCCCAAGTCTTAGGACTCTTGAAAGGAGTTGTCATGTTCTCTCGCAAACAGAAGTTTCCGGTCGGCAAGGTTGCAATTGCATTCGGCATCGGCGCGGTTTCCGGCGCGGTGCTGGCTTTGCTCTACGCTCCGCTGACCGGAAAGAAGATGCAGAAGAAAGTCGCCGACGTTACCGAGAACCTCATGGACAAGGTCGAAGAGACGGTCGAAGACGCGCAGAAGACCGTACGCCGCATCGTCCGAACGTAGTCTGGACAGGGGTCAGGCCTTTCCTTCGTACTTCTCTCCCACCTGTAGAAAAGTACGAAGGAAAGGCCTGACCCCATTCCTACTGCGGAATCCGTCCCGGCGTCCATGGGGCGCCGAGTGCGTTCATCTGTTTCTCCACATTTGCCAGATCGACTTCGATCAGCTTGTGCAGGCGCTCGAGAATCGGGCCGGTCTGCCGCTGCGCGAATGTCAGCGCCTCGCGATGCGTCGCCGTCGGAGCGGACGTGGTCGTGAGTCCGTTCACGGCGGTATTCACGCGATCGAGCAGCGATGGCGGATTGGGTTCGTTGGCCCGCCGCAGAATCGGATCGCCGTGGATCTGATCGTCGATATCGCGCAGCGCGGTGTCGATACTGTTCACCTGCGCCACGAGTTTGGGATCCGGACCGGCGATCTCGTCGAGCGCGCGCCGGACATATTGGATCCGAGTCAGCGCATCCTTCGTGGCGCGGCTTGCGCCCATCACCGTCCGCTGTAATGCGGCGGCCTTTTTCTGGAACTCGATCACAGCGGCCCGGTCGCTCTCCTTCATGATCGAGAGATAGAGCGGCGCGACATTGAATGTCTGTGCCGGGCCGAGCGCCGTCTCGACGCCGTCGATGCGCTTCACGACGCGAACGGTGTACTTACCTGCAACGACCAGCGGCCCGTCGGGCGGCTGCGAAAAAACGTCGTGCTCCGGCTCCTTCAGCTCGATCGGCGACGGCGGCGGATATCGCAGATCCCACGCCACGCGATGGAAGCCTGCCTTGACCGGTCCGGTCACGCGGCGGATGACGTTTCCTTCTTCATCGGACACGATCATCACCACCGCCGGCTCGATTTCCCGATCCTCCGCGCGCAATTGCTCGAGCGTCGGATACGGCGGAGGCGCGTGCCCCGGCTCATTGCTCTTGGATTGGTCGATCTTGGCCTCCGCGTCCTGCCGCTGCTTGCGCCGGCTCTTCAATTCGTCCTTGAGGTAATAGGTAAAGACGGCGCCGAACGGTGGGTTCGGAGTAGTGAAGAACGCTCCGCCCTGAAACGACTTCCCCGGCAGCCCGAACTGTGCCCGCTCGACATACAGCTCCGCGTCGCGCGGCGGGAAGAGCGCCGCTTCGCCGGCCGCGATGGCCGGCGACATCGTGCGCAGCGGGCGCACGTCATCGAGCACCCAGAAGCCGCGCCCGAACGTGGCGATGACGAGATCGTCGTGCCGCTTCTGGAACCAGAGGTCGCGCACCGCAACCGTCGGAAAGCTGCCCTTGAGCGGAATCCACGACGCGCCGCCATTCTGGGTGACATAGAGGCCGTACTCCGTCCCCAGGTAAAGGAGCTTCGGATCGACGCGATCCTCGACGAGGGCATACGCGCTGCCGCGCGCCGGCAGATCCCCTGCGATCGACGTCCATGTCTTCCCGCGATCGCCGCTCCTGAGGACGTACGGTTTGAAATCGCCGGTCTTGTGATTGTCGAAGGCGGCGTAGACGACGTTGACGTCATGCTGCGACGCCTCGAGACGCGAGACGTACGTCATATCAGGCACGCCGGCGATGTGATCGATCTTCCGCCAGTTCGCGCCGCCATCCTCGGTGACCTGAATCAGACCGTCGTCTGTGCCGACGTAGATCAGCCCTTCCTGCAGGGGCGATTCGGCGAGCGAAACGATATTGCCGTACCACGACGTTGACGCACCCTTTGCCACGGCGTCCACGCCCCAAACGCGCCCCATCACCGGGAGCGTGTTGCGGTCGATGTGGCGGGTGAGATCGGGGCTGACCGGCTTCCAGGCGTTGCCACGATCGTCGCTGCGGAAGAGATACTGCGCGGCGAAGTAGACGCGGTTGCTGTCGTGCGGACTGACGATGAGTGGCGAGTCCCAGTTCAGGCGAAGCGGTTCCATGTTGCCTGTCGGCTGCGGCTGGATGTCGAGCGCCTCGCCGGTGCGCTTGTCGAAGCGCACCAGGCCGCCGTTCTGCGATTCGGCATAGATGATGTTCGAGTCCTTCGGATCGGGGATCGAGCGGAAGCCGTCGCCGCCCTGGGTGACGTACCAGTCGGCGTTGGAAATGCCCTTCGCATCGGTCGTGCGCGACGGACCACCGAGGCTGAAATTGTCCTGCGTGCCGCCGTAAACGTTGTAGAAAGGAAGGGCGTCGTCGGCGCTCACACGGTAGAACTGCGTGACGGGCAGATTGGCCTTGAAGCTCCACGACTCGGCGCGGTCGAACGATTCATAGAGGCCGCCGTCGCAGCCGATCAGCAGATGATCGCTGCTGGCCGGATCGATCCAGACGACGTGATTGTCGGGATGTTTCCACTTCTCGTCGAGCTTGCGCCACGTCTTGCCGCCGTCGTCAGAGACGCGCACCCAGACATCCGCCGAGTAGATGCGATCGTCGTCGCTCGGATCGACGAAGATCTCGCCGTAATATTGCGCGCCCGGGGCAGAGTAATCGTTGACTTTCTTCCACGACGACCCGCTGTCCTTCGAGACAAAAAAGCCGCCCGCCTTGCGCGTCGACTCGATCGTGGCGTAGATGATTTTCGGATTGTGCGGCGCAATCGCCAGACCGATGCGCCCCATGTCTTCCTTCGGCAGGCCTTCCTTCAATTTCGTCCAGCTCTTGCCGGCGTCGGTCGATTTGTGGATGGCCGACTCGGGGCCGCCGTCGATGAGTGTGAAGACGTGGCGGCGGCGCTGATACGCCGAGGCGTAGAGGATGTCCGGGTTGGAGGGATCGAGCACGACGTCCGTGACGCCCGTGTTTTCACTGATGGTCAGCACACCCTTCCACGTCTTGCCGCCATCGGTGGTCTTGTAGAGACCGCGGTCGCCGCCTGGGGCCCAGAGCGGTCCCTGCGCGGCGACGTAGACGACGTTGGAGTCGCGCGGGTCGACGACGATCTTCGAGATGTGCTCCGACTTTTCCAGTCCGACGTTTTTCCAGCTCTTCCCGCCGTCGATCGATTTGTAGACGCCGTCGCCCATCGACACCGAGCGCTGGCTGTTGTTTTCACCTGATCCCACCCAGACCACGAGGGAGTCGTGCGGGTCGATGGTCACGCAGCCGATGGAGAACGACTTCTGGTCGTCGAAGATCGGCGTGAAGGTTGTGCCGGCATTGGTCGTCTTCCAGACGCCGCCCACAGTGGCGATGTACCAGACCCGCGCGTCGCGCGGATCGACGGCAAGGTCGATGATGCGGCCGGAGGTCAGCGCGGGTCCGAGCGGCCGCAGCTCCAGGCCGGCGAACGTCTTCTCGCCGTACTTCGATTCTTTTTCTTTCGAGTCCGATTCCTCTTTTGTTTGCGCTTGAAGAGTCCATGTCAGTGAAAGAAAGACCGCGAGAATGCAGGTGAGTCGCTGGCTCATCGATGACCTTTCGCAAGTGTTTCGTTCCGAAGCGGCAGCAATGCTACCCTCCCGCGCTTGATGAATGTCCGACGAATTTCAATCTTCGTCATTTCTCTTTCTATCGCCGCTTGCCGGCAGGCCGCCGTGTCAACCTCGCAAACAAACGCTCCCGCAAAGCCGGCAGTGGCCGTGGATCTGGTCCCCGCCGACGACGATTTGCAGGCGACGCTGTGGGCCCAGCGTGCGGTCGAACATGACCTCGTGTTTCGCGAGATTTATCGGAACGCGAAGGAAAGGCTCAGGAAAGCGATCGCCGACCCGAAATGGAACGCATTGCCGCTCGATGAACGCAAAGGCGCCGTCCGCTCCCGGCCGCCTGCGATCATCCTCGACGTCGACGAGACCATACTCGACAACTCGCCCTACCAGGCGCGTCTCATTCGCTCCGGCGAGGAGTACGGCGAGTTCAGTTGGAAAAAGTGGTGTCACGAGGAAGCTGCCAAGCCGCTCCCGGGCGCGATCGAGTTCACACGCTACGCCGCGGCGCATGGCGTGGCCATCTACTACGTCACCAATCGAAGCACGGATCTCGATACCGCGACTTTAGACAACTTGCGCAAAGTTGGTTTTCCGGTCACCGGATCTGATTCACTTCTTGGACTCGGGACGGTTGTCAAAGATTGCGAGCAGGTTAGCTCCGACAAAGGATGTCGGCGGCAGCTCGTCGGCCGCAGTCATCGCGTGCTGATGCAGTTCGGCGATCAGATCGATGACTTCGTCGACGTGATTGCCAATACGCCCGATGACCGCGCCAAATCCGTACAACCCTATCTCGACTGGATCGGTGAGCGGTGGTGGGTGCTGCCCAATCCCATGTATGGCTCGTGGGTCCCGGCGCAGTTCAATAATGATTGGAAGCAGCCGCGCGCGGCGCGCCGGCGCGCCGAGATCAACGCGCTGCGAACGAACTGATCGCGAAAAGCGGATACTGGAGTGCGGCCCGCATCGACGATGGCCTCATCCTCGACGAATATCGCATCGTGGGCGACAACGCCGAGACCTATTACGTGACAAGGACTCTACGCTCGTACAACCCTGTGCTCGATCAGTGGGAGCTCATCTCGACGGATCGGGATACAGGATTGCGGAACGCCGGCACAGGACATCTCGAGAGCGGCGAGATGCACATCGACCAGAAATTCGGCGTCGGCACGCCCAATCCCTCGACATGGCGGATCCGCTACTACGACATCAAGCCCGATCGCTTTTCCTGGACAGGCGATCGCTCGACCGACGGCGGAAAAACGTGGACCAAGGCCTATCAGCAGATCGAGGCGCACCGCATCGGGCCGGCGCGATCTCTCGCTGCGCTCACATCGCCGAAGGCCATCGCCAAGTAACGGTCAACGCGTCAGAAGCGTGTTCACCGGCACGCGACCGCTGCGGGCTGTCGTCTCGAGTACGAAGCACCACGATCGCTCCACCGACGCGCAGCCGATCATGATGAGCAACGCGATCAGAACGACAGCCACGTTCTTTCGAGATTGTTCCGCGGTCAACGCCAGCACGATCGTCAGAAGAAAGAAAGTACTGCTGATGGCGGCAAGCGACAAGGCCGCCAGTAATCGAAACGCCACCGCCTGCGAAACGCCGGCAAGAGACATACGTTGAATTGAACGCACCAGCGAATCGGTTTGCACCGGGTCGATCACTGCAAGAGTCAGCCGGTTCATACTGATGAATGCCGAAAACCCTGTCACCGCGCCTAACATGCCAATTGTGACCATCACGGCGGGAGCCCAACTGCTTTTCCCCTGCTCATCCTTCAAATACGCGACCACGATCAGCAGGATGAACAGAGCCGCCGTTCCGCCGTAAAAACCAAAAAGAACCGGCTGGTTCTCATTCCAGATCGCAACCGCAATCTCCGCAAAGCCCATTGGGTGTGCGCCGAGCTCGCTGAAGATGCGCGCGTATTGTCGGGCGGAGAATCCGACCGCGATCATTGGAACAAGAAAAGCGGCGGCGATTCCGGCCATCGAGGCAGCGTGCGATCGCCGCAAGAGAAAGCAGAGAATCAAAACGACCAGGAAGAGGGCGGCGCTGGCGCCGACGGTCATCAGGACTTGGCTTCGCGCGGCCGGAGTCATCTCCACGCTCGCCACGCCTTTGGGCGGGGGCGGTGGCGGCTCCCTTTTCTCGGCTCCCGGAGCAATCTGGGCCGGAGGCTGAGACGGAAAAGTGGGAGGAGGTCCGCCGCAAGCCTGAAGGACCATCGCGGCCAGGCAGAAAAACAGCGGACGACTGAGACGCATGGGTAATCCGAAGATATACGATTCCCGTGTGTTCGCGAGAGCCTGGCTTCCATTGGTGGCAATGTCCGCGATCGCCTGCCATCCGACGGCGGTCGTCCAGACCGCGCAGGCCACACGGCGCGCGCTGAGAGTTCCCATCCTTGCGGATGGAGTGCTGGAGCCGCCGCCCGGCGCCGAGGTGCGGGCGCCTGAGGGAGGGGTGGTGGGGGCCATTCTGGCGCGCGAAGGACAACGCGTCGTCCGCGGCACTCCCCTGCTTCGAATCGACAATCCCGACCTCGAGCAGCGCGTGCTGGCGGGCCGCGGCGAGTCGGCGCAGCTTGCGGAGGAGCAGCAGCGCAGCGCAGCGGAGCTGAGCGCCACCGAGCGCGATCGCGATCACTTGCGAGCCATCGTCGAGGCCGACGCGCGTCTCATCAAAGCGGGTGCGATCACGGAACAGCAGCGCGCGAGCGATCAATTGAATTACGAGCAGGCGGCGCAGAAAG
>Ga0207646_10001581_pt1 | contig 27815 bp, 28 predicted proteins | sample KBSK5502metaG_FD_184343 | JGI IMG/M metagenome (GOLD analysis project Ga0207646, IMG submission 184343) | Corn, switchgrass and miscanthus rhizosphere microbial communities from Kellogg Biological Station, Michigan, USA - KBS K5-50-2 metaG... | ecosystem: Host-associated > Plants > Roots >...
TCGCCTGTTGCTGGGCAGAAGCCGCAGCATGCTCTGCACGAGCTTTACGATCATTGCGAATGTGCCGCCAGATATACAGAGCCACCAGCGCTACCACAGCCACAATAATGACCACATCCAGGTCATGGAAGATTGGGCTAAGTGTTGTCAGGTTGTTGCCGATTACAGTGCCTATATAAGCTAGCAGCAGGCACCAGGGAAACGAACCGAGAAAGGTGTAGACACAAAACTTCGCAAAGGGCATCTTCGCGATGCCCGCAGGCAGCGAAATGTAGGTGCGTACAACGGGCAGGAGGCGTGAGAAGAAGACTGTTGCACTCCCATATTTTTGGAAGAAATGATCTGCTCTATCTGCATCATGCTGAGAGATCAGCACATAGCGTCCATATTTCAGCAATAAAGGGCGGCCACCGGCATAGCCAATACCATACGCAGCTATTGAGCCAATCAGGCACCCTACAGAGCCGGCCAATGCCACCAACACCAGGCTCAGCCAGGGATTCACACCCGCTAATAATTTTCCGCTGGCAACCATCACGCCGGCGAGAGGCATCACAATTTCACTAGGTAGGGGAATACAGCAACTCTCGATAGCCATAGCCAGCACGATACCGGCCAGGCCCCCTGTGATGTATAGATTTGTAATGAATGTCGTTATTGTATCAGTAAGATGTGCTAACAAAAAACTACCTCCTTCGCACTCCTTAAGCTTTTGCTCAATACTAGCATATTTTGTGCAAAGGAGCTAGTGCCAATAGTACAGAAAACTGTGTTTAAGAATACCTGGGCAAAAATGTAGTGGCGGGGCTTGCCCCCGCCATTATCTTATTCCTCTTCCTCATGCTGCAAGAAGCGCGATGACCGGCGTATGATTGGACCATCAATCTGCTGCGCCAGTTCTCCACGCAGGGCATCATCCTCATACATATACGGAGGACGGCGTACGAGGGGATTTTTTAGACCGCCTGTCATCACATCAGGGCCGCGTAATTGCTCAGTCAACTGAGGGTTACGCATTATCTGACCCGCAGGTGGACGCAGATAAACAGGTTCGGTCTCTGGATAGCGATCACGAAGCCGATCTGTTTGAGGCTCACGAGGACGTAAAGAGTCCGTACGCGGAGTTCTAGTAGGGTGGTTCAACTCGTCAGGTGACATATTGCGGCGTGTTCCAGCCTGTTGACCAGGAGCCGCGTCGCCACCACGGCGCGACCTATTCGGATTCGCAGTTTGCTGCTGTGGCGGCAGTTGACGGGTAGGCCGCGCTTGTTGAAACCGAGTGGACTGCTCAGGCAAAGGTCGTGAGGCGCGTTTATATGGAGGAGTTGAGTTAGTAGGTACAACTTCCACGTCATCAAATTGTAACTCCGCCTCCCGCCTTGCAGCACGCAATGCAGCTGTCTGATATTTGGCACGCATTGCATTTACTTCATATACCGAGCGCTTGACCGGGCGACGATCGGGAGTAAGTTGTCGTGTGGGAGTTCCCTTCCCACGTGCCTGGGGTAACACCTGTGATGGTCGTCTATACCCTTGGGGATGATTCTCTGAACGTTGATTGTACATCCCATCAGTGGAAGCAGACGCCTGGCTCTGACCCGCAGCAGGTAAACTACGCGCTCCAGGCGATCTGCGGCTCCTTGGCTCATCGTAGTACTCTTCTTCGTCAGTAAGTACATAAGCATCGGTCTCATAGACCTCAGCATATGCTCTCTCCTCAAGCTCGGCAACAGCCATCTCTTCCAGTTCTTCCTGCAAGGCTTGGAGTTCCTCATCATGATGACGCGCCAAAATAGTAAATAAGAACAAGGAAATCGGAATGCTGATTAGTAAGGCTGCCAGCCCGCCAATTAAACCACCAAGCACCCAGGAGTTAAGCGTATTAGCAAATATAAGAAGCACAGCAGCTCCAACGATGAGCACCAACGCCACAGCGGCAGCTCTCATAGGTCCTTATTCCTTTCTTCTCTACCTCAACTCAGAGAGATACCTAAAAATCCAGCCCTGCTAAAGGCTCGATTTGTGATGAGTATATCAGAAAAGAGGAAAATCTACAAGAGGTAATAGAGGCAAACGGTGTAAAAGAAGCGAAGACCCATAACATAAAAGAGGGGATTGTAGCAGTAACAGGTGGTGGAGACCTGGTAAATCGAGCTTAATTTGGGTGCCTTGTTTGAGCTTGACCACCATTTAGTGACTCGACTTTGGCCATTTTTGGAGAAAAAGAGGTGGGGAGGGAAAGGGAACATGTCTCCCAGAGGAATCCTCCCCTCCTCAAATCTGAGCCTGACCCGACCTGGCTTACAGCTGGTAGCCTTGCTTGACCCAATAATGCCAATCTTCAATAGCTTGTTGGGTTTCGTCATCCACGTGAATGCCCTCTAATTGCCTTAAAGGAACAGCAAGCTCATGAGGCCTCCAGCGGATCAACACCAACATGTCATGCTCGCATTCCTCCTCAGCAGGCATGCCCACGACCTCGACTTCATCTCCTACATCCAAGGGCGAGGTCGCGCGGCGAGCGATACAGCGGGCCGTAAAGGGAAAGTGCAAGGTCCCTTCAAGATAGTAATACCATCCTAACGCTTGCTCTTCAGTGCCATAGGCATCTACGATGATCTCCATGTGGATCCGTTCTTCCCGTTCGTCGTCTTTGGCTGGGCGAGTCATCTGCATCCTCCTCTGGTCGAGAACAACTCGGTATGAGTCCAACACGCTCCGATCTTCGTTCGTGTCACCCCGTAGTATACCAGATGTCGAGTTGAAGCGGTGAGCAGCTTTTTCCTTCCCTCTGCGCCATCTGCTGAGTCTCCTGCCTGTATGTGCGGTTGCTTGTGACGCGCCTCATCTCTGACCCCTTCTTCCTGATTGCGACAGCCGTGGACTCCTTAGAGGGATAATAAAGCAGAGGATCGTTTGCAGATGGCGATGGCCTACTACTCTTCTCTCCAGCAGGTGCATGCATGTCTCTTTCCCCTGAGTCACTTCTCTTGCTCCAACCATTTGCTGAGGCGTTCACCGTGATGGCGTTCCTGGCTCCTGATGCACCTTTGATCTTGCTTATCGATGGCACCTCTGATGCTCCTGGTGTCTGTACCCTGGAGTCAGCGAGGCTTCGCCCTGCCGGTGCTCAGCGTTCCCACGCTGACTCCAGCAACGAGTGCCAAACTCGGCAAACGACATCGGACGACGATTCAGACTGCACAGACCCTGATCTGGCTTGTGAGACGTTGGTTTCCCAAGCGAGAGATCGTGTTGGTAGTCATGCACCAAGTCAGCTCCTCGGGGAATCAGCGCATCAGCAAACAGATCGACCACGTCCTGGTACAAGGTGCCCTGATTGGCTTTGAGGGCCAGCACATGCTCGCCGTCCTGCTCTTTAATCTGTTTGGCGATCTTAGGCAAGCAGCCCATCGCATCGATGCTGACAATGCAGCCTGCCACCTCTAACTGTTCCAACAGTAAGGGCAACGGGGTCTGCTCATTGGAATGCTCCTTGACCTGTCGTTGGGCCAACACCAGTGCGTGGCTGAGGCCCACGCACTGACCGTCCGGATCGCTGCCTTCCCCGCGGCACGATCATGGGAACGGCGGGCGGTCTTCCCATCAATGGCGATTTGCTGAACGGGCAAGACGGCGTTGATCGCTTGCACCCACGAGAGAAAACACGCTTGAAACTGCTCTGGGTCCAGACACGCAAAGACGCGCCCAAACGTACCATGCCAAGGAATGCCATTGGGTAAGTTCAGAAAGGTCTCCAACCACGCTCGTTTCGCCTGCCTATCTTCAGTAACTCATTGACTTCCCTCTATTCTATCACTTCCCATATTTAGATGCGATTGCCCTGCAGAGAACTTGGATTTCTGACATCCACTCATAAAACAGACAGGTGACTTTGCTGGTATATTGGCAAGAATGGTCAAATCATGGACGGCAAATGATTCTTGTCCATCAGCACGGCGAGAGTGAATGTGCAGTGCCAGTGCTCCGGCCGCTCCCACCAAAAGAGAGCCTTAAAAAGACTCCCATTGCTATCACGCCCATGAAGCAAGCCTACTGCTCCTTCACAAATTCACTTTTGAGAAGGGAGAAGAGCTTGACATCATAAAAGTGCTTATTCACGAAGATACGTTCTCTCAGGATGCCCTCTTCCTGAAAACCGAGCTTGTAGAGCACGCGCATGGAGGCAACATTGCCAAGGAGCACTTCAGCTTCAACGCGGTGCAGGTTCCTGGTCTCAAAGCCAAACTGAAGGAGGGCTCGGAGCGCCTCCGTGATGATCCCCTGGTTCCAATAGGCTCGTGCGAGTTCATAGCCAATTTCTGCATACTGGTGGCGCAGATGCCAGGAGTACCCACAGCTTCCCACAACCCGGTTCTCCCCTTTGATGGTAATCCCCCACCGAATGCCCTCGTCGTGCTCAAAGCGCGATCGATGTCGTTCAATGATCTGCTGTGCTTCCTCAAGACGGGTTAACGGCGCTCGATCATACTGCTGCATCACTGTTTCATCAGATAAGACCTGAAAGAGTGCTTCCGCATCTGTTGGCCGCAACTCTCGCAAAACGAGTCGTTTCGTCTCCAAGCGCGGAAACGCTTCAATGCTGTTGTCGCTGTTCATAGCCTGCCCTTCCCAAGCAAGAATTGCCCTCAGTTTAATTCGAGGCTTCCTTTGCTGTCAAGAGCATACTCACCACTGGCAGCCACTCATAAATCCCCCGGAGGTTGCCAGCCGTGTAACAAAGAAGCGATGTTGGGTGGAAGTCCCTGGTGTTGAGCCACATAGCCCGAGAGGAGGGCTTGCGTGGTCAGCATCTCGCTGCCCCTGCCGATCTTGGAATGCGACCGTGCGATCGGTATGATAAATGCGTGAGACGACATGCTCGTGCTGCTCCCAAATCGTCCGCCACACCGCGATATCATCAAAGCCACTGTCCAACAGCCACGTCACCGTCTTGTGCGCTTTGAGCGGCGTCAGGGCCTGGCTCACCGTCGAGAGCGCCTGCTGCACCTCAGCTGGCTCACTCACAAAATCGGGGGCGTGACTACTAAAGAGCCGATGATACAACAAGCCGCGCCGCCCCGGCGTCAGCCTGATCACATTGAGGGTGCGGTAGCCTGGCACCAACTGCTCATCCAGATCACGCACGGGCATCAGGTACTCCATCACCTCGGCGTAGGGCTTGCGCAGGTCTGAGCTCTCAGCGATCAGCCACAGCTCCTCTTCTGGCGCCTGCGCCAACTGCTCCACCGCGACCTCCCGCAAGCGCTTCGTCAGATGCTCCGCATCTAGCTCTGAGCGCTGGGTACTCTCCCCGGTCGCCAGACGAATCACGCGCTGCGACCCTTTCTTCCCTTTGCTCAACTCCGCTGAGTGCGCCGCAATCTGTTGGCAAATCAGACTGCCTGCGGCAATGATGCCTTTAATCGTTTCTCCAAACGTCTTACTGGTTCTCTGGTCTCCGATCAACCCATCAAATTGCTTCACATAGCTCGTCAAGGGATCTTCCCAGGGACTATTCCACTCCATCTGTCTTTCCTCCTCTTCCGACTCCGGTTCTTCCCTTGATTCTATCACCTCCTCACCCATTTATGAGTGGATGTCAGTCAATTTCCCTTGACATAGTTGGGGTGTAGGGTGTATCATAGTAGAACAAATGTACGAGTGAACATGCTAACAGAGGGCAAGCAGATGAGATCAGCGGTCAAGATCGCGCTCGAAGTGACGGAAGAACAGGCAGCCCTGCTTGATTCCCAATCCAAGATGGCGAACTGGCTCTTCAACCAGCTGCTTGAGCGCGCCAATGACCTGCGCAAGCAGTATCGCCAGAGCCAGGACAAACTGATAGGAAAGACCCTCTACACCGAGCGTGGTCTGCGCGATCTTATTCCTGATCTCAAAGCCCAGTATCCCTTCCTCAAAACAGTCTATTCCTCGGTGCTCAAAAATGCGGCCCTGCGTCTTTCCAAAGCCATCCGGGACTACCAGGATGGCAAGCACAAGCGTCGGGCCAAAGCCATCAACTGGCCCAAGTTTCGCGCCTGGAAGCGCAAGTGGTTCTCGCTCCAGTATGATGAGCGGTGGAAAGGCTACGCGCTCTGTGGCAGAACCCTCACCCTCTCGCTGGGCAAGGATGCCGCAGGCAAGCAACTGAGTCTGGCGCTGGAGCTGGTGGAAGCGCTTCCTTCCTGGGTCAATCACGAGCACATCCGGCAGTGCCGAATTGTAAAGGAAGGCCAGATCTACAGTGTGGTCTTCAGTGTAGAACGCAAACTGCCCAACGGGAAACCGCTTTCGCCGTCGAAAGTGGTGGCCCTGGACCCTAATCACAAGAATTTCGCCTATGCCGTCGGCACCGATGGCTTCGCGACGGAAATCCAGAATCCCTATTTTCTCAAGAGTTTTGACAAGCGCATTGACCAGCTCAAATCCAAGCGGGATCACTGCAAGAGGAAGTCCCGCCTGATCACACGAGAGGATGGCTCCCAGTTCTGGTTGCACTCACGACGCTGGTTGATGCTCAACGCCAGGCTGCAAGACGTGTACCGCAAACGGCGAGAACAGACCAAGCTGTTTTTGTACACGATTGCCAACCGACTCTGCCGAGACTACGATGCCATTGGCATCGGGGACTATGTGCCCCATGGGGGCGGCATCACGAAGCAGATGCGCCGCGCGATGAACAACCGATCCTTGAACGGGCGTTTCAAGTACGTGCTGGCCTGGGTGGCATTGCGTTCAGGCAAAAGCTACCTGGAGTGGGAAGAGGCAGGCTCTACCCGAACCTGCCATGAGTGTGGCTTTGTGGTGGAAGAGGGGATCCCTCCCGAGGTTCGAGAGTGGGATTGCCCTGGGCCTGATTGCAGCAGCCATCACCTGCGAGACGAAAACGCAGCACGCAACGGCTTAACGCGCACGCTCAAAGCATTGGCGTTGCCTTGCTCGGGCCGTCGGGAGGTCTCCTCTCGGCGTGCCTGGCGGTTCAACGGGTTAGGACTCACCTCCGGGGCTCGTTGACGGATAGTGCAACAGCTATCGGCTGCCAGGAAATCAAATCAGAACCATGACAGGGTCTGACCCTTCTCTAGAAGTGTCTAGAATCGGGAGAGCGGATTGCCTTCTAGTATATTTCTGTAGTGCGCGATCCCCATCGACTTCTTGTCTTTATGCTTGGTGTTTTTCAAACAGGTTAAGCAGCGCGGCATTTACGGAAGATTGCCACAACCTTGCCCTGTATCTGCCACTCTTGATCCCACTCACTCTTAGGAACATAAATGGGATCCATCTCGGAGTTAGCAGGTTGCAGACGCACGCGGTCACGCTCTTTTTCTTGGAAGAAACGCTTCAAGGTAGCACGACCACTGCCCTGCAAATGAACAGCTACTACAATATCACCATTTTCACAGGTAGCCTGAGGCTTGATGACCACGTAATCTTGATCGCAAATATGATCTTCGATCATCGACTGCCCTTTCACCAGCAGAGCATATGCACCCTGCTGCTCGAGGTCGTGCCCTACATCAAGCGTTTCAGACGAGTCAGTGAAAATATCAAGGGGCTCACCTGCCGCAATACTGCCCATGACAGGAACGCCATAAGGCTGCTGTACAAGTTTAATGCCACGACTTTTCTTCGATTCGCGCGTAATAAATCCCTTTTTCTCCAACATGGAGAGATGATAATCAACATGGCCGGTACTGGCAATCTTCATGGAGCTGCCAATCTCACGGTTAGTCGGCGGCATCCCTTCTTCGCGCATGTATTCAACGATGAATTGATATATTTTCTTCTGAATGTCGCTCGTGTGTTCTGATGCCATAGATTTGTATCCCTGCCTTTCTGGATTGGCGTGCACACCACAATCAGCCGCATTACACAAAAGTAGAACAGCTATTCAAAGCATACCAAATAAGCCTGCCCAAGTCAAGCATTTTTGAACGAATTTTTAGAAAATCCTTTCGTCTCCTCCGATCTCTTTCACAGAAGGGGCTTGGAATAGTGCTAATGTTTTGTTATACTCAATTGGTAGGGGATGATGAACTACGATAACCGCATATAAAGAGAAAGTCTAATAACAATTCATGGGTGATTATTTGCGCATAGCCTACGGATGGATGTACAATAAAGGCATCAAAGACCCGAAGGTTCCCAGCCATAAGAGAGGGAGTCAGATACATGGTTGAGATGACAGTTGAAAGCGTGCGGATCAATTTGCAGACATCGCAGCGAGTGGTCATCTTGAAAGCAACAAAGCAAGAGCGTTATCTGTTTATCTGGATAGCGCATGCTGAAGCATACGCAATTGCTATTGAACTTCAAGGGACGAGCTCACCTCGCCCTCTCACGCATGACCTGCTCAAGAACATCATCAGTGAACTTGGAGCTAAAATCGTAAGCATCGTGATTTCGGACCTGATCGAAGACATCTTCTATGCACGTATCGTATTAGATGTCGATGGAAGGCATGTCGAAATCGATTCACGTCCCAGCGATGCCATCGCGTTAGCTGTACGTGCGAAGACACCGATTTTTGTCGAGGAAAGTGTGCTCGAACGCGCCGGAGTGGCTTTGGAAACCACTGATGAGCAAATTACATCCAATAAATCTGACCTGCAACAAGAAAAGGAAGACGATAACCTGGAAGCTTACCGGGACTTTATCAACAGTTTAGATGTGTTGGATGAGTTCGGGAAAGACTAGCGTGAATTCAGCAGCACTTTATAAGAAGCAAACCAGATCCGTGAAAGTAACCCGTACATCAGTACGGCAAACACGATAATCAGGTTGCTATACCACTCTGTACCGTAAATTATTGATATTTTCACGTTTTCCAAAAGCAGGCGCAAAGGCAGCACTAAAGATAAGCGCTTATCTTATATATGTAATTGTGACGTGCTGCCCCGCTATCCATCAGACTTGATAGCGCATTTTACAATAGAGGAGAGCAACCATGTGTCTCTGCTCTCCTTCTTTCAATCCCCGCTTCTTGGCACACTATGATAGAATTAGACCATATTCGTAGTGATGTAGAGGAGAATTTTCCTAATAATGATACCGTCTGACAATCATCTCCATGAGCAGCAAAGCACAACAGCAGGAAGCAAACCACGGCTGCGCTTCGCTCCCAGCCCAACCGGATTGGCGCATGTCGGTGCATACCGGACTGCTCTTTTTAGCTGGCTCTATGCACGCCATACGGGCGGCACTTTTATCTTGCGCATCGAGGATACCGACGTAGCGCGCACAGTTGAAGGCGCCGTCGATTACCTCATAGAAGGCATGAATTGGCTCGGTATGGATATCGACGAGGGTCCTTTCGCCGGTGGACCTTATGGGCCTTACTACCAGACGCAGCGCAAAGCGCTTTATCAATACTACGCGCACCAACTAATTGCATCCGGTCATGCTTATCGTTGCTACTGCACGCCAGAACGACTTAAGCAGATGCGCGAGGAACAGATAGCCAAAAAACTGCCTCCACGTTATGACCGGCGCTGCCGCTATCTTAGCGAAGAGGAGCGTGCAGCCAATGATGCTGCCGGCCTTACATGGGTGGTACGTTTTGCCATGCCATTAGAGGGCGAGACGGTCCTCCATGATGAGCTTCATGGAGACATTTCCTTCAATAATGCCGACATCGACGATACCGTCATACTCAAGTCCGATAGCTTGCCGACCTATCATCTCGCGCATATCGTCGATGATCACTTGATGGGCATTACGCACCTGCTGCGCGCCGAAGAATGGATTGCCAGCGCACCACGGCATATACAAATCTGGCAGGCTCTGGGCTGGCAGCCTCCCCTGTTCTACCACGTGCCGGATGTGCTGGGAAAAGATAAAAAGAAACTCAGCAAGCGCCACAACGCGCCATCCTGGAAAGTACTACAGCAACAGGGATACCTGCCGGAGGCGGTCTTTAACTTCCTGGCATTGCTCGGCTGGTCATATGATGATAAAACTGAGTTCTTCACCCACGAGGAATTGATCCGGGTATTCACGCTGGATCGTATAGGCGTCGCGGGCGGCATTCTCGACATGGAGAAGCTTGAATGGATGAACGGCGTCTATATTCGCAAATTGTCCCTTGACGAGTTGACACGCCGTACCATTCCCTACATGGAGCGCCCAGAGGCCGAGGGTGGGTTACCGGACAGTATCCCGCGCCCGCTCGATCCTGAATATACTGCTCGCGTGCTGCAGCTAGAGCAGGAGCGAATGAAAACATTAGGCGAGGCTGCGCCCAAAGTTGCGTTCTTCTACTTAGAGGACCTGGATTACGATACTACCATGTTGATTCAGAAAGGCATGGATGCAGAGCGCACACGAGCAGCCTTATCATACGCCCTTAATCTCTTAGCCGGTATCGAGCAGTGGGAACACAGTGTCGTAGAGCCACCCATGCGTGAGCTAGCGGCCGAGCTTGGGCTGAAAGCAGGGCAACTTTTTGGCTCGATCCGAGTCGCAATCAGTGGCAGCAACGCTACCCCTCCTCTCTTCCAGATGATGGAGGTACTCGGTCGCGAGCGCACGATGCATCGTATCGAGCAAGCCATAGCTAGACTGGCCTGACTACGTGTCAGGCCAGTCAATTCACGCCGTCTCCGCGATTTATTCCAAAGAGAATTCGTATGTCGCAAAGAGATTATATTCTTAGAATAGCCGAAGAGTTCGGCAGAGCTGTAGCTCAGGTAGTCTACCAAAAGCAAATCAAGGATTACACGGCAGGCCAAAACCTGATCGATGAGCAATGTAAGCAGCTCCTTGGTGTAGGTATCGGCTTCGTTCACTCAATCCCCGAGGAAACGTTATTGTCGATGCTCACATCTTTTGGTACGTTGAACACTGAAAAGTGCTGGCTGCTCGCTTCGCTTCTTAAAGCGGAAGGCGACATTTACCTGGATCAGGGGAACTCTGACAATAGCTATTATAGCTATCTCCAGTCATTAAACCTGTTTCTTGAGGTCTTGTTACTCGACGCTACTATCAGTGGCACGGACTTCGTTCCCGAGTTGGAGGGCCTCCTTTACAAGCTAAGCGAATACGAATTACCTACCAGCACTAAATTGAAGCTCTTCCAGTATTTTGATCAGAGCGGTAAATATGCCAGGGCTGAGGACATTCTTTTTGACATGCTACAAATAGGTCCTCCAGATAGGGATGTGCTCGCACTTGGCATTGCTTTTTATCAACGACTCAAGCGGAAAAGCGATGCAGGTCTGAAAGCGGGCAATTTTTCGCGCGCAGAAGTGGAGGAAGGTTTGTCACAAGTAGAAAGGATGAAAAGATAGCAGCCGCCCCCCTGGACAATTAACTCTGGCACGATTACACTTACTTAATGCAGGTTTAACTTAGAATTAACAAACCCTGCTCAAGAAAGTAAGTGTAGAGCATGTCAGCAAACAAAGCCAGGGGAATCTTTTTACCCCGCAGAGGTACGAGAGTGTCAACGATCAAATCATCCCAAGTTGTGCGAAATATGGTCGCCGATACCTGGCGCTGGTTGTGGCCCGATACGCTCATGCGCGTCATTCCTCTAGCAGCTATTCCTTTTCTCTACGTTGCTATTTTCCACCTGCCACTAGCTTTTTTAGGGTTGACGCTGCACAACTGGCCCCAACAACTTATCATCGGCCTGGTTGTCGGCGTCGTAATGACTTTTTTCGCCATCACATATCGCATACTCATCGTTGGCCCCTGGTTTCGCTGGCCTACACCCGCCGACCACCTGCTTCAGGGTTTCTTCTACCTGGTCATTAATGGGCCTGTCGAAGAGCTTTTTTTTCGTGGTTTTCTACTGGCAGCGGTAACACAGTGGACAGGCTGGATAGGCTGGGGGTGGCTCGTCAGTACAGCCACCTACACCCTCTATCATCGCCTGGGCAAATGGAGTTGGCGCAGTGTTGGAGGAGTAGGCTTGGCCGGCCTGGTTTTCAGTTTCCTGTACCTGGCACAACCTGAGCCTCGCTCATTACTGGCAGTCGTGATCGTTCATGGTTTTACCACCTGGGGCTTCCTCAGCCTGGGAGATGAGGTTATGTACAGGAGGTGGAAACGCAAGCAGGCTTAGTGCAAAGTCACTTGACCTTTGCGGTTTTCCCGTCTATACTCTAGCCTGTCCAGGGCCGTGGGGAGCACGTTGGTTGCAAGAACTTTTACGATCCGCTTTGAGGATACTGCACTAGACATCCACCTCGATCCCAATGCCCAACTCACGCGCCCTGGCATAGACATGTAAAGCCACAGCAAGGTCCTGGACGGCAACACCCACCGACTTAAAGAAAGTAGCCTCGTCAATCGCTTTCCGGCCTGTATGCATCCCTCTCACTAACTCGCCCAATTCGATCCAGCTTTCAGGAGGAGTAATACTACCACTTGCCAATGCCTGCAGCAGATCGCCCGCTTCAACCAGCGCTGACTCGCGCTGGTCAACCACGATTCTCGCATGAGAAAGTGTCTCTGCATCCACTTCACACATCTCAGGAGTGTACGCGCCAATCGCATTGATATGCACTCCCCGTGCAACCTCGCTCCAATGGAAGAGCGGAGCAGTCGCAGTTGTAGCACATGCCACTACTAACGCTCCTGAAAGAGCCTCTGTCGTAGAAGTAGCGCGATGGATAGGAGGACAGGCTGAACCAAGCCTAGCCTGCAGACTTGCAACTAGCTGCTGATAATGTTCATCGTTACGATTTACCACGCGCACCTCTCGTAAAGGACGCACACTATGGATAGCCAGCACCTGCATGGGAGCCTGCGCACCTGCTCCAAACAGCGCTAGTATATCCGCGTCCTGTCGAGCGAGCAGCGATGTTGCCAGCCCCGAAACAGCACCCGTGCGCATTGCAGTCAGCCATCCCCCTTCAAGAACCGCCAGCGTTTTACCAGTCATAGCATCCAACAAAAGCACGGAGGCGTAGATACGTGGTAAATTTCTGTGTGGATTCCGTGGCATAACTGTCACTACCTTTAAGCCAAAGGCGTGCTGCTCTATCGTTTGTATGAACGATGGCATCAGCAGAGCAAGGCCCTGCTCTGCAAGAGCAACAGCCATGCGCTGCGGAGTCTGTGCCAGTCCAGCACTTAATGCGCCGAAAGCAACGCGCATTGCTTCAATAGCTTCTGTCATATTCAAGCAGCGTTGAACATCGGCACGAGAAAGTATGAGAGCCATGAAACGAATCCCTTTCGTGTGCGTCGTACAATAGTAGTAAGATACATGTATCAGGCGGAATGATGAACATCCTACGCCGTTACCTTGATGTGCGCCAATCGTCTGGCATTAAGGTATGATAAATTTGAAGCACCTGGCAAGAGGATCGCTTTAACAAACCGATCGGGTCAAAGCTGGATGTTGGCACGGGAAATGAACATTGAGGCAAGTGCCTCGTATCTCCTGCCGCAACGAGCATGCTATCCGCTAAGGACATTGCTTATCTTCTTCAGTACTTTGGAGGTCCTGTTCATTGAAAATTGTCGTTACTGGTGGAGCAGGTTTTATTGGCTCCCATCTTTGTGCCCGATTATTGGAAGACGGGCATAGTGTGCTGTGTGTAGATAACCTTCTCACCGGCTCAGAGCAGAATATCGACTCATTGCGCGTTAATCCATGTTTTACTTTTTTACAGCATGATGTAACACACCCTTTCAACTTCGAAGCCGAGGCCATTTTTCACCTGGCAAGCCCCGCCAGCCCGGTGGGTTACATGGAACATCCCATTGAGACCATCCTGGTCAATAGCCAGGGAACATACCAGATGCTCGAACAAGCGCGTAAGCAGAAGGCGCTTTTCCTGTTTGCTTCGACCTCGGAGATCTATGGAGATCCACTCATACACCCACAGCGCGAAGACTATTGGGGGAATGTAAACTCAATTGGGCCCCGTGCTTGTTACGACGAAAGCAAACGTCTCGGTGAGACACTGACCATGGAATACTATCGTCAATTTCAGCTCAATTCACGTATTGTGCGTATCTTCAACACCTATGGTCCAAATAACCAGGCAGACGATGGCCGCATGATACCTAATTTCATCACCCAGGCATTACAAAACAAGCCGTTGACGATCTATGGCGATGGTAACAAAACACGCAGCATCTGCTACGTGAGCGACCTGGTAGAAGGGCTGCTGTTAGCCTTATTCAGGCCTTACACCACCGGTGAAGTGTTTAACCTTGGTAATATAGAAGAGCACACTGTGCTTGAATATGCTCAGACCATTATCCGGTTATGCAATGCTTCATCCACACTCATTTTCGAACCCAGCCGTATTGATGATCCGGAACGCCGTCGCCCCGATATTACTAAAGCTCAAGATGTGCTGGGCTGGCAACTGAAAGTCTCGATGGAGGATGGGCTGAGGCGCACTATTGAATGGTTTAGCACCCAAACGTCCCTTCTTTCAACCCTCCGATCATAGTATGTTAAGACAAGCATTGGATAGAATCAGCAAAGATGATGAGTAGTCCAAGTGTGGGCAAGTACGTTACAACCCGCCACGTTACATGGCTTAATACGACTTATCGTGCATTGCGCGACCATGCCACGCCTTCAAACCTCGTTGGCCTGCTATGTGGAATAGTTGTTATTTTCCTCTTGCTAGGTCCGCCCCTGCCATGGAATTTTCGCCTACCGCTTTACCTGAGCGTGCTGGTGTGGACAATCTTGCGACCACGTGTCGCGCTCTACTTGATGCCTATCTGTGTACCCTGGGGCTCGATAGATTTCATCGACGTCAAAGGGTTACGCCTGAATAGCGCTGATCTGCTGGTAGTATTCCTGGCGCTAGGTTGGCTCATGAGTTTTGCCCTGCACCAGCAGAAAGTAGGGCCTCGTGACCGTGGAGCATCGCAAATCCCTGCCTACCTCGTAATCGCAATGCTCGCCCTGGTCGGCACCATGGCACTCTCGATGACGGCAGCGCTTCATATCAGTTCCAGCCTGAAAGAGCTCAGCAAATGGCTGGAATTCCTGGTAGTCGCCCTACTAGGAGCACAATATTTGCGCACACGCCGCCAGATCTGGACAATTATCGTCCTTATTTGCCTGGCTGGTATTTCTCAAGCTATTTATGGCTACATTCAGGCATTCTTCAACATCGGCCCTCAAGCATTTATACGCTATGCCAACCTGCGCGTCTATGGGACATTTGATCAACCCAATCCTTATGCGGGCTACATCAACATGCCTTTGAGTATCGCTCTTGCATTGACCTTGCTCGGGCAGAATTGGTTGACGCGCACCCTCGCAGGCCTCACAACCATCCTTCTAGGCGCTGCTGAATACCTCTCACAATCGCGTGGAGGAGAGATAGCAATTGTAGTCGCGCTCGTCTTTATCCTGTTAGTCGGCATGCCACGTATGCGTAACCTTACGAGGATATTGATTATCGGGCTGTTCGGCCTGATCGAAGCCTTGCTGGCTGGTTGGATACCTCAAAATATCATAAACCCGTTACTACGCTTTCTCGGCCTGGTTAAAATCTCCTTTACATACCCTAGTAGCCAGGATTACTCTACAGCCGAGCGCCTGGCCCATTGGATTGCTGGGGTGCATATGTTCCTCGACCACCCTATCCTCGGCGTGGGGATTGGCAACTATGCCGATGCTTATCCCAGGTACTTCATTACGATTTTCGTAGACCCCTTGGGGCATGCTCATAATTATTACATCAATATCGCGGCTGAAACCGGTTCTATTGGATTGACAGTCTACGTACTTTTCTTGCTCGCTGTATTTATTGCAGGCGCGACTTCATTGCGGCATATCAGTAAGAAATGTGCAGAAGCTAAATTGCAGGAACCAAAATCGCAACCCATTATCGAGGCACCACTGGGAAGACGCAACAAGCTCTCGCTTCTTCTGCGTCCGCTTAGCCTGATACAGTATTACCGTAGGCAAAAACATGTTGAAATCGCTGCTTTGCTCACCAACGATAGAGCTCTAGCGATAGGACTCCTGGCAGCGCTGGTTGCAGTCAGTGTGCATAACCTTGTCGACGACCTCTATGTACATAGCTTAACTAATCTCATTGCGTTACTACTTATCGCTCTTATCCGTCTAGAGTGGGTAACGCCCAGCGTGACGGATTAAAGGTATTGGCATTGGAGGAAACTTTGATTACGCGGAATACTAGTAGTGCTTCCAATACAGACGCGCAATCTTTACAAGAGGATCAATCAGGATCTACCGAGGGGAAACAGGCAGAACCACTCGATCAGGAAACGCATGAAGAGCCAGAGATAACAAAAGAGCAGTTATCGTTAGGCAAGCGACTCCTGAATTGGCGCACGATTGTACCACTGGTTATTGTAATTGTCGCACTAGTTTACTTCGCAAAAAAGGCCAATATCAACCCACAGCAGACCTGGGCTGCGATCCGCACTGCAAATGTATACCTTCTCCTTGCAGCATTTTCCATCTATTATCTCTCATTTCCCATACGCACGCTCCGCTGGCGATTACTCCTGCAGAACGTGGGCTATACGAAAGCAAATGGAGTCGAATTACCAAAATTCTGGAAACTGCTTGAAATCATCTACATCTCCTGGTTCGCAAATGTGATCGTCCCCGCCAAGCTAGGTGACCTCTATCGTGCATACCTGTTACGCAAGGAAACAGAACTCCCGGCTACGAGAACTTTCGGCACCGTGCTTGCCGAGCGACTGTTGGATTTGATTGTTTTGCTGCTAATCTTTATTCCTGCTGTCATGATCAGCCTGCACGAAAATCTACCTTCGCAATTGCAGCTCGGCCTGAAAATTACTATGGCAGTCGTCATTATAGGGATTATTGCCTTGTTCTTGCTGCGCATGTTCCCTACGCAAATCGCAAGATTAGTGCCTCAACGCTTTCATGGCCACTACAACCACTTACAGGAAGGCACTCTTGGCTCATTTCGCCGTGTTCCTACCTTAACATCTCTCACAGTTGGCGTGTGGGCCTGTGAATCGCTGCGCTTCTTCTTTATCGCCTTAGCGCTCAACCTGATCGGAGGAAACTTCCTACATATCCTTACCGCCGCGCTCTTTATTGCACTCGGGGAGGCATTACTGACAGCGATTCCGTTCACCAGCGGGGGCATTGGACTGGTCGAAGGCGGCATGTTGGCCATGATCGCGCTTTTCACACTCGATTCTAGCCGGGCAGCCGCTGCTATTCTGATTGACCGCACAATTAGCCTGTTCAGCCTTTTAGCAATCGGCTTCATTGTATTCATGATTGCCGTTGGTAGAGATGCAGCAAAGTTGAACCGGCAAAAAAGAGCCGTGACTCTTCCGCAAAAAAATCTTGACACTATATAAGTACTAAATTATAATTTTCAAGCAGGTCCGTGAGGTACGCATCATCAAATGAAAATCCTTGTACGCCTCGAATACAGGCCACAAGGGGGTGATCCTGGTGTCAGAAGTTAAAATCGGCGAAAATGACTCGTTTGAAACTGCGCTGAAGCGTTTCAACCGCAAGATTCAGCAGGATGGCATTCTGGCCGAAGCCCGGCGCAGAGAACATTACGAAAAGCCGAGCGTCAAACGCAAGAGAAAAGAAGCCGCCAAGCGGCGCAAGGCCACACGTAAAGGACAATAAAATAACCCTCGCCTCCGCGAGAACCGCATGCTGCGTTAAAAGGTATTTTGGACCATGTGATTCCCGCGGAGGCATCATTTTTGTACGGGGGGACTATGGCAGAATATGATGCGCAGGTAGAACTCTCGATAGACCTGGGCGATGACAAGAGCAATAAAGCTTTTCAGCAGCTACTTCGTCCCCTCGCACTTGAGGCAGTTGTCATTCAGACCTTACGTAAAGCAGGGATAACACAACCTGTAACACTCACGCTGCTTATCACCAATGACGAGACCATACAGGCTCTCAATAAGCAATACCGGCAGCAGGATAAACCCACCGATGTGCTTTCGTTCCCTTTGCTTGCTAAGCCCATAGTAAATGCACCTGCTGACCACTTGTGGATGCCACCTGAAGAAGCAAGTGAAACTGCATCAAAACAGGTCTTTGTCACCCCATCCGAACTGACTACCAATCTAGGCGACGTCGTTATCTCATGGCCAACAGTAGTGCGGCAGGCTGCCGAAACAGATCACAGTCCCTCCTACGAATTGCTCTACCTCCTCTCACACGGTGTGCTGCACCTCATCGGCTACGACGATCAAACTGAAGCAGGCTACCAGGCAATGATACAGATACAGCAAGCCGTAATGGATGCAAGCGAAGGGAAAACATCGCCACCATGAGTGAACCTACGCCCCCACCAGCACACTCGCAGAAGAGCGAGTTGGCGAAATTCATTGCCGGTTTTGGTTTTGCTTTCAGTGGACTCTGGTATGCGCTGCGCACACAGCGTAACGTCCGTGTGCATGTCGCTATCGCCATACTTGCAATTCTGCTAGGCATCCTGTTACACATCTCCGCCATCGAGTTTGCCATGATCTTTGTGGCGATTACCAGCGTGTTTATTGCTGAGATGTTCAACACAGTCTTCGAGTTGTGTATTGACCTGGCTTCGCCCGACTTTCATCCCCTGGCGAAAGTTGCTAAAGACGTGGCAGCAGGCGCTGTCTTACTGAGCGCTATCCTTGCCATCGTGATTGCCCTATTTGTGTTCGGTCCGCATCTCTGGGAGCTAATTAGAAGATAGGACAGATCGACCTGGCACCCGCGCGGGTGCCAGGTCGATCTGTCCTATCTTCTAACGTAAACCTATTTCACACGTGAAACATATTGGCCGGTGCGTGTATCAATACGAATTTTGTCGCCGGGATTCACAAACAAGGGAACGTTGATGACAGCTCCCGTCTCCAAAGTCGCCGGCTTAGTGACATTGTTGGCCGTATCACCTCTCACACCTGGCTCGGCACTCTCCACCGTCAGCTCCATGAAATTGGGCAACTCCACAGATACTATGGTTTCGGTCTCGCTATCTACCAACAGTTCCACAACATCACCCTCTTTGAGAAAACGCACAGCATCACCCAGCATCTCCTTCGCAATGGGCTGCTGATCGAAGGTTTCGGTATTCATGAAGACGTAGTCATCACCATCGACATACAGGAACTGCCAGCTCTGATGCTCGACGCGCACGTCTTCAATCCCTTCACCTGCGCGGAAGCGTACTTCAATAACCCGTCCAGTTCTCAGATTCTTCAAGTTCGCACGCACAAACGCGCGCCAGTTGCCTGGACTCACATGATGAAACTCGGTCACCGTATATAGTTCGTTGTTATAGCGTATAACCATGCCGTTGTAAAAATCGGCTGTTGTTGTCGCCCCCAATGGAGGAATCTCCTTTCATTCAAACAAAAAAGTGCTTTCTAGCACTTAAGCTAAAAGTTTGGACACCATTTCAGTATGCTCTGCATACTTCGCAAGCCGTTTCTTCTTCAGGTTCTCACGCAGCACCCAGTTAATATCTGCATCACCCCACCCTGCGCACTCACGCATTAGCGCAAAGCCCTTTTCAGGCGCAGCCGCGGCTACCACGCTGACCGTATACCCTAACGCCTTGCGTAACGCACGCACATCATCACGCTTGCGCTCACCTACAGGAATGGCGTGTAAACGCTCCAATACAAGCTGCTGTATAGTCAGTCCCGCATCGACTACCGCAGGCGTATACAGCAATGATGGTTCAGCAATAGCCGCAATGCTTGCACGCTGCTGGAGACAATTCCCCTTTGTCGCTAACTCCACCAGGTATTCAATGCTTTCTTCTGCTGCCACAGGCAACAACTGCTGAAATGCAATTGCTACTCCCTCACGCACACGCCACGCAGCGCTACAGGCAAAATCTCCCAATAATGCAAAAACTTCATCGCGCCATTCTGCTCGCACGACTGCGCATGCACCAAACGCGACAACGCCACAAAGAGCAATGAATTCATCGGGTGTGTTTGTTGTGACCGTTGTCCCGTCCGTAACGAGATAATTTAACAGTATCCGTACTTCACCAGGTTGTTCTGACACAACAGCAGCCAGGAGATTACTTACATCACTGACCAGTTCCAGATTTGCGCGTGAACCCGGTAATCGACTCTGTTCACGCAAATAGAACTCTAAAGGACGTTGATTGCCTGCTAAAGCCCTCTCCACCAGAGACGATAGGGTATCATGCATGATTACATATCCTTATATTAATACTCACCACAATTTTTCTTTGAAATTATCGATACCTTCCGGGCACGGTAACTTGAACCCATAACCATTCTACCACAAGCTACATCACTCCTTATATAGAGTCATAGTTGAATAACAACCAGTAACATTGACGTAAACGGCAATCTTGTGATACAATGGTCGTGTTCCGTTCTTTGTTAGCACACCCTACACACCTTGGGGAGGAAAACTATGATTGCTGCTGGTGAACAATTCTCCTCATCCGGCATTGGCGGACCCAGCCTGTTTACCATTGAACAGGTAGCAGCACGAACAGGACTAACGAAACGCACATTGCGTTATTATGAAGAAGTTGGATTACTACCCCCAACAGGCCGTACTGAAGGTAATTACCGGCGCTACAGCGAAGAGGACATTCAACGTTTAGAGCGCATCAAGAACCTGCGCGATCTGATGGGGTTTTCCCTGGCCGATATCCGCGAATTACTGGAGGCCGAGGACGAAAAAGATGCGATCAAAGTCGCCTACCGGCATGAAACAGAGTCACCAGCAAAGATTGCTCAACTGGATCGAGCAGACGAGCTTATTCATAACCAGCTCCACCTGATCGAACAAAAGCTGACCGGGCTCGAGCAAATGCGCGCCGGGCTTCTGGCGAAACTCGAGCGTCATCATCAAATTCGTGAGGAATTATCGAGCAATCAATAGATAACATTTTTAAAACTAGATTGGATTCTTATGTAAATGAAAACTCTTGCTCATGATCACGAGGAACATCCGGTTCCCGAACTTGTTAACGAACAGCAGCAGGTCAAAGGCCTGCTGCGAACATTTGTAGCCCTACGCCATCGTAATTTCCGGCTTTTCTGGTTCGGGCAGCTTATTTCACTGGTCGGCACGTGGATGCAAACAACAGCTCAAGCCTGGCTGGTCCTGGAATTGACTCATAGCGCATGGTTGCTTGGTGTTGTGGGCGCATTGCAATTTTTGCCGGTGATGTTCCTTTCCCTTTTCGGCGGAGTTCTGGCTGACCGTCTGCCCAAACGGACAGTACTTTTATTTACCCAATCATCCGCCATGCTCCAGGCTGTTATTCTCTGGGTGCTGGTAGCCACAGGCCATGTACAGATATGGCAGGTCCTATTGCTTGCAAGCCTCCTGGGACTTACTAACTCACTTGATATGCCCACAAGGCAAGCGTTTGTCGTTGAAATGGTGGGACGTGAAGACTTACCCAATGCTGTTGCGCTGAATTCATCCTTATTCAACATGGCTCGCATCCTTGGACCCGGACTCGGTGGTCTCCTCATCGCATGGCTGGGTCTCGCACCGCTCTTCCTGCTCAATGCGATCAGTTTTATTGCTGTAATCATAGGACTGGCGCTGATCGAGATAAAAGAACTACATACACCGGTAATGCGTTCAACCTTAATGAAAGATGTACCTAAACAGAGTACGTTGCAAAGCTTGCGTGAGGGGCTTGCATACGTCGCTCATACGCCTTCCGTGTTATTGATCATTATCGTAGTTGGCGTGATTTCCCTGTTTGGCATCAACTTTAATGTCGTACTCCCGCTCTTTGCAACCGATGTGCTGCACAGTGGACCGCAGGGATTCGGCTTCATTTCTTCGGCCTTTGGTCTTGGTTCGCTCTTCTCAGCACTCTGGTTAGCCTGGGGCAATAATATGCCCAGCATCCGTCGATTACTTGCTGGCGCACTCGCATTTTGCGTACTCGAGATCCTGTTTGCCGTCTCACATCTCTACCTGCTTTCGCTGGTTCTAATAGCGGCCGTAGGATTCTCCCAGATCGTATTTTCGGCAGCCGCGAACACGACATTGCAGACTGTTGCCCCCGACTACCTGCGCGGTAGAGTAATGAGCGTCTATATGCTGGTTTTTGCCGGAACCGTGCCTTTGGGCAATCTTTTTACCGGTGGTATTGCGCATCTGTTCGGTGCTCCGATCGCACTTTTGCTAGGTGCAGTCATTAGTTTGATAGCGGCAATAGTCGGCTGGGTACTACGTAGACCGGCGGAGAAAAGCCTTGCAGAGACATCACTTATCACTTCATAAGTGGCACGTACTGCCGCTCACTATTGCCCCGCAGCAATACCACATCGGCTTGAGCGAACAGTTGCTCGCTTCGACATCAGCGGATGAACCGTCAACACTGTACTGGTCCCAGGCAGAGCCAGCCGGGCTTGTGTTGGGCTTTTCCCAGAAGCAAGATTTGCTCAATCCAGCCGCACAAATTACTCAACGAATGCCTATCTATCATCGACGAGCTGGTGGAGGTGCTGTACTGGTAGGGCCTGGCTTACTCGACCTGGACGTGGTATTGCCGGCAGGCCATCCCTTGGTATTACCAGACATTGTAGAGTCCTATCGCTGGCTTGGTGAGGTGTGGGTAGAAACCCTCCGGCATTTCGGAGTTGAGACGCGCATCGTGACCCCGCAAGAAGCACATGGACAACGCGCCTTTCTTAAACAAGAAGAAACTGGCGTACGTGAAGCTATTCTACGTCGCGCCTGTTACGGCTCACTGTCACCATACGAAGTCGTAGCAGGACAGCGTAAGGTCGTGGGGCTAGATATGATTCGCCGTCGTGCCGCTAGCCTGCTACAGGCGGGTCTGCTCCTCCACTGGGAAATCGAACCTCTGGTACACTTGCTGGGTCACACATTGGAAGAACAAGCAATCTTGCGCGAAGGGCTGTTAGAGCGCGCCGTGGGACTTGATACACTGGCAGGTCGAGTCGTGACAGCCCAGGAAGCAATCGCAGCATTTGAAACTGTGCTCTTTTCGATGTGATGGGATTCTATGGGCTAGTAGACTTTGGCGAGGCTTCTCTCCGCCAGTCTCAATCACTTGACACTTGCCCTCTTGTCATCCTATAACATCCATACTGAGCGAAAGATTAGCAAAGAAAGGTTGTAAAGCATATGGCAGATAGAAATGCTCCGGGAGCATTGCAAGTTGTCAAAACACCTGATTTTGAGGCAATGGTCATTGGCGCACACCCCGACGATAACGATTTCGGTGCAGGAGGTACCAGCGCTTTATGGGCTAAGCAGGGTAAGAAAGTTGTATGGGTGATCATGACTGATGGGACTGAGGGTAGCGAAGTTCCCAGTCTAATAGACACAGATCTAATGCTCACGCGCGAACAGGAACAGCGCATGTCCTGTGAAGTGCTAGGTGTTCAGGCTGTCGAATTTTTGCGCTTTCCCGACGGTCATCTTACCAATAGCGAAACCGCTCGCAAGGCGATTGTCCGGCTCATACGCAAATATCGTCCGCGTGTCGTAATCACGCATGACCCAAGCCAGCACATTTTTGCGCCTGATCCCGATGAAAAACCGGATGGGACAGTTTACTTGAATCATTCCGACCACCGGACAACAGGCAATATCGTGCTGGATGCAATCTTCCCGCCCGTTGGCAATCCCCGTTCCTATCGTGAATTGCTAGCTGAGGGATTGTTACCCTACCAGGTACATGAAATCTACCTCTTCCACACAGGACCGGTGAACACCTACATCGATATCAGCGAGACTATCGAGCTGAAGGCCAGGGGCCTGCAGTGTCACGTTACTCAATTTGGGTCAGACACAAGCATGCTCGACAGAATCCGCGAATGGGGAGCTGAAATAGCAAAAGAAGCCAAAGAGAAGAAAGGTTTGGAGACCCAGTATGCCGAGGCTTTCCGCAGAATGAAGCTGTACGTTCCCAAAGAGGAAAAACCCGAAACAAAGAAAGAAGAGGCTGCAGAAGAGTAAGGCATCAACTTCGGGTTGAATTTGCCGGTCGTGGCGGAGCTACAACCGGCAAATTCAACCTATAACCCGCAAACACCCTCTCACTTTGGCGTCACAATCGCATAAAAGCCTTCCCACCACTTCAGGAATTGTGCACGACTAATCGAGTGGCGATTCCAGAGTGATGAATCCGCAACATGCACATAGTTGCTATTCCCACCAGTCACCACGACCAGGTGACCGCCATCATATCTCGCTGGAGGGAAGGCTACAATTACAGGTCTGCCGTGATTTGCGATACCGATAATTTGGTCGAGTGATAGGTGGTAGCCCCAGGTTGTTTTGAAGCCAAAATGAGCAACCGTTCGCTGTATTCCAATATCTTCTAACAGTCCCAGTTGGGGAGTAATTTCGCCAATTTGGGCCTCGACCTTCAAGATATCCGTTATACGATAATGATGCCCATAGGCGTTAATGACCTCCGTCATTGAAGCAGTCGAGCATGCTGAATATGCCCAGAGGTTATACTCCTGCGAGGTGCTATATTGCGCCGGGTCAACCTGGCTGATGCGCACCAGGTCCTGTGTTGCACTATAGGTTGGCTGCTGTTGCGGCCGCGTGACAGCAGAGGCAACCTGCTGGTTGAACAACACAAAACTTAAGAGCGCGCGGTGGGGGAGTAACAAATTAAGTGCGTAAAAGCCAAGGATAATTATGGAGATCAAGCCGATAGTAATTACGGTCCAGGAAACTGGCTCACCTGTACGGCGTCCATTGATGCGCGACCACACTGCAGCGGCTGATAGATATCTTGCAGGCCGTAACCCGGTTGCCCCGGTATAGCGATGTGCGCGCATCGGTATAGATTGCACAACGCTTCGACGAGATACTGGCACAACATCAACCACACGCCGCCCACGTATTGGGATTGGATCAATAATCCTGCGGCTGCCGCGAGCTACCATGAATTCAGCAGGTTGATTGCCCGACTGCGTTTTGATGGTAAAATAAACCCCGACCACCGTTACCGCGATGGCGAACGTGAGCAACGTGACCAGGAGGAAGGTCATAAATAAATGCTCCTCGCTAGTAGCCGGCAAGAATCAAGTTGGAGAAATATGGGTACTAACTAGTACAACTTTTCTAAAGTGTACTTGTGACAAAGTATACCATAACATCTCATGTAATTCAACGGTTAATTTGCACTTTTTCGCCAAAGCTTGTAATTGATTGCACAAAACTTACCAGTGGTGACAAGCCAGGCATAACAAACCAAACAATTTCACCTGCTATACTGGTGACAGGTAGGACATTTTGGTAGTATCATAGGTTTTATGTTAAAGCACCCCTTTTGAAATACTACAAGATAGCGAGACAGATATGTACATATACTATATTCTACGCGGCACACAAGCTGGAGAACCGGTCGAGTTAGAGGGAGATATCGACGAAGAGCATTTTCCCGGCATTAATCTCAACGATGGCCCTGCCATCCTCAATCACCTGGTGCAAAAAGTAAATCAGGAAGCAGGCACTACCGGCACCTGGGAAGAGTGCGACCTGACTGACTCGTTCTTCAACCGCGATGACACCTATCTATTCTACGCTGGCCGCTGGATGAGGCGGTCGGATACGCCCTGGCGCAAGGATAAAGGTGTCTAGGCTGCCCATACGGGCAATAGTTCGTGAGCGCTATTGCCCGTATGGAAAGCTCGAAACGATTCATCACAACCAAACGGCTTTATGAAGCAGTTTGCGCCGCGTACTGACTTCTCAGCACCTTCTTATCGAACTTGCCCACACTTGTCTTAGGGATCGCATCCACGAACACGACATCATCGGGCAGCCACCACTTCGCCACGTGAGGACGCAAATAGTCGATGATCTCTTCTTTGGTAATCTGCTCAGTAAAATCGGGTTTTGCCACCACAAAAGCAAGAGGTCGCTCGTCCCACTTCGGATCTGGTATGCCAATCACACATGCTTCCAGCACCTTGGAATGGCCCATAATCAGGCTCTCAAGTTCGACCGAAGAGATCCATTCGCCACCCGACTTCACCAGGTCCTTAGTGCGGTCAACAAGCTGGATGATACCATCCTCATCTACTACGGCAACATCTCCTGTGCGCAGCCAGCCTTCGGCAAATTTCGCGCTGGACTCGCTATCCTTATAGTAAGCGCGGGCAATCCAGGGGCCGCGCACCTGGAGCTCACCATAAGTCTCACCGTCCCAAGGTACCTCTTGCCCGGTTTCGAGGTCCACGATGCGGAAATCAACGCCCGGTATGACCGTACCCTGCTTCGCCCTGACGCGGAACTGTTCATCTAGTGGCAGATCCAACTGATAACTACGCAGTCTGCTGACCGATGCCAGGGGCGAGGTTTCGGTCATACCCCAGGCTTGCACTATGTTCAGGCTCTTGCGCTGAAGTCCCTCGATCAACGATCTCGGCACCGCTGAACCACCACAATAAATAGCACGCAACGCAGACAGATCGACCTGCTCTCTCTCTAGTACATTCAACAAGCCAATCCAGATAGTGGGTACGCCCGCCGCAACAGTCACACGCTCCTGGGTCATCAGTTGGGCTATTCGAAAGGGATCCATGAAACGCCCTGGCAAGACAATCTTCGACCCCATCATTATGCCGGCATGAAGCAAACCCCACGCATTGGCATGGAACATCGGCACAACCGGCAGAATCGTATCACGTTCGGATAGCGCCAAAGCATCTTCGAGTCCGGCCCCCATGGAATGCAGAAACGTGGAACGATGGCTATAGACCACGCCTTTGGGGTTGCCGGTTGTACCAGAGGTATAACACATCGCAGCCGCTGTGTTTTCATCGAGTTGGGGCCAATCATACTGTACAGGCTGGCCTGCGATGAAAGTCTCGTAGTCAACCGAGGGCTGTAGTTTACCTGTAGCGCTCGGAGCCTCGCCCATAATGACATACTGTTTCACGGTGGTCAACCGATCAGCCAGGCCCTCCAGTATGGGCACCAGGTCACCATCAACAAAGATCATCGAGTCTTCAGCATTGTTGACGATGTAGGCTAACTGATCAGCAAACAGTCGAATGTTGAGCGTGTGCAAAACGGCCCCGATACAGGGGATGGCAAAATATAGCTCGAGATGACGATACGTGTTCCAGCCAAAGGTTGCGATACGATCACCTTCTTTTACCCCTGCGCGATGCAGCGCATTGGCAAGCTGAGCCGTGCGCTTGCCCCACTCGCCAAAGGTGTAGCGATGCAGCCCTGTATCAGTCTGCGTCACAATTTCCTTACGGGGAAAGATACGCACAGCACGATTGTAAAAATGCTGCAACGTGAGCTGATAATCCATCATTAAGCCTTGCATGCATTCCTCCTGAGAGAAGCTCTAATGCATTTAAAACAGCTTCACCATAATTGCGGCGCGGAGGCCCCGGCGTTCACGCCTGGGGAGGAAGCGCCGCCTCGGCTTACACGTAAGCATAGCCATCCTTGCGCTGGATGGGAGTACAGTACCGCGCGTGAATCCCCTCGACCACGCCGAAAGGACGCCCGGTCAGTTTGAAGTAGCCGTCGCTTTTAATCGCAACTTGCCCCTGATACGTCCCGCTTTTCTTCCCCCTCGTGACCACAGCACGCACCAGGTCTCCCGTTTTGAAGCCATGCACGCAACTTGGCCCTTTGGCCTTCCCACGAGGAAACCCGAGTCCGTCTACATTGACCATCCGTCTTGCCTGGCGGCCTGTGGCCTCGATCAACCAGGGACGCACGTGCTTGACCACCAGACGTTCTGGTGTCGAGGCGCCAACGGCTGCTGCATCGATCCAGTGGGTTTTCGGCAGCGCCAGCCTGGCTCTATTCCAGCGCGTACGCCCGCCAGTACCCACTTCCACCGGCAGACCGAGCGCTTGCAACTCCTCATATA
>Ga0207646_10001582_pt1 | contig 27811 bp, 20 predicted proteins | sample KBSK5502metaG_FD_184343 | JGI IMG/M metagenome (GOLD analysis project Ga0207646, IMG submission 184343) | Corn, switchgrass and miscanthus rhizosphere microbial communities from Kellogg Biological Station, Michigan, USA - KBS K5-50-2 metaG... | ecosystem: Host-associated > Plants > Roots >...
GCCGGGCAGGCCGCGGCGCGGGCCGGTCGCGGCTCGCTCCGCCCCCCGCACCCTCCTGCCTTATGCGCACCGGCCCCGTGCAGTAGCGCGCCACCAGCTGGCTCAACGCGTCGCGCTGCCGCTCGAGCCCCTCCGCGTGCACTGGATTCGTGTCGAGCAGCCGGATCGTGACCGCCCCGGCGTCCACGTCGGCGACCTCGGTGACCCGCAGCAGCGCGCCGAGTATCGGGCTTTTCGTGCGAGCGTCGTCAGCGATCCGCGGCCAGAGGGCGCGGAGGCGGTCGAGCGTCAGGGGGCCGCGCTCCGGGAGAACGGCCGGTGATACTGCCGGTGATTCAGCCGGGGAAGGGGGAAGCGGAGAACGCGCGGGCGGTGCGGCGTCGCGGAGCACGGGCGTGCCGCCACTTCCTGTCCCTTCCCCCTTCCCCGGCCGTTCTACCGGCAGTTTACCGAGCCCGCGGATTACCGCCTCGAGCTCTACCGTTCGACTCATCATCGCCCACCGCAGCAGCAAGAGCTCGACGGCGAGCCGCGCGTTGCCGCTGGCGCGGAGCTGGGGCTCGAGCTCGGTGAGCACGCCGAGCAGCCGGACCAAATCGGGAGCGGGGAGCAGGGAACGGTACTTTCCGAGCAGCTCCTGCATCGGCTCGGTGAGGCCTTCGGGCTTGCCCCCGAGATTCGCCAGCAGTACGGCGCGCAGGACCTCGCCCGCCCCGGCCACGAACTCGCCGAGATCGGCGCCCGCGTCCACCAGCCGCTCCACGAGCGGAAACACGCCCTTCGAGTCGCGCTCCGACACGAGTCGCAGCAGCTCACCATAAACGTCGTCCGAGATCAGGCCGAGCACCTCACGCACCCGGGCGGCCGTGACGGGCCCCTCGCCGAACGACACGACCTGATCGAGGATCGAGAGCCCGTCGCGCATGCCGCCGTCCGCGCTCTTGGCGATCAAGTGCAGCGCCTCGTCGTCCGCGGCGAGCCCCTCCGCGGTGACGACGTGCCGGAGGCGATCGGCGATCGCATGGGGACCAATCCGCCGGAAATCGAAACGCTGCAGGCGTGACAGGATCGGGGCCGCACTCTGCGCGATCTTCTGCGGCTCGGTCGTGGCGAACACGAACACGACGCGCGGGGGTGGCTCCTCGAGAATCTTGAGGAGCGCGTTCCACGCCTCGCGCGTCAGCATATGGGCCTCATCCACGATGTACACCTTGTGGCGGCCCTCCGCGGAGGCGGCGTACATGGCGCGCTCCCGCAGGTCGCGCGCGTCGTCCACGCCCCGGTTCGACGCGGCATCGAGCTCGACGACGTCGAGGTTCGCGGCGCCGGTCCAGACGCGAGTGCAGGAATCGCACTCGCCGCACGGCTCACCCGCCGGCGTGCCTGCCGCCCCGCGCCGCTCGCAGTTCAGCGCCATCGCGAGGATGCGGGCCGCGGTGGTCTTGCCCACCCCGCGGGGACCCGCGAACAGGTACCCGTGCGCCACACGGGCCCCGGCCACGGCCCCACGTAGCGCAGCGGCCACGTGATCCTGGACCAGCAGGTCGGAAAAGCGCTTGGGGCGGTATTTGCGGGCGAGAGCGATCATGTGACGCAATCTAACGCGGAAGTCGGAACGCGGAACGCGGAACAGAAGTGGGAGATCGTGATCGGGAGGCGGTCCGGGTGTTCCGCGTTCCGCCTTCCGCGTTCCGCGTTCGGATGTGGAATGCCCCAGGCACCCCGCAGCGACGCCCGACATCGTTTAGCGCTGCTCCCTGCGAGGGCCTGACGCGGTTCACGAGTGGACGACCTGCGGACCTGGGGCACTGAAAGCTAGTAGGACAGTGAACGGGAGAACAGGGACAGACGCACAGAGGTGAACAGAAGCCAGAACCGCTACGGCCGCGGGCATCCCGATTGCTCGAATCGGCGCTCTACCGAATCCACACCGGCGTACAGCGTCTGGTCGCGGGCGGCGTGAGCGGCATCGAGGACGCCGGCATTGCGACGCGCCGTGTTGTACGCGATCCAATGCTTCTCCACCGCGGCCAGGCCGTAGGCCAACCCGGTGCAGGGTACCTGACCGCGGGCGAACTGGGTGGCCCGCTCGGCGAAGGCCCGCACGACCTGCGTCAGCGAGTCACCGGCCACGTCCAGCCGTGCGCGCGGCGCTGGTGGCGACGGCGCGGGAGCCGACGGCGCGGGTGGCGACGCTGTGCGTTGTGACGGAGCGGGACCCGGCGGCGCAGCGGCGGTCGCGGGCTGCGTGACCGGGCGGGAAGGCGGTTGCGCCCGAGGCTGCGGCGGCGCGGGAGTCGGTGGCGCCCGCCGGAGTTTGGCCTTTAGCGCGGACAGCTTCGCGCCGACGGCGGACACCTGCCCGCCGATGGTGGATTTGATCGCCGACCACTTGCCGGTGATCGTGGACCATTCGGGGATTGGCAGCACCGGCTGGTACCACCAGTAGGCCCCCGCACCGCCGGCGGCGATCAGCAGCACGAACAATGTCACCCACAGTCCCTTCCGACGTTTCCCCCGGCGGCGCGGTCGTGGGACCGGTTGCAGCACCTCCTCTGACGCCTCAGCCTCCCCGGCGTGCTCTCGCTCCTCGAACTCGTCGGGCCATATGGGGGCGGCCGCGCCCGCTTCGTCCATCGCCACGGGCTCGACGGCGTTCGCCTCTGGCTCCGGTTCGGGCTCGGGCGGGAGGGGGGGCGCCGGACGTGGCGGTGGCGTGTGCCGACGAGGGGGAGGCGGGGACCTGGGCGGCGGGGGGGGCGGGGGGGGCGGCATGTCCTCGGCCGCGGTGAGGAACTTGAGCTCGTGTCGATCGTCGGCCCGGCTGGGCGGCGCGGCCGGCGGCGGCGGGGGAGGCGGCTGCGGCTTCGCAGCCGCGGGCGTGAACTTCGGCTCTGAAGGCGGCTTCGCCGCGGGGGTCCGAATCGTAGCGGCGGCCGGCGGAGTCACCGGGTTGTAGGCGCGGTGGTTCTTCCAGGTGACGAACGAGCGCTTCTTCCCGTCCGGACGGATCGACTCCGGGCCGAGCAGCTCGTAAAACGGCAGTGGGGTGGAGGTCCACGCCTCGTCGGGGCCGGCGCGGAAGAATCCGGCCGCGGGCTCCTCCGCATCGGTCGCGAGCAGCAACGCCACCTGCCACGGCTCGCCGAAGTATTGCTCGTGCGTCTCGACGTCGTGCTCGCTGAGGCTGAGCGGGAGCGGCGGGTGCGTATGGTACCAACCGATCAGATGCGCATGCTGTGTCTCGAGCTGCTCCTGAACGCGATCCCACAGCCGGGTGATGACGTCGCGCGTGCGGTCGCCGTAGATCGCCTGGTTGAGTCGCAGGGCGGCATCGATCACCAGATAGGAGACGTTCGTCTCCGGGCACTCGCACAGGTCGCCCAGCAGGAAGCCCAGAACGCCTTGGCCCGCTCGCGCCGGCGCCGCCACGTGCTCGTGGATCGCCGTCAACGCGGACTGCGCCAGGAAGACGGGAAACGGGATATGGCCCGGTCGCTGGCCCCCCCCGTCCTCACCGGCGGGGCTCCACAGGATCGACCGGGCGACGGGGATCGGCTGACGCAGGGGGCCGGAACTCATGGCCCGAAGATAACGCTAGCGCGGAGGTGGGTGGAGGTTATGGAGGTTGGTGGAGGATGGTGGAGGTCTGAACCTCGCTTCATCCCAGCTGCACCCGCTGCGAGCGCCGCATGCGGACCAGGTCGTACATCTCGGCCACCTCGCCGCCCAGGAGGAACAGGTAGGCCGTGTAATAGACCCACAGCAGGAACAGGAACAGGGCGACGATATTCGCGTCGGAAGCCACGCGGTCGAGCGTGGCGAACCGCGTCACGTACAGCGCGTACAGTCGCTTCGCCACCTCGAAGCCGAGCGAGCAGAAGACGGCCGCGACGAGCGCGGTGCGCCATACGATGCGCCGGCTGGGGAGAAACTTGAAAATGATGAAGAACAGCGCGACGCCCAGCGCAAAGGAGATCATCTCGAGACTGAAACGCCACAACCAGTCGATCGCGAAGCTGCGGCTCACGCTGCCCCCGTTGCGCGCTTCCCAGGTGGCCACCAAGGCGCCCAGCACCAGCAGCGCGCCGGTGCCCAGCACCATGGCGAGATCGAGCAGCTTGGCGACGGGCCACGAACGCCGCTCGTCGGTGTCGAACACCTCGTTGAGTGCGGCGCGCAGGCCGCCGAACAGGCGCGTCGAGAACCACAGGAACAGCGGCAGGCCGACGGCGGTCAACCGGACGCGTTGGCGCACCACGCTCGCGAGCGCGCTCTCCACCAGCGTGAAGGCCCGGTCGGGCACGCCGCCCGCCGTGGACGGGAGCAGCCGGGCGAGCAGCTCGTGCAACTCGACCTGCTGCGTCGTGATCTGATGCTGGACGAGGTATCCGACCGTGGCGAGCAGCAGGGCGACGAAGGGGATGATGGTCAGCAGCAGATCGAACGACAGCGCGCTCGCGAGGAAGGGAATGTTGTCTTCGAACGCCGCTTCAAAGGTCCGCCGGGCAATGCCGGTCACCGACTGATGCCAGCCGCGCTCGGCCTTCACGCGACGGGCTCGTCGTCCTCTTCCTCAGACATCGCACTCTTGCCACCGCGGCGGCGGCGCTTCGCCTCGGTCAGCCTTCGCTCGATCGCGACGCGGGCGGTGGGCGCCTCATCCTCCTCGTCCTCCGCGGTGTCGAGCAGCTCGCCCAGCTCGCCCGCCTTCTCGGCCGCGAGGTCGCGCAATCCGCGCAGCTTGCGCGACAGCTTGGTGCGGGACGCCTCGCCCGGCTCGGGCGCGAACAGGAAGCCGAGCACCGCCCCCAGACCCAGGCCCAGCAGGAACGGCCCGAACCCCGCGCCCCGCTCGCTCACTCGCCGGCCTCCAGATCATCCGGCGCGGCGACCGCTACCGGACGTGGCTGCGCGTGCGATTGCAGCGGCGGCTTGACGAAGCGGTCGGTGATCGCGCGTGTGCCCGTGACACGGAGCTGCTCGAACAGGAACGCGAAGTTCTTCTCGAGGTCGGCCGCGATCGCGCCGCGGACGTCCGCGGGCAGATCCCACATGCGTCGCTTGAAGGGCCCGATCGCCTTCTTGCGGCTCTTGTAGTAGAACTGCTCCTCGGTGTCCCCCTTCTTCCACTCGTCCTTGCACTCCGCGGTCACCCACTCCTGGAGCTCGCGCCGCAGGTCGGCCGGCAGCTTCGGGTGGTCGAACACGATGTTCTGGAAATTGGTCGCGAGGTGGATCTCGATCGCCTCGCACTTGGGGAAGTTCCCGAACGCGTCGGGCGGCAAGGTCGAAGCCCCGTGCTGCACCGCGCCGCCCAGGCCGTACTTGCTGCGGGCATCGGCGGACAGCGCCTTGAGGGCGTCGAGGTCGAGCTGCACCTTGGCGATCGAGCCGTCGGGGAGCACGACACCGCCGTGGCTCGTGCCCGTCTGTACCGAGATCTTGCTGATACCCGTGTAGGGCCCCCCCTCCAGGTGCGCGAGCGCGCGGACATAGCCGTCCATGAAGGCCTTCAGCTCATGCACGTCGGAATTCTTCCCGCCCACCTCGCCGATCTCCGCGCCCACCGACACGGTCACGCCCTCGGGCTCCCGGTCCCGGATGAACTTGGTCAGGTCGGCGGCCCGCTCGTAGTTGACGCGCTGCTGGGCGTCGAGCGTCGGTTGGGAGAGGTCGACCAGCGTGGACGTGTCGACGTCGATGTTGTAGAAGCCGGCGTGCAGCTCCTCTTCGATCAGCGTCCGGATCGCCTGCAGCTCGGTCTGGGCGTCGACGGCGTACTTCTTGGCATTCACCTGGACGTGGTCGCCCTGGATGAAGAGCGGTCCCGTGAAGCCCTCGCGCAGCGCCGCGGCGGTCATCACGGCGACGTATTCGGCGGGGCGCTGCTCGGTGTAGCCGATCTCGGAGCGAGCGATCTCGCAGATGAGGGCACCCACGTCGAGTCGCTTCGCGGCCCGGAACACGGCGCGCGCGGAGTCATAAGAGAGGACGCGGATGTTCATCGCGGGGGTCGTGAACGGCTGCACGTCGCCGCGACCCCGCGCCAGATAGAGCTCGTGGATCGATGCGGGCCGCACACCCGCCTGCTGCCCGATCTCCCAGATCAGCCAGCGCGCCTGCTCCCGCTCGTCCGACGCGCCGAACACCGCCTGGCGCACCAGCTCGTCCATGGCGGCGCTGTGGCACGCGGCCGGGCTCTGGAACCGTCGCAGCGTCGCTTCGGGTGTGGTCACCATCGCTTGCGATCCCTCCTCGCGACGAATCTAGACCGCGCCTACCTCGATGACCAGCCCGTCGTAGGCGGGCGCGACGCCCGCCGGCAGACTCGCCGCGAGCTCGGCGTGCGGCGCCGCATGGGTGAGGTGCGTGAGGAAGGTCCGGCGCGCGCCGATTTGCTGCGCCGCCGCGACGGCCTCCGGGATCGAGAGATGCAGCGGGTGCGGGCGCGGCAACAGTGCGTTCAACACCAGCACCTCGAGCCCCGCCAGCCTGGCGAGCGCCGCCTCGGGAATGGCCTTCGCGTCGGTGAGATAGGCAATCGGGCCCACCCGGTAGCCCAGCACCGAGCGGTCGCCATGCGGCAGCACCAGGGCGCGGACCGACATCCCTGCGATCTCGACTTCCCGATCAGGCTCGAGCGACCTCGCGACGAGCTCCGGTTTGCTCGTCCCCGGCTGGGCAGGTGCGCCGTCGAAGATGTACGCGAAGCGGCGCTCCAGCTCGGCGAGCGTGCCGGCCGCACCGTACACGTCGAGCGGGGCCCGCTGGCGCGCGGAGAAGGCGCGCAAATCATCGATCCCGTGCACGTGGTCGGCGTGGGCATGCGTGAACAGCACGGCATCGACGGATCCGATGCCCGCCGTCACGAGCTGCAGCCGCAGCTCAGGTGGGGTGTCGATGAGGAGGCGCCGGCCGCCGGACTCGATCAACGCCGCCGTGCGGGTGCGCCGGTCGCGCGGGTCGGCCGACGTGCACGTGCGGCAGCCGCACCCGATCTGCGGCACGCCGTACGACGTGCCCGTGCCGAGGAACACCAGCTTCACGTCACACGACCTCGACCTTGAGCAGGTTGGTGGTCCCGGAGACCTCCCAGGGCAAGCCCGCCGTCATCACGATGCGGTCGCCTGCGCGCGCGTACCCGCGCTTCAGGATCAGATCGCGCACCACGGCGAGCATCGCGTCGTACCCCGGCACGCGATCCACCAGGACCGGCGTCACACCCCACACCAGCGCGAGCTGGCGGTAGGTCGTGGACTGGGTGGTCACGGCGAGGATCGGCACCGGGGTGCGGAGCGCCGCGACTTTGCGGGAAGTGAACCCGCCCGACGTGAGCGTCACGATGAGCGGTGTCTTGAGCATCCGCGCCACCGCGCTGGTACCGATGGCGATCGCGTCTTCGACCGAGACCGTTTCACCGGGGGTGAGCCGGCGCTCGTCCCGCGCCCCCACGCCCATGGCTGGCCCCTGCCGCTCCGTCTCCCGGATGATGCGGTCCATCGCCCGCACCGCCTCGAAGGGGTACTCCCCCACCGCGGTTTCGGCCGAAAGCATGACGGCGTCCGTCCCGTCGAGGATGGCGTTGGCCACGTCGGACGCTTCGGCGCGAGTCGGCCGCGGGTGGTGCACCATCGACTCGAGCATCTGGGTGGCGGTGATCACGGGCTTGCCGCAGCGATTGGCTTCGCGGATCAGGCGCTTCTGGACCGCCGGCACCTCCTCGAACGGGAGCTCCACGCCCAGGTCGCCGCGTGCGACCATCACCGCGTCACAAGCTTCGAGGATCCGGCCCAGGTCCTCGAGCGCGGTCGCTTTCTCGATCTTCGCGACGAGCTTCACGTCGGGCGGGACGAGCGCGCGCAGATCGCCCAGGTCCTCCGCCCGCCGCACGAAGGAGAGGCCCAGATAGTCGGCGCCGGCCGCCGCCGCGTGCTCCGCGTCCTCGCGATCCTTTTCCGTCAAGGCGGGGGCGGACACGTGTAGCCCCGGGAGGTTCATCCCCTTGTGCGACGTGAGAGTCCCCCCATCCACGACCCGGCCTTCCACCCGGGGGGCGACGATCCGCGTCACCTCGAGCGACAAGAGGCCGTCGTCGAGCAGGATCCGGGCGCCCGGCCGGACGTCGGTGGCGAGATCGGCGTAGGTCGTCGGCAACTCATCGTCGCGTGCCACGTCCTCCGGCGCGAACACGACGGTCTCACCGGGGCGCAGGACACGCGGAGCGGCAAGCTTGCCCACGCGGATGCGCGGCCCCTGCAGGTCAACGAGTACCGCCACCGCGACGTCCGCGGCGGCGGCCGCCTCCCGCACGGCGGCGATCCACGTGGCGCGCTGCTCCGGTGTCCCGTGGGACGAGTTCACCCGAATGACGTTCGCGCCGGCGCCGATCAACCCGGCGATGCCCTCGGGCGTCCCCGTGGCGGGACCGAGCGTGGCGACGATCTTAGTGCGGCGGATCAGAGTCGTTCTCTCCTTCCCTGTCGCTTATCACTTTTCAACATTCCTGGCGCGTGGTCCAGCTGTGGAAAACTCAGCCTACTGGGGCCCTCGGACACGCGGCCAGAAGGCGGACGATGAGATCCTTTAGGCAGACGAGTTAAGTGAGTATCGAGCGGTCAAATAGGTGACGCACTTCAAGTGGTCTCTCGCTCTATCGGGCGGCCATGGTGGTGGGCGCGCGTCATGCATAAAGATACGCACACGTGTAAACCCGCTAGTGCACGACCCCGATTTGCTTCTCTTCGAGCCGCTGCTTGAACTCCTCGAGCAGGTGGACCGCCCGGGCGATGCTCGACGCGGGCAGCCCCTCGATGGCGCGGGCCGCGAGACGGCGCTCGAGCTGGCCGGCGCGCAGTAAAACGTCCAGGCCACGGCGCGTGAGGGTCACGCGCACTCCGCGGTCGTCCTCCGGGTCCGGTGTGGTCTCCACCAGCCCCTTGGTTTCGAGTCGCTGGATGAAGGTCGTCGCGGCCGCGCGGGATACGCGCAGCTGGGTGGCAATCTCCTTGGGGCGGGCCCCATCCGGCCCACCCACGTCGACGGCCACCAGGGCGGCCTGGGCGCGGTGCGACAGGCCGTACGCGCGGAACGCCCGGTCGCCGGCGCGCTCCGCTGCGGTCTTGGCGGCCACGATCGCATCGGTCAGCTGCAAGGCCAGCTCGGAACGGTCGGTCATGGTTAGGCGGTTACACGTTTCACGTTACAGATGAGGCGTCGCATGTGATTGTAATTAATATGTTGACTGTTAATATACTAACTACATATCAAGTCGCAAGAGCACCCGCCTTTTCGTGCAACGTGTAACGTGTAACGTGGAACACCTAGCACGTTTCGCTCCAATCCACGGGCGAGGTCGCGCCACAGCGGACGCACTTCAAGCGGTCGGGCTTGCCGGCGTAGTCCTGCCGATAATGGCACAGGGGACACACCGCGTAGGTGCTCACGACATCGCTCCCCCGCCCTCCCAGGGTAGGTCGGAGCACCCCGGTGCGGGCCACGACGCTCCAATGGTCCGGGACCTCGGTCCGAATCGTCACGTCGCCGCGGGGCAGTCGCACCCGCTGCTGTCGCACCTCGACGACGACGTGCCCGTCCGTCGACTCCTCGACAATGGGATACCAAGCGCCGCGGCGGAGGATGTCCGCCACGTTGTCCGCACAGCGGGCCCAACCGAGAGTGACGCGCATGGGGAATGACGACCCACATGATACCACGTTTTGATAGATTCCGTTATGCGCGACATCGGCCGAATCGTTCGCCTGCAAATTCAACGCGCCTCGCTCAAGACCGGTGAGAAGCCCACCCGTGTGTACGACCCCGCGCCCCTCCTCGTCGTAGACCGCCTGGCGCTGGGACCGGACGGGGCGCTGGGTGAAGGGTCGGACGGATCGTGGCTGGTGGATGTCCACCACCGCGCCCATCCACGCACCAAGAACGAGGACGGCGCGCACGGCGTGTCGATCGGGTTCACGTCCCACTACGCGCTGATGCGCGACCGCTTCGGGGAGCGCATCACGCTCGGCTGCGCCGGCGAGAACATCATCGTCGAGACGGAGCGTCGGATGACCTTCGAGGACCTGGAGCGCGGCGTGGCGTTGCTCGCACCCGACGGTCGGGAGCTGGCCCGGCTAGAGGTGCTCCAGGTGGCGGAACCGTGTCGGCCGTTCACCGGCTGGGCGCTGGGGGGCGTCGTCGAGTCCCGCGTCTTGAAAGAGAGCCTGCAGTTCTTGGAAGGCGGGACGCGGGGGTACTACTGCACGGGCGTGGGCTCGGGGATCCTTTCCATCGGGGATCGGGTGGCCCTACTCGACGGGTGAAAGGCCGGTGAAAGGCCCGTGAGAGTCCTGTGAACGCAAAAGGGGAAGATGCGGGAGTGCATCTTTCCCCCTTCCCTGGCTCCTCACAGGCCCTTCACGGGCCTTTCACGCGTTCAGCTCATTTCGTCCCACGCCAGCGCTCCCGCTTTCTTGCACCGCTCGCAAATCATCTCCTTCACATCCGACTCGAACCCTTGGCGGTGGCGGCAAGCGGGACACACGGCGTACGTGAGGGGGAACAGACGCCCCACCCGCTGAATCTCGCGCGGCTCGCACCGCACGACGCTCCAGCGCTCGGGAGGATGGTACCGGATCTCGAGGAAGCGCCGATCCACGGGTACGTTGCGCCGGTTCACGTCCAGCACGACAATGTGGCTCGATGAGATGCGCACCACGGGGTACCACGCGCCCCGGCGCAGCAGGTGGGCACCGGGCCTGCCGACGCGGGCCCAGCCTTTGGCCTGGAGCCGCGTGGGTGTCATGGGACGAAACGGAATACTCACGCATGGAGAATAACACCATCGCGCTGCTGCCAGTCGTGACAGCCGTCACAGGCATGACCGTCGCGCAAATTGTGACGAGCGACCCCGGCGCGCGGTGAGGCGCGCCGCTCAACGACCGTCGCTGCCCTGCCCCTAGGTCAGCCGCACTCCGAGAAGCCGCACACGTGGCACTTAGCGCAGCCCTCGATGAAGGCGAGCTGCGATCCGCAGTCCGGGCACGCGCCGATGAAGTCCTGCACCGTGCCGGCACGCTCGCCGGCCGTCCCCTCGGGTCCGGGGATGCCCGCCTGGACGGGAGTGGAGGCGGCGGCGGGCGCCACCGCGCCCCCCAGGAGGTCCTGCTGGATGCCCTGCTTCTCCTGCATCCATTTCTCGATCGCGATCCCGATCGCGTCGGGGACCGAGAGCACTTTGTTCGGCCCGAGCCCGACGACCCGATCGGACGAGATGCCGCGCAACTGGCGATACACCTCACGCAGCGGGATGCCCGAGCGCAGCGCGAGTGAAATGAGTCGCCCGATCGCTTCCACGTCGGCCATCAGCGCGCCGCCGGCCTTGCCGAGCGAGATGAAGACCTCGAACGGCTGGCCCTTGTCGTCCTCGGTGATGTTCACGTACATGGTGCCGAGCGGCGTCTCCACCCGTCGGGTCGCCCCCTTGAGCAGGTCGGGACGCGACCGCTTCGCCCGCCGCTGCAGGTTCTCCGCTTCGGCGTCATGCAGCTTGTCGCGGGTCCGCGTGAGCTCGGCCTCGAGCTCCGCTATCCTGCCCAGCGCCTCCGCCAGCGCGTCCTTCCCCTGCCCCGCGGCCTGCTCCTGCACCTTCTTCGCCGTCGACCCGGTCGAGAGCACTTGCATCTCGCGCGCGCCGTCCCGGTACACGGTCACGCCCTTGCAGCCCAGCTTGTACGCGTACCTGTAGATCTTTTCGACGTACTCCTCGGTCGCGTCGTTCGAGAAGTTGCAGGTCTTGGAGATCGCCGAATCGGTGAACTCCTGGAAGGCCGCCTGCATCTGGATGTGCCACTCGGGCGTCACGTCGTGCGCGGTAACGAACACGCGCTGCCACGGCGCCGGCACCTGATCGAAGTGAATGTGTCCGGCTTCGGCGATCTGCTGCATCAGGGCGTCCGAGTACCATCCTTCCCGTTTCGCGATCGCCACGAAGTCCTCGTTCACATCGGGCATGATCACACCCGCCTGATTCCGCATGAACGCGACCGCGAACAGCGGCTCGATGCCCGACGAGCAGCCGGCGATGATCGAAATGGTGCCGGTGGGGGCGACGGTGGTGAGGTTGCAGTTGCGCAGCCTCCGCATGGGGCGCACGCGCTCACCCTTGGGCCCGCGAGCACAGGCCGCATCCGGCCCCCAGATCGACCGCTCCCATTCGGGGAACACCCCGCGCTGCTCCGCGAGCTTCTCCGAGGCAGCCTTGGCCTCCTCGTCCACGAATTCCATCAGGCGGCGACCCAGCGCCACACCCTCATCCGAGTCGTAGGGGATGCCGAGGCGTACGAGCAGGTCCGCCCAGCCCATGACCCCGAGGCCGATGCGCCGGATGCGCTTGGCGAGATCATCGATCTCGCGAAGCGGGTACTTGTTCGCGTCGATGACGTTATCGAGGAAATGGGTGCACAGGTGGACCGCCGTCCGCAGCCGATCCCAATCGACGTCGCCGTCCTTCACGAACAGCCCGACGTTGATCGATCCGAGGTTGCAGACATCGTAGGGAAGCAACGGCTGCTCGCCGCACGGATTCGTCGCCTCGTAGCTGCCGAGCTGCGGCACCGGGTTGTAGTAGTTCGCCCGATCGATGAAGTACACGCCCGGCTCCCCCGTCTTCCAGGCGCCGTGTACCACCTTCCGGAACACCTCGCGGGCGTCGAGCTGGCCGACGGCGGCGCCGGTGCGCGGGTGGATCAGGTCGTAGCTCGTCCCCTCCTCCACCGCCCGCATGAAGGCGTCCGTCACCGCCACCGAGATGTTGAAGTTCGTCACCTGGGTCAGGTCGTCCTTGCAGGCGATGAACTCCAGGATGTCGGGGTGGTCGACCCGCAGGATGCCCATGTTGGCGCCGCGGCGCGTCCCGCCCTGCTTCACCACGTCGGTCGACGCATCGTACAGCTTCATGAACGACACCGGACCAGAAGCCACGCCCATGGTGGAGCGCACCACGTCGTTCTTGGGGCGCAGGCGGGAGAACGAGAACCCGGTTCCCCCACCCGATTGGTGCACCAACGCCATGGCCCGCAGCGTGTCGTAGATGCCGCTCTGGCCGTTCGAGAGCGAGTCTTCCACCGGGAGCACGAAGCACGCCGAGAGCTGGCCGAGGGGCCGCCCGGCGTTCATGAGCGTGGGCGAATTCGGCATCCAGATCCGCGTGGCCATGAGCTCGAAGAACGTCTCCGCCAGGCCCTCCACGGCTTTGTCGGAGGCCCCGTAGCGTCGATCCGGCTCGGCGATGGTGCGCGCGACTCGCCAGAACAGGTCCTCGGGCCGCTCGGCAGGCTTCCCCTGGTCGTCCTTCACCAGGTAGCGGCGCTCGAGCACGGTGACGGCGTTAGGGCTCAGATCGAGTGTGCCGGTGCGACCGGAAGCAGTCATGCGGGCTCGTCCCTCGCGGAGGTGAGCTTGCTCACCAAACGTGCGGTATGTGTGAATTTACTGCGCGCAGACCAAAACGGCGCGGAGGGGCAAGGTAGACCGATAGGCGCGCCCGGGCAACACCTCGAGAGAGCGCCAGCCCCACGGCACATCCAACAATTCACATCACAAACTTGTTCCAGCAATCGGGAACGTCCCCGCGCGGTGTCGCTTCGCCTCCGCCACGTAGTGCTCCCAGGTATCCCGGATGCGCGCCCGCAGGGCGTCGTCCACCGGGCGGGTCACCCGTGCCGGCACCCCGACCACGAGCGAGCCCGGGGGGATGCGGGCGCCTTCAGGCACGACCGCACCCGCGGCGACCACGCTGCCCGTCCCGATGTGGACACCGTTCAGCAGTACACTGCCCATGCCGATCAGGCAGTCGTCCTCGACGGTGCAGCCGTGCAGAATGGCGCGGTGCCCCACGCCGACACGCGCGCCGATTCGCGCGGGCAGCCGTTCATCCACGTGCACGATCGTGCCGTCCTGGAGATTGGTGTTCTCACCGACCACGATCGCGGCCATGTCGCCGCGAAGCACCGCGTTGTACCACACGCTCGCGTGCGCGCCCAGCGTCACGTCCCCCAAGACGACTGCGCCGGGAGCGATAAACGCCGTCGGATGGATATCGATGTTTACTGCCTCACAGGCTGGAATGGCCACTGCACCCACGCATCCACCGGCTCGCCGTTCTTCTGGGCGGGGTTCCAGCGCAGGTTCTTGGCCATGTCCAGGGCCTCGTTGTTGAAGGTGTCCAGGTTCGAAGGTCCGAAGATGCGTGCCTCGAGCGTCGTGCCCTCCCGCGACACGAGGATGAGCAGGATTGCCTGGCGGGGGAAGATGGTCGCGTCCGCAGGCACCGGGATCCGTGTGGGAGACAGCGGGACCGGTCGCGTGTCGAAGCAGAGGTTGTCCTGATTGTACGCGGGGCCGTATTGATCGCAGGGGCCGGTTTTGCCGTCCTCGCGCGAAACCGTGAGGGGCTGCAGCTCCAGCCTCACGGTGGATGGTGCGCCGGCGAGGACGACCACCAGACGCTCGTACGGCGCGAACCCTCCGGCGCGCACTGCCAGGGTGTACGTGCCGGGAGGCACGTCCTGCTGCAGGCCCCGGAACGGCATCCCGTTGAGGGTGACACGGGCGCCCGCGGGCAGTCCTTGCAGCGTCAGGCGCCCGGGCGTCCCGGGCGGAACGACGCGGGCACGGGCCGTGTCCGGCGGGTTCGCGGCGGCGCGCGCCCCGGTGTCGGACGCGGGGGCGGTGCCGGTGTCGGACAGCAAGCGCTGAGCGAGCGTGTCCCTGGTCATGGCGGAGGCGGAGTCTCCGGGCGCCCCGTGCGCGAAGAACAGGAGCCCTTTCTTGTACGCGTACAGGCCGGGGGCACCCAGGCCGATGGCGACGACGACCACCCACAGGGCGATCCCTGCAGCGACGGAGCGTTTGTGATGATCGTCCGCCCCGGGCTTTCCGGGCACGCGCGGCAGCGGCGTAGTGGCGGCGGACGCCATCCGAACCCCGGCGAGGGAGGGGATGGCTTTGGTGGCGGCCGTCGCGAGCCCGACGGCGGCGAAGCCGCCGCCCGCCTCGAGCGCCTGCACGAGCTCGTCCGCGCTTTGAAACCGCTCGTCGGGGGACTTCGCCATCATCTTCCTGATGATCTCGAACACCGTGTGTTGATCGTAGGTCTCGAGCGGCGGGGTGGGGATTTCCTCCATGATGTGCTTGTAACCGATCGAGAACGAGTCCTCGCCGTCGAACGGTACGCGGCCGGTGAGGCTCTGATACCCGACGACGCCAAGGGAGTAAATGTCGGAGCGCCCGTCGAGCGCCTGGGCGCGGGCCTGCTCCGGGCTCATGTAATGGGGCGTGCCGATCGACATCCCGGTGCCCGTGAGCTTGCCGCCCGACGCCGCCTTCGCGATCCCGAAATCGGTGACCACCGCCAGCCCGTGCTCGTCGAACATGATGTTGTCGGGCTTGATGTCGCGATGCACGATGCCGCTCTTGTGCGCGTACGCGAGGGCGCGCGCCACCTGCACCAGGATCTGCCGGATCTCGGCCGGAGGGAGCGTACTGCGCGCGGCCAGCACGGACGACAGCGGCTTGCCGCGCAGAAACTTCATGACGAAATAGATCACCCGGCCGGACTTGCCGACGCGATAGATCGGAATGATGCTGGGGTGTTCGAGCTTGGCAGATGTACGGGCTTCGCGCTGGAACCGCTCGACGAACTCCTTGTCGAACGCCAGGGAGAACGGCAGGACTTTGATCGCCACGTCGCGCTCCAGCTGCTTCTCGCGCGCTTTGAAGACGATGGCCATCCCGCCGCGGCCCAGCTCTTCGAGGATTTCGTACTCGTCCTTCAGCTGCTCCCGTACCAGATCCAGCTCGGTAACGTCGATCTGCTGATCGCGCACCGCGGCGACTGGAGTCGTGTGCGACAGATCCAGTCCGCACGAGCGGCAGAATTTGCTGGCGTCGTCGTTCTGGGTGCCGCAGCGGGAGCAGTACATCAAATCTCCGAAGGGTCGCGGAAACTTAGGGATTTATCGGACGAAGTGTCAACTCGCGACAGTGCCCCGCGTGCTCAGAAGTCGGAGGCGAGTGCAGCGTACACTTGCGGCCGGCGCGCGGCGCCGGAGGGCGGCGCCGCGAGCGGCTGCGCGACGCCGAGACGCACCGACAGAGCAAAGTCGTAGCTCAGCGTCACCCGGCCCGCGAGCTCGAGTCCGGCGGAGCGAAGCCGGGTGAGGCGCGGCGACGCGCCGGGCGCCCAAGCGTCACCCGCGTCGGCGAACAGGTTGAGCCACACCCTGTCGACGCCGACGGGTAGATGCCCGACGGCGCGGCCCACGAGCGCGAGCGGCAACCGGTACTCGACGCTGCCCGCCGCCGCCCGCTCGCCGCGCAGCTCGCCTGTCGCATACCCGCGAAGGGGAAACGCGCGCGTCGCGTTCAGCGTCGGGGCGAAGAAGACATTCACGCCCTGTGGCGCCACGCCGCCTACGCGGAACAGGGTGCCGAGCGGACCGTTGGTGCCGCCGACGAGGAGCCGCACCGCCAGCACGTGGTGGGCGAAGCCGCCCAGACCGGGTACGCGGGCGTACAGCGCCAACCGGGAACGCAGCTCATTCGACCAGCGACTGGTGCCCGGCTCCTCCCGCCGTCGGTACGTCGCGGACCACGCGACCCCGTCCTCGGGTGAAATCGAAAGTGCGCCGCTCACCAAGCGCGTCAGCGTGAGTGTCACCGAGCCGCCGACGAGGCTTTGCGCGTCACACCCCGGGCAGACGGCGGCGAGGGCCGTGTCGGGGATCGTGGCGTAGTCGAAGCGCTCGAGCTCCGCCGCGAGGCGCACGCTCGCCAAACTGCGCCAGCGGCGAGTCACGAACGACGCACCGAGCGCCGCATAACGGTCGAGCTCCGAGACCGTCACATTCGGCGCGCTCGACGGCGATCCCAGGTCCGCCCATGACGCCCAGGCCGAAGCGTCGAGCGTCGGGTTACCCAACACGGAGGAAACCAGCGCGAAGTCGCCCCCGGCGCGGAACGGCGTCGGCGAGACGAGGAGGTCCGCGGCGTACGCGAATCGACCCAGGGCGTCCGTGCCCGCGGTGAGAGCACCCCCGAATCGTCCCGTTGGTCCCGCGTCGTCGAACACCGGGATCCAGAAGTGTGGGCGCAGCGATGGCCACATGGTGTAGCCGGTCTCGGAGATCGGCACGGCCGCCGCCGAGTCGAATGGCAGCGGCTTCGCGAACGTAACCGGCGCGGCGCCTTCGAGCGCGGATACGCGGCGCAGCTCCCAGCCGCGCGCCCGGAGCGCGGCGTACAGGAGCGTGCCGTCGGGGAGCGGCGCCGGGGCGCGCGCGCCGAGCGGCTCGTTCGTGAGCGGCTGCGCGCCGCCCCCCCCGCCCCCCCGGCCCCCCCCCGAATCGCGCCAGCGGTACGCTTGCGGAACCCCGGTAGGGTCGGCGACGAACCAGAGCTCCCCACGGGACGTCCACACCACGTCGGCGATACTGCCACCAGTCTCGAGCAGCACCGTGGCCGCATCGGGCGAATCCACCGGCCAGCGCACCAGCGCCCAATGACCGTCCACACTCCGGCTGCCAGCCACCCAACGTCCATCGGGCGAGGGCGTCACATCCTCCCACACGGCGCTGCGCGGGAGAGCGGGCGCGGGCACCGTCGGGCGGCCCGAGGCGGGGCCGAGCACGATCGCAGCCAGCCGTCCGCCGCCCGCTCCGGGAGCGACGAGACGGGCGCCGTGCGTCATACGCCGCCACGCCTGTCCCGGTACCCAGCGGTAGAGGTCGCTCCGGATCCGCCAGCGGCTCGTGAAGTCGAGCTGCGTGACCACGAGGGTGTCGCCCAGCCAGTCGTAATCCACGCCCCCGTTGACGCGGTGGGCGGCGAGTATGCGTCCCGTTGCGGCGTCGAGCACGCGCAGCATGCTCGTCCCCTTTCCATCGTCCCGCACGTAGGCCACACGGCGTCCGTCCGGCGACACGCGCGGCACCGGCTCTGTCCGGAGCAGACTGTCGAGCACGCGCGCCGCGGGCGGCGCCGCGCTCGCCCCGGCCAGGTCGGGCGCGGTCCCCCGCGGCCATTCGCGGTCGAGTGTGTGTCCGGGCGCTACGCGCGCCACCTGGCGCCCGACGCGGAACGGAATGAGCTGGGCGGACGTGGCCTCCGCGAACCGGGGCACCACCGAGTCGCCCATGGCGCCGGCGAGATAATGAAGGAAGCGGCTGCCATACGCGTATGGGACCAATCCATCCGCCCACCGGGTGAACAGCGTCGCGTTCCACGGCGACCTCGAGGCACCCGCCGCACGATCCGCTCCGAGCACCTGCGTATGGAAGCTGCCCCGCACGCGTCCCGCGTTCGTGAACTTCGACTCGTAGTACGTCGCGAGCCCTTCGGTCACCCAACTCGGCTGATACTCGTTCGGGAACAGTCCCGGGGCGCGCCCGAACACATGCTGCAGCCCGTTCCACAGCCCGCGCGAGCGGTCGAGGTGAAACACGTGGGCCAGCTCGTGTGTGGTCACGAGCCGGAGCCAGTTGTCGAAGAACAAGAGCCCGTGGTCACCTGCCGGCGGCGCGGCGAAGATGGTGATCCGGTTCGAGGGCGCGACGCTGGTCAGGCCGTTGGCAGCGTCGATGTCGTCCGCCAGGGTGATGTCCACGACGCCGCGGGGCGGGTGCAGCTCTGTGGCGAGCAACCCATAGGACCGCTCCGCCTCACGCGCCTCCAAGAGGGCGACGTCGCGGTAGGCGGGCCGGAAGTGGATGCGGAAATGGGGTGTGTGGAGGGTGCGCCAGCTGCCGGACGGGTCGACCTGCGCCTCCGCGCGGCTGGCGAGCAGCGGCAGCAGGAGGAGCGTGGCACGACGCCACGACGCTACGTTGTACGTGCGCGCCGGGTCGGTTTCGTACGACGTAGCGTCGTAGCGTCGTAGAACGGTGCTCACGGCTCCTGCGCCCGCTCGCGCAAGAAGTTCTCGATCCCTCGCACTACCCCCCGCGCATATCGCCACTGTCCGTCCTCGCTGGCGAGCACCGCCTCCTGCTCGGGCAGCATGATGAACAGCCCTTCGGTGAGCGCCGCGGGCATCCAGGTGGGCCGGACCAGCGCGTAGTCGCCCCGGCCGATCCCGAGGTCGCGCACGCGGAACTCCGTCACGAGCGCGCGGTCCAGCTCGCGCGCCAGGCGGGTGCTCCGCGGCTGGAAGTAATACACGCTCGTGCCCGAGTTGGTGAACGGGTTCACGCCGTCCGGCAAAGCATTGGCGTGGATGGACACGAGGACGTCGGCGTCGTGCAGCTCGGCGAAATGGGTGCGGGGGTACAGCTCGATCGGCGTCGAGTCGGTGCGCGTGAGGAACACGACCGCGCCGGCGCGCTCGAGCAGCGTTTTCGCCTTCAGCGCCACGGCCAGCGTCGCCACCGGCTCCCACAATCCCGTCGGCCCCTTGGCGCCGAGCGGTGGGTGACCAGGGTCGAGCACCACGGTGCGGCCGCGGAGCGGGTGCTCGCGATCGATGACCGGAGGACGCCGGACCTCGAGCAGCAGGTCTCGACCGTCGAAGCGCGCGCGGTACCCCCACACACGCCGCGCCAGGTCGAGCGTGATCGTCACCTCGTCCGCCGCCGGCTGCGCGTAGGTCATCCGCGTCACCAGCGGGTCGGTTCCGGCAGCTCCCCCGCCGCCTTCTCCGTACTGCATCCAGTTGATGTCGGATGCGCCACCGTACAGGCGCAGGGTGAGGCTCCGCTCCCGCTCCGTGACCTGGTAGGGGAGGCGCGCGGGCAGTGGCACTCGCAGCGTCACCGATCTCGGCCCGGAGGTGAGCCGCACCGAGCTCACGACGCCACCGGGCGGCGGCGTGCCCGGCGGCAGCCGTACGACGTCGGCCTCGTTCACCCACGCAACCGTGGCACGCGAAAGCTGGAGCCGTACTTGATCGTTCCAGCGGGCCGACTCGACCGCCACCGTCCCGGTCGGAAAAAACCAGTTGTAAGTCCCGTGAGGGACGGCACGTCCCGGGGTAAGGCTGTCGGTGGTGCCGGTGTGAGCGGTATCGTCGTCCAGGACGACAACCGTCGGGAAGGTCCTGTCCACCACACTCACGTCGAGCGGCCAGCGCGCCGTGGCCGTGTCGGCGCCCACGGTCACCACGAGCGCGGCGCATGCCGTCCGGCCGTCCACACACAGCGCCGCCGCCGGCAGCCAGCCCACGTAGCGTCCCGCCACGGGCACAGGTCGGCGCGGCTCGCTGTCGATGACGAAGGCGCGGACGGCCCCGGGGAGCTCGGGCGCCAGCGTGTCGGGGACGAGCGGCACGCTCGAGCCCCACGGCAGCTGCAGGCGCACCGTCGCGCCGGGCGTGGCACGCACGCTCAGGGGAATCCCCTCCTCGAGCGGCAATGCGAGCGTCCCAGTCGGCGTGAAGCTGGTCGTGTCGATCCACACGGTGCGTCCCGGCGGCGGGCGGAACTGCGGCGCGATGCGGGCGGTGTATACGAAGCGACTGGAGTCGGGCCCCCCTCCGGTTGCCGCAATCAGGAAGTGCGCGACGGTGTCGTCGGGCAGCGGCAACCAGGCGATCCACGCGCCGTTCGGAAGCACGGGCACCGACTGCCCGTTGATGCCAAGGTGCACCGGTCCGCCAGCCCGACCTCGCACCGAGCCCAACAGGAACACCGAGTCGTGGGACTGGATGATATCGGTGACGGCGGGATAGACGACCGTGATATGGAACGAGTCGCGCCCCGGCGCGGGCGCCGGCGCCGCGCCTCCAGCGACGGGCGCGGTACCGGTGCGCGCGACGGCGCATCCGGTCACGACGCTCACGAGGAACACGCCGAAGGGTCTCACAGGACGCGCAAGGTAGCATCGGCCCTTTCAGCCCGTCAATTTGCCGAATAGATTGGCAGACCATAACTTCTGCGCCCAGTGGAGCACTTCCGCCAGTGACCGCCTGCCCTTATTGCGGCCGGGCGAACGACCCCGGCGCGCAGTTCTGCATGGACTGCGGCAAACCCATGGGCAAATTCACCGGACGCAAGACCGCCGAGGCATCACCAGGCGGTGGCGGGGGGGGGGAGACGGCGGCGGGAGTCACGTCCCTGTCGGGCACGCGCGTCGTCGCCCGCACGGCGGTCACCCGCGAGCAGGGTGACTCGATCTCCTGCCCCTTCTGCGGCGGTCGGGCCAGCGGGCTGCAGCCGTTCTGCCCGCACTGCGGCCGCCGACTCACGGCTCCCGGTTCCGGACCGAACTGCCCGCGCTGCGCCTCGCCCGTGGCTCCGGGGATCAAGTACTGTGCGACGTGCGGGGCGCCGCTGGTCGATCTCCAGGCTGCGCGTCGCGTTGCTTCCGGGCCCTCGCGGGCCGGAGCGGAGCTTGCCCTGGTGCTGCTCGACGATCTGGGCAAACCAGTGCAGCGCTTCGAGCGCAAGACACCCGACACGACCATCGGCCGTCTGGACGGCGATCTCCGTTTCCCCGACGACGTGTTTCTCTCGCCGTTGCACGCGAAACTGTCGTGGGAGCAGGACGCCCTCGTCGTGCGCGACCTGGGCAGCCGCAACGGCACATGGGTGTTTCTCGAGGAGCCGTATCGCCTGCTCGACGGCGACCTGCTGCTGATCGGCTCTCAGATGATCCGGTTTCGGCGCCTGGGGTATCCGGGGCCGCACCCGCCCGACGCCGACGCCACGAAGCGGATGGGCAGCCTCATCCCGAGTGCCGACATCGCGAGCCTCACCCAGCTGCGCTCCGACGGCAGCGTACGTGACGTGATCCAGCTCTCCCCCGGCCGCGACGTCACGATCGGCCGCGAGCAAGGTGAATGGGTATTCCCCTACGATCCGTCGATGAGCGCGCGCCATGCCCTGGTGCGCTCCGAAGACGCGGACTTCGTGGTGGTGGACGCCAACAGCCGCAACGGTATCGCGCTCGCGGCGCGCGGCGACATGGTGCTGCGCGATCAGTCGCGGATCCTGGTGGGCGATAAGCTGCTGCAGATCGAGATTGCGACGTGAAGATCTGCCCCGTCTGTGCAATCGAGTACCGCGACGACGTGCGATTCTGCCCGAACGATGGGCAGACGCTACGCTCGTCGGGGCCGACGCACGATCTCGTGGGCCAGGTGCTGGCCGACCGCTATCACATAATAAAAAAACTGGGCGAGGGCGGCATGGGCCAGGTGTACCTCGCCGAGCACGTGAAGATGGGGCGCCGTAGTGCCATCAAGGTGATGAACCCTTCCATGGTGCACGATCCCGAAGCGGTGGCCCGCTTCAATCGCGAGGCGTCGAATGCCAGCCGCATCTCAGACGCTCACGTCTGCGCCATCTACGATTTCGGTGAGACTCCCGAGGGGCTCATCTACCTGGCCATGGAGTTCATCGAGGGCGAGCCGCTCACGGAGCTGATCAGGAGCGAGGGACCGCTGCCCCTTGCGCGGGCCGCCGACATCGCCATCCAGGTGGGGGCCGCGCTCCAGGCGGCCAATGACCTCGGCATCGTGCACCGCGACCTGAAGCCCGACAACATCATGCTCACGCGCAGTCGCGACGGGGCGGACGCGGTGAAGGTGGTCGATTTCGGCCTTGCCAAGGCCGTGGCCGGCGAGGAGGGCGGCCAGAAGGTCACGAGAACCGGCCTAGTGGTCGGCACGCCCGAGTTCATGAGCCCGGAGCAGCTTTCGGGCGACAAGCTGGACGGCCGGAGCGACGTCTACTCGCTGGGCCTGGTACTCTTCAACATGCTCACGGGGACGTTGCCCTTCCCCGCCGACTCCGTGCAGGAGGCGATGATCAAGCGGCTCACCGACGAGCCGGCGAAGCTGATCGAGGTGCGGCCCGATCTGCACTTTCCTCCGGGGCTCCAGCAGATACTCGACACCGCACTGGCGCGAAGCCCGGTCGACCGCTATCAATCCGCCGCGAAGCTGGCCCATGACCTCGCCGCGGTAGCCGGGCTGTCCCGGGCAGCAGGGGGCGCGGCCTTGCCTGCGACGCTGACGGACGGCGACGACCAGACGGAGCTGATCGAGCCCGTGCGCACCAGGCGGCGCTCGCGCGTGCCGATCATCGTCGCCGTGATCATCGTCCTGGGCGCCGCAGGCGCGGTGGTCACCATCGGCCGCCCCCTAAAGGAGACCGGTCGCGTGCCGCCTGCCGACACGGCGCAGCAGATCGCGCCCAGCCCACCGCCGCTCGACACGGCCACCCGGGCGCCTGTGGTGTCGCCGCGACGCGGCACAGCGTCGCGCTCGCGGGTGCCTGTCACCGCGCCGCGCATCGATGGGGCCCGGGCAAGGGACCTGCTGGACGATCTGTTGCTAAAGCTGTCGCCCCTGAATCAGGCGATGGTGCGAGACTCCGCGAAGCATATCTTCGACGGCCACGACATCGATCCTGAGGTCAAGGCGTACGCGGCGTACGTCGTCGGCCTCGCCACCACCCAGCCCCCGCAGAATGACCGCGCGGCGGGCTGCGAGTGGATACGGAAAGCCATGAATCTCGATAGCTCGCAACCGCGGTATCGCGACCTCTTCGCTCAGTGTCAGCGCTGAACATGTTCGGACGCTCCTCTGCCAAGCCGATCAAGGTCGAGGTCTTCGCGAAGACCGACCTGGGCCGGACGCGCGACCACAACGAAGACCGCTTCCTGGTCGCGGATCTGTCGCGCCGGGAGGCGTCGCTCCAACCTGCGGTGCGCGTCCACGTAATTGGTGAGCGGGGCTCGCTGTTCGTCGTCGCCGACGGAATGGGCGGCGCGGCCGCCGGCGAGCTCGCGAGCCAAATGGCGACCGACACGATCTACCAGCAGATGGTGCGGGCGTGGGGGACCGAGCGGGAAGTCACGGCGCAGCGGTTCGCCTATCGTCTGAAGGAAGCCGTGGAGGTCGCGAACGAACAAATTCACGCGTATGCGGCGGCGCACCCCGAGGTCCGCGGGATGGGGACCACGACCACCGCCGTGGGCGTGCTGGCCGATCACTTCTTCCTGTCGCAGGTGGGCGACAGCCGCGCCTACCTGATCCGCAACGGGCAGGCGGTGCAGCTCACCAGGGACCAGTCGCTGATGCAGCGTCTGGTCGAAGCGGGCGAGCTGACGGAGGAGGAAGCCGCCAGGAGCGAGCGTCGCAACATCATTCTCCAGGCATTGGGGCCCGACGCTCGCGTCAAGGTCGATCTCACCCACCAGGAAGTCCGCAAGGGGGACATCCTGGTGCTGTGCTCAGACGGCCTGACGGGCACGGTGAAAAAGGAGGAGATCGCCGCCGTCGCGACCCGCGAGCGGGACCTGCAGGCGGCGTGCGACAAGCTGATCGCGCTCGCCAACGAGCGGGGCGGGCCGGACAACATCACCGTCGTGCTGGCACGCTTCGACGGCGAGGGGCTGCGCCTGCCCGAGCCGAACGGAGAGATGGGCCACCAGGTGTACCCACTCATCGATACCGAGACCAGCACGGAGCCGGTGCCGGTCTACCGGGGGAGCCCCGCGCCCGAGCCCGCGGCGCGGAATCGCCAGCGCGTGATCGTGTTGCTCGTCATCGCGGCCGCCGCCTTGGCGCTCTACCTGGTCAACCGTACCCAGTGACCGCCCAGTTCAAGTTCCTCTCGGGCGCGCGCGTCGGGCAGGTGGAGACTTTCCGCAAGGCCTACATCGGCCTCGGCCGACACCCGCTGTCCGACGTCCGTTGTGATGCCGAACGCGACCTCGACGTCTCCTCCCGCCACGCCGGAATCGTGCGCCACGGCGCGAGCTTCGTGCTGCGAGACCTGGGCAGCACGAACGGCACGTTCGTCAACGGCGCGCGCATCTCCGGCGACGTCGCGCTGGTGGACGGCGATGTGATCGGTCTCGGGCGGAACGGGCCCGCGGTGGAGTTCCACATCCTGCCGGGCGAGCCGGTGGTCGACACCGTGCCGGACGCGGCGCGCGCGTCCGCGGAGCGGATGTCCTCCCCGCGCGAGCAGTACGCGGCGGTGGCCGCGCGTTCATCCCGGCGCTCGAGCACCGCCCTGCGGATGGTGGCGGAGGTGGCGCGGCTGAACCGCAGGACGAAAGTGTTGATCGGGTTGCTCATCGTGGTGCTCGCAGGGTTCGGGTTGCTGCAGTGGCAGAGTGCCCGCGACGCGCGCGAGCTCGCCCAGCTTCAGGCGCGGGCGGACAGCCTCGAGGCGGAGGGGCAACGGCTCCTCACGCGACTCCAAACCGAACTGGCGAGCGTGCGGGACGCCCTGCGGCAGTCGCAGGCTGAGGTCGGGCGGCTGCGGGCCGAGCTTGCCACCGCGGGCTCGAGTCGCGACGCCGGGGCCGTCGCCCGGCTCCGCGCCGCGCTCGACGCCGCGGAGATACGGCAGCGAGGCCTCGCGGGCGCAGTCGCGATGGACTACCGCGCCATCTCGCTCAAGAATCAGGACGCGGTCGCCCTGCTGGTCGTTCAGTTCTCGGACAGCGAGATCTTCAGCGGCACGGCGTTCGCCGCCGACTCGCAAGGCACCCTTGTCACCAACCGGCACGTCCTGGTGGGCGAGGACGGCAACCGGCAGCCCCGGCGTATCGCGATCAAGTTCTCGGGGAGCCGCCAATGGTTCGCGGGCCGACTGGTCGGCGTCGCGGATTCCGCGGACGTTGCCGTGGTGAAGGTGGAGATCCGCGGGGGCACTCCGCGCGTCGCCGGCTTCGCCGGCGAGGCTCGAGCGCTCGCGCGCGGTGACCCGGTGGCCATCATCGGCTACCCCCTGGGCGAGGATCTCCCGATGGAGCGCTTCGGCGAGAACGGCGTGATCGCCGACCCCACGCTCACCGTCGGCACGGTCAGCAAGGCGCTCGCCAACGTGGTCCAGCTCGACGGGTTCGGCGCGCCGGGGTCGTCGGGGAGCCCGGTCTTTGACCGCACTGGCCGCGTCGCGGCTGTGTTGTACGGCGGCAACCGGGACTCGCAGGGGAAGATCATCTACGCCGTTCCCGCGAGCCAAATCATCGCGTATCTGACCCAGCTCGGCACCGCCCGATAACAGCCGGTAGAAGGCCGGGGAAGGGTGAAATGCCGGGGAAGGGGCCCCGCCTTTCCCCCCTTCCCCGGCCTTTCACGAGCTTTTTACCGGATTCTTCCGAGGGTCCATCTCGCCGCCGCTCGCTGCATCAGCGCCTGCCCGTGCCAACACAAGAGGATCGGCGCCGTGCCGGGGATCTGCGACGCGAGTCGGGGGTGCCCGAACAACACGACGAGGGCCGCCCCCGGCACGAGACGCCGCAGGGCCGCGCGGGAGCGGGCGCCGAGATCGGCCCGCCCTTTCCATGACCGCGGCTCGGCGTAGACGAGAACTACCCGTTTCACGTTGCCCGTTGCCCGTTGCACGATAGAAACACCTGCGTCGCGTAACGTGTGGTGGAACACGTCGCGCGGCGGAATAGTGTACGGCCCGCCGACGTCGTCATCGACGATCGATACCGCGAAGGACGCGTGGATCATCGGCGCGTCACCGCGCACCAGATGAGCCGCACGGTCGGCAAGCCCGTCCGCGAAGGCCGCGTGGTCCGTGAGGCCTGGCTCCCCCTGGTCCGGCAGCTCCGCCCACGCGGCGAGCGCGTCCTCGTAATGCGCGAGCGCCTCGTCCGCGCGGGCCGCCGGGATCTCGGCGCCGACGGCGCGGTCCAGCGCAGCGACCACGCTCGTGAAGTTCTCCGGGTAGAGCAGCGCGTCGCACCCGGCAGCGACCGCGCCTACGGTGGCCGCGGGCACCGGCTGTGCGGCACTCGCCCCGGCCATGATGAGCGCATCGGTCACCACGAGACCCCCGAAGTTGAGCGTGTCCCGCAGATAGCCTAGAATGGCGGGCGAGAAGCTCGCCGCCCGCCCCGTGGGATCCCAGTCCGGGTAGGCCACGAACGCGCTCATCACACTGCCCACACCGGCGCGGATGGCGTATTCGAACGGAGTGCCATCCACCTGCTGCAGGTCGGCGCGGGCGGCGCGCACGCGCGGCAGGGTCGCGTGTGAGTCCTGCGTGGTACGCCCGTGTCCGGGATAGTGTTTGGCGCACCCCAGAACGCCGTGGTCCTGGAGACCGCGGATCCACACCGCCGCCTGCTCGCCCACTCGTACCGGGTCGGCCCCGAAAGCGCGGGTCTGCACGATCGGGTTCTTGGGCTCGAGATCGAGGTCGCACACGGGAGCGAACGCCCAGTTGATCCCCACCGAGCGCGCTTCGGTAGCAGTGATCATCCCGCTCGCGCCGGTGGCTTCCAGGTCGTCGAGCCAGCCGAGCGCCGCGGGCGGCGGCAGCTCGGTGAGCCCCTGGACCTGCTGCGCCGGGCCGCGCTCCAAGTCCGCGCCGACGAGCAGCGGGCGCCCGGCCTGCGCCCGCAACTCCCGCGTGAGCGTCAGGACGGCCTCGCGTGTCCCGCCGAAGACGATGAACCCACCGACCCCGGCGGCGAGGGCGGCGTCGATCTTGGGCCGCTCGTGTCCGAAGCTCTCACGCCGCCAGCGCAGCGCGGGAAACACGAGGCGAGCGAGCGATCCGGTCACGCCGGAGTGATGTGGCCGAGCACGCGTGGGCCTCGAGCGCCGGTGGCGGCCGGCAGGTTGCCCGGCGCCCCGAGCAGCGTGAGAAAACCGAGGAAGGCGAACACCAGAGCCTCCTTGGCTTCCCCGTCGAAGAACAAGCCCTCGAACGGCACCACGGGTCGCGGGGCCACGCGGGTCGTGAGGAGCTCGACCAGTCGCGGATTGCGCGCGCCGCCGCCCGAGATCACCAGCTCGTCGGAGGCCCGAGCGGGCGTCCAGCGCTCGATCCCCCGCGCGATG
>Ga0207646_10001583_pt1 | contig 27794 bp, 24 predicted proteins | sample KBSK5502metaG_FD_184343 | JGI IMG/M metagenome (GOLD analysis project Ga0207646, IMG submission 184343) | Corn, switchgrass and miscanthus rhizosphere microbial communities from Kellogg Biological Station, Michigan, USA - KBS K5-50-2 metaG... | ecosystem: Host-associated > Plants > Roots >...
TCCTTGGCTGTCAGCTCGCGTGGCTGCTCGCCGCGTGCGACCTTCGCCGACTCGACCTGATGCTTGATGGTCTCGACCACCTCCGGGTTCGCCAGGGTCGTGATGTCGCCCGGGCTCGTGAAGTTGGAGATGCCAGCGATCACGCGACGCATGATCTTGCCCGAGCGGGTTTTGGGCATGTCCGGGACGATCCAGACAGCCTTCGGCCTCGCGACTTTGCCGATCAGGGTGTCGATGGCGCCGGAGACCTTCTCCTCGAGCTGCTTGCTGGGCTTTTGCCCCGGCTTCAGCGCGATGTACATCTCCACCGCCCGGCCCCGCAGCTCGTCGATCACCGGCACCGCCGCGGCCTCGGCCACCTCCTCGACCGTAAGCGCGGCCGATTCAAGCTCTTTGGTGCCGAGCCGATGCCCGGCCACGTTGATCACGTCGTCGACGCGTCCCAGGATCCGGAAGTAGCCGTCCTCCGCCTGCAACGCCCCGTCGCCTGCGAAATACGGCCAATCGTGCCAGTCCTTGCTGTTCTTGTTCGTGTTGTACTTCTGGTAATAGGTCGACACGAAACGGTCAGGATCCCCATAGATCGTCTGGAAGATGCCCGGCCAGGGATTTCGGATGCAGATGTTGCCTGCTTTAGTGCTCCCCTTCGGGACGGGTTTTCCCTCCTCGTCGAGGATGACGGGGTAGATACCAAGCACGCCCGGACCGCAGCTCCCCGGCTTCATCGGCTGCAGCGCCGGCAGCGTGCTGCCAAGGAAGCCACCGTTCTCCGTCTGCCACCAGGTATCGACGATGGCGGCCTCGCGCTTCCCGACGCTGTTGTAATACCAGCGCCAGACTTCGGGCTCGATGGGTTCCCCGACGGTGGTCATGTGCTTGAAGTGGTAGTTGTACTTCTTGGGCTCGTCGGGGCCCAGCTTGCGCAGCATGCGGATGGTCGTGGGCGCCGTGTGGAAAATATTGACCCCAAGCCGCTCGGCGATCCGCCAAGGACGGCCTGCATCCGGGTACGTGGGAACGCCCTCATACATGACGCTGGTGGCCGCCAACGCCAGCGGACCGTAGACGATATAGGAGTGCCCGGTGATCCAGCCAATGTCGGCGAAACACCAGTAGGTATCCTCCGGATGGATGTCCTGGTAGTACTTCGACGTCCCGGCGACATAGGAGAGGTAGCCGCCCGTGCTGTGCTGGCAGCCCTTTGGCTTGGCCGTGGTGCCGCTCGTGTACATCAGGAACATCGGCGCCTCCGCCGGCATCGATACTGGCTCGACCATTTTTCCGCGGTAGTCAGCAAGCACCTCGTCAACGAAGAAGTCCCGGCCCTTTACCATCTCGACCTTGGACGAGTACTTTCCTGGGTGCCGCCGCCAGACCAGAACCTTGTCGACTTCCGCTCCCTCTTTCTTCGCTGCGGCGATGGCCTCTTCGGCCTTGACCTTGTGGTCGAGAAGCTCACCGTTCCGGTAGTAGCCGTCCATCGTGACGAGAATGCGGCTGCCCGAGTCGGCAATCCGACCACCGCACGCTGCGCCGCTGAAGCCACCGAACACCTCGGAGTGAATGACGCCGAGTCGCGCGCAGGCCAGCATCGACACGGGGAGCTCAGGGACCATCGGGAGGTGGAACGTGATGCGATCACCCTGCTTGAGTCCACAGAAGTCCCGGAGCAGTGCGGCGAACTCGTTCACTCGCTTGTAAAGCTCCTGATAGGTGACGACCTGGGTGTCCTGGGATTCGGGCTCGGGGACCCAGATGAAGGCGGCCTTGTTCCGATACTTCGCGAGGTGACGATCGACACAGTTATACGAAGCGTTCAATCGGCCACCGACGAACCACTTCCAGAAGGGCGGGTTGCTGGTGTCCAGCGTGGTATGCCAGTACTTATCCCATGTCAGCAGATCCGCGTACTCCTTGAAGCATTCGGGGAAGTTCTCCTCCCTGAATCGTTCAAAGATGCTCGGGTCACTCGCATTGGCCTGGCCAATGAATTTCGCGGGAGGGTAAAAGTACTCCTCTTCTCGCCAGTGGACGGCGATCTCTGCTTCGGAGACTTCTACCTCTTGCGCGGTTTTCATTCCTCAACCTCCCTTTACTCGATCTTAATCAAGCCATGGCCTGCCGTGTTCGGCAAGGAGTTCGCCAGGTCGCGGCCCCATCCGGCAGAGCGGGATCGACAACACCCTTCTTCGCGAGCTCCCGCGGCGGCGGGAGCTCGCTCGACCAGCTGCATCGACCTGATGGCATGCCGGCCTAAGTCATCCAGCATCCACCTACGGGAATCAGCGCGTCACGCGCGACGACGGCCGCGATCCGTCCACAGGGGATTACCGAGCGGCAATACTGCCCGCCCCCCGGCCATCCCGGAGACGACGTCTGCCGCTGACGTGTAGAAGGCCACCGCTGCGGTCAAGATTCCAACCAGCCCACCCACGAGCACCAGGCCCTCCCCCGCACCGCTGCCGTTGAAGAACCCGATGAACAGCAGGATCTCGGTGATTTCGAGCGTCAGGAAGACGCCAAACACGGCCGTATTGATTCGCGCGCTCCAGAACAACATGTAGGTGTTGAAGATCGCGAAGGCCAGCAGGAACCAGCCCAGCGCGTTACCAACGTCCTTTGCTGGAGCCTTGCCGAAGACGACCAGTAGAAAGTAGGTCGCCAGGCTGAACCAGAACGCGCCGTAGGTCGAAAAGGCGGTCGCCGTGAAGACGTTGCCGCGCCGGAACGACCACATGCCGGCCAAGAATTGCGCCAGGCCGCCGTAAAACAGGGCAGTGCCCACCCAGATGAAGTCCGGGGCCCAACCGGCGTTGTGGGCGCTGAGAAGGAGGGTCGTCAACGCGAAGCCCGCCAACCCAAGGGGAGCAGGGTCTGCAACGGCCGGAACCGCTCCGGCTCTCATTTCCTGTGCCATTAATCATTTCTCCTCTGTTATCGATGGACGAAGACCGTGCCGGCTCTGCCGCGAAACACGATCACGGTCCGTGAGGGCGATGACCCGAGAGCGCCAACAGCGAGGGGTAGCCCCTTACTTCCACCATCCCCTACCGCGAGCTCGATTGCAGTCATCCTAGCGCACTCAGCCACACCATGAACGGAGACAGGCCCTGAGGCGGGCGGTCGGCCTCTAAGCTGCCCCTCCTCCCGCCAGACCGCCGGCTGGACGATTCCCTCTCCCGAGCCCAAAGAGGCCGCCCGCCTCAAGGCGGACAATGACGCCGTTTGCGCTGTCTGTCAAGGCTGGCAACTCGGTGACCGCGAGCTCAGCGGCCAGATCAGCTGACTGACGGAATGGGCGGTGAGAGGTTCGAACTCCCGACATTCTGCGTGTAAGGCAGACGCTCTTCCAGCTGAGCTAACCGCCCGCGGCGCCTAATTATGCAACGTGGGCGGCGAGCGTCCCCGGCAGCGCGAAGCGTTCCGAAAAGTGCGCGACGGCCGCATCCTCGACCTCGGTCATCGCGGGCGCCCGGCCCAGCTCGACCATCATCGAGGTGACGCCTTTATCCGGAATGCCGCATGGCAGGATGTGGCTGAAGAGGCTCAGGTCGGTGGCCACGTTGAGCGCGAAGCCGTGCGTCGTGACACCCTGCGACACCTTGACCCCAATCGCCGCGATCTTGCGGTCGGCGATCCAGACGCCGGTGTAGCCTTCGAGCCGGCCGCTCACGATCCCGAAATCGGCCAGCACCTCGATCAGGCACGCCTCGAGGCCCCGGAGATACCAGCCCACATCCGGCCGCGGACCGAGCCCGATGATCGGATACCCCACCAGCTGGCCTGGGCCGTGGTAGGTGACGTCACCACCGCGATCGACCTCCAGGCAAGTGATGCCGTGCGCTGCCAACTCGCCGTCGTCGAGGAAGACGTGGTCGCGGGTGCCGCTCCGTCCGATCGTGTAGGTATGTGGGTGCTCGAGCAGGATCAGCGTGTCGGGTACCAGGCCGGCGCGGCGCGCGTCCGCCAGCCGGTTCTGGAGGGACCAGGCTTCCTGATAAGGAACGCGCCCGAGCCGTCGAACGTCCACGGTCAGCCGGCGGCGGCCCGGGCCGGAACCTGGCCGGCCGCATGATAGGAGCTGCGCACCAGCGGGCCGGACTCCACGTGGCGGAAGCCGAGTTTGAGCGCCTCGACTTTCAGGGCCGCGAACTCATCCGGGCTCACGTAGCGCGCGATCGGAAGATGGTTGGCGGTCGGCCGCAGGTACTGCCCAACCGTCAGGATCTCGACGTCGTGCGCCCGGAGGTCGCGCAAGACCTGGATGACCTCGTCCATCTCCTCGCCGAGGCCCAGCATGATCCCCGACTTGGTGAAGACGCTCGCATCCATGCGCTTGGCGCGTCGCAGCAGTTCGAGCGAGCGCGGATAACGGCCCTTCGGACGCACCTGCGGATAGAGGCCGGGGACCGTCTCGATGTTGTGATTGAGAATATCCGGATGCGCCCGCATCACCGTGGCCAGCGCGGCTTCGTCGCCCATAAAGTCCGGGATCAGCACCTCGATGCCGCACGCCGGGATGCGCTTGCGGATCTGCCGGATGGTCGCGGCGAAGATCGCCGCGCCGCCGTCCTCGAGCTCGTCACGGTTGACGGAGGTGATGACGGCGTGCTTGAGCCCCATCCGTTCGACGGCTTCCGCCACCCGGACCGGCTCGCCCAGGTCGAGCACCCCAGGCTTCCCGGTCTTCACCGCGCAAAAGCCGCAGGCCCGCGTGCAGGTATCGCCCAAAATCATGAAGGTGGCGGTGCGCGCCTCCCAGCACTCACCGATATTGGGGCAGCGCGCCTCCTCACAGACGGTGTGGAGCTCGAGGCCGCGCATGATCCCCTTCAAATCCGTGTAGTTCGGGCCACCCGGCAGCTTCACCCGCAACCAGTCCGGCCGGCGCGTGTCGATTGGCACGACGGCATTGCGCTTGGAGCGACCGTAGAACTTGATCGGGGCGACGTCAGCCATTGATCTCAGTATCCCAGAGGTTGGCGGAATTCGGCGTCAATAGAGCGGAACTTGCTCCGAGAAGCCCTCGAGCCAGCGCCGAACTCCCTGGAGGAATCTGGCGGCCGACACGCCGTCGAGCACGCGGTGGTCAAAGCTGAGGCAAAGATTCATCATCGATCGGACGGCGATGGCATCGCCTTCGATGACGACCGGCCGCTTGACGATCGCATCCATCGCCAGGATGCCGGCCTGGGGCGGCGCGATGATGGAGTAGGAGAGGATCGTTCCGAAGGTGCCCGGGTTGTTGACGGTAAAGGTACCGCCCTGGACGTCCGGAATCCCGAGTTTTCCGGCTCGCGCACGCGTCGCCAGGTCGTCGATCGCCTTCGCCAGCCCCGAGATCGACATCCGGTCCGCCTGATGGACAACCGGCACGATCAGCCCGTCCTGGACGGAGACGGCGACGCCGATGTTGATGTCCTTGTGCAGGACAACGCCTTGCTCACTCCAGCTCGCGTTCAGCACCGGGACTGCCTTCAGCCCCTCGACCACCGCCTTGACCATGATGGGCACGAAGGTCAGGTCGATCCCCTCGCGCAGCTTGAAGCCGTCTTTCGCTTTTTGGCGGAAGCGGACGACATTGGTCATATCGACCTCGGCCACCGTCCAGGCATGCGGGATCGTCTGCTTGCTCTTGAGCATGTTGGTCGCGATCGCACGCCGCATCGGACTGAGCGGGATGGTTGTCCCGGGCGTCGGAGCGGGCGTCGCCGAGGGGGCGGCCGTTGGTCGCTGCTCGCCGTTGGCGGTTGCAGGCTGGGCCCGTTTGGCGACGAAGTCCTCGATGTCCTTCTTGCTGATCCGTCCGGCGATGCCCGAACCGGTGATGCCCATGAGCTCGGCATCGCTGATGCGGTGCTCTTCGATTAACGCGCGGACCGCAGGCGAGAGGCGAGTACGGCCCTCACTGCTCTGCTCCACCGCCCGCTCTGGCTCCGCCGCCGTGGGCGTGTCGAAGGCGGCTTGCAATTCCCCTGTCTCTTTCGAGGAGGGCGGCGGGCTGGGCGCGGCCGCCGCAGCCACCGATTCCTCGATGATGGCGATCTCGGTGCCCACGGTCACCGTCGTGCCCTCCTTGACCTTGATCTCCTTGAGCACGCCGGCCAGGGGCGCCGGCACTTCGGCGTTGACCTTGTCGGTGATCACCTCGACCAGGCCCTCGTACTTCTTCACCTGGTCACCCGGTTGCTTGAGCCATCTGGAGATGGTCCCCTCGGTGATGGACTCACCGAGCTGCGGCATCTTGACCGAGGCCATATGACCGACCCGGCCTAGTAGGCCGCCAGCTCCCTGGCCTTGGCGAGGATTTTCTCGACGTTCGGCATGAAGGCCTCTTCCAGGACGTGGTTGAAGGGCATGGCGGGTACGTCCGGGCCGGTCAAGCGCATCACCGGGGCGTCCAGCGCGTCAAAGGCGTTCTCCATGATGATCGCCATCACCTCGGCGGCGATCCCGGCAAAGCGGTTGTCCTCATGGACAACGAGGACTTTCCCGGTCTTCCTGGCGGTCGCCACGATCGCCGCCTGGTCGATCGGCTTGATGGTGCGCAGGTCGAGCACCTCAGCCGAAATGCCGGTGGCGGCGAGCTTCTCAGCCACCTCGAGACAATAGGTCAGCATCAGCCCGTAGGCGATCAGGCTGAGGTCCTTGCCCTCGCGCTTGACGTCCGCCTTGCCGATCGGCACCACCCGGTCGCCATCGGGGACTTCGCCCTTGACCAGTCGGTAGGTCCGCTTGTGCTCGAGGTAGAGAACCGGATCGGGGTCCCGGATGGCGGCCTTCAGCAAGCCCTTGGCGTCGGCCGGCGTTCCCGGGGCGACGACCTTGAGCCCGGGGATGTGGGCGAAAGTTGCCTCGATGCTCTGCGAGTGGTAGAGCGCGCCGTGGACGCCTCCGCCCCAGGGGGCCCGGATCACCATCGGGAGGTTGAAGTCCCCGGCGGTCCGGTAGCAGAAGCGTGCCGCCTCTTCGACGATCTGGTTCATCGCCGGAGCGATGAAGTCGGCGAACTGGATCTCGGCGATCGGCCGCATGCCATTGACCGCCGCGCCAATCGCGACGCCGACGATGCACGACTCGGCCAGCGGTGAGTCGATCACCCGCAGCTCACCGTATTTCTTGAACAGGCCGTCACTGGCCAAAAAGACGCCGCCGCGATTGCCGACGTCTTCCCCGATCAGAAACACGCTCGGGTCGCGCGCCATCTCCTCGTCCATGCCCTCCCGAATCGCCTCGATCACGGTCTTGACGGCCATCAGGCCTGCGGATCCTCCTTGTAGACGAATTTGGTCAGGTCGTCCGGCGTCGGGTCTGGCGCCTGCTCCGCGTACTCGGTCGCCTCGTCGACCTGCTGGTTGACCCGATCGGTGATCTCGGCCTCGAGCGGCTCGGTCAGGGTCCCGGCGTCACGCAGGTACTTGGCGTAGCGCTGGATCGGATCCTTTTGCCGCCAGATCGCCACCTCCTCCGCCCGCCGGTAGCGCTTGTCGTCATCGTCGCTGGAGTGCGCGGTGAAGCGATAGGTCTTGGCCTCGATCAGGGTCGGCCCCTCGCCGTGGCGGGCCCGCTCGACCGCCTGCCGGGACACCTCGTAGCAGGCCAGGACGTCGTTGCCGTCGACCACCACACCAGGGAAGCCGTAGCCCGCCGCCCGGTCGGCGACGTTCTGGATGGCCATCTGCTGAGACTGCGGCACCGAGATGGCATAGCCGTTGTTCTCGCAAACAAAGACCAGGGCCAGTTTGTGGATGCCGGCGAAGTTCATCGCCTCGTGAGTATCGCCCTGGCTGGCGCTCCCCTCACCGAAGTAGACGGCTGTGACCGCATCCTCCTTCCGTTGCTTGGAGGCGAGCGCCACGCCGGCGGCGTGCGGCAGTTGGGTCGCCACCGGGCTGCCGCCGGTGATGATGTGGAGCCGGCGGCTGCCGAAGTGTCCGGGCATCTGCCGGCCGCCGCTATTCGGATCCTCGCGCCGGGCAAAGAAGGACAGCATCTGGTCCCTGGCCGTCATCCCGAACCAGAGGATGACGCCGGCGTCGCGATAGTACGGTGCGACCCAGTCGTAGCCGGGACGCAACGCGGCGGCCGTCCCCACCTGAGCCCCTTCCTGTCCCTGGCAGGAAATGACGAATGGCGCGCGGCCCTGGCGGTTGATCAACCACATGCGCTCATCGACGGCGCGGGCGAGGCGCATCACCTCGTAGATCCGGAGCGCCTGGTCATCGCTGAGGCCAAGGCCGCGGTGGCGGCTCTGCCCGCCCTTGGCTTCGATCTCCTGAGTCTTGGTCGCCATCCTAGATGTGAATCGCCACGCCGTCGACAGCCAGCGCCGCCTCCTTGACGGATTCGGAGACGGTCGGATGCGGAGCGATGCTCGCGCCGATCTCGAACGGCGTTGATTCGAGGAGCTTGGCCAGCGCCGTCTCGGCGATCAGCTCGGTGGCATTCGGGCCGATGATGAAGACACCCAGCAGTTCGTCCGAGTCCTCATCGCTGATGATTTTGACGAAGCCCTCGGTCTCCCCCAGGATGACCGACTTGGCATTCCCGACCAGCGGGAACTTGCCGACCTTGACCTTCAAGCCCTGGTCGCGCGCCTGCTTTTCGGACAAGCCGAGGCTTGCCACCTGCGGGTAGCTGTAGGTGGCACGGGGGACGCGGTTGTAGTCGAGCGGCTTGGGATTCTTGCCGGCGATGTGTTCCATGATGTGCTCGCCTTCGTAGTAGGCGACGTGCGCCAGCAGGAAGTTGCCGATCACGTCGCCCGCGGCATAGACGTTCGGATGGCCGGTCCGGTAGTGCTCGTCGGTCTCGATGAAGCCCTTTTCGATCTGAATGTCGAGCTTCTCCAGGCCGAAGCCATCGGTGATTCCTTCGCGTCCAACGGCGACCAGCATCCGCTCACCCTCGACGGACTGCGTCTGCTCGCCGGTCTTGACCGCGACCGTCATCTTGCCGTTGGCCTGCTTCATCGTGTCCGGCTGCACCTGCGCCCCCGTGAGGACCTTGATGCCCCGCTTGGCAAGGACCTTGGCCAGCTGCTGACCGACCTCAGCATCCTCCATCGGTAGCAACGTCGGCAGGAACTCGACCAGCGTCACGTCGGCGCCGTAGCCGTTGTAGACGCAGGCGAACTCGGTGCCGACGGCGCCGGCTCCCACGATCACGATCGATTTCGGCAGCTGGTCGAGGAGCACCGCATGGTCGCTGTTGATGACGCGGTCGCCGTCCATCTTCAGTCCCGGCAACGACTTGGGGCGTGATCCGGTGGCGACCACCAGATTTTTCGCGTTGATCGCCTCGCCGCTGTCCTTCACGGTCACCTTGTGCTCGGAGTCGATGATCCCTTCGCCCTTGAAGACGGTGACCTTGTTTTTCTTCAGCAGGAACTCCGTGCCGCGCCAGAGCTGGTTGACAACGGCCTCCTTCCTCTTCAGCACCGCCGGCCAGTCGATCTGCAGGCCGGCAGTCTTCAGCCCGAGGGCGCCCGCGCCATGGATCTGATAGGCGAGCTCGGACGAATGGAGAAACGACTTGGTCGGGATGCAGCCACGGTGCAAGCAGGTGCCGCCCACCTTCTCCTTCTCGATGACTGCGACCTTGAGCCCCAGTTGGGCTCCGCGGATGGCGCCGACATATCCGGCGGAGCCGCCGCCGATGACGGCTACGTCAAACGCCTCGTCGGGCATACAAAACGATTGTAGCGGCCGCCAGTCAGGCCGCCTAAGCCTCCAACATGGCCAGCGCCGCCGTCAATTGGAGGTCCCTGGCGAAGTCGTTGGGCGCCTGCTCGACCGCGTACTCGTCCTGGGCGCTCGGCAAGACCACCGTCTTGTCCGGTGTGATCCCGGTCTTCTCGATTGAGTGGTGGTTGGGGGTCAACCACTCGGCGATCGTCAGGTGCAGATCGCCGTCACGCAGTGGAAAGTCCTGCTGGACCGAGCCCTTGCCGAAGGTCTTGACCCCGACCAGCTTGCCACGGTTATGGTCCTTGATGGCGCCGGCGGTGATCTCGGACGCGCTCGCCGAGTTCTCGTTCACCAGTACGACGAGCGGATTCGAGAAGGCCTTCCCGTTCCCGGTAACCGTCCGCACGTCTTGCTTACCGCCACGTTCCACCAGGATGGTGGTCGTCCCGCTGCTGACAAACTCGCTGATGACATCGTTGGCCTGGTCGACGTATCCGCCGGGGTTGTCCCGCAGGTCGAGCAGTACCAGGTTGACCGATCCTTTCAGATTATTCTTCAGCGCCTGGTCGAACTCGGTCGCTGTTCGGTTGCCAAACTCGAAGATGCGGACGTAGAGAACGCGGTTGTCGAAGATGTGGGTGGCCACGCTTGGGACGTTGATCTCTTCTCGCGTCAGATCGAAGCTAAGCGTCTGGCCGTCGCGGCTCACCTGGACGCGGACCTGCGTGCCGGCTTTACCCCGGATGTGATTGACGGCATCATCGGCGCTCCATCCCTTCGTGCTCTGCCCATCGACGGCGGTGATGATGTCGCCCGCCTCGAGCCCCGCCTTCTCGGCGGGCGTGCCGGGCAGGACACTCGCAATCACGATCTGGTCTCCCTTCTGCTGAACCGAAGCGCCCACGCCGGCAAACTGGCCTGCCAGGAAACTCTGGTTCGCCCGGTACTCCTCCGGCGTCAGGTAACGAGAGAACTGGTCTCCCAGCGCCCCGACCATGCCGGAGGCCGCGCCCTCAGTGAGCTTGACCCCGTCGGCATTCCGCTTCACGTAGTGCTGCTGAATGACGGCGAAGACTTCATTCAGGGCGCCGTAATCGATGTTGGACTTGGGCGTGGTATAGAAGAGCAGCGTCTTCGCCCAGTCCGGGGCGTAGCCGCCCCACTGGAACTCCGCGAGGCTGCCCGCATAAAAGGCCGCGATCGCTACGGCAAGCATGATCGCGACGGTCTTGAATCGGGACATCAGAGGATTATCCCCCGGCGTTGAAGCGGCGGGCGCAGCAGGCGACGGCGCCTCGATCACGAAGCGGGCAGGTAGGCGAGCGGATCGACGGGCGTTCCGGCGAGGTCGATCTCGAAATGCAGGTGCGGGCCGGTCGAGTTGCCAGTTGAGCCTTCGTAACCGATCACGGTGTCCTTGTCGATCTGGACGCCGTCGGCCACCGCCCAGCTGGACAGGTGGCCATAGAGCGACGTGAAGCCGCCCGCGTGAACGATCACGACGTACCGTCCATAGCCGCAGAGCTCATTCGCATTCCAACTGCAGCCCATCGCGAAGTTGTGTGCGATGCCGCCGTCGGCGGCATGCACGGGCGTGCCGTAATCGTTGGCGATGTCGATGCCGCTGTGGAAATGACGGGTTGGGCAGCTGGGGTCGTAGGGCTCGAATGGATAGCTGGTGCAGCCGAAGCCCTGGGTAATGACACCATCGATCGGCCACTTCCACTTGCCGGAGGAGCGCGCGCGGAAACTCTCACGAATCAGGGCGGCGATCTGCGCCTGCAACGCCGCCCGTTGGGCTTCCATGTCGGCGAGCTGCTGCTGGAACTGGGTTTCGATGGCGGCGATCTGCTGTTCGTGGGCGGCCCGCTGGTCGCGGATCGCCTGCAGCTGCGCCTTCTGATCCTGGATCTGCTTGACGACCTGCGCCTGCTGGGCCTGCTTGGCCTCGAGGTCGACCTTCATCGCCTCGATGGCGGCCCGCTCCTTCTGCAGTTCCGCGAGCTGCCGGCGGTCCTCCCGGACGATGTCATTGAAGAAGAAGATCCGGTTCATCAGGTCGGTGAAGTTTGCGGCGGAGAAGACCAGCTCGAGCCCGCTGGCCTGACCGGTCTTGTACATGGTGCGCATCTGGCGGTCGAAATCGGCGATGTGCTGCGCCAGCTCCGCCTGCTTGAGCGCCAGCTGCTCCCTGGCCAGATCCAGCTGCTGTCCGAGCAGCACCAGCTTCGCAGTTTCCTGGTCGACCTGCGCCTGAACCGACTGCAGCTGTGAATCCAGGGCGGCGATCTGGATCTGCAGCGCCTGTTCCTGGCTGAGCAGCTGCGCGATCTGCGTCTTGGTCGCCACGATCTGACCGTTGAGGCCCTGCAACTGGTGCTGCTTGTCGTAGACCGTGTCCGATACCGTCGTTAGCAAGGCCGCGGTCAGCACCGCGATGGCCAGCGCCGTGCCGAAGTGGGCCCGCCTCATTGCTTGAGGAACCGCCTGACACCCAGATAGCTCCCCACACTTCCCAGCAGCAGGCCGAAGGCTAGCATCGCCGCCAGCACCAGGCGCAGGTAATAAGGGTCAAAGGAGAGCGGCACGAAGATCAGCACGCTTTGCAGGTTGACGACCGCGGGCCGGTAGCCGAAGCCGACGATCAGCACCGCCACCACCGCACCGACAACGCCCACGATCAGGCCCTCGACAATGAAGGGCCAGCGCACGAACCAGTCGGTGGCGCCAACCAGTTTCATGACCTCGATCTCCTTCCGGCGGAGATAGATGGCGGTCCGGATCGTGAGCATGATGATGAAGACCGACAGCCCGGTAAGGCCGACGATCAGCACCAGGCCGGCGATGCCGGCGACCCGAGCCAGGAGGATGATCTTGTCGATCACGTTGGGCTCGTAATTCGTGGGCGGGTTCTTGTCGACCAGCGGCGAGGTGCGCACCTCCTGGTCGATCGCCCCCAGATCGCGGATGTCCTTGACGGTCACGTCGAGGCTGGCGGGCAGCGGGTTGGTGCCGAGAGTGGCGAGCATGCTCGGGTCCAACATTGGCAGCTGGCTAAACCTTGCCATCGCCTGGTCTTTGGACACGTAGGTGACGCTGGTCACCCGGGGGTCACTCTCCAGATGCAGCCTGAAATCCATCGCGCTGCTGAGCGGCGTGGTATCGGCCAGGAAGACCGAGATCGCGCTCGCCTTGTGCTTCTCCAGTGCCACGATCTGGTCGAGCGAGTGCAGGACAAGCAGCAAGCTGCCCAGCGCGAGCAGCACGACCCAGACGATGAGCACGCTGGCGATGCTAACCGCGGCATTGCGCCAGAAGTTCTGCCAGGCGCTGCCGAAAGCAAAATCAATGCGATTCCAGAGCCGGCGCATGGTACCCCCCCGCATCCTCGTCTCTGATAATCTGCCCGCCCTCGATCGCGACCACCCGCCGTCGCATGACGTCGACGATCTCTCGGTTGTGGGTCGCCATCAGGACGGTCGTTCCTCGAGCGTTGATCTGCAACAGCAGCTGGATGATCTCCCAGGAGGTCGCCGGGTCGAGGTTCCCGGTCGGCTCATCGGCGAGGAAGATCCGCGGGTCATGGACGAGGGCCCGCGCAATCGCCACCCGCTGCTGCTCGCCACCGGAGAGCTGGTCCGGGAACTTGTTTTCCTTGCCCTCCAGGCCGACGATGCTGAGCACCTCCTCGACCTTCGGCTTGAGGTGCCGCAGGGCACCTTCGGTCACGCGCAGCGCGAAAGCAACGTTTTGGAAAACGGTGAGGTTGGGCAGCAGCTTGAAATCCTGGAAGACCATGCCGATCTTGCGGCGCAGGTAGGGCAGCTGGCGGCGCTTGAGGCGGCTGAGGTCTTGACCCTCGACGTGGACGACGCCGGCGGTGGCCTTCTCCTCGCGGATCAAGAGCCGCACCAGCGTCGACTTGCCGGCGCCGCTCGGACCGACCAGGAAGACGAAGTCCTGCTTGGGAATCTCGAGCGTGACGTCGCGTAGTGCCACCGTGCCGTTAGGGTAGGTCTTTTGCACGCCCTGCAGGCTGATCTGGGCGGCGCCCGGAATGACGGTGGTCACGCGCGCCCGCTCTGGCAGCGTCGTCGGTGTCGGCATGGTAGTGGTTGTTGCTGGCACGAAAACAAATCCATTCCGAAAGCCGGGGCCACGACGGGCTAGGCCCTCTCGGGCCGAATAACTCCGGAAGTATAGGGCATCCCGTCGCGCATTGCTGCCTGAGTTAACTCTCCGTCCAAAGAAGCGCGGACTCCCTCTTTATACTCAGGCGAATGCCCAAGTCGGCCGTCCCGCTGCTGAGTGTCGAGCGCAGCGGGGTCGAGGAGGGAATCCAACGCGGCCACCTGGCCGCCACCGATGCGCAGGGACGCATCGCGGCCGCGGTTGGCGACCCGAATCGCCTGACCTATTTCCGCTCCTGTGCCAAGCCCTTCCAGGCACTCGCCGGCCTGCGCGCCGGGATCGTCGACCGTTTTGGACTCACAGCCGAGCATGTGGCCATCATGTGCGCCTCCCACAATGGGGAGCCCCGCCACGTCGCGGCGGTTCGAGACCTCCTTGCCCACGCGGGGGTCGACGAGTCCGCCTTGCAGTGCGGCGCACACTGGCCCTATTACGAGCCCGCCGCGAGCGTCGTCCGCCGTCAGATGGCCGAGCCGATCCCGGTCTTCAACAACTGTTCCGGCAAGCACAGCGGGATGCTGGCGGCAGCTCGAGTGCTGGAGGCGCCACTGGAGAGTTACCTCGAGCCCTCCCATCCGGTGCAACAGCGCATCCGTCAGGTGGTCGAGGAATTTACCGGCTACCGGGATGTCGACGTTGTCTACGGCATCGATGGCTGCAGCGCGCCCAACCCCGCGGTGCCGCTCTCAGCTATGGCCCGCAGCTTTGCCGCGCTCGTGACCGTGAGCGACGATGCGGCCAGGGCCGCGGTCGACGCCATGACGACCCACCCAGACCTGATCGGAGGGACGGGGCGCTTCGATACGGCCTTGATGGAGGTCAGCAAAGGCCGGTTGCTGGCCAAGGGCGGCGCGGCCGGGGCACATTGCACCGCGGACCGGCGATCGGGCGTCGGGCTTGCCCTGAAACTCGAAGGCGTCGATGGGACCTGGCTTTCGGTCGCCGTCATGGCCGCCCTGGCCGAGCTGGGTTGGCTCGAGCCGGCCGAACAGCAGGCGCTCAGCCGCTTCGCCCACCCGACGCTGCGAAACCATAACGGCCTCGAGGTCGGGCGCGTCCGTCCGCTGCTCGAAGTCCGCGTGCGGTAACGGCCGTGTAACGCCGCGCGTGACTGGCCCGTGTCCCCGGTTATACGGCCGTGCGGCGATTGCTCGGCTGGCCCGATCCCCAACAGCTGATCGTCAGCGGCCTGATCGTACTGCTGCTGGCGATCTACGCGTGGCTGGCCCTCGTGCCCCTGTTCGGGGCCCATGCCCCGCGCGCGGACGACTTCCAGGACTATTTGCTTGCGGCCCACCAGGTCGCCACCGGTGGCGATCCATACGCCAGCTTCGCCAGCACCCACGTGTCCAACGACTGGTCGCTGAGCAGCGGGTATCTCTATCCGCCGGCGTTTGCAATGCTTCTGATCCCGCTCACCTGGCTCTCGAACGACCTGGCCGTCCGGATCTGGCTGATCCTCATCCAGGCGGCCGTGGTCGCCAGCCTCGTGATCATCTACGGCGTCATCGGCCGGCCGAGACGCGGTGAGCTGCTCTGCCTGGTCGCGATGCTGACCACGTTCTTCCCCCTGCTGAGCAGCAACCTGACCGGCACGATGAACGCGATCCTGCTGGTGCTGTTGACGGTGGCCTGGGCGGCCTGGCAACGGCAACGGGACGGCGCGGCGGGTGTGATGGTGGGGATCGCCGCCGTCATCAAGCTTTTCCCCCTCGCGCTCGTCCCCTACCTCGCCTGGCGACGCCACTGGCGGTTGCTCGCCGCGCTGGGCGCGGCGCTGCTCGGGGGCCTGCTGCTTGGTCTCGCCGTCACCAGCCTTAAGCACAACATCTATTACTTCCACGAGATGCTGCCGAACCTGGCGGCCGGCACGGGCTACCGGGAGAATCAGTCGATCGCCGGCTTCACGGCGCGACTGTGCAATCCGTCATTGGCCGACAACGGCGGCAACGCGGGATGGTGCGGGCGGCTCCTGGACTGGCCGCTGGTGCTGGCAGTCCTCGCCATCGTGATCACCGCCACCTCTCGCGCGAAACGCTCCGGACTGGAGTTCGCGCTGGCGGTCAGTACCCTGCCGCTTATCAGTAGCGTCACCTGGAGTTTCCATTTGGTCATCCTCATCCTCCCGATCGCGCTCCTGATCCGGCGAGTCTTCGACGGCGCGATGTCGCGGCGCGCCGGCCGCATCTTGATCCTCGCCTGGCTTTGCTTCTCGGTCGGGCCCGCGATCCACTACCTGCTGATCTTCCATCCCCTCCCCCGCTGGCCGGGCATTCTCGAAGTTGTCCCGACGTTGCTGACCCGGCTGGCCGGCGAGGCGTACGTGATCGGAACCCTCATCGTGTTCGGCAGCCTCTGGCTGGCGCTCCGGAATGAACGGAAGGCCGAAAGCGATTCGACCATTGCGGCGATTGCCGCCTAACGCTCATTGTCGGGCAGCAACCCTGGCCAGTATCCTGCGCCATCTCTCGGGGTGATCGGCTTCCACGACATCCGGCACGAACCCGAGAGCAAGATACGTGCCAATAGCCGGAAGCCGGTCGTCGTCCGTATCGAGGACGGCCTCCCGGCAGCCCCGCATCCTCATGTGGCGGAGGGCAGCTAGAGAGATGCATCGCCCTAACCGCCTTCCTCGGTAATGACGAGCCACCGTCACCATGTGGAGGTAACCGATATCGGACGCCGGCAGCCGCTTATCCGTCGCGGTGGCGACATACTCCCTGGCGGTAACGAGGAAGAAGACTCCTTCTGCGTTGATGCCCGGATCGCCCAGAAACAGCCGTTGTGTTGAGTCCTCATCCCAATCGCCGATGGCTCCGGTCATCAGCGTGGCCCATCCAGCTTCGTCGCCGGCGCGGAAAGTCCGAAGCTCGAATCCCTCAGGAAGGCCTGGGTCGGGCAGATCTTCCAGTGAATCCCGACGCATCCTGAGTTGACCCACTTAGAACACTGTTCGCAGGAGTTACGACTAGGCGGCTTTGCCTTCGCGGCCGGCGTCGAGGCGGAGGAAGGCTTCCATGAAGTTGTCCAGGTCGCCGTCGAGGACCGCCTGGACGTTGCCCACCTCGAGACCGGTGCGATGGTCTTTGACCAGGGTGTAGGGATGCAGCACGTAGCTGCGGATCTGGCTGCCCCACTCGTTCGACTGGTGCGCGCCCTTCAATTCCTGGCGCTGCTCTGACCGCTGCTGCTCACGCAACGCCACCAGGCGGGAGCGGAGCACCTTGAGCGCCATGTCGCGATTCTTGATCTGCGACCGCTCGTTCTGGCAGGTGACGATGATGCCCGTCGGCAGGTGCGTCATCCGGACGGCCGACGAGGTCTTGTTGACGTGCTGGCCCCCCGCGCCACTCGATCGGTAGACGTCCACCTTCAAGTCCTCCGGCCGGATTTCGATATCGGTGTCGTCTTCGATCTCCGGGATAACCTCGACCAGCGCGAATGACGTGTGCCGCCGGTGCGCCTGGTCGAACGGGGAGAGCCGGACGAGTCGATGGACCCCGCGCTCGGCGCGGAGCCAGCCAAAGGCGCGCTTTCCGGAGATGCGGACCGTCACGCTCTTGTAGCCGGCCTCTTCCCCGGGCGACTCGTCGAGGATCTCGGTGTGCATCTTGTTGCGTTCCGCCCAACGGAGGTACATCCGGAGCAGCATCTCGGTCCAGTCCTGCGAGTCGGTGCCACCGGCGCCGGCATGGATGCTGACCAGCGCGGGCTGCTCAGCATAGGGGTTGGCGAAGAGCAGGTCGACCTCCTGGCGGCTGACATCCTCGTCCAGTGAGGCGAGATCCTGCCGCAGGGTAGGCTCGAGGTGCCCATCCTCTTCCGCCATCGCCATCTCGGCGAGGCCGATCACGTCCCGGGCTCGAGCTTCGAGCTTCCGCCAGACGGAGACCTCATCGCGCAGGCCCTTGGCTTCCTGCGCGAGCCGTTGCGCGCGCGGGGGATCCTGCCAGAGATTGGGGTCGTTTAGCTGTTGCTGAAGCGCGTTGAGGCGCTCGTCCTTCTGAGCAAGGTCAAAGGTGCTCCTGGAGCTGAAGAATCTTCTTCAGCAGGTCATTCGCGTGCTCGAGGATCTCTTCCATCGTCTTAGTGTCCGTGGCAATTCTTGAAGCGCTTGCCGCTGCCGCAGGGGCAGATATCGTTGCGTCCCACGCCGGCGAAGTTCAACGATTGCGGCCGGCGGAACGGTGGCCGGTCGGTCGGGCCCGCACTCGCCTGGGCCGCCTTCGGGGTTTCGGGCGGGCGTGCCACCTCCTCGGTTTGCACCGGGTTGCGGGCGGCCCCCGTCTTGGCGCGAGCGCCCTTGCGGGGCGCGCTCTTCTTCTTAGCCATCGCCGGACATCCTACCCGAAGCTTGGCGTTCTAATCGGGCGCCGGCTAGCGCCCATGGCACTTCTTGTATTTCTTGCCGCTGCCGCACCAGCAGGGATCATTGCGGCCCAGCTTCGTCCCCGCCGGCACGGGGGCCTTCGCGCCACCGCCGTTGGGACTCGCCGGTCGCGGCGGCGACGCCGGAGGGTTGGCGATGGCGGGCGGACGCGGCGGTTCCTTCGTAATTTGCACCCGATACATCATGGATGCGATCTCGAACTGGATATCGTTGAGTAGCTCCTGGAAAGCCTGGAAGGCTTCGTTCTTGTACTCGATCAAGGGGTCCTTCTGGCCGAATGCCCGAAGGCCAATCCCTTCCTTGAAATGCTCCATCATCGTCAGATAGCTGATCCACTTGCTGTCGATCGTCCTGAGGACGATCCACTTCTCCGCGTTGCGCATCAGCTCCGGCGTTAGTTCCGATTCCTTGGCCTGGTAGGCCGTGTCGGCGTATTCCATCAGGCGCTCGACTGCGGCTTCCTTCGTTTCGCCGAACTCGTCGGGTGCGAGCTCCGTGAAGGGAGGCAGCGGGAAGACGGCGCTCAGTTGCGCGACCAACCCTTCCAGGTCCCAGTTGCCGGGATGCCGCGCCTCGCAGTGCTCGTTGACAGCGTCCTGGACCACCTTGCGGATCCAGTCCTGCACCTGTTCGCGCAGATCGGCGCCCTCCAGGACTTTACGGCGCTCGCCGTAGATGATCTCGCGCTGCTTGTTCATGACGTCGTCGTACTCGACGAGGTAGCGGCGGGCGTCGAAGTTGTGGCCCTCGACCTTGGTCTGCGCCCCCTCGATCTGTTTCGACACGAGGCGTGACTCGATCGGTTCGTCATCGCCCACCCGGAGCATATTCATCATGCCCTTGATGCGCTCGCCCCCGAAGATCCGCATCAGGTCGTCGTCCAGCGCGAGGAAGAAGCGCGACGAGCCGGGGTCGCCCTGCCGGCCCGAGCGGCCGCGGAGCTGGTTGTCGATGCGGCGGCTCTCATGCCGCTCAGTCCCGACGATGTGCAGGCCGCCGCCGTCTGCCACGCCCGGGCCGAGCACGATATCGGTGCCGCGGCCGGCCATGTTGGTGGCGATCGTCACCGCTCCGGGCTGGCCGGCATTGGCGACGATCAGCGCCTCGCGTTCGTGCTGCTTGGCGTTGAGCACTTCGTGCGGCACACCCCGCTTTTCCAGCAGCCGCGCTAACCGCTCGGACTTCTCGACCGAGACCGTCCCGACCAGGACCGGGCGGCCCGCGCTGGCCGTCTCCTGGATCTCGTCGGCGACCGCTTTGAACTTGGCGTCTTCGGTTTTGTAGATGAGATCGGCGCGGTCGTCACGGATCATCGGCTTGTGCGTCGGGATCACGACCACCTGGAGCTTGTAGATCTTGTCGAACTCCTCGGCCTCGGTGACCGCCGTGCCGGTCATCCCGGCCAGCTTGGTGTAGAGGCGGAAGTAGTTCTGGTAGGTGATGGTGGCCAGCGTCTGGGTCTCCTGCTGAACCTTGACCCCCTCTTTCGCCTCCACGGCCTGGTGGAGGCCGTCGGCCCAGCGGCGGCCCGGTTGCTGACGGCCGGTGAACTCGTCAACGATGATGGCCTCGCCGTCCTTGACCAGGTAGTCGCGGTCGCGCTTGTAGAGCGTGTAGGCCTTGAGCGCCTGGTTGATCTGGTGGGCCTCATCGACGTGCTCCAACTCGTAGACGTTTTTGATGCCTGTCCAGCGCTCGATCTTGGCGATCCCTTCCTCGGTCAGGGCCGCCGACTTCGTCTTCTCGTCGACGGTGTAGTCGTCGGTCGCGAGCCGTGGGATCAGGCGCGCATACTGGTAATACTTCTCGGTCGACTCCTGCGCCTGGCCGGAGATGATCAGCGGGGTGCGCGCCTCGTCGATCAGGATGCTGTCGACCTCGTCGACGATCGCGAAGTTCAGGCCACGCTGCACGCATTGCGAGAGGTCGACGGCCATGTTGTCGCGCAGGTAGTCGAAACCGAACTCGCTGTTGGTCCCGTAGGTGATGTCGGCCTGGTACGCCTCGGCCCGAGTGACCGGCCGCAGGTGTTGCAGCCGTGGATCCGGGTGGGTCTCGTCGAGGAAATCCGGGTCGTAGCGCAAGGACATCTCGTGGCCGATGACCGCAACGCTCATCCCGAGCGCGTGGTAGATGGGCGCGTTCCAGCCGGCGTCACGTCGGGCCAGGTAGTCGTTGACGGTGATCAAGTGTGCGCCCTTGCCTTCCAGGGCATTCAGATACAGCGGCAGTACCGCAACCAGGGTCTTGCCCTCGCCGGTTTTCATCTCGGCGATCTTTCCCTGGTGCAGCACGATGCCGCCGACATGCTGGACGTCGAAGTGCCGTAGCCCGATGGTGCGCCGCGCCGCCTCGCGGACGACGGCGAACCCCTCGACAAGCAGGTCATCCAGCGTCTCACCCTGCTCGAGCCGCCGGCGGAATTCCGCGGTCTTGGCCTTCAGCTCGTCGGCGGTGAGTTTTTCGATAAGCGGCTCGAGCTCGTTGATGTCGGCGACCCGCTCGAGGTGCCGCTTGACCTCACGCGCATTGGGATCGCCTAAGACTTTGGTGAGAACGCTCATGGGTTACACGCTATCTTGCAACCAGTAAGCATACCCGGCGTCGGGTCGTCCAAACGGGGGCGCGAGATCAGCTCAGGTCCGCTTCGACCAGCCCCAGGGTGCCATCGTTGCGCCGGTAGAGCAGGTTGAGCTCCTGGCTGTCCTCGTTCAGGAAGAGGAAGAAGGCGTGGCCGAGCTCCTGCATCTGATCGCGCGCCTGCTCCTCGGAGATCGGCTTCATCTTGAAGCGCTTGATCTTCGCGACCCCGTTCGGCCGCACCGCGGCCGCGGCTGAGCCCTGGGTAGTGGTGGCAGGCCTGGCGCGGCGATGGTCCTTGAGCTTCTCCTTGTGCTGACGGATCTGCCGGTCCATCTTGTCGATCACCAGATCAACCGCTTCGTTCATGTGCTCGGCGGACTGGACGGCTTTCAGGATGTTTCCGGTCCGCCCGGTCACATGCACGGTGAGTTCGGCCACCTTCACGTCCTCGAGGCTCTTATTCCTGTCTGTGCCGAGCTCCATGCGCGCCTCGAGGATGTGATCGAAATGGCGCGTGAGCTTCTCGAGCTTTGCCTGTGCATAGGCCTTGATCCGGGGATCGGCCGCGCTCTTCTTGGCCTGGATCAAGATCTCCATGGCGCCCTCCTGCGAGATCTTTGTGCACAGGAGTATACCCGCAGCGGCCACGGTTACACAGGGACTGAACCGGGCCGGTGCGTCGTCTAGCGAGCCCGCAGGGCGAGCCGGGCTTTCGCGCGTGACAGGGCGGGCGCCGCATGCCGCTCGCGCGAGCACGCGAGCGCGATGGAATTTTTGCGCGAGTGCGCCGCGAGCGGCTGGACGGCGCACCCGCCCGGTTATGTCTCCGTGTAACTGTGCTAGTGACCGCGCTCGTTGGCCCGGCGGTCCGGGAAGACGCGCGCGAGCTCCGGCGGGATCGGCACCCCGGCCGCGAACAGCCGGTCCATGATGTGCGGCCGGATACCGGTGGGACGGAAAACGCCCGTCATCGTGCCATCCTTGTCCGCCCCGTGCGACTCGTAGAGGAAGACTTCCTGCATCGTGATGGTGTCGCCTTCCATGCCCGTGATCTCGGTGATACTGGTCACCTTTCGCTGACCGTCGCGCATCCGGGAAAGCTGCACGACCAGGTCGATGGCCGACGCCACCTGCTGCCGGATGGCCTTGGTGGGCAGATCGATGCCCGCCATCAGCACCATCGTCTCGAGGCGGGAGAGGGCGTCGCGGGTCGTATTCGCGTGCAGGGTCGTCAGCGACCCATCGTGACCGGTGTTCATCGCTTGTAGCATGTCCAGCGCCTCTCCGGCACGGCACTCACCGACCACGATGCGGTCTGGGCGCATACGGAGGGCGTTGATGACGAGGTCGTGAATCGCCACCCGGTTCTCGCCGTTGAGGTCGGGCGGCCGGGTCTCCATTCGACAGACGTGCTCCTGGTGGAGCTGCAGCTCGGCGGCGTCTTCGATGGTAACGATGCGCTCATCGGGCGGGATGAACGAAGAACACACGTTGAGGAGCGTTGTCTTCCCGGTACCCGTCCCACCCGAGATCATGATGTTCGCGCGCGCCATGACACAGGCCTTGAGGAAGCCGACTGCCTCATTGGTGATGGTGCCGAAGTTGACGAGGTCCTCGGCCTGGTAGGGATCGCGCGAGAACTTTCGGATGGTCAGCATCGGCCCGTCGAGCGCGATCGGCGAGATGACGGCGTTGACGCGCGAGCCGTCGAGCAGCCGAGCATCGACCATCGGGGTGCGGAAGTCGATGCGCCGACCGACCGCGGAGACGATGAAGTCGATCACGCGGAGCAGATGGTTCTCGTCGTCGAACTTGCGATCGGTGAGCAGGAGCTTCCCGTTGCGCTCGACGTAGATGTTTTCATGGCCGTTGACCATAACTTCGGTCAAGCTGTCGTCCAGCACCAGGTCGCGGATCGGCCCCAGCGCTTCGTAATACCGACCAAGCTCGTCCTGCGAAACCTCGGACGCGTTGACCATCTTGAGCCACAATCCCCCAAATCTGAGATTCAGGGACAGGCCGGCTGTCCCGGGATTGTAACGGCGGGCCCCGGCAAAGTTTGCGCCACCGCCAGCACCAGGAAGGCGCCGATGGAGCCTCCCGCTTCGGCCACAATCCGGGCCACGGCGTCCAGGGTGGCGCCGGTGGTGCAGACGTCGTCGACCAGGCCGAGACCCTGTGGTGGCGGCTGGGCGGCCGTCCACCGGAAGGCACCCGCCACGTTGACCCGCCGCTCCGCCTGGCCCAGTCCAACCTGGGCGGGCGTCGGACGCAGGCGGGAGAGCCCGCCCACCACGGGCACGCCCAGGCAGGCGCCAAGGCGGACGGCCAGCCGCTCCGCCTGGTTGAAACCTCGCTCCCGTCGGCGGCGGGGATGGAGCGGCACGAAGGTCAGCGCCGGGAGGGCCAGCCCAGCGGCGATGGCCGCCTGGCCGAGCGGTTGCGCGAGCCTGCCCGCCAACTGCGGCCTGGGACGGTATTTATAGGTATGGATGGCTCGCTGCAGCGGACCACTGAGACGCCCGGCGGCAACCAGCGGGATGCCGTTGAGCGTGGTCACGGATACCGGCTGGAGGCCGGCGGCGCACCGTTCACACCAGTCCTGGCCGTGACGGCCGCACCCGCCGCAGCGCGGCGGGAAGATCAGGTCGAGGAGACTCACCTACGCCGCAACCCGCAACTGGTCGCCGGCCTTGATCGCATGGCGCTGGATGGTCCCGACGGGAAGCTCGGCGACCTTGTCCGCCCGCCAGACCAGCGGCACCAGACCGATCCAGGGCAGGAGCCGCTCGTAGGTCTTGACGACGACGCCCTTCTTGTCGACGAAGACGGCGTCGATCGGGAAGCGCATGAACATCATGTGGATGCCATTGCAGCCATGGATCAGGAGCCCGCCATTCTCCGGCAGCCGCGACCGACCCATGAGCCCGAGACCGCGGGCAAAGAAATTCTTCGCCACCTCGAGCGGCTCCGCCACGACCGTCCCGTCTTGTTTTGTCAGTCGCAAAACCTCTTTCAAGTGTCGGCTCCCGATCTTAGCACGACGGTCTTAGCGGCCTTCTGGCCGCCGGGCTTTCGCCCGTAATAGGGCAGGCGGCGTCGCCGGCTCGTGCGAGCATGCGAGCACGCTGGAATTCTGTGCGAGCGCGCCGCGAGCCGTCGCGACGCCGCACCTGCCCGGTTCAGTTCCCGTTTGCAAGTGCGACTAGTGGTGCTGAAAGGTGTGGATGATGATGATGACGGCTGGGCCCATCAGCACGATGAACAGGGTCGGGAAGATGCAGCCGATCATCGGGAAGAGCATCTTCAAGGGCGCCTGGGCGGCTTGCTCCTCCGCCCGCTGGCGGCGGCGACGCCGCATCTCTTCCGACTGGATACGGAGCACCTTCGCAATCCCGACGCCGAGCTGTTCGGACTGGATCAGGGCCTGGATGAAGGTGTGCAGCTCCTCGACACCCGAGCGGCGGCCCATCTCGTCGAGCGCCTCCAGGCGCGGCCGGCCGAGCCGGATCTCGTTCAGCACCTGGGCGAATTCGTCAGAAAGGGCGTTTTTGAACTTCTCGGTGAGGCGACCGATGGCGGCGTCGAAACCGAGGCCCGCCTCGACCGAGATGGTCAGCAGGTCGAGCGCGTTGGGGAGCGCGAGGCGCAGCTCTTTCTGGCGTCCCTTCATCTTGTTGTTGAGCCAGACGTCGGGAAGGAAGCGGCCGAGCACGAAGCCAAGGCCCAGGGCGGCGCCCTTGAGCGGCAGGCTGGAAACACCCAGCGCACCGGCCATACCGAGGACGATCAGGGCGACGACGATACCGGCGATCACCTTGACGACCTCGAAGCCGTTGACGCTCAGCCCGTAGGGCCGGCCGGCGAGGTTGATCTTGTTCTGCACCACGATCTGGCGATTCTTCGCCATGCGGGCGGTGAGCAAGCTTCCCAGCCGCTCCAGCGCCGGCTTGATGAAGCGCTCACTGAAGGGCAGCGAGAGCTCGATTTCGTCGAGCGTCAAGTTGTGGTCGCGGTACTGTGACAGCCGTTCAGCGATCAGGTCCTGTCGGGGTTTGGCGGTGACGGCCTGCATCGCGATGATGATGCCGCTGAAGGCCAGGAAGGCGAAGACGATAGCAAAAATGCTCATTCACTACACCTGGATGTTCGTGATTTTCGAGATGATTCCGTAGCCGATCGCGATCGAGACCAGGCCCATCCCGATCAGGACGTAGCCAAGCCATTCGTGGAAGAGGGGGGTGATGTAGCTCGGGGAGATGAAGGTCAGGATCAGGGCCAGCGCGAAGGGCAGGCCGGTGATGATGTAGCCGGAGGCGCGTGCCTGGGCGGTCAGGGTGCGGATTTCGCCCTGGATCCGGATGCGCTCGCGGATGGTGAAGGCGATCGTGTCCAGGATCTCGGCCAGGTTGCCGCCGACCACCCGGTGGATCTGCACCGCGGTGACCATCAGGTCGAAGTCTTCGGACTCAATTCGCTTGACCATGTGCTGCAAGGCGTCGTCGACGGAGACGCCCAGGTTCATTTCGCGGACCGCCCGGCTGAACTCATCGGCCATCGGCGGCGAGGAGCTCTTGGCAATCGTGGCCATGGCCTGGGCGAACGAATAGCCCGCCTTGAGCGCGTTCGACAGCAGCACGATCGTGTCGCCCAGCTGGTTGTTGAAGGCCTTGAGCCGGCGCCGCTGCCGGAACTTGAGGAAGAAGCCGGGCAGGAAGTAACCGGCGGGGATCCCGACGAACGCCAGGATCGGGTTGTGGAAGCGCACGAAGAGGACGGCGCAGAGCAGAACGATCAGACCGATGATCAGCATCACGTACTCCGAGACGCGGAGCTTGAGGTCGGCCTTGGCCAGTTCCTCGGTGAGCCGGGACGAGCGCCCGCCCTTGTTCCGGGTCATGCTCTTGTTGAGGCCCTCGGCGAAGCCTTCGAACAGGCCGCCCTTTTTCTTCGTCGCGCCCGCCTCGGGGTTGTAGGCGTTCATGTGCAATTCGCTCTCGCTCGACTGCGACCGATTGGACATCAGGGCCATCACCACGATCAGTGCGCCGATCGCTGCCATGGCGGCGAAGATGAGTTGGATCGACACTCAGTTGCCTCCTTGCCCGGCAGGAGCCGACGCCGGCGTGAAAAGGTCCTTTGACACGCCCTCGCCCGACGACTGCAGGTGATCGAAATACTTGGGGATGATGCCGGTGGCCGTGAAGTAGCCCTGCACCTTACCGTCTTCGCTGACGCCCGTCTGCTTGAACACGAAAATGTCCTGCACCTTTATCTGGTCGCCGTGCAGTCCGAGCACTTCGCTGACGGCGATGATTTTGCGCGACCCATCCCGCAAGCGGCTCTGCTGCACGATGACGTTTATTGCGGATGAGATCTGCTCCCGGATCGCCCGGGAGGGCAATTCTGCGCCCGCCATCAACACCAACGTTTCCAGACGGTTCAAACTGTCGCGTGGCGAGTTCGCGTGAATAGTCGTCAACGATCCGTCATGGCCCGTATTCATCGCCTGGAGCATGTCGAGCGCTTCGCCGCCGCGGCACTCGCCGACCACGATGCGATCAGGGCGCATGCGGAGCGCGTTGACCACCAGGTCGCGGATGGCGATCCGGCCGCGGCCTTCCACCGTCGCCGGTCGTGACTCAAGTGTTACAACGTGCTCCTGGTTCAGCTGGAGCTCGGCGGCGTCTTCGACGGTTACCACCCGCTCCTCCTCCGGGATGAAGCTGGAGAGCACATTGAGCGTGGTTGTCTTCCCGGAGCCGGTGCCGCCGGACACCAGCATGTTGAGCCGTGACCGGACGCAGGCTTTCACGAACCCTGCCATCGGCTCGGTGATCGTGCCGAACTTGATCAGGTCGCTGACCTTGTAGGGGTCCTTCGAGAACTTTCGGATGGTCAGGATCGGTCCGTTGAGCGACAGTGGTGGGATGATGACGTTGACGCGGGATCCGTCCTTGAGGCGGGCATCGACCATCGGGGAGCTTTCGTCGATGCGCCGCCCGATGGTCGAGACGATCCGGTCGATGACCCGCCGGAGCTGGTCTTCGCTTTCAAATTGGACGGTGGAGAGGGTCAACTTGCCCTTGTGCTCGACGAAGATCTGGTCGGGTCCGTTGACCATGATCTCGGTAATCGTCGGGTCGCTGATCAGCGCCTCGATCGGACCGAGCCCGAGGAAGTCGTTCAGCACGGAGTCGAGCAACCGCGCCTTCTCCGGCTTCGTCAGGGACAGGCCCATCTCCGCCACTACCGCGTTGAGGGCCTCACTGATGCGTGCTGCCCGCTGCTCGCGGTCTTCGTCCTCGCCCTCATCGATATCCTCGATCAGCCGTGCCTGGAGGCGGTTCTTGATCCGCTCCGCCTGCTGCTCGAAGGGCGTTCGGGCGCGGACCGCGGCCGAGAGCTGGCGGGCCGGCGCCGTTCCCGCTTGCGGAACGTATGAACCATCGGGCGGCGCGTTCGGGTCGGGCGCCTGCTGTTTCTGGACGCGATCGAGCAGCGACATCTCAGGCCCTCCCAGCGACCACAAATGGCCGCACGCAGATCACGGACAGTGGCCGATGAGGGTAGGCGTGGTCAGCGAAAGTCATCTCACCCTTCCTAACGGCGGGCGAACAGACCCTTGCGGGGTTTCTTCTCGGTGGGCTCGGGTTCGGCCGCCGGTGCGGGCGGGAGCACCTTGCCGACGAGTTCCCGAATCCGTTGGCTGATCTCGGACTCCGGGTGCGTGGTGACGAAGGGATTGCCCCGATTGATGGAGTTGATGACCAGCTTGGGATCGTTGGGGATCTGGCCGGCGATCGGGAAGCGGAGGTTCGCTTCCACGCTCTCTTTATTGAATTCAGAGTGGGCGTCGGACTTGTTGAGCAGCAGGACCACGCGGTCTGGGGAGATGGAGAGCGAGTCGAAGATCTTCAGCGCCAGCTTGGTGTTCTTGA
>Ga0207646_10001586_pt1 | contig 27768 bp, 27 predicted proteins | sample KBSK5502metaG_FD_184343 | JGI IMG/M metagenome (GOLD analysis project Ga0207646, IMG submission 184343) | Corn, switchgrass and miscanthus rhizosphere microbial communities from Kellogg Biological Station, Michigan, USA - KBS K5-50-2 metaG... | ecosystem: Host-associated > Plants > Roots >...
GCCGATGCGTCAGGCATGAACCTGCGCAGCGTGCCGAGCGCCGCGTCGACGAGCAGCGCGTCGAGCGGCGCTGCCTGGTCAGCAAGTTCTTCTGCGCCATCCGGGGTGGCCGCGGTGGTCGTCATCTGTAGTCCCCGATCAGTTCAGGCCGGCTGGCCCGACGCTACCGCAGGTCCAGGTCAGCAGGAGGAATGATCTCCCGCTTGACGATCTTGCCGGTCGGGCCCTTCGGCAGCGCGTCGACGAGCCACACCAGACGCGGGTACTTGTACGCGGCGACCTGAGCCTTCACGTGGTCGCGCAGCTGCTCGGCCGTGATGTCGGCGCCGGGCTTGACGACCACTGCGGCTGCGACCTCCTCTCCAAGCGCCGGGTGCGCCAGGCCGATCACGGCAGCCTCGGCGACCGCCGGATGCTCGTACAGCACTTCCTCGATCTCCCGCGGATAGACGTTGTAGCCACCGCGGATGATCATGTCTTTCTTTCGGTCAACGATCTCGAAATAGCCGTCCTTATCGATCCGGCCGAGATCGCCGGTGCGGAACCAGCCGTCCGGAATGGCCTTGGCCGTCTCCTCCGGTTTGCGCCAGTAACCTCGCATCACGTTGTGCCCGCGGATCACGATCTCGCCGATTTCGCCCTGCGGGACTTCGCCGCCTTCTGAGTCCACGACGCGCATCTCGACCCCGCGGATCGGCGTGCCGATCGAACCCGGCTTGCGCTCGCGATCCGGGTGGTTGAACGAGGCTACCGGTGAGGTCTCGGACAGGCCGTACCCCTCAAGCACCTGGCAGCCGAATGCCTCCTCGAAGCCCCGCAGCACCTCGACGGGCAGCGCCGCGCCTCCTGACACGCAGACCCGGAGCGCGGACGCGTCGCAGGCCGCTCGCTCCGGATGACCGAGGAGCGCTACATACATCGTCGGCACGCCCTCAAAGACGGTGACGCGGTGCTCGGCGAGGATGCGCAGGGCATCGGTTGGCGTGAACCGGGGCAGCAGGGTCACGCTCGCCCCAGACGCCACCGCTGCGTTGAGCGCGCAGGTCTGCCCAAACGCGTGGAACAACGGCAGTCCGCCGAAGATCACGTCGTCGGGACTGAGCCGTAGCAAGTCCGTGCAGAGAACATCGGCATTGCGCATGAGGTTGGCGTGGGTCAGCTCGGCGCCCTTGGGGGAGCCGGTCGTGCCCGAGGTGTACAGGATCACCGCGAGGTCATCGGCGCCGGTGTCGATAACCCGATCGTCTGGCTTCGCCCCCGCCGCAAGCTCAGCGAATGTCGCCGGGTCGACGACGATCGCCTCGCTGTCCGCGCGTTCCGCTCCGCTGCGAGCCTCGGCTGCGAACCCATGCCAGGCGAAGACGAACCGCGCACCGGAGTCGCCGAGATAGTAGGCAACTTCCCTGGCCTTCAGCAGCGGGTTCATCGGGACGACGACACCGCCAGCGCGGAGCACGCCGTAGTAGATGCTGGCGAACTCGGCGACGTTCGGCAGCATGAGGCCGATCGGGTCGCCCGGCTGGACGCCGCGCGCGGCGAGCATGCCAGCGACGCGCGAACTCTGCAGGTCGAGCTCCCCGTATGTCGTGTCGGCCGCACCGTCCCGGATCGCCACGCTGTCGGTGCGGGCCCGGGCGGTCTGCACGAGATTGGATGCGAGGTTCACCGCTGTGATCCCCCTTCATCGCTGTTTGCCCGGCGGGCAGGTTCCCTTGAGCGTAGGCACCACGCCGCGGCGAGACAACCCGCTGGTTGCGCGCGTCATTCGCCGCAGCCATTTTCGAAATTGTCGGCAGGTTGTTGTTGAATGGCTGCGTGACAACGGCGACCAGGCCGCCCATCACCGAGGCGGCTCTGCGAGCGGCGGCAGGCGAGCGTTCGTTCGAGCGCGGCGTGTCGTACCTCGATGCGGTCGCGGGCCTGGAGACGGTCGGCAACCAGGTCATTGCCACGGTTCGCGGCACGGGGGATTACCTGGTCGTGCTGACCCTGGGCGGGGCGGCCACAGGCGGCGCGGCGGCCGGCGGCGCGGCGGCGGGTGGCGCGGCTACGGGCGGCGGGTTGCGGGGCGAATGCGCATGCCCGTACGGGCAGGAGGGTTTCTTCTGCAAGCATTGCGTGGCCGTCGGGCTGGCGGTCATGCGCAACGCCCGCCGGCCGACGCGCCGGGGGGCGGGCAAGGGAACGAGCGGCGCCAGGCAACGGCCGCGCGCCGCGGCCGAGAGCGGCAAGACGACGTCCAGTGATCTCAGTTCCTGGCTGAAATCCCTGAGCCGGGAGGAATTGCTCGCCATTGTCTGCGAGCAGGTCGTCGAGGACGACGGCTGGCGGCGCTCGCTCGAGCTGCGCGCGGCGGCCGCTGCGGCTGATGTTCCGGCGATCAGCGCTCGCGTGGCTGGCCTGCTGCAGGCAGGCGATGAATTCGGCAAGTATCAGCTCGTCGGGCAGTACGGCTACCTGGAGGGACCAGAGACGTGGCACTACGCCCGCCGCGTGCGCCATGTCACTGAGGCGATCGGTGATCTCACGCGGACCGGTCACGCGGCTGACGCGGTGGTGATCGCCGAGCAGGCCTTCGCGGCGATCGCGGAGGCGAGCCGCCACGCCAGCGATCGGGCCGGTGTCATCGGCGCGGCAGCGGGCGGGCTGGCCGCCGCGCACCAGGAAGCGTGCCGGGCCGCGCCGCCGGATCCGGCCCGGCTCGCTGATTTCCTCGCTGAACGCATGGTGAGCGGGGGCGAGCTCGGCGAGATCGATTTCGAGGACTATTCCGATCTGCTCGGTGCGGCCGGCCTGGACTACCTGCGCGAGCGGGTCGCGGCTGCGTGGACGGCGAATCCGTCGGGCGTGCCCGAGCGGGAGGCGCTAGAGCGCGTACTCTCGGCGGCCGGCGATGTTGACGGGCTCGTCGATGTGCTGTCAGTCGATCTGGAGGCCCGCGGCTTGAGCCACCTGCGCATCGCGGCAGCGCTCGAGGCGGCCGGCCGGGCCGGCGAGGCACTGGCCTGGGCCGAGCGCGGCCTAAGCGAGCCGAGCCAGCCGGACGAGCAGCTAGCCGACTATGTCGTCGAGCGGTACTGCTCGGCCGGCCGGGTCACCGATGCCGTGAGGGTACGCCGCGAGCAGTTCAGCGCTGCCCCGGGCGTGGCCGCCTATCAGAAGCTGCGCGATGTGGCCGAGCGGACAGGAAACTGGCAGCCAACGAAGCAGTGGGCGCTCAGCGTGCTGCGGGCCGACGCGGCGCGACGGCCGCGCCCGCGACGGCCGGGCACGCAGCCCGCGTGGCCGGGCTGGGCACATGGCGCGGTCCTCATCGACGTGCTGATCGCCGACGGCGACATCGACGCCGCCTGGGAGTCGGCCGAGGGCCTTGCGAGCGACGCCCAGTGGCAGCGGCTCGCCGACCTTGTGCTCGAGAGCCGGCCAGCAGACGCCCTTGCCACCTACCGCAGGCTGATCGAGACGCTCAAGCAGCAGACCGGGGATGGCGTGTATGAGCGGATCGCCCAGTTGCTGGCAGCGGCTCGCGCCTGTCATGTCAGGCTCGGCACCAGCGCCGCGTTCGACGGCTATTTGCGCAGCTTGCGCGAGGATCAGAAGCGCAAGCGCAGGCTCATCCGCATCCTTGACGCCCACCACCTCTGACCGGTGGTTCGTCGCGCGCTCGGTGACCAGAATGACCAGTGGGTCCAGTTATGCCAGTCCTAGGTCTGCGCCGGATGCCAGCCATCGCCGTGAAGCACCGTAGAAGGTAGAATACGCGCGATACGTAGCATATTGTTGATATGTGATCCACGATGAGCTAGCCGCGCCAGCGATCCTCGCGCCGCCGGATCCCGCTCGGGCTGTTCTTGTCAGGCCCGCCACCGGGTCGGGCGGGCAGAGCTGGGTCGGATCCCCCAGCGCCATCAGGGTCGGGAACGAGATCGTCATCGCCTACCGGCTCCGGGCTCCCGGGCGGCGCGGCTACGCCGTCGAAGTCGCCAGATCTGCCGATGGCGTGCACTTCCAGACGCTCGGCTCGATCGGCAAGGAGCAGATGGACTGCGAGTCGCTGGAGCGGCCAGCGCTCATCCGCACCAGCGAGGGCATCTGGCGGCTCTACCTCAGCTGCGCGACAGCCGGCACCAAGCACTGGCGCGTCGAGCTGATCGAGGCAGCGGCGCCTGACGAGTTCGATCCAGCCCGCAGCCGCGTCGTGCTGCCCGGCGACAGCGCGCTCGCGGTCAAGGACCCGGTCATCGTCGAGCACGCGGGGCTGTGGCACCTGTGGGCGTCCGTGCATCCGCTCGACGATCCTGAGCAGACCGACCGGATGGCGACGGACTACGCCACCAGTCCGGACGGTCTGGCCTGGACCTGGCACGGCACGGCGCTGACACCGCGGCCTGGCGAGTGGGACGCGCGGGGGGCGCGCGTGACGGCCGTGCGGTTCACCGGCGATGGCGTCATGGCGTTCTACGACGGCCGGGCCACCGCCGCGCAGAACTGCGAGGAGCGGACGGGGATCGCGGCAGGAACCGGGCCCGGAGCGCTGACCGCGCTCGGCACCTCGTGGTTCGCCGAGTCCAGCGAGCCCGGGTTCGGGCTGCGCTACCTGACGGTCGTCGATGTTCCAGACGGCAGCGAGCGGCTCTACTACGAGCTCACGAACGCTAGGGGCTCGCATGACCTGGTCACCGAGCTCCGCGCGGCCTGAGGCGACGGACGGCTGGCAGTGCGCAGATCGCTCAGAACTCGCGCGGCCGCCCGTTGCGGGCCTGCCGCTGGCCGCTCGGCCTGGCCCCGACCAGGCCGCCTGACTCGCCGCGCGGCAGCAGCCAGTCGCTGAAATCCTCGCCCGTGATGGTCTCGAGCAGGGCGATGTCAGCCTTGAACTGCGGGATGAGCGCCTCTCGCTGCTCCCAGGTCAGCGGCCTTCTGGGCGCGGCGTCCTGCTGCAGCAGGTGCTCGAGACGGTCGGTCATCCCGGCACCCAGGTGACCGGGCAGCAACGCCGTCAGCGCGGCACCGGCCCGCCGGGCGGTGGCGACGACGGAGTGCCGGATCGTGGCATGCGGTTGCACGGTGACGTTCTCCCTCGGCAGGTAGGTCAGCAGTCCGGTCGGCACGCCGAGGAATGAGCAGACCTGGTCCAGCGTGCGCTCGGGATCGGTGATCAGCGAACGGTACCTGAAGACCAGCACCTGCTCGCGGGGGAACACCGAGTACAGGTGGTGCAGCTGCTCCCCGTACCTGCCCAGCTCCGTGTAGCGCCAGAAGTCGGCCCAGCCGGCCGCGATGCGCTCCTCCTCCTGCGCGCAGGCCTGGAGGAAATCGCCGCTCGGGTCAAGCCCGGCCGACCAGAGGTGGGTCCAGTTCGAGTGCGCGCGTTCCACCGGGTCGCGCAGCACCACGATCAGCCTGGCGTCCGGGATCAGCTCCCGGATCCTGCGTTGCGCGTCCCTGTTGTAGAGGTAAAACGGCGTCGACTCGCCCTTCAGCGCGCCGGGCGGCGCGGCGTCGAACAGGGCCTCGTAGTCGCTCCGCCGCCAGATGTGCTCCCGGTAGGTCTTGACGTCACCCGGGCCGCCCTCGGCCGGCGGCGGACCGCAGGTCAGGAAGAACTTGGGCTCCTTGACCCGCGACATGAACAGCGCAGGATGCCTGGCCAGCGCCGAATGCAACGCCGTGGTGCCAGCCTTGGGCACGCCGGCCACGAAGAAGTCTGGAAGTGCCACAGCGTCCCCCTACCACCCCGGGCAGCTTCTAATTCCCACCAGTTGAGTAGGTTAACCAGTTTTCCCCAGTTTGTCAGGTACCTGCGCCCGGCGGGCAAGCCGCGCGGCGTCCAGCGGCGGCGGTGCCAGCGGCGGGCCAGCATACCCGCCTACCTCGCCGAACATGCCCTGCTGCCAGCCGGCGACCGCCGCTGCGATCTCCTCCGGCGTCCGCGCGACGAAGTTCCACCACATCAGCAGCGGTTCGCTAAGCGGCACGCCGCCGAGCAGCATCGCCGCGGTCCCGGCGGAGGCCATCACGGTCAGCTGGTCCCGGCCAGGCGGCAGGTACAGCAGGCTGCCCGGCGCCATTTCGGTGCCCGCGACGCTCGCGGCACCGCTGGTCACGAACACGGCGTGCTCGAAGGACGGTTCCAGCGCGATGAGTTCCCTCGCATCGGTCGCCGCGACCAGTTCGGCGCCGACGATGTCGGAGAACGTGGTCGCCGGCGAGCGCAGCCTGGGCGCCCCTGACCCCCCTGGCCCCCAGGGCGCCCCTGGTGGCCCGGCCAGCGACCCGAGCAGGACCGTGATGGCCAGCCCGCCCAACTTGGTGACCGGCAGCTCCGCATGATGCTCGAAGTCGGGCTCGGTGAGTCTTGACGCGTCCGGTAGCGCAACCCACAGCTGCACGCCGTGCAGCAGCGGGTCATGCTCGGCCGGTGACTCCTCGGCGTGCGCTATGCCGCGCCCGGCCGTCATCAGATTGAGCTGCCCCGGCCTGATCATCTGCTCGCTGCCAAGGCTGTCCCTGTGCAGCACGTTGCCGGCCATCAGCCACGTGACGGTCTGCAGGCCGATGTGCGGATGCGGCGGCACCGCCATGCCCGTGACGCCATCGACCGACATCGGTCCATAGTGATCGATGAAGCACCACGCGCCGACGCTCCGCCGCAGGCGAAGCGGGAGCAGCCTGCGGACCGAGATGTCGCCGACCCCGGCAGTGCGCGCCCTGGTGAGTTCAAGACCAACGGCCATAACGGGACGCACGACGGCATCAAGGTCGGCATCGAGAGTGCTCACTGGGAGTAGCCTTCCCTCCGGGACTCTGCTGGCCCGGGGGACGACCCCCGGAACCCCCGCACGTGTCGGGTGGTAGTTATGGAACTAGGCGGCTGTTGCCGGACATATACAGGTGTGGGCATCGACTGCGGCTCGGCCAGCGATCAGCAACTATGGTCGCAAGCCACCAACGAACTGGCGGGCGAGGCCTTCGGTGAGCTTTTCGAACGTCACGCCGACCGCGTCTACGCCCACTGTTTCAGCCGTACCGGCTCGTGGTCTATGGCTGAGGATCTGACGTCTGTCGTCTTCCTTGAGGCCTGGCGCAAGCGGACCGAGGTCAGGTTCAGCGGTGACTGCGCGCTGCCGTGGCTGCTCGGGGTGGCGAACAACGCTACCCGTAACGCCCAGCGCTCGCTGCGGAGGTACAACCTGCTGCTCGCGAAGCTGCCGCCGCCAGACCAGGAAGCTGATTTCGCGGCTGATGCCGCGGAACGTGTGGATCAGGAACGACTAGCGCAGCACCTGCTGTGCTCCATGGGGGGATTGCGCCAGGCGGAGCAGGAGGTGCTGGCGCTCTGCGACTGGGCAGGGCTGAGCTATGCCGAAGCCGCCGCGGCAATGGGAGTGCCAGAAGGCACCGTGCGCTCCCGGCTCTTCCGAGCGCGACAGCACCTGCGCGACCTGGCTGATGACAGCCAGGCCCGGTGCCAGGCCCTGAACCGATCCCCAGCGCGCCTGTTAGCGGGAGGCACAGCATGAGTTACTTCCACCCGCAGCGGATGCCGGCTCTGCCGGACCGCCGGCGGAAAGCGGCGCGCCTCCAGCTCGAGCAGATAGTGGCTGGGTCGGCCAAGCCCGGGCGTCGTGTCAAGCCCGCGGTCGTCGCGGCTGGAACAGCCGCGATCGTGCTGGCCACCGGCGCGGCCGCGATCGCGGCCGCCGTATACCAGCCCGTGACGAACAAGACGGACGCTCGCTGTTTCACAGTGGCGGACACCTCGGGATTCAGCACCTTGATAGCAAACCCCGGCAAGCCGGGCACAAAGGGCGCGGTTAAGCAGGCGCACCAGATATGCGCAGCAATGTACAGGCAGGGTTATCTCACGCAGGGGGTTCAGCGGATCAACCCGACCCCCGGCAAGGGAGTGCACCCCGTGCCTTCGCTGGCGGTCTGTACCTGGCAGGACGGCACGGCCGCGGTCTTCCCCGGCCCGAAGTCAACGTGCGTGAAACTCGGCCTCCCGGCGGCAGCACGGCGGTAGTACGGCTCTAGCCGCCTGCGGCCTGGCATGGCGGCCCCGATTCCCTGAGCCAGATCGGGGCCGCCGTGCCGAACGCGGCGACGCGCGTGGAGCGCGTCGCGCTAAAGATGATCACGCGGGTTTGGTAGCTCTTTGTGCAGAGACCGCGTGATCATAAACGGTGGTCAGCAGGGCCGCGCTGTGCACCACTTCTCCGAGGACGTCTGGTCATTGAATGAACCAACGTTCGCCGCGGAGCTGTTCCGTCCGATCGAGAACGTCGTCCCGCCGAAGTTAATGTTCTTGTACAGGGTGTTGGCGCAGCCACTCCTAGTGACCACCGACGACACCACGTCATTCCAGCCGCTCGGCATGCTACTGGCCTGGAAGGAGCCGCAGCCTGAAGATTGCGTCCAGGTCAGGGTGGCGCCCCCGAAGTTGATGTCCTTGTAGTCGATGCTCAGCACGAAGACCGTGGCGGGGGTCACTGTCGTAGCAGCGGCGTTGAGCTCGTCCGGGGTCACCGATCCTGGCTTGGCTGAGGCCGGGAGCCTGACCCTGCCGCCAGTGGCGGCCCTGATCGATGCCGAGAATGTGGAATAGCAGGTGACGGTCGGTATGGTCACGCTGCCAGCGGGCTCAGCTCGGGCGGTGCAGTAGTGGCCCTGGCTGGATGGCCGGCTAGCGGGAGCATGATGCGCCGTGACGGCGCTCGCGGAGATGGCGCTGCCGTATAGGAGCAGGCCCACCAGGGAGAACGTTAATGCCAGGCGGTTTATCATTACTTCCTCCGCATCACTGTCTTCCGCTTCGCGGAAGCTGAACGCTGATCGGGCAATACCATTATTACCGAAGTAGACCTTTTTGTCAAATAATTCGTATATAGGCAGACAATGAATTAAAGGCGCTAATGGCCGTCGTCGCAACGACAGCGACCGATGGAGATGGACGTAATGGAGCGCGCCGGGCCGCGTCCGCCGCGCATTCCTGGTCCGCAGCCGATCTCCGTCCCGCAGCCGACCAAATGCAGTCTGACACGGCGCGCAAATGGCACCCGGAAAGTATTGACATGGGCGCTGCCCATTCTGCCGTCAGCCCCGCTAGCTCCTCGACCTCGGCGATCGTGGTGTCGTGGCCACCGGTTAGCCCGGGCACAGCCCAGGAAACATCAGCCAGTCCTGGCGACGCCGAGTCGACGCCGGTCGATCCCCGGACCCAAGCCTCGCGCTGTTCGTGCGGCCCGGGTCAGCCCACCAGCGTCTTGACCGATGCAGTGAGTTCGGCGAGGCCCTTCTTGGCGTCCGCGAAGAACATCGACGTCTTCGGATTCGTGTAAAGCTCGTTGTCGATACCCGCGTAACCGTGCCCCATCGAGCGCTTGATCACGATGATCGACTTGGCGGCGTCGACGTCCAGAATCGGCATGCCAGAGATCGCCGTGCCTGGCCTGCGCGCAGCCGGGTTGGTGACGTCGTTGGCGCCGATCACGAGTGCCACATCGGTCCTGGCGAACTCGGGGTTGATCTCGTCCATCTCCTTGAGCAACGGATAGGGGACGTTCGCCTCGGCGAGCAGGACGTTCATGTGACCAGGCATCCGGCCGGCCACGGGGTGGATGGCGTAGCTGACGTCCACGCCGCGCGACTCGAGCAGGTCGGCGAGCGCGGCGACCTCGTGCTGTGCCTGCGCGGCGGCGAGGCCATAACCGGGCACGATGATCACCTTCGACGCGTAGGCAAGCTGGATGGCCGCGTCATCGGCCGCGATGGCCTGGACCCCGGCGCCTGCCGCTCCCTCAACCGCGACGGCGGAGTCGCCCGAACCGAATCCGCCAACCATGATGTTCCCGATCGAACGGTTCATCGCATCCGCCATCAGCTTGGTCAGGATGCCACCGGACGCGCCGACCAAGGCACCCGCGATGATCAGCGCGGTGTTGTTGATCACGAATCCGGCCATCGCCACCGCCGTGCCGGTAAACGCGTTCAGCAGCGAGATGACCACCGGCATATCGGCGCCGCCGATCGGCATGACCATCGAGATGCCGAACACCAGAGAGGCGGCGATCACGATGCCCAGGGCGACCATGCCAGGCGAGGCGATCACGTATGCCCCGACGCCCACGGCCGCCGCCGCGAGCAGCAGGTTCAGGATCCGCGCACCCGGGATGGTCACCGGCGCGGAGGTGATTACGCCCTGCAGCTTCCCGGCGGCGATGATCGACCCGGAGAACGTCACCGAGCCGATGATGACGTCGAGCACGGTCGGAACCGAGGTCGAGGCTCCGACGCCGGCCCCGATCGACATGAAGTCCCGAATGGCCACCAGAGCGGCGGCGCCGCCTCCGACCGCGTTGAAGATGCTGACCAACTGCGGCATCGCCGTCATCTTCACGGTCCTGGCGGCATACAGGCCCAGCCCGCCGCCCACGAGGATCCCGGCCGCGATGACGATCCAGCCGATGCTGGAGATCACGCCGAGGTGCACGACCAGGACGCCGGTCGCGACGATCGCCGCGACCATTCCAGCCACCGACACCTGGTTGCCGCGCCGGGCTGTGGCCGGGGTGTTCATCAAGTGCAAGCCGAGCACGAAGCAGGACGCGGCAACCAGGTAGACGAGCTGGATTACCGTACTGAACGTGCCGCTCATGCCGCCGCCTTGCCGTTCGGGCGGGCCTCCACGGCTGGCGCCGGTGCCGCCTGGGCGATCCGGCGCTTGAACATCTTGAGCATGCGGCCAGTCACCACGTAACCGCCGACAACGTTCATCGCGGCGAACGCCACAGCCACGAAGGCCAGGATGTAGCCGATGACGTTATGGGCGGTCGCAGCGATCACGATCGCGCCAGCCAGCACGATGCCATGGATAGAGTTCGCGGCCGACATCAGCGGGGTGTGCAGGGTCGCTGGGACCTTGCTGATGACCTCGAAGCCCACCCAGAGGCTCAGCACGAAGATGATGAAGTCGACCAGAAGCATGAGCTACCTCCGGATCAGTCGGTCGCGGACGTGGCGAGGGCGGGGTGCACGACCTTGCCGTCGTGGGAGATCACGACCGCAGATACCAGCTCGTCCGCCAGGTCGACGGTGAACTCGCCGTCCTTGACCATGTAGAGCAGCAGGGAACTGATGTTACGGGCATACATCGTCGACGCGGCCGCGGCCATCGTCGACGGCAGGTTGTCGGCACCGATGATCGTGATGCCGTTGTCGGCCACGATCGTCTCGCCGGGAGCGGATCCCTCCACGTTGCCGCCGAGCGCGCTCGCGCCCATGTCGACTAGCACCGAGCCTGGCGCCATCGACTTCAGTGCCTCGCAGGTGACCAGCAGCGGCGGCCTGCGGCCCGGCACCTGCGCCGTCGTGATCACGACGTCATGCCGGGTGATGTGATCAGCCAGCTCCGCCTGCTGCGCCGCGCGCTCGGCGTCGGTCAGCGCTCTTGCGTAGCCGCCTTCGCCGCCTGCCGGGCCGACCGATGTCAGCTCGATGAACGTGGCGCCGAGTGAATGGACCTCCGTCTTGGTCTCGGGCCTGACGTCATAGGCACTGACTACCGCGCCGAGGCGCCGGGCGGTCCCGATGGCCTGGAGGCCGGCGACGCCCGTACCGAGCACGAGCACCCTGGCTGGCCTGGCCGTGCCAGCCGCGGTGATCAGCAGCGGGAAGAACCGGCCGAATGTGGCGGCCGCGAGCAGCGCGGCCTTGTAACCGGCGATGGTGGCTTGCGAGGTCAGCGCGTCCATCGGCTGCGCCCTGGACAGGGTGCGTGGAATCAGGTCGAGGCTGATGGCCGTCGCGCCGGCCGAGGCCAGCCTCTCGGCCAGCTGAGGGTCGGTCAGCGGCGCGAACATGCCAAGGACGGCCTGTCCGGAGCGCAGCCGGCTGACCTGCGGCCCGTCAGGCTTGCCGACCATCACGATGGCGTCCGCCACAGCGAGCTGCTCGGCTGGGACTACGCTCGCGCCGGCATCGGAGTACGACTCGTCGGGAAGGAAGGCGCCAGCGCCCGCGCCGGTCTGCACGAGAACCTCGTGCCCGGCGGATCGCAGCTTGGCGACCGCTTCCGGCACGAGCGCCACCCTGCGCTCGGCTGGCCCGGTCTCCTTGACCACGGCTACCTTCATCGGGGGACCTCACTAGGCGGGCTTACGCGACGCGGCGGCCTGACCCTCAGCGTTCTGGCCGGCCGCAGCTTCCCAAGTATGGACCTTACCTTCTGGGCGGACGGCTCTGGCCGACAGGACGCTGCGCCGGGCCAGGGATGTGCCTGACCTGGGCCTTGGTGCGGTCGGCGGTCCCCGGACAGGACGGCCTCGGTGTCCGCTGCGCGGGGCTGGTCTGGGAGAGTGGTAGCGATGACCGAGTCCGAGTCGGCCCTGCCGGAACCGGGCAAGCAGGCCGCCGCCGACGCCTTGGCAGCCAAGCTCCTCGCGGTGCAGCGGCTGCTCTCCAGGCTCGATGTCGACCCGGATGTCCGGCTCAGGCTGCATCTTCGGTACATGGCGATTTGCACGTCGCTGAAGCTGCCCGCCGCTGACCGGGCCCGCGGAGCCCTGCGGCTTGACCAGCTCATGGCCGATGCCGAGCGCGCGAGGGATGGCGACCACCAGAGACAGTTGCATGCGCAGACCGAGCCGTGCAATCGCGATGAGAAGCCGGGCGTGAATTAGCGCCAGGCCGGCTGCGCACTGGGCAAAATCCGCATGATGACTGGCCCCTTTTATTACTGAATTGCACATAGTTTCGGTAACGACACGGCCCGTTTCTTTGCGCAGATCATTGTGCACCGCCGTCACATCGCTTACCTTCAGGCACGTTAGAGGTCGCTGAGGCCAGAAACAGAGGTCCTGAACTACGCGACCTCCCGTTGGGGGACCGCAGGAGTGACGACATGAACAAGCGCGACCTGATCGATGCGATTTCCGGGCGGTTGGGGGATAAGAAAACCGCAACTGAAGCCGTAAACGCAGTTCTTGACACCATCCAGCACGCAGTAGCCAAAGGCGACAAGGTAGCTCTTACCGGATTCGGCGTCTTCGAGAAGTCGGACCGGCCAGCGCGCACCGCACGGAACCCGGCTACGGGCGCGTCCATCAAGGTGCCCAAGTCGTCGGTGCCCAAGTTCCGGGCCGGCGCCGACTTCAAGGCCATCGTCAACGGCGACAAGAAGAAGGTCGCGGCGGGGAGGAAGTAACCGTCAGGTGAGCGACCCGCTGAACCCTGGTGCGCCATGGCGCACCAGGGTTCAGCGGGTGGATGGCTGGTGTTTAGCGCGGGTCAGCGCAAGCCAGGGCGCCGGGCAAGGGCGGTCTGCAGCAGTCGGTCGATGACCTGCGGGAACGACAGGCCCGTGGCTTCCCACATCTTCTGGAAGTACGAGGTCGGTGACATCCCTGGGAACGTGTTGATCTCATTGATGAGGATCTGGTTGTCCGGGGTGTAGAAGAAATCCACCCTGGCCAGGCTCTCGGCAGAGACGGCGTTAAACGCCGTGGCGGCCATCTCGCGGATCTTGTCCGCATCAGCGGCTGGTATCGGAGCTGGAATGAGCATGCCGCTGGCCTGGTCGAGGTACTTGGCCTCGAAGTCGTAAAATTCCTCGCCTCCGTCCAGGCGCAACTCGCCCGGTAGGCTAGTGTCGGGTGGCGCGCCGTCGAGGCCCTCGAGCACGGCGACCTCGATTTCCCTGGCCGTGATGGCAGTCTCAACGAGGACCTTGGGGTCGAACTGCCGTGCCAGGTCGATCGCAGCGGCAAGCTGGTCCGGGTCGCAGGCCTTCGAGGTGCCCAGGCTCGAGCCGCCCCTGGCAGGCTTGACGAACAGCGGCCAGCCAAGCGCCTCGATCTGCGCGGCGAGCTGCGCCTGGCTCCGGGTTGGCGGCGCGGCGGCCGGCCAGTCGGAGCTGCGCACCACGACATGCGGGCCGACCGGCAGGCCCCTGGCCTGGAAGATCAGCTTCATGTACTCCTTGTCCATGCTGACCGCGCTAGCCAGCACGCCGGCGCCGACGTATGGGACTCCGGCCAGCTCGAGCAGGCCCTGGATGGTTCCGTCTTCGCCGTAGGGGCCGTGCAGGACTGGCAGCACCAGGTCGACTTCGCCGAGCACGTGCGGGATGTGGCCAGGAGCACTCGCCACGACCGACGAGTCGCCCTGATACGCCCAAGGCACGACGTGGGCGTCGGGCTTGGCAACCGACTCAACCGTCGGCAGTTCGCCGTCGGCTATCGCGAGCTTGGCCGGGTCGTCGGTCACCTGAAGCCAGGTGCCCTCGGTCGTGATCCCGATCGGGATGACCTCGTACCTGTCCCGGTCGATAACCCGCAGGACATTGCCACCGCCGAGGCAGGAGATCGCGTGCTCAGGTCCTCGGCCGCCGAAGACGACAGCGACCCTGATCCTGCTCCTGCTCTCCACGATTCCTCCCGGATAAAACCGTCCCCCCGGCTGGTTCAACGGACTCCCGATTATCAGGCATCCCTTCGCCCTGCGGGCCGCCTTCCGCGCATCCGCCGGCGCGGCCGCATCCAGCTACCTCCTGCCCAGCGAGTCAAGCGCAGCCATGGCGTCGGCCAGCAGGTCCTCGCCGTCCTCGAGCCCGACCGAGAACCGCACCGAGCCTGAATCGATTCCCGCGGCCGCCAAAGCGGCGCTATCCATTTGCCGGTGAGTGGTCGACCCAACGTGGCTGACCTTGGTGTGCGTTCCGCCCAGCGACGTCGCGACGTGAGCCAGCCGGAGCCGATCAGCGAAGACCATCCCGGCTTCCTGGCCGCCGTGCGGCGCGAGCGTCAGGATCGCCCCGAACCGCGTACCCTCCGGCCCGGCATCGAACTGTCTGCGGGCAAGTTCGTGCCCTGGATGCTGGCTGAGCCCGGGATAGTAGACGGTTCGCACTGCGGGGTGTCTGAACAGGCTGGCGGCGAGCAGCTGAGCAGTCGCGCATTGCCTGCGGACCCGCAACGGCAGCGTCTCAAGGCCGCGCCGTAGCAGATAAGCGTCATCGGGGCCCAGCGATCCGCCAGTGTCGATCCTGATATCGCGGATTCGCTCGATCAGCTCGGGGTGGCCGGTGACGACGCCACCGGTAACATCCGAATGGCCGCCGAAGTACTTGGTCGCTGAGTGCAAGACCAGGTCTGCGCCGTGCTCAAGCGGGCGGCAGATCACCGGCGGCGCGAGCGTGGAGTCCACGACCAGCAGCGCCCCCGCTTCGTGCGCAAGGCGGGCGATTCCCGCCAGGTCGGTGACGGCCACCGTCGGGTTCGCGAGCGTTTCCGCGTAGACGATCGCCGCGCCGGAGCGCAGCGCGGCCTTCACCCGCGCCAGGTCGGTCATGTCGACGAAATCGGTCTGCACGCCGAAGCTGGACGCGACGTTCCGCAGGAAGCTGTAGCTGCCGCCGTAGACCGCGGCCGGGGCGACAACGTGCGCGCCCGCCCGTGCGAATGCCCAGAAGACCGTGGATACGGCCGCCATGCCGGACGCGAACGCCTGGGCGGCAACCTGATAGCTCAGGTTAACGCCCTCGAGCGCCGCAACCGCCGCGCAGAATGCCTCGACGGTCGGGTTATCGATCCTGCTGTAGCTGAACCCGGGCGCCGCGCCCTTGAGTACCGCGGCGTACTCGGCGCTCGAACCAAACCCGAACGCCGCAGTCCGGTAGATGGGAATGGCTAGCGGCTGCTGGCCGGGCGGCGCAGGCACCGGCAGGCGCACGGACCTCGTGTTCTCTCCGAGCGAGCGCTGCCGGTTCGCCTGTGGCGGTGGCGCAGCCGCGGCGCGCAGGTCGGCTTCCCGGAGTACCGCGGACCTGCGCGGGTCGATGAGGCGCAGCGGGTCGGCGATCCCGAGGGCCCCGCGCTGGTCGGAAGGTCGTTGCTCCGAGTAGCGAGGGTCAGTGCGGCCCAGGGGGTCAGTGTGGCCGAGGGGGTCAGCGTGACTGAGAGCGCCGCTGTGACGGTCGCTTGCAGCGCCGGCGCTGGACGGCTGATCTGCCGGGCGCGGCGCCTCAATGGCCAGGCGGGGGGCCTCGATGGCGAGGCGCCGTGGCTCGATGGCTCTCGGCGGGTGGCCTTGCGGCCGAGCAACTGGAGGCCCGCCGCGGTGTGCCAGCCCCCAGGGATCGATCGCCCGGCCGGCTGGACTTCGCTCCCACCATGTGTCGGCGGCTATGCGCGGATCGGCGACGTGCGGATCGGCCGCCATGCGCGGGTCTGCCTCCATGCCCGGATAGGCCGCGTGCCGAGGGTCACGGGCGACGCGGGGATCTCTGGCGAGGCGAGGGTCCGCCGCGAATCGTGGATCGGCAGGCAGCCGTCGGTCTGCTGCCACGTGCGCGTCAGGCCCGAGCCGCGGGTCTTGCGCGAGGCTGGGAGCGAACCTGGGGTCGTCGGCATGCACGTCATAACGGCTTGCGGGGGCCTGGCCATGGTCGTGATGAGCGTCCAATGGCGGCCCGTCGCCGTAGCCAACCTGCCGAGCGCGCCGGTCGCCGTATCGGACCTCCCGGGGAGGCTCATTGCCAAACCAGGGATCGCCTGCCTGCGCGCTGCCGTACCGGGGATCGGCTGCCTGCCTGTTGCCGTACCGAGGATCGCCCGCCTGCCAGTTGCTGTGCCGCGGGTCGGCCATCGGCGCGCTGCTGTAGCGGGGGTCACCTGCCCGCCCGCCGTCATCGCGGGGGTTGCCCGCCCCGTCTCGGTACCGAGGGTCGCCGGCGGGCCCGGCTCCATTCCGCCGGTCACCGGGCGGGCCGTAACCGGGCGGCACATCGCCCCGCCGGATCTGGCCAGGCCGGCCAGCGCCCGGATAGTCCGGCGGTCCTGCCTGGCTCGGTCGTCGGCGCGGATCGTCGGCATCTCGCGGATCCCGCAGCGGGCGCGGCCATTTCTCAGATGCCATAGCGCTCTGGCTTAGCCGTGCGGCTGGCGAGCATCAGCGCTGCCTCGCCGACATCGAGGCCGTCGTATACCACCCCGGCGACCACCTCGGTGATCGGCATCTCCACGGAGTGTGTCCTGGCAAGCTCCAGGACGGCTTTCGACGAGGTAACACCCTCGGCCACCTGGTTTGTGTTCGCCAGAATCTCGGCGAGCGGTAGGCCGCGGCCCAGTCTCTCGCCGAAGGTCCTGTTGCGGGACAACGGCGACGAGCACGTGGCGACCAGATCGCCCATCCCGGCGAGTCCGGCGAAGGTGTGCTGGTCTGCGCCGAGCGCCGCGCCGAGGCGGGTGAGTTCGGCCAGGCCCCTGGTGATCAGCATCGCCCTGGTGTTGTCGCCCAGTCCCATCCCCACCGCGATCCCGACCGCGAGGGCGATCGGGTTCTTTACCGCCCCGCCGAGCTCACATCCGATCACGTCCGGATTGGTGTACGGGCGGAAATAGCCGGTATGGCATGCCTTCTGGAGGTTCTCTGCCGCCTGCTGGTCGATGCAGGCCACCACCGTCGCGGCGTACTGGCGCTGGGCGATCTCGTGCGCCAGGTTCGGGCCCGTGACAACGGCGATCTGCTCGGCCGGCCAGCTGGCGACCTCGGCGATCACTTCGGTCATCCGCTTGCCGGTATCGAGCTCGATGCCTTTCATGAGGCTGACCAGCATCGCGCCCTGCGGGATCACGCCGACCCACCCGGCGAGGTTCTGCCTGAGCGTCTGGGCTGGCACGGCGAGCACCACGACATTGGCCGTGGCCAGCGCCTCTCGCGGATCCGCTGTCGCCCTGAGCGTGCTCGGCAGCATGATGTCCGGGAGATAGTCCTGGTTGCGTTTGGTCGCGTTGATGGTTGCGGCGACGCCGGGTCGGCGGCACCACAGGACAGTTTCCGTCCCTGCGTCGGACAGCACCTGGGCGAACGTCGTTCCCCAGGAGCCGGCGCCCATCACGGCCGCCGTCACGAGCGGGGAACCCCGCTGGCCGCATCCCCGCCGGCGGCGTCAGGTCCGGCTTCGGCGAGTGTGTCAGTGCCGGACTCCGCGTCCCTCATCGCGCCGTCCCGTCCTGCCAGCCCCTCCTCGCCAGCCGCCCCGGTCGCCCCGGCCGCGCCGACCGTGTCGGCGGCTTCGTCCGCGCCCGCCGCTTCATCCGGGCGGGCCGCTTCGTCCGTGCCGGCCGCTTCGTCCGTGCCGGCCGCTTCGTCCGTGCCGGCCGCCTGCTCGGCGAGCTGACGCAGTTCGGCCCGTTGCTTGCGGCGGGCGACCGCCGGATGGAAGGGCTCGGCGGGTGGGTCCTCATCGCGCAGCTTGCCGACGAGCCCGGCGACATCGGTCATGATCTTGTCGGTGGCGGCGCGTAGGGTCGGCGTGTCGAGCGGCTCGCCGGCGAATTCGGACAGGTCGACGGGAGGACCAGCGATCATGTGCACAGTCTTGCGAGGTATCACGTGCGGCTTGACGCTGCCGTAAGGCAGGATGTACTGGGCTCCCCAGTGCCCGACCGGGACTACGGGCGCGCCGGTGGCCAGGGCCAGGCGGGCGACGCCGGTCTTGGACTGCATGGGCCACATCGCCGGATCACGGGTGACCGTTCCCTCCGGATAGAAGACCACGCACGCGCCGTCCCTGACGCCCTGCTCGGCGTCACGCAGCACGAGAGCCGCGTCCGTCTGGCCGCGGTAGACCGGAAGCTGACCCAGCTTGGCGATGATCGGTCCGAGAACCTTGATCTTGAACAGCGAGGACTTGGCGAGGAACGTCGGGTATCGGCCTGCCTGATCGCAGAAGAGCGCGAGCGCGAGAACGTCGGCGTAGGAGAGGTGATTCGCTGCCACAATCATGCCGCGGCCAGGCGGTATGAAATGCTCCTGGCCCTGCCAGTCAAATTTCATCAGCGCGCGAATAGCCGGGCGCAGAATGATCTTCGATACCCCGCGCCATGCGTTGGAGTAGCTCCCGTCTGCGCACTTAGTCATAGAAACACTCTCCCGCACCTCATGGTGCCAGTCTTCCTGTTCGCCTGACTCGGTGTCGAGGCAAGATCGGATGCTATGGGTACCGACATCCCGCTGATCTGGTCAGTCGTGATTCCCGTCAAGGTACTAGCTCAGGCCAAATCCCGGCTTTCTGGTCTTGGGGACGCCGGCCGGGAGGCGATCGCGCTCGCGATGGCTGCCGACACAGTGTCGGCAGCAGTGGCGTGTCCAGTTGTCGCCGACGTCATCGTCGTCACGGACGACGCTGCCGTCAGAACGGCGGTCGAGGCCGCTGGCGCTGAGGTCATCGCCGACCTGCCGGGAGCCGGCCTCAATCACGCACTGGCCGCGGGGGCAGAACATGCGGCAGCCAGGTGGTCTGGCCGCGGCCTGGCCGCCCTTACTGCCGACCTGCCTGCGCTGTCGGCAGGCGAGCTCCAGGCCGCGCTGACGGCGGCATCGGCGGTGAACCAGGCGTTCGTTGCGGATGCGGCGGGCTCGGGGACGACGCTCTACACGGCGAAGCCAGGAGCCGCGTTCCGCCCGCTGTTCGGCCCCCAGTCGCGGATGCGTCATCGCCTGGCGGGCGTCCTGGAAGTCGATCTGCCTAACATTCCTGGGTTGAAAAGGGACGTTGACACGCTCGCCGACCTGCGCCAGGCCGAGCAACTGGGACTGGGCGCGAGGACGCTGTCCGTGCGCGGGTCGTTCAGTTCCGCGCTGCCCTGAGTACCGGCGCCCGACAGCGGTCCCGGGTCTACGGATAATCACCGGCCACGGCGCACTGGTCAGATATGCACGATCGGGCAGGTCAGCGTCCTGGTAATGCCAGGAACTCCCTGAATCTGGGCCACCACGAGCCGGCCGAGGTCATCGACGTTGTCCGCTTCTGCGCGGACGATCACGTCGTAGGGGCCGGTCACATCGTCAGCCTGCGTTACGCCGGCGATCTGGCCGATGGCGGTTGCCACGTCGGCGGCCTTCCCGACCTCGGTCTGGACGAGGATATAAGCCTGAACCATGTCGCCCTCCGGTCGTCAGTGTGACCGCAACGCTACCGTAGGCAGCGGCCGCGAGCGCAGCAGGCTGGCCCGCGCCGCAACAGTGCGGGGGAGGATCCATCACCATCGCGGAATACGGCGAGTTCGCGCTAATCGCCGCCATCGGAAAGGTGCTTCCCGCCAGCGCCGACCTCACCGTCGGCGTCGGTGACGACGCGGCTGTTGTCCGCGCCCGAGACGGCCGCGTCGTCGCGACCACGGACATGCTCATCGAGGGGCGGCATTTCCGCCGCGAATGGTCGTCGGCGCGCGATATCGGCGGCAAGGCCGCGGCGAGAAATCTCGCCGACGTCGCGGCGATGGGCGCAAGGCCGACGGCTCTCCTCGTCAGCTTTGCCGGACCCGGCGAACTAGAAGTCAGCTGGGTGCTCGAATTGGTAGCGGGAATCACCCAGGAAAGCTCCGCAGCGGGCGCAGCCGTCGCAGGCGGCGATACAAGCAGCGCGGACGTCGTCATGATCGCCGTCACGGCGCTCGGGGATCTCGAGGGCAGAGAGCCCGTCACCAGGGGCGGTGCCAGAGCCGGCGACGTGGTCGCGGTGACCGGTTCTCTCGGCGCCGCTGCCGCCGGGCTCGCGCTGCTCAGTGCCGGGCTGGCCCTAGATGATCCCGACCTTGAACCACTGATCCGAGCGCATCGCCGCCCCAGGCCGCCCTACGACGCCGGGCCGCAGGCCGCCGACCTCGGGGCGACAGCGATGATCGACATCAGCGACGGGCTGATCGCCGACCTCGGCCACGTCGCGTCGGCGAGCGGAGTCCAGATCCAGCTGCAGACGAGCGCGATCGCGGCCGAGCCCGTGGCCCCGCAACGGTTGCTCGCGCAGGCGGCCGCGGTGCTGGACGGCGCCAACCCGCAGCAGTGGGTGCTGACCGGGGGTGATGATCATGCTCTCGCGGCGACGTTCCCTCCTGACACGGCCCTGCCCGCCCGATGGACAATCATCGGCCGAGTAAGCGAAGGAAACGGAATAGTGGTTGACGGCACCAGGTGGAACGAGGCAGGCGGCTGGGAGCATTTTCTCGCCTAGTCACCGTTCGTGTTCGATCAGATTCTCAATGTCACTCGCCCTGATGCCCAATTACTTGATATAACCACTCTGATGCCGCGTCATCGGGCGGTCGGCCGTCCTCGACACAGGGCGAAGCGTCAGGGATTCTGGCCTGCACGCGGCGTCCGCTCGGATGCTGCCCGGCACGCGGCTGCCGCTGCGGTCGGGCCGCCTGGCAAGCAGGTGCCGGTGAGCCGTCAGGCGAGGGCAAAATGGCCTAGAATGTGGCCGGATTTCGGGCGCATGGTCCGCAGCGCCATGCTCACGCCATGGTTCGCCGTAAGCGCAGGAATTGTGATCGCGGCCTCGCTGACAGTGGCGACGCCGCATCCCGCGCTCACGTTCCCGCCAAGTAAGAGCGGCCGCTGTATCCAGGCCGGCTGCACGTCGCCGCCCACGGCGCCGTCCGGCCCGGTGCCCGCTATCAAGCACGAACTCAGGCTGCCTCCACAACAAGGTCGCGCCAAGGTCGAATACAAGGTCCTTCACAGAAATCATGACGACTTCATGGCCCTAATTCTGATTGTGGGCCACCGGTCACTGAGCAATTGGCGGCTGCGATTCGTTATTCCGGGTGCAACGATCGACGACATCTGGGGAGCGACGACATGGCAACCAGATGGCCACGGCGGCGTCATCGTCACCGGCTCGCCGTCGCCCTGGCAGAAGTCAGGAGATAACGAAGCGAGGATCATCGTGTTCGGCGCCGGGGGCGCCGGGGGCACGGGCGGCACCGGGACGCTCGTCAGGCCGACGGGCTGCGAGTTCGACCACCGGCCCTGCACGCTCCGCGCGCTTCCGGGCGATGCGGGTCTCGAGCCTGGTAGGCACGGGTCGTGGCACCACCAGTCGGCTGACAGCAATTTCGGCGGCTGATCCGGTACCTCGTCCGAGGAACTGCTGGCCGGCCGCTCGTCCGACGGACTGCTGGCCGGCCGCTCCGGGCTCGCCCGGCAGCCGCCTAGGCTGGCTTTATGAACCAGACTCCGCCCCGGGTGCTCGCCATCGCGGGCTCGGACTCAGGCGGTGGTGCCGGAATCCAGTCCGACCTGAAAACGATGCTCGCGCTCGGCGTATACGGCATGACGGTGATCTGCGCCGTTACCGCGCAGAACTCGGTTGGCGTCCAGGGCTACTGGGAGCTGCCGCCTGAGGCTGTCCTGGAGCAGCTTGACTCGGTGCTCGGCGACATCGGCGCGCAAGCCATCAAGACCGGCATGCTCGCCTCGGCCGAGATCGTCAGGACGGTCAGCGGCCGGCTCTCTGACGTCGAGGCGCCCGTCGTGGTCGACCCGGTCGCGGTTTCCAAGCATGGCGACATGCTGCTGTCCGTCGGAACGCTCGAGGCGGTCAAGTCTGAGCTGCTGCCGCTGGCGACAGTTGTGACCCCGAATCTGCTCGAAGCCGAGCTGCTGACTGGCATGGCGGTCACCGACGAGGAGGGCATGCTGGCCGCGGCGCGGCAGATCGCATCGTGCGGTCCGCGCTGGGTCCTTGTTAAGGGCGGCCACCTGCTCGGCAACCCGGTGGACCTGCTCTTCGGCGACGGCCAAGTCATCCGCTTGGCTGGTCACAGGATCGCCACCCCCAACACGCACGGGACGGGGTGCACGTTGGCATCGGCGATCGCCTCGCACCTGGCGATGGGCGCGGACGTGCCCGGCGCAGTCGAGTCAGCCAGGGAGTACGTCAGGGGCGCGATCGAGGCGAGCTTCCCGCTGGGCGCGGGCATCGGGCCGGTCGATCACGGCTGGCGGATCCGCCAGCCGGTCAGCTGAGCTGCCTGGGCGCAACCGGTCAGCGAGTGATCTTGCCCGCCTTGATACACGAGGTGCAGACGTTCAGCCGCCGGGGCGTCTGCCCCACCATCACGCGGACGCGCTGAATGTTGGGGTTCCAGCGACGCGGGGTGCGGCGGTGCGAATGCGACACATTGTTGCCGAAGCCCGGCCCCTTGCCGCACACATCGCAGACGGAAGCCACGGGAACGCTCCATTGGGTGGTAGTCAGGTAGGTCATCAGGCAAGCCTTGGCTGGCCCGGCCGGACAAGGATATCTGACCGGCGCCGCTGCGCGCGACTCGGCGGCGATCAACGGCGCGCTGACGGCTGGCGGACCAGCGAAGTAGCCTGCCGTGTATGCCGGCAGTGGAGGTCATGGACGGCGCGGTGGTGCGGGTGTGGCTCCGCCTCGCGGCCGACGCCCTCGACCGCGCGCGGCCTGCGATCGATGTCCTCAATGTGTTCCCGGTAGCCGACTCGGACACGGGCACGAACCTGCATCGGACGATCGCGACCGCCGCCGACGCGCTGGCGGAGCTGCCGGAGCCGGCTAGCACCGCTGACATCTGGCGTGCGGCCGCCACTGCCGCCCTGCGGGGAGCGTGCGGCAACTCAGGCATCATCGTCAGCCAGCTGCTCTGCGGTCTCGCCGACACCTGCGCTCCGGCCACGCCCTGCGACGGCCGGGTCGTCGCGCTGGCACTGGGCAGGGCCGCGGCTTTGGCCAGGGCGGCCGTGCACCGGCCCGTCGAGGGCACCGTGCTGACGGTTGCCGATGCAGCCGCCCAAGCGGCAGCGCAGGCAGCCGCCCAATCCTCCGCCCTCTCGGAGATCGGGCGCGCAGCAGCAGCCGGCGCCCGGCAGGCCCTGATGGCCACCCGCCAGCAACTCGACGTGCTGGCTGCCAGCGGCGTGGTCGACGCCGGCGGCGCTGGTCTCTGCGTGCTGCTCGACGCCCTGAACGCGGCGATCGGCGGGACCCAGCCTGGCGCCTTCGCTGTGCCAGAACCCGCGGCAGCCGACGGCGCTGGCGCCGCCACGGCGGCGGCGCCTCCGGAGTTCCGCTACGAGGTCACCTTCCTGCTCGACGCGGCGCAGGAGACGGTGGCGGCGCTGCGGGACCGCCTTGACGCGCTGGGTGATTCGCTCGTCGTCTCCGGCCGCGACGCGCAGTGGCACGTGCACGTGCACGTCGCCGACGCCGGCGCCGTGATCGAGGCGGCCCTGGCCGCCGGCCAGCCAAGCAAGATCACAATCACTTACCTGAACGAAACGCAGGCGAACATGCCGACCGGGCAGCCACCGCCGCCCAGCCGGGTCGTCGCGGTCGTCGAGGGACCGGGTCTGGTAGGCCTGCTGCGCGGAGCCGGGGCGACTGCCATGGACCTGCAGCCGGGCAGCGATCCTGGCACGGTGCTTGATGAGCTCGCCCCGTCACGAGGGCCCGCGGTCCTGATCGCGCCAGCCGGCCGCGTCACTTGGCGCTGGCCGGCCGGCTGGCCCGTACTCGAGGTCGAGTGCCTGGTCCAGTCGCTGGCAGCGGTCGCCGTTCATGATCCGCGCCGCGACCAAGACGCTGACTTGGACGCCATGCGCAGGGCCGTCGCGGGAATGCGCTGGGCACGCCTGAGCCTGGATCAGGACGCAATGGCTCCTTGCCGGTCCGGCGCTGGACTCCTCGTCGGGCGGGTCGCCGGTCAGGTGGCGGCGTGCAATGCCGACCAAGTGGCCGTCGCGATCGCGCTGACCGAGCAGCTACTCGCGGCTGACACGGAGATGATTACGCTGGTCACCGGCCTGGCTGCCGATCCTGAGCTTGGCGCAGCCGTGGCCGGGCACATCGCGGCGCATGCTCCGGCCGTCGAGGTTGTCTGTTATGACGGCGGCATGACCAGCGCCGTCCTGCTGATCGGGGCGGAGTAGCCAATGGCGAAACTAGCTGACCCGCTCCGCGGCGTCGTGGGGGAGAAGGCGGGCAAGCGGCTCGCCGCGCTCGGACCCGGCCTGCGGACGGTTGGAGACCTGCTGAGTTATTACCCGCGCCGCTACGAGACCCGCGGCGAGCTCACCGACCTCGCCGGGCTGCGCGACGGCGAGCACGTCACCGTCCAGGCGATGATCGCGTCGGTGTCCACCAGGCCGATGCGCAACAGGCGCGGCTCTATCTTCGAGGCCGTCGTCACCGACGGCCGCGGTCAGCTGACGCTGACGTTCTTCGGCAAGGGACGTCAGGACTGGCGGGAACGCCGTCTGGCGCCCGGACAGCACGGCCTGTTCTCCGGGCAGATCTCCAGCTTCCGCGGCAAGCGCCAGCTGTCGCATCCCACCTATGAGCTGATCGAATCGGGTCCTGCGGGCTCGGCGCGGGCTGTGGAGTTCGCGACCGAGCTCATCCCGATCTACCCGGCGAGCAAAGACATAGCGTCCTGGCAGATCGCCGACGCTGTCAGGCTCGCGCTCGCTGCCGTCGAGCTAGACGGCGACCCGCTGCCGGCCCAGATCAGGAATCGCTACGGGCTGTACGGGTACGCCAGGGCGCTCAACGCTATTCACCGGCCAGAAGACGAGCAGGACAAGAACCGCGGCGTCCGGCGGCTGAAGTGGGACGAGGCCTTCATGCTGCAGGTGGTGCTCGCCCAGCGCCGGCGGGTGTCCACCGAGTACGTGGCGCAGCCGCGGCCGCCAATCGACGGCGGTCTGCTCGCGGCATTCGACGTGGAGCTGCCCTTCGAGCTGACAGCCGGCCAGCGGCAGGCCGGCGAGACGATCGCGGCCGAGCTGGCCTTGGACCACCCGATGCACAGGCTGCTGCAAGGCGAGGTCGGCTCGGGCAAGACGATCGTGGCGCTCAGGGCGATGCTGCAGGTCGTCGATGCCGCAGGACAGGCGGCCTTGCTCGCCCCGACCGAGGTGCTCGCCCAGCAGCATCACCGCTCGATCAGCCAGATGCTCGGCCCGCTCGCGATGGCAGGCCAGCTCGGGGGCGCCGAACAGGCGACCAGGGTCGCGCTCCTCACCGGATCGCAGGGCAGCGCGGCGCGCCGGCGCGCCCTCATCGAGGCCGCCTCAGGCGAGGCCGGAATCGTCATCGGCACGCACGCGCTGCTGGAAGAACACGTGCAGTTCGCTGACCTGGGCATGATCGTGATCGACGAGCAGCACAGATTCGGCGTCGAGCAGCGCGAGGCGCTGCGCGGCAAGGCGGCCGACGGGCGGCCGCATGTGCTGGTGATGACCGCCACGCCGATACCGCGGACCGTCGCCATGACGGTGTTCGGTGATCTTGAGGTCACCGAGCTCACGGAGCTGCCCGCTGGCCGGTCGACGATAGCAACACATGTAGTGCCAGCCGCCGAGAAACCGCATTACCTCGATCGCACCTGGGAGCGCGTGCAGGAGGAGGTGGCGCTCGGACGGCAGGCCTACGTTGTGTGCCCGAGGATCGGCGGGGAAGCTGACGCCGGCCCGGCTGGAGCTGGCGGGGATGGCGGGCCGGCCGCGGGCCACCGGGCCGAGCCGGCCGCGCGCGGGGACCGCGACGACGCCTTCGACATCGCTGACGATGGCGGCTTCGACTTCGGCGACGGCGAGCCAGGCTATGGCGAACCGGAAGACGAGGATGCAGCGCAGCAGCGCCGCGCGGCGCTGGCGGTCACTGATGTTGCCGCCGAGCTGCAGCACGGCCCGCTCGCAGACCTCAGGCTGGCCGTTCTGCACGGCAGGCTGCCGCCGGACGAGAAGGACAAGGTCATGCTGGCCTTCGCCGACGGGCAGATCGACGTGCTCGTGACGACCACGGTCGACGAGGTGGGCGTCGACGTCCCCAACGCCACGATGATGGTGATCATGGACGCGGACAGGTTCGGCGTCTCGCAGCTGCATCAGCTGCGCGGCAGGGTCGGCAGGGGCGGCCATCCCGGGTTGTGCCTGCTGATCACCGAGGCACCCGCCGGTCCCGCGAGGGAGCGGCTCGACGCCGTGGCAGCGACCCAGGACGGCTTCGCGCTGTCCAGGCTGGATCTTGAGCAGCGCAGGGAGGGAGATGTCCTCGGGGCCGCGCAGGCAGGTCGGCGGTCGAGCCTCAAGCTGCTCACGCTGCTGCGGGATGAGGAGCTTATCGGCCAGGCCAGGCAAGAGGCAGAGGAGCTGGTCGGCGCTGACCCCGCACTGGCCGGCCAGCCAGCGCTGGCTGCCGCCATCACGGCGCTGCTTGATGCCGAGCGCGCGGAGTACCTCGAGAAGGCCTGACGGGGTGACGAGGATCATCGCCGGGATTGCGGGTGGCCGCCGCCTCGCTGTGCCGTCTGGCCGCTCCACGAGGCCGACGAGCGACCGGGCCAGGGAGGGATTGTTCGCCGCCGTGCTCGCCGTGCTCGGCAGCATGGACCAGACATTGGTGCTTGACCTGTACGCGGGTTCGGGAGCGGTCGGGCTTGAGGCGCTGTCGCGCGGCGCGGCTGACGTGCTCCTGATCGAGTCCGATCCGGGCGCGGCGCAGGTTATCAGGCGGAACATCGATGCGATCGCGCTGCCCGGGGCCACGCTGATACAGGACAAGGTCGGCCGGGCGCTGCGCCGCGGGCCGGGGGCGGCCGGGCCGCGCGACCTCGTGTTCGCCGACCCACCGTATTCGACCAGCGATGACGAACTGCGCAGCGTGCTTGCGGCGCTTGCCGACCATAGCTGGCTGACCGGCGACGCGCTGGTAGTCCTGGAACGTGATGCACGCTCAGGGCCGCCGCCGTGGCCCAAGGGATATTCAACGCAGCGGTCCCGCAGATACGGCGAGACGATGCTCTGGTACGGTCGCGCGTCAGGTGCAACGCCGGCTGCCGAATAACGACGGGAGCGTGAGTCTGCGTGATTCGCGTGGTCTGCCCGGGCTCGTTCGACCCGGTCACCAACGGCCATCTGGACATCATCGGCCGCGCGGCGAAGCTGCATGATGAGGTC
>Ga0207646_10001587_pt1 | contig 27768 bp, 23 predicted proteins | sample KBSK5502metaG_FD_184343 | JGI IMG/M metagenome (GOLD analysis project Ga0207646, IMG submission 184343) | Corn, switchgrass and miscanthus rhizosphere microbial communities from Kellogg Biological Station, Michigan, USA - KBS K5-50-2 metaG... | ecosystem: Host-associated > Plants > Roots >...
TGCGCGGAGAGCCGGCCCGCACACAGTTCGGCCGCGCCTTGGCGGAGCTGGACATCGAGTGGATCGCAGCGCACTCCCCGCAGGCCAAGGGACGCATCGAGCGGTTGTTCGGCACCCTGCAAGACCGCTTGGTGAAAGAGATGCGGGTGGCCGGCATCGACACGCTGGAAGGCGCCAATGGTTATCTGCAGATCACCTTCTGGCCGTTGTGGGAGAAGCGTTTTACGGTACCGCCCGCGCAGACCGGCGACGCGCACCGGCGGCTGGAACGTGCCCAGCGGCTGGAGCAGATCCTCAGCGTGCGCGCGGCGCGCATTGTGGCGGGCGACTATACGGTAAGCTGGAAGGGCCAACGCTGGGGTGTGCGGCGGGAAGATGTCTACGCGGGGCTGCGCGGCGCTGGCGCGGAAATCGAACGCCGGCTGGATGGCAGTCACTGGCTTCGTTTTCGCGGCCGTTACTGGCCGCTAGTGGCCTGTCCGGCCGCGCCGCGATCCGCAAGTCCTTTCGGCCTACGGCCTGCAGGACTTGCGGATCGAAAAGCAAAACTCAAAACCGTAAGAAAGGCCAAATATATTCCGCCTCCGGATCACCCCTGGCGGACATTTCTATTTGGCAGAAAACCGGACATTTCTACTTTGCGTTGACAGGGCTTTCTTCGCGGCGCCGGCAGAGCGAACGCCCGCCCGGAAAACCCGCGCCGTTTTTGCCTCCGCGCATCCACCGGCAGACCTCCTTGCCAGTCCCGGAACCGAAGAGGACGTGCGCGAGGCAGGTTGGGGTGCTAGAATCCGGCATCCCTCGGGGCATTTTCATTCCCAGGAGGCGATCATGAGAAGGTTGTTCAGCATTATCGCGGCGCTCGCGCTGATGCTTGGCGCCGGCACTGTTGCCCGGGCCCAGCACAAGGAAAAGCCAAAGGCCACGGCGACTGGCAAGCATTATTCCCTGCCGGCGACGAAGGACACCGTCCAGTGGGGCTGGCTCGACCCAAACGAGAAACCCAAGCTCACCATCAATTCGGGCGATACTGTTTCCATCGAAACCTGGTATCACGCGCTCGACAAAATCAAGCCCAACCTGCCGATGGATGAACTCGTCCGGCTGCGCCTGGCCAATCCGGGCGGCGGCCCGCATTCGGTCACCGGCCCGATCTACGTCAACGGCGCAGAGCCCGGCGATACGCTAGAGATCCGCATCCTGAAGATCGTGCCCAAGGAATACGGCCAGAACTTCAACCTGCCCGGCAAACAGTTTCCCACCGGTCTGCTCCCGTCAGAGTTCCCCGAAGGATTCGTCCGCTACTACAATCTGGATCTCAAGAAGATGCAAACGCAATTCAAGCCAGGCATCGTGATCGACCTCAAGCCGTTCCCCGGCATCCTGGCTGTGGGCGTGGATCCGAACGAGCCCAAGGAAAAGGCGGGACCGCCCATCCACGATGCCAAGGGCCGCACCAGCACGCTACGTCCCTGGAAGAACGGCTCGAACATGGATTTGAACGAACTGCAGGCGGGCTCGACGTTCTACGCGCCCGTCTTCCTCAAGGGCGGGCTGATCTGGGTCGGCGACGCACACTGCCGGCAAGGCAACGGCGAGGTAAATCTAGAAGCCCTGGAATGCGCCTACAAGGAGATCGAGATCCAGCCCATCGTGCGCAAGGACATGAAGATCGAGTGGCCGCGCGCGGAGACCAAAACGCACTGGATCATGATGGGGTTCGATGAAGACCTCCTCGAGGCGATGAAGATCGCGGTGCGCCAAACGGTCGACTTCCTCACGACTCAGAAAATGGCGCCGATGAGCCGCGAGGAGGCCTATGCCCTGACCTCGATGATGGGCGACTGCCGGGTCACCCAGGTGGTGGATATCCGCAAGGGCGTCCACTGCATGATGCCCAAGTCCATCTTCGCCAAAAAGCCGGCGGCGGCCGCGGCCAAGTAATCTCTCTAATCCTGGTTTGACGACGAAAAGCAAATAGGCGGCGTTACGCGGCGCCCACTTCCGCTCCAGTCGCTTCGGGCGAATGGGTGAGCCCCGGAGAACAGCTCGCCTAACGAATCCAGGAAGAGAACGCTTGCCAGGCGCCGAACAAGAGCAGCAGCACGGCGAACACTTGGCGCATGCGCGACGGCGAAAACTCTTGCGCGAGCCGCGCGCCCAACACTCCCCCGAAGAATACCCCGGGCACCAGCAACAGTCCGACCTTCCAGTTCACCTCGCCGGCTTTGGCGTAATTGATAAAGGCGAGCAGGCTGGTCGGCGGCACCAACGCCAGCAGCGTGGTGCCCTGCGCCACGTGTTGCTCGAACCCGCACACCAGCACGAGCAGCGGAACGAGCAGCGCGCCTCCACCGATTCCGAACAGCCCGGCCAGCACCCCCACGCCCGTCGAGAGAGCAAACACGGCCCACAGGAAACCGCGCGGGTTAGCCATCGGCCCGCTCCGTCGCGCCTGCGAAGCGCGATCTTTCGACCACAGCAACAGTGCCGTCACCATGAGGAAAATCCCGAACATGCCGCTCAAGTGGTGCGAGGAAATGCGAATGGCGACGACGCTGCCAAAGTATCCGCCCACCAGAGTGCCCACGGCGCAAACCAGCCCCGCGTGCCAATCCACCTGACGTTGCTTCCAGTAGAGGTAGAGCGCCCCGGCTCCGATCGGCGCCAACAGGGGCAGGAGCGACGTCCCTTGCGCCACGTGCTGGTCCATTCCCAACAAATAGACCAGCGCCGGCACCAACACGCTCCCGCCACCGATGCCCATCAGCCCGACGGCGATCCCCACCCCGAGGCCCAGCAGAAGAACTCCGATAACGATTCCCATCTCAGCGGCCTGCCGACTGCGGCCCGTCATCTTCCTGCAAACAAAAACCTGGGGCAACTGGATTTGCAGCGAGTGCACGGCGGCGTCCGGGCGGCTGATCTCGTTCAGAATGATGGGTGACACTCGACATCGGCCATTTTGGGCCTCTTGGGTAAGTCCCCGATATCTGGGGGCTTGGACTCTCTCCCTCATGGTTCTTAAACAGGGCCTTTTTCATAGGTTTTGGAGGGCTCTACCGCAGGAATCCGCGCAGGCGTAGGCGAAGGACCCATGACCAGCAGAGCCTGCTCAAGGCAGAAAGTGTCACCAATCATGTGAACGAGTACAGCGGCTTTTTCGCCGCCGCGATTCTTGCTATAGTCGTGCGTCCTTGGTCGCAAAGGATTGTCATGGCCAGCGAACGCAAGCCCGAATTCTTCAGCGGCTCTGAGCTCCGCGTCGGCATCATCGGATGCGGCTACGTCGGGCTGCCGCTGGCCCTGCGCTTCGCCGAGGCCGGCCACCGCGTCGTCGGGTTCGACACCGACCCCAAGAAGGTGGAGACGCTCAACGCGGGCGGCAGCTACATCGGGCACATCCCGGCGGTGCGGATCCAGCAGTACGTCCACTCCAAGCACTTCGCTGCCACCGGCGATTTCGCGCGGCTCCGCGAAATGGATGCGGTCCTGATCTGCGTGCCCACGCCGCTCAGCGAGCGGCGCGAGCCGGACCTGAGCTACGTCGAGCAGACCGCCCGCTCGATCGCTCCAAACCTCGCGCGGGGCCAGTTGATTGTGCTCGAGTCCACCACGTATCCCGGCACCACCGAGGAGTTGGTGCTGCCGATTCTCGAACAGAGCGGGCTGCGCTGCCCGATGGCCCGCGGCCCCGAGGCGGAAAACGTCGCAACCGATTTCTTCCTGGCGTTTTCTCCCGAGCGCGAAGACCCCGGCAACAAGCAATTCGGTCTGGCACAGATCCCGAAAGTGGTGGGCGGCGTGAACCCGCCCAGCCGCGGCGCGGCGCAGGCCCTCTACGCGCAGATTGTGGCGCGGGTCGTGCTGGTCAGCTCCACGCGCGCCGCCGAGATGACCAAGCTGCTCGAAAACATCTTTCGCTGCGTCAATATTGCCATGGTGAACGAGCTGAAGCTACTCTGCATGCGCATGGGCATCGACATCTGGGAAGTGATTGATAGCGCCGCGACCAAGCCCTTCGGCTTCATGCCCTTCTACCCCGGCCCGGGCCTCGGCGGCCACTGCATCCCGGTGGACCCGTTCTACCTCGCCTGGAAGGCGCGCGAACACGATTTCGCCACGCGCTTCATCGAGCTGGCCGGAGAAATCAACACGGCCATGCCGTACCACGTTGTGGACGCCGTGGCAGCGGCGCTCAACGAGCGGAAGAAAAGCCTGAAGGGCTCGCGCATCCTCGTGCTGGGAGTGGCCTACAAAAAGGACGTGGACGATCTGCGCGAGTCCCCGACGCTCAAGATCATGCAATTGCTCGGCGAGCGCGGCGCCCAGGTGGACTACAACGACCCGCACTTCCCGCGGCTACACAAGATGCGCCATTACGACTATTCGGCCATGAAGTCGGTCGAGCTCAACCCCAAGGCGCTCGGCTCCTACGACTGCGTGGTCATCGCCACCGACCATTCCTGCTACGACTACCCGGGGATCGTCGAGGCGGCACAACTCGTCGTGGATACGCGGAACGCCACGCGCCACATTACCCGAAATCGGGAAAGGATCGTGCTCTGCTGAGCTCGCGCGAGCTGCGAGCCGCTACTGTGCGCGTGTCAACTCCACCCGCGCAGTCCCGAAGGGAACTTCGGCTTCCATCACCACGGGCGTGCGATGCGCGTCGCGCGCAAGCCAGATCCAGAAGCGCGTCTGCGGCACCTCGCGCCCGCGGTCGTACACGCGTACCTCGATCCGCGAAGCGTAGTAATTACCGGCAGGGACGCTGACCTCGGCGCGGTCGACATCGAGCCGCGCACGGGCCTCGTAGAGTTTCTTGCCGTCGAAGACGGGGACCCGGGTTTCCCGGGTGCGCTGCCAATCCACCGAGCGAAGGTAGTAAAGGTAGGCAAGTGCGTCGCGGGTTCCGGGGAGCACGCGCACCGCCGAGCCGGCTCCCGGCGCGGGATCGCCCTCGGTGGTCATGCGGAAGATGCCGTCTTCGCGTTTTCCCTGCTCGCGCAGGTACATCTCATATTGCAGACTGGCGAGAGTGGTCGGGTCGGTGTAGGAATCGAACTGGTCATCGAGCACAAACAGGTAGCGCATGGGATCAATCGTGTGTGCCATCGCGCGGAAGTGCCAGGCTTCACGGCCGTAGAAGGGCCGGCGCTCGGTGACGGCCAGCCGCACGGTCGCCGCGTTCAGCAGCTTGGCCCATTGCACGTGGTAGTCGAGCGTTTCGCCCGCTTGGAATGGCACCCGCGTTTCGGCCGGCGGCGCGGGTGCGACGCGCTTCAGGGGCAGCTTGCGCTGCGCCGCAGGCGCCCCGAGCGCCGCGGCCAAAAGCAGCCCCGCGAGCATTCTGGAGAGCCACCGCGTCTGGGGAGGCAGAATCATACCTGTAGATTGGAGGCGGCGAGGCCCGCGAGCGTTGCCACTCTCGGTAATCGCGCGGGGATTCTTTGCCTGGTCTTGCAGCAGCACGCTATAGTTAAGCGTACTCAAGAAGCGCGGGATGCGCCACGGCTCTGCTGCGGCGCAACCGCCAAGTGCGCAACACCGTTTTCGTGAATCCTGGCCGGCAAATCTTCCCGAGGCAAGCGTCGCCAGGCGAGCCAGTTCCGACCAATAGGGGACTCACGAGATGCACCACGTGCAAACGCGCTACCTGGTGACCGGCGGCGCCGGCTTCATCGGCTCGCACACGGTGGAGGAGCTAGTGCGCCGCGGCCACAGCGTCGTCGTGCTGGACGACCTTTCCGCTGGCAAGGAAGAAAACCTCTGCGAGGCGGCGGGAAAGATCGAATTCATCCGCAGCAGCATCACTGACCTGGAGGCAGTGCGGGCGGCGTGCCGCGGCGTGGACTACGTGCTGCACCTGGCGGCGCGGACTTCGGTGCCGCGTTCGGTAAATGACCCGCTGGAGACGAACCGCATCAACGTGGACGGCACGCTGAATGTGCTCGTGGCCGCGCGCGATGCTCGCGTGCGGCGGGTGGTCTTCGCGGCCTCCTCCTCGGCCTACGGCGAAACCCCCACGTTGCCGAAGGTCGAGAGCATGGTCCCCGCGCCCATCTCCCCCTACGGGCTGTCCAAATTCGTGGGCGAACTTTACGCGCAGGTCTTCGGCCGGGTCTATGGCCTGGAAAACGTCACCTTGCGTTACTTCAACGTCTTCGGCCCGCGCCAAGACCCGGATTCGCCGTACTCCGGCGTGCTTTCGCGGTTCACCACCGCGCTGCTCGACGGCGCCCAGCCCGTCGTCTTCGGCGACGGCGAGCAGTCGCGCGACTTCACCTACGTCGAAAATGTCGTCGAGGCCAACCTGCTCGCCTGCGAGGCGCCGGACATCTCCGGGATGGTGTTCAACGTCGGCACGGGCAACCGGTTCACGCTGAACCAAACGCTCGCGCTGCTGGAGAAGCTTGCCGGGAAGCCTGCGCGCGCCAAATACGACGCGCCGCGCGAAGGCGATATCCGCCACTCGCAGGCGGATATCGAACTGGCTCGCAAGCGGCTGGCTTACCGGCCGCGCGTCGGTTTCGAGGAAGGCCTCCGCCGCACCTGGGAGTGGTACCGCTCGACCCGCCAAAGGTAGGCAGCCTCAGGCAGAGAAGTGATTTTCGAGGTGGACAGGTAGGTCAGCGAGGCTGTGCACGAGGATGTCTGGAGGAAACTCAGCCAGGCGCGCGCTGCCCAGCCCGTACGTCACCCCACAGGCCCACGTACCCGCATTGCGGGCGGTCAGCACGTCCACCTCGGAATCGCCCACCAGGAGGGCTTCGCGCGGCGCGGCTCCAAAATCACGCAGCAAGGTCTCGACGCCCATCGGGTCGGGCTTCTTCCGCTCAAAACTGTTTCCGCCGTAGATGTAGCGGAAGTATCCCGCGAGGCCCAGTCCGTGCAGGATTTCGCGGCTGAAGCGCACGGGCTTGTTTGTCAGCACAGCCATTGGGAAGCCGGCGAGTTTCGCAAGGCCCTCGCGCACACCGTGGTAGGTGATCGTATTGTCGAGCATGTGGGCGTGATAGTACGCAAGGAAAAACTCGAGCGCCCGCTGGCATTCTTGCGGCGTGGCGCCTTCGCCCAGCGCCTGCTGGATCAGCATCGGCGCGCCCTGGCCCACGTGGCCGTAAATCTGCTCGTGCGGCAACGGCTGGCGACCCATCTCCGCCAGGGCAGCGTTCACCGAAAGCGCCAAGTCGAGCTTCGAGTCAATCAGCGTGCCGTCGAGATCGAAGATGAGCGCTCGCACGCCGAGAATCCGCTTCATGCCCATATTCGTTTCCGAGTCGCCCCTCACGAGGTTCCTCTGTGGCTCGCCCCAAACCCCCGATTCTAACGCGAGTCGGCCGATTCCCAGCCGGTTTTTGCCGGCTGCTGGATCGTTGCTTCGCCCGCAGCGAAGAAACCAGAGCCAGCGCGCCCGTACCACCTGGGAACACGATCCATTAGTTCAGCCAGATGGCCTTCGGCACTGGCATCCCCTATACTCCAATGAGGAGTAGCCCGGCGGAGCGGCCTGGGCTTTTCAAACCCATCGTAGCTCGACCGAAAAAGCAGCCATGATCATCGGGCTCTTTCCAGAACTCCTCGCACCGGGGGGGGTACAACGCGCAGGGCAACACCTGGCCGCAGTCCTCGCCGCTTACGCGGAGGAAAGAAAAACATCTTGTCGGTTCTTGAGCCTGAATGATCCCCCCGGGACGCACCAAGCGCGTGTCGGCGGATACTGCTTTTCATTCGAGGGGTACCAGCGCGCCAAGCTGCGCTTTTCTCTCGCCGCACTGCGATTGTTGTTTTCACGTCCGCGGCTTGTCGTGGCCGGGCATCCCAACCTCGCTCCAGTGGCGCGTGCGATGCAACTCCTGGCTCCCGGGCTGCGCACGGCCGTCTTCACCCACGGGATCGAGGTGTGGACGCCGCTCAGCGCGCTTCGCCGGCGGGCGCTCTGCCGGGCCACCGTGGTCACAGCTCCAAGCCGCGACACGGCCCGCAAGCTTGCTCTGGTGCAAGGCGTGCCGGACTCGAAGATCCGCCTGCTGCCCTGGGCGCTCGATCCGGACTTCACTGCGGCCTTGCAAGCCCCAGAAGTGAACCACCTGCCGGCCGGCTTTCCGGAAGGGCGCGTGGTCCTCACGGTGGGTCGTTGGGCGGCCAGCGAGCGGTATAAGGGTCTCGACACATTAATTCGAGCGGTTCCCCGCCTCTTGCCCGCGATTCCGGACCTGCGCCTCGTCGCCGTGGGCGAGGGCGACGACCGACCGCGCCTGGAAAAACTGGCACAGGAGGAAGGCGTGGCGGAGCGGGTGCACTTCCTCGCAGGCCTGGCGAGCGAAGAGCTCGCAGCCTGCTACGCGCGCTGCGATTTGTTTGCCTTGCCGAGCGCAGGCGAAGGCTTCGGCCTGGTATTTCTCGAAGCCATGGCCGCCAGCAAGCCCGTCGTGGGCGGCGCGCACGGCGGCACGCCCGAGGTGATCGAAGAAGGTGTGACGGGCTCTCTGGTCCCCCACGGGGATGTCGAACGGCTGGCCTCGGCCGTGCGGACTTTGCTCGCCAACGAAGACCTACGCCGGCGGATGGGAGAACGCGCCCGCGCCCGCGTCCAGAGTTCCTTCCTGTTCGAGCACTTCCACTCGCGGCTCATAGGAATTCTCAGGGACGTGTGCTCGCGTTGAGAAGGAAGCAACCGGGCGAGCTTCTTCCTGGGCGCAACCGGTCCAATGGTAGAACTGAGATGAGCCCCTGGCTTTGACCGAAGCGCTGTACGCGGAGCTGGTCGCGGAGCGCCAGCGAGAATGAGGCGTCACCCCCTCTTCCATGCCGTATGGATTGTCACCAACTCCCTGCTTGTCATCTCCGTGATTCTCCTGTTGGTCGGGGTGGTCTGGGAATAGTCGACGCGCAGGTATCTGAAGGGCTTTGTGGACGCGGGGACCAGCACAGCGAGTAAGAGTGGAACTGTTCAGCAGTCCACGATAAAGTAATCGCGATGTGCGGCATCTGCGGCGTGCTGGGAGTCGAGCGCAGGGACGAGGCGGAAGCCATTGTCCGCCGGATCATGGCCGCGCTGCGCCATCGCGGGCCCGACGATGAAGGTTTGCTGATTGCGCCTCCCGGCGCTCCGGCCGCGTCGCTGGGCATACGCCGCCTGAGCATCATTGATCTCGCGGGCGGCCACCAGCCTGTCTTCAATGAAAGAGGAGATGTCGCTGTCGTGTTCAACGGCGAGATCTATAACTTCCAGGAGCTGCGGCAGACCCTTGCGGCCGAAGGGCACGTCTTCCGCACGCGCTCGGACACCGAGGCTATCGTGCACGCGTACGAGGCGTGGGGCGATAGCTGCGTCGGCCGGCTGCGGGGCATGTTCGCCTTTGCCGCGCTGGACATGCGCTCCAGTTCCGGCAGTCCGCCCAAACTGTTTCTCGCCCGCGACCGCCTGGGCATCAAGCCGCTCTACTATGCTTGGATAAACGGAGTCCTGCTGTTTGCTTCTGAGGTCCGCGCGCTGCTGGCCAGCCAGCGGCTCCCGCCACGCCTCTCGGAAGAGGCGCTCGAAGCTTATCTGCTGCTCGGCTCCGTGGCCGAGCCAATGACACTGGTCGAAGGCGTCTTCTCGCTTCCGCCGGGCCATCAGTTGACCATCCCGCTGGCTCCGCGGGAATCGGAGCAAGCCGCACCCGGGCGGCCGGTTCGCCCGAAGGCCTATTGGGACCTGGCCGAGACCGCGCTCGACTCCTCTCGTCCCCAGCCGCAGGACCCGCGGGCAGCGGCCCGGCAGTTGCGGCCGCTGCTCGAAGACGCTGTCCGCAGCCACCTGATCGCGGACGTACCTCTGGGATTTTTTCTGAGCAGTGGCCTGGATTCGACCGCGCTGGTCGCGCTGGCCAGCCAGCAACAGAAGGGTATCCACACTTTCACGGTGGCGTTTCCCGAGCAGGACTTCAACGAGGCAGTGCTCGCCCGGCAGACGGCGGAGCGCTTCGGAACGAAACATGAGGAGTTACTGCTCAGCGGCGAACAGATGCTGCGGCGGATGGAAGAAGCCATCGCCGCGCTCGACCAGCCCACCATGGACGGCATCAACACCTATTTTGTTTCCTGGGCGGCGCGGCAGGTGGGCCTGAAAGTGGCTCTGTCGGGGCTGGGAGGCGACGAAGTCTTCGGCGGCTACAACACGTTTCGTGCGACCCCGCGCGTCCGCGCTTTGGCCGCGCTGGGCCGCCGAGTGCCTCGCGCGCTGCGCGCGGCCACGGCTCCCGCGCTCGCCCGGCTGGGCGCCAGCGGCGGGAGGGCAGACGCCGCACGCAAGCTGGCAGCATTATGGCGCGACACAGATTCTCTTCCGCATCCTTACTTCTTTTTGCGCGCCCTGTTCACGCCCGAGCAGGCCGCTGCGTTGCGTGGCCAAGCGCACACCGCGCCGGCGCACGACTCGCTCTGGCGCGCGTGGCTGGAGCAAACGGCGCGGCAGGCGGAGCGGCTCGACCGCTTCACGAGCGTCTCTTATCTCGAGGCGCGATCCTATCTGGTGAATACGCTGCTGCGCGATACCGACGCCGTGAGCATGAGCCATTCGCTCGAAGTGCGCGTGCCGTTGCTGGATCATCGGCTGGTGGAATTTGTCGCGAGCTTGCCGGCAGGGGCCAAGCGGCGGCGCGGCCTGCCCAAGGCGCTGCTGATCGAGGCGTTGCGGGGGCTCCTCCCCGAGGAGGTCGTGCGGCAGCGCAAGCGCACGTTTACGTTCCCCTGGGAGCACTGGCTGCGCGGCACGCTGGGCGGAAAGGTGGCCGAAGGACTGTCGAATCTTTCCCCGATTTTGCAGCCGGCACTCGATAGCAAAGCGGTCACCGAGGTCTGGGGCAATTTCCTGGAGGGGCGGACAGGCTGGTCGCGCCCGTGGAGCCTTTACGTGCTCAACGAGTGGACGCGGCGCAACCTGGCCGACAAAGCGCCGGCCGCCGATTCTGCCCGGCCGGTCGTGGCCGTCGCGAGCCACGCGGGATCCACTGCGGCGAGCCATCATCCCAAAGCCTCGCGCTGAATCTTCCGGGGTTATACTCCCTCCGTGCACATCTTGGGGATCAACGCCTATCACGGCAATGCGTCAGCGGCCCTGGTCTCCGACGGCCGGCTGATTGCTGCCGTCGAAGAAGAGCGCTTCAACCGGGTGAAATACGCCGCGGGGTTTCCGGCGCAGGCCATCCGCTACTGCCTGGCCGAAGCAGGCCTCACGCTGGCGGAAGTGGACCACATCGCCATCCCGCGCGATCCCTGGGCGCGCCTGGGCACCAAGCTTCTCTACGCGATGCGCATGCCGCGCTTTGCCCGCGAGCGCGTGAAAGTGCTGGCGAAGTTCACCGGCATCGCGGCGGAACTATCGCGCGCCCTGGAGATGGACCCCCAGCACATCCGCGCGCGCTTCCACCGCATCGAACACCACCAGGCACATCTGGCCAGCACGTTTTTCGTCTCGCCGTTCGAGCAGGCCGCGGTGCTTTCGGCCGACGGCCTGGGCGATTTTGCCAGCACCATGTGGGCCACCGGAGAGGGGCACCGCCTGCGCGTGCACGGCGCCATCGCGTTCCCTCACTCGCTGGGGATGTATTACACCGCGCTCACGCAGTACCTCGGGTTCTGGAAATTCGGCGACGAATACAAGGTGATGGGCCTAGCCGCGTACGGCGAACCGGCCTATCTCGAGGAGTTTCGTCGCATCGTGCGCGGCGCCGGCGCGCTCGGCTTCCGCCTGGACCTCGAATATTTTTCGCACCACCGCAATGGCGCCGACATGACCTGGCGCGAGGCGGACAAGACTCCCTCGCTGGGGCGCTTGTTCTCCAACTATCTGGAGCAGCGGCTGGGGCCGACCCGCGCCGCCGATGCGCCGCTCGAGCAAGGTCATCGAAATGCCGCGGCGACTCTTCAAGCCCGGCTCGAGGAAGTGCTATTCGAGATGCTCGGCGCGCTGTACAAGCGCACCGGCCAGAAAGCCCTGTGCCTGGCCGGCGGCGTGGCGTTCAACTGCGTGGCCAACGGGAAACTCTTCGACCGCACGCCCTTCGAGCAGGTATACGTCCAGCCCGCCGCGGGCGATGCCGGCTTGGCGGTGGGCGCTGCGTATCACGTCTATCACCAGCTGCTGGGGCAGCCTCGAGCGTTTGTGATGGACCATGCTTACTGGGGACCCGAGTTCAGCGCGGAGCACATCCGCCAAGCGCTCGAGCGCAGCCGCGTGGCAAAGTCGGGATTTCGCGTCGCGGCCTTGCCCGAAGAGGAGCTGGTCAAAGTGGCGGCGAAGGAAATCGCCGAGGGCAAGATTCTGGGCTGGTTCCAGGGACGCATGGAATGGGGGCCACGGGCGCTAGGCAATCGCAGCATTCTTGCCGACCCACGCCGCGCGGAGATGAAAGACATCCTGAACCAGCGGATCAAGCGCCGCGAGGCGTTTCGTCCCTTCGCGCCTTCCATCCTGGAAGAGGCGACTGCGGCGTACTTCGAGCGCTCGGACGCGTCGCCTTTCATGACCCTGGCCTATCCGGTGCGGCCGGAGAAGCGCGCGGCCATTCCCGCGCCGACTCATGTGGATGGTACCGGTAGGCTCCAGACCGTCAGCCGCGCGACGAATCCACGCTTCTGGTGTCTGCTGCGCGAGTTTGGTAACCTCACCGGCGTGCCGGTGCTGCTGAACACCTCGTTCAACGACAACGAGCCGATCGTCTGCCGGCCGGAAGAAGCCATCGAATGTTTCCTGCGAACCAAAATGGACGCGCTGGTGTTGGGAAACACCCTCGTTCACAAGCCAGCCGCTCCCGGGAATGAGTCGCCCCGTTGAGCCGGAAGCGCCGCGTTTGTTCGTCACCCATGGACTCCAGATCAACCGCTCCCAAACTCTTAGGACGGAGCGCCGAAAAAAAATTGCCAACTCCAGTCCCCGGGTCCCGCCATGCACATCCTCCTCTTGAATGAGTATTACCCGCCAGACACCTCTGCCACGGCGAAGATGGCGGCGCTGGTGGCGGAAGCGCTGGCGCGACGCCATCGGGTGACCGTGCTGGCGGGGCGGCCTTCGTACGATCCCACCGAGCGTCATCCTTACTATCTGTTGCGGCGCGAGGTCCGCGGCAACGCGACCATCGAGCGCGTGGGCTCGACCGCTTATCCGCGGTTTCGCATGCGGCAGCGCGTGAGCAATTACCTTTCCTACCTCACGCTCGCCGTGCCGCGCGCGCTGGCCATTCGCGCCGACGTCGTCGTGGCGATGACCGACCCGCCCATCGCCGGCATTGCCGGAGCGCTCGTGGCCCGCCTAACCGGGCGGCCGTTTGTCTACAACATCCGCGACCTTTATCCCGACATGGCGCTGGGGGGAGGGATTGTCCGCCCAAGCCGCTGGGTAAACGGCTGGGAGAATCTGCACCGGCGCGCGCTCCGGCGGGCGGCGCGAGTGGTTGTCTTAGGTGAGGACATGCGCGAGCGCATTATCGGCAAAGGCGTGGACCCCGCGCGTGTGGTGATTGTCCGCGACGGCGTGCCGGTGCCGGAACGACCTCCCCCGGCAGATCATCCCGTGGCGCAGGAGATCCGCTGCGGCTTCCCCTTTGTTGTCCTGCACGCTGGCAACCTGGGCTTTTCCGGGGCCTGGGAGACGCTGGTTCGCGCTGCGCGCCTGCTCAGGGACGACGGCGTCGGCTTCGTATTCGTCGGCGAAGGAGCCGTGCGGGCGCAGATGGAAGCTTCCGCCAGCGACTGCCCAGTGGTGCGCTTCCTGCCGTTCCGGCCGGCTGGAGAAGTGCCCTACGTACTGGCCGCCGGCGACGTGCACATCGTGACTGTGCGGCGAGGCCTGGAAGGAGTGGTGGTGCCCAGCAAGCTCTACCCCATTCTGGCAGCGGGACGTCCCGTGCTCGCGGTCGCGCCGGAGGAAAGCGACGTGGTGCGCATTGTCCGCCGGGAGCGCTGCGGGGTTGCCGCCGACCCGGACGACCCGCAAGGCGTAGCCGAAGCCGTGCGCGCGTTGCAGCACGACCCTTCCGAGCTTGAAAACATGGGACGCCGGGCCCAGGAGGTGGCGAAGAACTATGATAGAGTGAAGCAACTTGAAATCTTTACGCGGGTGATCGAGGAGATCGGGGAATAAGGGTGTCAACGGAGACCGCGTGGACGAACCAGAAGGTGCTGGTGACGGGCGGCATGTCGTTCATCGGGTCGCACCTGGTGGATCAACTCTTGGGGCGGGGCGCTCGCGTGCGGGTGGTGGACGATCTTTCGAGCGGCCGGCGCGAAAACCTGCAGGGGCATCTGACCAGCGGCAAGGTCGACTTCGTGCACGCGGATCTGCGCGAGCCGGGTGTGGCCCGGGCGGCGATGCAGGGGATCGATACCGTCTTTCATCTCGCCGCCGACCACGGGGGGCGCGGCTACGTTGACTTGCACCAGGCCGGGCCAGCTTCGAACTTCTTTCTCGACGGTCTAGTCTTCGCCGAAGCGCTGAAGGCCAAAGTGAAAAAGGTGGTTTTTGCGTCATCGGGATGCGTTTATCCGAACTTCATGCAGTCGGACGTGAACAAGGAAGTCTATTTGACCGAAGACCTCACCAAAGGTCCCAACGACGCGGACAACATGTACGGCTGGGCGAAGCTGATGGGCGAATTCACGCTGCAAGCCTACGCGCGAGAGCACGGACTGAAGGCAGCGTCGTGCCGGTACTTCACCGTGTACGGCCCGCGGGGGGTGGAGAACCATGCGGTGATCGCCATGATCGCCCGGGCATTTATCGGACAGAACCCGTTCGAAGTATGGGGCGACGGCACGCAGATCCGGAACTGGACCTACGTGGACGATATTGTCCACGGCACGATCCTGGCGGGCGAAAAAATCGCCGACGGAACTGCTATCAACCTGGGCACGATGGAACGCGTCCGCGTGATGGACGCGGCCAAGCTGGTCTGCGAACACACCGGTCACAAAGCGGACATTAAACTGCGGCCCGACATGCCCACCGGCCCGCTGAACCGCGTGGCGGATAACTCCCTGGCCAGGAAACTCCTGGGCTGGGAGCCCAAAGTGACGTTCCGCGAGGGCCTGCGCCGCACCATCGAGTGGTACTACAAGACCAAGAATCGCGAGCAAGTCAAAGCGATCTTGAACCGAATGCTGACCGAGCGCTGAGTTGCGCTCCATCGGAGAGCCCCGCTGCCAGCCGGCCTGCTTGCGTTTGTCGTCGCGCTGATTGCTTCGCTCAGCCTGGCCGTCCCCGCCAGGCAACTGGCCCTGCGCGTGGGGATGGTGGATTACCCCGGCCCACGCAAGGTTCACCTCAAACCCATTCCCTTGCTGGGTGGGCTGGCCATCTACTGCGGCGTGGTTCTCGCCATTCTGATTTCGATGGACGGGAAGGCGCTTTCGCAGATGATCGGCATCCTCGCTGGGGCGACCCTGGTGGTGCTGGTCGGCATCCTGGACGACGGCGGCCTGCTCCATCACCAGATCAAATTGTTCGTGGCGATGCCCCTGGCCGCGCTGATGCTGATGGCCTCCGGCATCCGGGCGCAGGTGCTCTCCAACGCGCTCCCAGGTCGAACCGGAGAGTTCGCCGACGCCGCTCTGACGATTCTCTGGGTGGTGGGGATCACCGCTGCGTTCAGCATCCTCGACCACATGGACGGCCTTTGCGCGGGCGTCGCGGCCACAGCCTCGGCCTTTTTCACCTTCTTCGCTCACTCGAGTGGCCAGGTCCTGGTGGCCACTCTCGCAGCGGCCGTGCTGGGAGCGGCCGTGGGTTTCCTGCGCTGGAATTTCAATCCTGCGAGGATTTTCATGGGCGACGGCGGGGCGATGTTCCTGGGCTTCATGATGGCCACGCTCGGGCTGAAGCTGCGGCTGACGGAGCCTCCACACCCGACCAGTTGGATGGTTCCGGTTCTGATCCTGGGCGTACCCATCTTCGATACAACTCTGGTTTCCATTTCACGTTCCCGCCGCGGGTTACTCCCCTTCACGACGCCTGGCAAGGACCACACCGCGCACCGGCTGGCCAATCTAGGCCTCGGGCAGCGTCGGGCCGTTGTGGCGCTGTATGGATTGGGCGGAGTCTTCGGCGGCGTCGCGGTGCTGGTGAGCCGCCTCCCGACGCAACAGAGCTATGCAGTGGGAGGCGCCACAGTTCTGTTCAGCCTGCTGGCCGTCAACCTGCTGGAGCGCGCCCCCTACCAGCGGTAGCCGTCCCAGAAATCAGCACCGTCGTGGCGAGTTCACCGCCCCGTTCATTCCACCGCGGTACCGGTCCGCGCGTGTGCGGGTCTGCCGGGTGAGCACACGAATCGTCGCAAACTACTGCGGGCGAGTTTGTCTTGCACAATCTCCGCGATTCGCTATACTGCTGCGGCAAGCTGAGCTCCCTCTCTCGGCAGCAACGTACGCACTGTGGCGCTCCAGGCCGGGTGAGAATCTCAGGGCGGTGTTCGTATCGGGGAATCCAAGTAGCACCTTCTTCGCGTTGGCAGCAAACTCAGCGCCGCAGGTATCAAAGGATCGAACAACGAACCAGGAGAGCCACCTGCACCGGCCGACAGAAGATCGCTCGGAGTGGCTAGCCCACCGGCAAGTTGTTATCGTTGGCGGATCCGCCGCCGGGTTCTTCACTGCCTACTTACTGGCCCGCGCCGGCCGATCGGTCCAGGTCCTCGAACGCTCCGAGCAGCTTGACCCCACCCCGCGCACCCTGATTGTCACCAGCCGCATGCGCGACCTGCTGGGCCCGCTAGGTGAGAGCTCGGTGGTGAACGAGATTCGCCGGTTTGAGCTGTTCACCGACGGACGCTCGGCCAGCGTCCCGCTCCAGCGGCCTGACCTGATCATCGAGCGCGCGAGCCTGATTCGCGCTCTGGCAGCCCACGCCGAAAAGGCCGGGGCCAGGACGCTGTTTGGCCGGCGGTTCGTTAAGCTGGAGGGAAATCGGCGCGGCATTTCCTTACATGTGGAGCGCAGCCGGGATGGCGGGCGCGAAGAGCTGCGCGCCGAGACCGTGGTCGGCGCCGACGGCGCCGCGAGCAAGGTGGCAGAAGCCGCTGGCTGGCCGAAACAGCAGAACGTTCCGCTGATCCAGGCCATCGTGCGCTTGCCGGCAGACTTCCCCGCAGACACAGTGCGCGTGTGGTTCGTGCCGGAGGATACGCCGTATTTCTACTGGCTGATTCCTGAGTCGCCGACGACCGGCGCGCTGGGGCTCATTGGCGAGGACGGCCAGCAGGCCCGCCGGGCGCTGGAAGCTTTCCTCGCCAAGCGGCACCTCGTGCCGCTGACCTACCAGGGCGCGCGGATTCCGGTGTACCGCGGATGGGTGCCGGTGCATCGCGAGGTCGGCGATGGGCGCGTGTACCTGGTGGGTGACGCCGCCGGCCAAGTCAAGGTCACCACGGTCGGTGGGATTGTCACCGGGCTTCGCGGAGCACTGGGAGTGGCCGAGGCGATCCTCAATGGCGGGCACAGCCGGGAACTGCGCGCGCTGCGGCGCGAGCTGGACGTGCACCTTCTAGTCCGCAAGACGCTCCATCGTTTCCAGCAAGCCGACTACAGCCGGCTGGTGGACTTGCTGAATGCCTCGGCGCGAGAATCGCTCGGCCAGTACACGCGCGATGAAGCTCTCCGGGTTCTCTGGAACCTTTGCCTCAATCAGCCGCGGGTGCTCTTGCTGGGGATCCGCGGCCTTCTCACGAAGGGACCTCTTTCTCGGCGCGAGCGCTCTCCCCGCGGGGCAGTTGCCGCGCAGCCTTGAACCTGTTTCCAAGCTTCCCCCCGGCGCGAGCCCTGCGGCCGACCTGGGTGGACACTTCTTCTGCCCCCTTGTACACTCCGCTCGGAGCTTCTGAACTGAGACGACGCGCTCGGTGAACGAATCTTACATCCTGGGACTTTCCGGCCTGGCCCACGATCCGGCAGCGGCCCTGCTGGGCGAAAAGGGCATCGCAGCAGCCATCGAAGAGAGCAAGCTGGCACGCTCGCGCAGCATTGCCGGCATCCCGCGGGCAGCAATCCGCTACTGCCTGGAACGCGCGCGGATTAGCTGGAAGGAGGTCAGTTACATCGCGGTCGCCAGCCGGCCGTTGCGGGTCTGGCTGCGTCAGGCATGGCTGCGCGCGCGCCTAACGCCGTTTGCTCCGACGGCCAGCGGCTACTATCAGACCAGATTGCTGGGTGATCTGGGCCGGGAGCTGAACAACGAGCGCATCCTTCGGTCGTTGCGGCAGGATGCTCGCGGCATCGTCCTCGGCCTGGAACATCACCTCTGCCACGCCGCGAGCGCCTATTATGCGTCGCCGTTTGACCGCGCGCTGATCCTCACTCTCGACGAGCAGGGCGATGGCTGGGCAGGCTCGGTCGCCCTGGGAGAAGGCAACCGCATTCGCGTGTTGCGCTCCATCCCGTTTCCTCACTCACTCGGCTGGGTGTATAGCCAGGTCACCGAGCTGCTCGGGTTCCGGCCGCACCAGGACGAACACAAGACGCAGTGGCTGAGCCTGGAGGGCGAGCCCGCCTTCGATAAAGTTCTTTTGGAAATGCTGCGCCGCCGCCCAGGCCCCATCCCCCGGCTGGACGGGAGCTATTTCAACCGCGGGTTGGCGGGCCGCATGGCCTTCTCCAAAAAATTCTATCGGCGCCTAGGGCTAACCTCCGGCGACGGGGCGGAGCTGAACGAGACTCAGCGTCGCCAGTTGGCGAGCAGTCTTCAGCAGGCCTGTGCCGTGGTGGCGGCCGAGCTGGCGGAATCGTTTCGTCGCCAGACCGGAGCGCGCGCGCTGTGTCTGGCCGGTGGGTTGTTCCTGAATCCGTTGCTGGTGGCGGCGGTGGAGAAAAACACGGGTTTCGAACAAGTCTTCGTGCAGCCGGCCGCAGGCAACGAAGGCACCGCACTGGGCGCCGTCTGGCTGGTGCGGCACCAGTTGTTGGGAAAGCCGCGCCTGGAACCAATGGTGGGGCTCTACTGGGGCCCAAGTTATTCGAATCAGGAAATCAAGATGGTCCTGGACAACTGCAAGTCGCAATACCGCTGGCAGAACAGCGAGGAGGAAAAGATTGCTGAGACCCTTCGGCTGGTCAAAGCCGGAAAAATCGTCGCGTGGTACCAGGGCGCGGCGGAATTCGGCCCTCGAGCGCTGGGAAATCGCAGCCTGTTGGCTTCGCCGTGGGCTCCCTACGTGAAGGAGAATTTAAACGAATACGTAAAGCACCGCGAGCCCTTCCGGCCATTTGCGATTTCCATTCCGGAGGAGGATTGCGCCGCCCTCTTCGATTGCTCCTCGGTCGGGCGATTTATGACGACGATGGGCTATGCCCGGCCCGCCGCGAGCAACCTGCTCGAAGGGTTCCTGCTGCCGGGCGATCGCGTGCGGCTGCACGTGGTGGAGCGCGGGGCGAATCCGCTGTTCTGGCGGCTGCTGAAGCGGTTCGGCGAGCAAGCTCCCGCGCCGATGCTAGTCAATACGTCCTTCAATCTATTCGGCGAGCCCTTGGTAATCTCGCCGCGCGATGCCGCGCGGAGCTTCTTCTGCTCGGGGATCGACGCTCTGATGATCGGAGATTTTCTTCTGAATAAAGCGTAAGTGGGCCGGCCCGCCCAAACAGATGAGTCTACTGTTCCGTTGCCGGCTAAGGAGTCCTGCTGTGAAGCACCGCGCCGGGCTCTGCGTTGTCCAACGCGTGCCCCTGTCCGGTTTCGACCTGTCGGGTCGATTCGCGAGGAACTTTTTTGAGGAAGGTGAAGGAGTAGTAGCGCCCGTCGCACTCCACGCAGCGATAAGGGCGCAACGAGAAAAGGCCTATAACCACGCGCTCGAAGAAGCCCCTACGCGCCGAGCGACTCATGCGAGTGCTCCCGCAGAAGGGACAGGTGCGAACCGACAGATGAAGCCAGATTCCCGTCCTCTCGCCCATGCCGGGGATAGTAGTCTTGACAGGTCGCTCCGAACCAGTGAAGCCGCAGAGCTCCGTAGCCAAAGAGTAATTTCCCTTTTACCGCAGCCTGCCGGGCCGCGCGCGGTAATGCATGTTTTCTGTTTGCGGCTCGCGGCGAATGAGAGAGAATATTGGGTTTGCGCGTTGGCGGTAAGCCCCTGCCGTCCGGAAAGGGTGGTCCTTTCTTGCGAATCTCAGTGATCGGATGCGGGTATGTGGGGCTGGTGACAGGAGGCTGTCTGGCCGAGGCGGGCCACGAGGTGGTCTGCACGGATAACGACGCGGCGCGCATGGACCTGCTGCAGGCGGGCCGGCTGCCGATCTACGAGCCACACCTAGATACGATTGTGGCGGCTAGCCGCCGCGCGGGGCTCCTCCAATTCAACGGCAACTCCGGCGAGGCGGTCCGCGCGGGCGATGCCATCTTCATTTGCGTGGGTACGCCGCCGCTCGAAACCGGCGAAGCAGACCTCTCCGCGATTGACAACGTCGCACGGCTGATCGCCACCGAAGCGCGCACGCCGAAGCTGGTGATCGAAAAAAGCACTGTGCCGGCGCAGACCGGGCAGCAGTTGAAGCGCGCGCTGGCCGCATACGGCCGCAACGCTGGGGTGACCTTCCGCGTGGCCTCCAACCCGGAGTTCCTTCGCGAGGGCACGGCGGTGGAGGATTTCTTGCACCCGGACCGCATTGTGGTCGGCGTCGAAGAAGAAACTGCGGAGAAACAATTGCGCGAGATCTTCCAGCCGATTCTCGAGGGCCGGTTCAACTGCCCGATCCACGCGCCGGCTTGCCCGCCGGGCGAGGTGCGCTTGCTGGTGACCACGATCAACAGCGCTGAGCTGATCAAGCACGCCTCCAATTCGTATCTGGCGCTGAAGATTTCCTACGCCAACGTGCTGGCCGACCTCTGCGAGCGGCTGGGCGCGAACGTCGAAGAGGTGACCCGTGCGGTGGGGCTCGACCCGCGCATCGGGCCGCAGTTTTTCCGCGCGGGACTCGGCTTTGGCGGGTTCTGCTTGCCCAAGGATATCCAAGCGTTCATCCACCTGGCGGAGCGCGTCGGCGTGGACTTCCGGTTGCTCAAGGAAGTCGAGCGGGTCAACAAGCAGCGCATCGAGCTCTTCCTGGAAAAAACCCGGCGCGCGCTGTGGGTGGTCAAGGACAAGCAAATCGGAGTGTTGGGCCTGGCTTTCAAGCCCAACACGGACGACATCCGCTTCGCCCCGGCCATCGAGCTGATCGGCCGGTTGCTGGCAGAGGGCGCGCGCATCCGCGCCTGCGACCCTGAGGCGACGGAAAGAACTCGCGCGGTCTTTCCCCAAATTGGCTACAGCCGGGATCCTTACGAAGTGGCTCAGGACGCGGACGCACTGCTGATCGTCACGGAATGGCCGGAGTTCCGGGACCTGGATTGGGCGCGTGTGCGGCGCATCATGGCGCGGCCACTGGTGCTCGACGGCCGCAACCTGCTCGAACCTGCCCGGATGAAGGCGCTCGGCTTCGAGTACCACTCCTTCGGCCGCCCCGACTGAACGCAAACCGCCACGCCCCCGTGAAAAACCGAAAAAGGAAAGCCTGAGCTCAGGCGGGCAGCCGCGCCACCTGGCGACGAAAAAATTCCAGCGTCAGCCGGAGTCCCTCATCGAGACCCACCCTCGGCTCCCAGCCGAGCAGGCGCTTGGCTTTGCTGATGTCGGGACACCGGCGCTTGGGATCGTCCAGCGGCAGCGGTTTGAATACGATGGGCACATCGGAGCCGAGCAAGGCGCGGACGCGCTCGGCGAATTCCAGGATGGTGATCTCCTGCGGGTTGCCGATGTTCACCGGGCCGTGCTCGTGAGACTGCATCAGCCGGTAGATGCCCTCGATGAGGTCGGAAACGTAACAGAAGCTGCGCGTCTGCTTGCCGTCGCCGTACACGGTGATGGGCTGCCCGGTGAGCCCCTGGTGGACGAAATTGGGCAAGGCGCGACCGTCGTTCAGGCGCATGCGCGGGCCATAAGTGTTGAAGATACGCACGATGTGCGTATCCACGCCGTGGGCGCGGTGATAGGCCATGGTCATGGCCTCGGCGAATCGTTTGGCTTCGTCGTACACGCCGCGCGGGCCGATGGGATTGACGTGGCCCCAGTACGTCTCCGGCTGCGGGCTGACATCGGGGTCGCCGTAGCATTCCGAAGTCGAGGCGAGCAGGTACTTCGCCTTCTTCGCCAGCGCCAGGCCCAGCGTGTTGTGTGTGCCGAGCGCACCGACCTTGAGCGTCTGAATGGGCAGCTTCAAGTAGTCCACGGGGCTCGCGGGCGAAGCGAAATGGAGCACGTAGTCCAACGGCCCGGGAACCTCGATGTAGCGCGTGACGTCGCCGCGCACGAACTGGAACTGCGGACGGGAGAGCAGATGGCTGACGTTGGACTCCTCTCCTGTAATCAGGTTATCGATCGAAAGCACTTCCCAGTCGCGCGCGATCAGGTAATCGCACAGGTGCGACCCGAGGAAGCCTCCGCCGCCGGTAATCACTGCACGCAAGGTCCGCGCTCCACGCTGCTGATGAATCGGCGCACCATTGTAGCCCGCGCGGCACGGTTCGCAAAGACCGTGTACTCGTCCACATGATTGGTGACACTTTCTGCCTTGACCAGGCTCTGCTGGTCATGGGCCCTTCGCCTACGCCTGTGCGGATTTCTGCGGTAGAACCCTCCAAGACCTAGGAAAAAGGCCCTGTTTAAGAACCATGAGGGGGGAAAGTCCAAGCCCCTACATATCGGGGACTTACCAAAGAGGCCCCAAATGGCCGATTCCCAGTGTCACCAATCAATCTGAACGAGCACAGACCGGGCTCGCCGAAGCACATGCCGCAGGGTCGCTGCCGCGACTCGGGCCATTCTTGTCAGTCCCTTTGATCCACGGTAGGATGCCGCGGCCGATGAGGTTTCGGCCACGGATGGAGCGACGCTCGAACCATGGCCGGCTCTAGTCGCAGGTGGCGCGGCGGGCTGGTAGCGCTGGCGGTTTTGGTCGTCATCGCAGCGGCGCTGGCCTGGGCGGCGCGCCGCGTGGGCCCGTGGCTGGTGGTGGAAGACGCGCTCGAGAAGGCGCAGGCGATTGTGGTGTTGAGCGGCAGCATGCCCATCCGCGCGCGCGAGGCGGCAGACATTTACCGACGGGGCTTCGCCCCAGAGGTTTGGGTGATGCGTCCCGCGAGCCCCACGGAAGCACTCCGCGAAATGGACATCGACTACGTGGGCGAGGAGTTCTACAACCAGAAGGTCCTCCTGAAACTGGGGGTTCCCGCGGAAGCAATCCGCGTGCTGGAGAAACCAGTGGTCAACACCGAGGAGGAAGTGCGGGAGATTGTCGAAGAGCTTCGGCAAAACGAGGGGAAGAAAGTAATCCTGGTCACCTCAAAGGCACACACGCGGCGCGCGCGGGCCATCTGGAAGGCGCGTGTGGGCGAATACCCCAGGGCCCTGGTCCGCTACGCCCCCGAGGATAGCTACGACGGAGCGCACTGGTGGCGCAACACGCGCGACGCCCGCACGGTGGTGCGCGAAGTGCTCGGCCTCGCCAACGTGTGGGCCGGGTTTCCGGTGCGGCCGGCGGTACAATGACGCGCAACAGAAGGGCTCACTCATGAAGCGACTCCTTTGGGCTGCGGCATACTCGCTCGTGCTGGCCACCGCGGCGCAGGCACAGGACCGCATGCGCATTGTGCGGAACATCGTGATCGAACAGGGCGAGGCAGCGGCCGGGGATGCGACCTGCTTTGGCTGCTCGATCCGCGTGCGCGGGGCACTGGCCGGCGAGGCCCTGGCCGTTGGCGGCGACATCGAAATCGAAGGCAACGTGGCGGGCGATGCGGTCGCCGTGGGTGGCGGAGTGTGGCTCGGACCGGCGGCAAATCTGGTTGGAGACGCCGTGGCCATCGGCGGGCCGGTGAAGAAAGACGCGACGGCTCATCTTGGCGGCGTCCAGGTGCCGCTGCCCTGGGCTTTCGTCCCCGGGCAGCGACATTTGTACTTGCGCGGAGTGGCGGCGTGGGCGGGCATCCTGCTGGCGGGGTTTCTGATCTCTTATGCGATTGCGCGGCATCGGCGCGCTGAGAATATGGCCGGCACGTTTGCCGGGCGCCCGGTATGGTCGCTCGTCATCGGACTCGGAGTGATGGCGGTGGCCAGCCTGCTCTACGCTTGGGCCGATACTCTCCAGCGCAGGGCGGACCCTGTCGAGTCAGCGATCACCGTCGTGCTGGTGATTGTTTTCGGGCTTGGCTACGTCGGCCTCTCCTGCTGGCTGGGACACAAGCTGTTGCGCGAGGGTGCGCCGCTTGCGGCCGGGCTGGTCGGAGCCGTCGTTTGGCTCACGCTCCAATTCATTCCGCTAGTGGGATTTGTCGTCTTCATCCTTCTGTTCGTCCTGGGGTCTGGCTGCGCCGCCCTGAGCGGATTTGGCGGCGTGCGCCGCGGCGCCTCGCCTGCCTAGATCATCGAGGACACGAGGAAGGCCATGCCCTGAACTGGCTTGAAGGGCGACATCGTGGAAAAGCCCTGAGCGCGTAACTCTGGCGACCCGGGCGGTACAAGAGGCCGCCCGGATTCTGGCCATCTTACGTCTGAGGCAACCGCGCATCGAACAAGCTATTCCCTTGAGCGAATGGTACTTCTGGATGGTACGCCTCGCCCATTGCCCGCCTCCGTACCGCCTGGCAGAATGTCCACTAGAGAATGAAGATGATCGCAGCCATCTTATTTGTGATATCGCTGGCAGCGCTGGGGCAATTCGGCCTCTACTACTGGCGCGCGATTGTTGCCGGAGTGGCAACGCAACCGCTGTCCGAGCGCGTGCGGACGGCAGCGGGCTTGGCCAGCGCGTCGCTGGGCGCCGCCGATTTCCATGCCGTGATGAGCCTGCACGATCTGGCCCCCCGATTGAAAGACGACAACGGCAGTCTCTGGTTTCTGCGCGCGTACTACGGCGGGGTTGCAATCCTCGGCCGCTTGGCCGGGCATAGCCTGCCGCGGCTGGCCGCCTGGACCCAACGCGAAATGACCACCTGCTCGCGCTACGTGGCCGTGCGAGTAGACCAGCGGCTGGAACACAACATGGCCTGCGCCGCCGAAGCGCGCTCCTCGTAGACTTCCTCTTTCTCCGAACGCAATTCCCGACCGCTGTCTCCTCGCGCCCGCGACAAGAGAATCCTGCGGCTTGCGTTTCACTTTCGTTCCCAAGAGGTCTCCCCGAAGTGAAGTTCTGGTGGCAGCGAAAGTCTACCCTGCGATTACCGAAGAATTATATAAAATGCTTGACGCTCAGAGCCGCAGGTCTTACCTTCCCGCGGGGCGGCCGGCCGTCCCCTCTCGACCCGGCCAGCTTTCCGACAAATAATGGGGGAATCCCTTTTGCTTGACCCGTGTAGGTAGACCTCCGTCGGCAGCCGGGCCGCAGCTTCTGGCGAAGCGGATCGCGCTGGCGCCTAGGGACCGTTCGGGACAGAGGATGCTTGATGAGAAAGCTGTCGCTGGTCGTCTCCCTGCTTGCCGGCGGGTTGGCCTCCGGATGCATGGGGAGTGGAGGAAGCGCCCTGGCGGCGATCACCGTCAACGTGAGTTCGAATCCGTCCACCACAAAGGGCGTGCAGTTCAGCGCCCAGGTGCAGTTCACCGCCACGGTAACAAACGACCCGCAAAATCGGGGCGTCACCTGGACCATCACCGGGCCCTCGTGCGCCGGGGCGAACAATCCCTGCGGCACGGTTTCGCCCACCACCACCCCAGCGGCCAACCCACAACTTACACCGCACCGTCCAACGCGCCCGCAACCAAACTCGGTGACGGTCACGGCAACCTCAGTGACCGACCCCACCCAGTTCGCCGCAGTGACGTTCACGATTGGTGTGATCTCGGTGGCCATCACGTCGCCGAACCCGCTGCCAACTAGCGTAGCGGCAGAGACCCAGATGCAGTTCACCCCCACGGTCAGCGATGACCCGCAGAACAAGGGCGTCGCCTGGACCATCACCGGGGCCTCGTGCGCCGGGCGGGCAATCCCTGCGGCACGGTTTCGCCAGCCAACACCCCCAGCGGCCAACCCACAACTTACACCTCGCCGAGCAGCCCGCCGACCACCAACTCCGTGACGCTCCCCTGCGGCTCGGTTTCGCCAGCCAACACCCCAGCAGCCAGCCCACGACTTACACTGCGCCGAGCAGCCCGCCGGCCACCAACTCCGTGACGCTTACAGTGACCTCGGTGGCCGACAACACCAAGTCCGTCCAGGTGACCTTCACCATCGTCACGAACAATCCAAATAATGCGAAGCTCAATGGTCACTACGTCTTTACGTTCAGCGGATTCGATAACAACGGCAACGCGGTGGTGAGGGGAGGCGTCTTCATCGCCGACGAGAATGGCAACATCGCCGGAGGCGTCCAGGATAGCAACAACGCCGCGACCGGCCCCAGCAAGAATCAGACCATCTCAGGCACCTATAACGTCGCTTCGGACAATCGCGGCACCATGACGCTCGGGGGCGTGGGGTATCGGTTTGCCCTGGGCTCGATTGTCTCGGGGGTGGCGACGAGAGGTCACTTTGTTGAGTTCGACATCAATACGAGCACCGGCGTGGGCATCGAAGGCTCCGGAGAGTTCAAACTGCAAGACGCGACCCTGATCCCCTTCTCCTTGACCGAGATCGCCAGCGACTTCGCCTTCGGTGCATCCGGCACCGACAGCGCCGGAAAACGCTTCGGCGTAGCGGCAAGAGTGACCATCGGCTCCACCGGAACGGTCAGCAATGGAGCCATCGATATCGGCTCGCCGGGCTCGAACGCCAACCTGGGTTCGTTCAGCGACCCAAACAATACGCTCGGCTCGTTCGGTCGTTTACTGGCAGCGCTGACCCCCGCCGGCCAGAATGTCGAAAACTTTGCCTTCTACATCGTCAGCTCGACAGAGTTGTTTTTCCTGGATGTGGATGACACCAGCAACAAGACTGCGATGTTCACCGGCGTAGCTGAGAAGCAGATCATCCCGAGCAGCGGGTTCACCAACGCCTCGGCGAACGGCAACGCGATTTTCAACGTGACCGGAGCCGACGCCGATGTTGCCGGAGGCGCCAACGTCACCATCGGCCAAGTCACCGCCGATGGTCAGGGCAACCTCAGCGGCATCCTGGATCAGAACGAGGGCGGTACGATTTCTACGGGCATCCCGTTCACCGGGAAATACAGCATCGCCTCCAACGGCCGAGGGACGCTCACCTTCGTGATCAATCCGACCACGTCCAGACCCTTCACCTTCTACGTCGCGGACACGAACGCCGTCTTCCTGCTGGAGGGGACTCCGGCAACGCCGGGGAGCGACGTGCAGCAAGGCTTTGTCGAACCCCAGGCGACAGGGCCGTTCGACGACTCGACCATCGCGGGCAAATGGGCCGGCAGCACGGGAGCTCCTCCGGCCCCCAGCGTCCGCAACAGTTCAGGCGCGTTCACGTTCGATGGAACCCTGGACGCTTTTAGTGGAACGATCGACGAGACCCTGTTCTCCTCGCCATTCGAGATTCCTGATGAGGCCATCACGGGCAGCTATGCGACCACGGCCGTGGGCCGGGCCAGCGTAACCCTCACTTCGGGCGGCGGAGGCAACGGGGTCATCTGGATCGTCTCGGCGAATCGGTTTGTGCTTCTCTTGTCAACGAACTGTACTCGTCCACATGATTAGTGACACTCGGACTCCTTTCGTTTGGATTGCCACTCGGTGATGAATTGCTGGGGCGTGAGGTAGCCGAGAGCCTGATGGGGGCGAACGCAGTTGTAGGTCTGCTCCC
>Ga0207646_10001588_pt1 | contig 27763 bp, 29 predicted proteins | sample KBSK5502metaG_FD_184343 | JGI IMG/M metagenome (GOLD analysis project Ga0207646, IMG submission 184343) | Corn, switchgrass and miscanthus rhizosphere microbial communities from Kellogg Biological Station, Michigan, USA - KBS K5-50-2 metaG... | ecosystem: Host-associated > Plants > Roots >...
CGCCGACGAGGTCTCGGCCGGCGTGGCGCTGGGCTCGCTCGCCGTCGGGCTTGCCCCGGCGGACGAGGTCGGTGCCGCTGATTCGCTGGGCGGCGGCGACGCTTCGGGCGTGGACGACGGCAGCGGGACGACCGAGATCGAGGCGGGCTGCGTCTGGTCGGCCTCGTTCACGACGATCAGCTGTGTCCGATCGCGGTTTCCGAACACCGTCTGCGGCTTCGTCGTGAGCTGGACGCCGGGCTCCTGGGCGGGAGTCGGCGCCGCGGTATTGCATGAGTCGGAGCTCTCCGGGCAGACCGACCGCACGTCGAGGCTCGTCACCTGATATCGCCCGTCCAGGCCCTTCTTGACGTAGTCGACGTGCTGGGCCACGACAATCGGCGTCGCTCCGGGCGCAGCGGTCTGGGCCGTCGGACCGGCGCTGCCGGCTGCGGTGGTGACGCCGCTCGGGTTGGGCGTCGCGTGACCGCCGCCGCCGGAGAGCTGGGAGGAGATCAGCGTCCCGACGACGACGGTCACGGCGAGCGCCGCGACGAGAGCAGATGAGATCGCGAGCGGCCGTCGACCGATGCCTCCGCCGGCCCGCTCCCGATGGTCACGGAACCGTGACTCGTGTTCGATCGCGGCTGCGGTTCGCGCCCACAGGTCGCGCGGTGGCAGCGGTGGATGGTCGCGACCGGCTCGGAGCTGGAGCCGCTGCGCGTCGTACGCCTCGGCGGCTCGGCGGCAGTCGACGCACCCGGCGAGGTGCTCATCGAGCCAGCCCGCCTCGCTCGGCTCGAGGACTCCGTCGAGCCGGTCGGACAGGGCGGCGTGCGCACGCGCGTGACTCGTGGACCAGTCATCCGGGCGACGACGGCGGCGGCCGAACGTCATGGCGCGCCTCGGGAAGGCCGGTTCGCCGCGGCGCGGGCGTCCGCCTCGGACTCGGCGAGGGCCTCGGCGTCGCGCTCCGCGGCGAGCGCCTGGCGGAGGCTCTCCCGAGCGCGGGTGAGAAGGGCTCGGGCGGCGACGTGGCTGACGCCGAGCGCGGCGGCGAGCTCGAGCCCGGTCAGGTCGTGGAGCTCCGCGAGCAGGAGCGCGGCCCGTTGCCGCTCAGGGATCCGCGCGAGCGCCCGTTGCATGTCGGCGGAGAGATGGGAATCCATGACGAGTCGCTCGGCCGACGGGACCGCCCCGCGGCTCTCTCCCGTCCACGGCAGGAACCGGACGATCTTCTGGCGACGGATGTGGTCGAGGGCGACGCGGTGAGCGATCTGGTACAGCCAGGCCCGCGCGTTCTCTGGCTTCTCGAGCGTGTCGTAGTTGCGATACGCCTTGACGAACGCGTCCTGGGTCAGGTCGGCGGCGAGCTCCGGATCGCGCAGCATCCGGATCAGGTAGGCGTAGATTTCGCCGTGATGCGCCGCGAAGAGCTCCTCGACGAAGCCCGCGGCGGCGTCTCGCTCCCAGACGCCACTCATGGTCGCGCCCCCACCGAACCCCCCAAGGCGGATTCGGTTGTCGAGCGCGGCGACCATGAAACCTCCGGAAGATGCAGGGATGGGCGGTGAGCGAGAACGGTGGGGCGATCGCTCGTCGGCCAAGAGACGCGAGGTCGTCGCACCGTGTGACGCCGCCCCCCGCCCGGCGTGATCGACATCAGCCGGACGCTCCGACGACGCTCTCGCGGAGCTCGCGCGTGCGGGCGATGAGCTCCTCGACCGCGTCCTCCGGCGACACCGGGTTGACCGGGAGCCCGGTTCCGAGCTCGAGACCGGCGATCTCGCGCAGTCGCGGGTGGACCTCCCAGTGCCAGTGGTAGGTCGCGTCGACCTGCTCGCGGAGCGGGGCAGTATGGAGGACGAGGTTGTACGGCGGACCGTCGAGGGTCACCGCCAGTGCCGACAGGACCTGGCGGAGCGCCTCGGCGGTGGCCCCGACATCGGTCTCGCCGGCGCGACTGAAGTCCGCTTCATGGCGGCGCGGGACGATCCACACCTCGAACGGTGAGCGCGAGGCGAATGGAGCGAACGCCACGGTGTCGTCGTCCTGCCAGATCATCCGCTCCGGCCGCGCCGGCTCCTCACGGACGAGGCGGCACCACGGGCACTCCCCCTCGCGGATCACGAAGCGGGCGGCACCGCCGAGCTCCTCGGCGATTCGATGCGGGATCTGGGGCAGGTCGTAGAGGTCGAGACAGAGGTGATTCGTGCGGGCACCGGCCTGTGCGCCCCAGTTCTGGACCACCTGGAGATGATCCGTCTGCGCCGTTCGCCGGGCGTCGCCGAGCGCTGCCCGGACTCCCGACAGGAGCGCCACGATCATCTCGGTTCCGACGGCATGGAGCGGCCGGTGCTCGCCCGGCGGCGCGACGACCGTCCGCCAGCTGCCGCTCGCACGCGCGTCACCGAGTGACACCTGGGCGACGCTCGACTCGAGCTCGCGCGCCTCCTCGCCGGTCCCGACCACGTGGAAGGCATAGTCCTTGAGCGTCCGAGTTCGGACCCCGTCGCCCGCGGGTAAGGGGCAGTTCTGGCAGTCGCCGCCGTCGTCGACGGGTTCGGCCGCCCGGGCGAACCGGTCGCGATGGAATGCCCGATCGACGATCGTCGCGACCCACCAGCCGGTCGTCGCGTCCTTGCGCAGCTCGAACAGACCCGCCGCCACGTCAGTCCGTCCCGTTCGTGATCCCGGAGAGCTCGACGCCGATCCGTGCCGCGAACGCCGCGGCGAAGACGTCTGCGGCGCGACGGACGGCGTTGGTCGACGGCCGCTCCGCCGGCCGGCCGGCCTCGACGGCGATCGAGGTCGAGGCGGCGCCGGGCATGCCGCAGGCGTCGATGAGATCGAAGTCCGACAGGTCGAGATCGACGTTCAACGCGATGCCGTGGTAGCTGACGCCGCGCTCGATCCGGATCCCGAGCGCTCCGATCTTCCGTGGCGCCCCCCCGTCCGGATCGATCCAACAGCCCGGGTGACCATCACGAGGCGCCGCGGCCACGCCGAACGCGGCGCAGGTCTCGATCATGGCCGCCTCGAGGGCGCGAACGAGGGGCCGGACCATCAGGCCGCGTCGGGAGAGGGCGACGATCGGGTATCCGACGAGTTGACCGGGGCCGTGATAGGTCACCTCGCCGCCCCGTTCGACGCGGATCAGCTCGATCCCGCGGGCGGCGAGATCCGACGGCGAGGCGAGGACGTGACCCGGGTCCGCCCCCCGACCCAGGGTGAGCACGGGGTCGTGCTCGACGAGGAGCAGCTGGTCGGGGATCCGGCCGTCGGCACGCTCGGCCGCCAGGCGCTTCTGCAGGGCCCAGACCTCACGGTACGGCCGCCGGCCAAGCCAGCTCGCCACGAGCGGGCCGGTCTCCGGGGTGTCGATCGGGGCCCGATTCCAGCTCGCGGCCGACCGGTCGATCAGGGGTGGAGCGTCCACGACCGCACGATATCAGTTGACTCTTTTCCGGCCTTCGAGGGCTGACTCAGCCCGGAGGGATACCGCCCGCTGCCGCGAACCCTATCGACGCGGGCGGCCTTTCGGGCGTCGGTCAATCAGGCCGGTGGCCGGACCTCGTTCGATACGTCGTTGACGCGACTCACGTCGATCCGCAGGGTGACGGGGGTCGGCGTGGCGTCGACGTCCCATTCCCCGGCCACGGCCAGAGAGACGAGGTATCGGTGCTTGGATGCGAGCCAGACATCGACAGATCCGGACGTCAGGCCGGCCGCCGCGGCGGCCGGGTCGGCCGCAAGAACGTGATAGTGCATCGTCCCGATGCCGTTCTTCGTTTCTTCGCGGGCAAGTTGAAGGATCGGACTCAGACTCTCGAACCCACTGGCAAGATCGATCGGGGACATCGCGGTAAAGGCGGCGTCGAAGTCGGCGGCGCCGCCCGGGCTCTTCGTCCAGCGCCCGGTCCCTGAGCGGAGCCACGCCTCGTCCCCGATGACGATCGCCTGCAGACGGCCGCCCTCCAGCCCGTCTGCCCCGACGATCGTGAACTGCGCCGCAGGGAGGGAGCCCTGGACGATCGTCGACGTCATCGAGACCGATCCGTCGGGCGCGGATGAGGGCACGAGACCCGTGACCAGAACCGTCACCCGATAGGAGTCCAGATCCACGAGGGCGTTCGCCGCGTCCTCGATGTCCGGGCCGTTCCCGAATGGTTCCGGACGGGCAGTCGGCACCTCGTCCGGCGGATCGGTCGGCGGGATCGCCAGCGGCTCCGGGGTCCGGCTGAAGCGGCTGGGATGGGGCTCGACGGGCGGCTCCAGCAGGCCGCAGCCGGCGACGACAACGACGAGCGCACCTGACAGGAGCGGCGCGATCCCACGGAGAGGACGGAGCGGCGGGCGACCCACGATGGGACCTCGATGGCGCGGACGGCGCGAGGATAGCAGCGAGGCGAACGGCGTCGGCGGGCGGCCCGGGTCAGGCCCGGGTCAGGCCCGGAACGTGCCGACCAGGGTGACCGACCCGAGCTTGGTCGCGCCGCGCAGCGCCGCTCGGACCGACGAGCCGTCGGGATGGCCGGCCAGATTGAGCGGCGCGGACAGGGCGGTCAGCGTGAACCGGTAATGGTGCGTGCCGGACGGCGGGCACGGGCCGCCGTAGCCGACCCGCCCGAAATCGTTCCGGCCCTGCTGCGGCGTGGCCGCGGACGGAGAGACGTTCCTTGGCAGCCCGCTCGTCGCCGGATCGACGTCGAGGACCGACCAGTGAACCCAGTCCCGGCCGTCGGGATCGTCGACGAACAGGACGAGCGCCTTCGCGCCTGCCGGCACCCCGGTCCACTCGAGCGCGGGCGACACATCCGCGCCGCGGCAGCTGTACTCGGCGGGGATCGAGGCGTTGTCGGCGAACGCAGGCGACTTCAGCGTGAGGGGTTCCTGGCTGGGCATGGTCGACGCCTCCGGGCTGGATGCGGGCGATGTTTCGGCCGGGCCCGAGCCGCCCGGCGTGGCGACGGACGCCGCGGCGGTCGCGGAGGCGGCGGGCGCCGGCGGCGATGACGCCGCGCTTTGGCCGCAGCCGACCGTCAACGCCAGGAGCGCAACGGCGAGCCACCGGATCGCTGCAGGCACGCGAACAGGATGGCCCGACACTGGCAAGCCGGCAAACGCTCCGGCGGCCCGGCGGCAGACAGGCAGACCGGGAGATGACGCCGATACGCCCGAGCCCCACGATCCGGTCAACTGGAACGCACACGGGGGTGTGGAACATGTTCCTCGACGCACCGGGGGCCGGTGACCAACGATCGGGCCGGTGGAGTTGCGTCGCCAGGCCTTCGGGCGCAGGTGGGTCAATCGCACCTCTTCGGGGGAGGCGATGAAGCTGCGTGTTCGCGTCCAGGCAAACCGGCTGGTGCTCGCCGAGGCGGTCGCCGCCGCGCTCGAGGATGTCGCGGGGCTTCCCGTCATCGCCGACACCACCGATCCCACCCAGGTCCACCGGGTGCCGCGGCCACCGCACGTGGTCGTCGTGATCGGCAGTCGGATCGATGGCTCGATGAGCGCCGCCGTCGGGACCGCCCGACGCCGCTGGCGTCAGGCGCTCGTCATCGCCCTGGCCGAGACCGACGTCCTCGAGGATGGCGTCGCACTTGTTCGGCTCGGGGCGGACGCGTGGCTGTCGAGGAACGAGGGACTCGACGTCCTCCGCGCGATGATCGCCCGGATCGCCGCCGGGGAGCGCGTCCTGGTGCCGCCGGAGGTGCTGGCGACGATCGCGTCCTCGCTCGGACAGCCGTCGGCCGATCGAGCCGACCCGGGGCGGCGCCTGACGAGCCGCGAGCGCCAGGTGCTCGAGTGCTTCGCCCGCGGGCTTCCCCGCACCGAGATCTCGGGGCTGCTCGGGATCAGCCGAGCGACCCTCCGGACGCACGTCCAGAACATCCTCCGGAAGCTCGAGCTGCACTCCATCGAGCAGGCCGCGTCCCTCCTCCGGACCGACGAGTCCGCCACCCCAACGCTGACCGGCGCGACGGGCTCCGCCCTCTGAGTCCCGAGCTCGGGGAGAGCGTGTAGGGCGACACCCCCCGAATGGCGGCAGGGTGACCCCCGCTCGCCTCATTGACCGAGCGGTCAAGTCCGCGATATCCAGACGCCCAACGGCCTTCTCGGGGGACGACATGACCAACGGCGAGTTGCGGGGCCGGGGAACGCTCCTCTACCCACTGGTGTACGCGGCGACCCTCACGCTCGTCGCCGTGAGCTCGTTCGCCCTGGCGACACTGGGCCACGACCACGTCATCGACACCGGGATCCAGGTCTCGATTCACGACGACCAGGCGGTCGTCCGCGGCTTCGTCGAGTCGAACTTGACCGTCGCCGACGTCCCGCTTGGCTTGGCCACTCCCGACCGGCGTGCCACATTGGAGGCGTCCCTCGCCGATCTCGTTCGCCGTCACGGGTACCTCGGGATCGAGGTGATCTCGGCGGAGGGGGTAGCAGTCCTTGCCGCTTCGGCTGCCGGTGCGGCTGCGCCCGTCTCAGGGCAGACGACCGAGGCGATCTCCACCGCTCGCCCGAACGCCTCCATCGCGACCGACGCACCGGCCGGGACCTCGACGCTGATCGAAGCCATCCCCGTCCTGCAGGGCAGCGACGTCGTGCTCGCGTTCCAGATCCGCCGCGACGCGGCACCGCTCATCGCCGCAGCCGGCGACGCGTGGCGAGATGTCCTTGTCGTCACGGCCTCGGCCGCGGTCGTGCTTGGCGTGCTCCTCACCGTGATCTTCCGAACAGCGAACATCCGGCTGCGAAAGCAGGACGCCGAGCTCCTCGAGACGCGCCGACGGGATCCGCTCACCGGCCTCCTGAATCACGGCGCCGCGGTCACCGCGTTGACCGGATTCGTCGAGGGGGCGCGGGCCGACTCGAGCTCGCTCGGCGTCGCCCTTGTCGACATCGACAACTTCCGGCTCCTGAACGACGTCCACGGCTCGACCGCCGGCGATCAGGCCCTCCTGACCGTCTCCGCGGCCTTCCGCAAGGACGAGGAGCGCTGGCTCGTCCTCTCGCGCTTCGGGCCCGACGAGTTCCTGGCGATCGCGCCGGCGGCGGTGGCACGCGACCTTCCCGCCGCCACCCAGCGCGTTCGAGATCGGCTCGCTGCCCAGCACCTGGACCTGCCCGGGTCGGAACGACTTCCGGTCACGATCAGCATCGGGATCGCGTACTTCCCGTTCCACGCAGGCAGCGTGATCGAGCTCCTGTCCGCGGCGACGACCGCACTCGCCGAGGCCAAGGCGAGCGGCGGCAACGGCGTCTCGATCGCCGACGCCTGGACCAGCGAGCCGCGTGCTCCGCACACGACGTTCGACGTCCTCCAGGGACTCGTCCTCGCGATCGACCGCAAGGACCGCTACACGAAGCTCCATTCCGAGGACGTCGCCGCGTACGCCCTCTTCCTGGCCGACCGCATCGACCTGGCGGAGGAGGAGCGGGCCAGCCTGCGGATCGCGGCGCTCCTCCACGACGTCGGGAAGATCGGCATCCCGGACGACATCCTGCGGAAGCCGGGGCGACTGACGCCGTACGAGTACGAGATCGTCAAGCAACACGTGGCGCTGGGCGACCTGATCGTGCGCGACGTGCCCGACGTGGCTCACATCCGGGAGGGCGTCCGCTACCACCACGAGCGCTGGGACGGCAACGGCTACGTGATGGGCCTGGCGGGCGAGAACATCCCGCTCATCGCCAGGATCCTCGCCGTCGCCGACGCCTTCTCCGCCATGACGACGAGCCGCCCATATCGGAAGGCGCTCGCGACCGAGCGCGCCCTCGATGAGCTACGGGCGGTTGGCGGAACCCAGCTCGACGCCTCGCTCGTGGAGGCGTTCGTCACCGGAATCGAACTCGACGCCGACGCCCCGCTGCCCGGCGTCGCCAGGAACAGCACGCTGCTCTGGACCCCGACGACCAGGGCGGCGTGAGGCTCCGGATGCGTCATCACGCGCATCGCCGTGGCGGACGTCGGCGCGCGCCTGGCCACGCTGGGGCCGTTGCGGCCGGCGTGAGCATGGCGCTCGCAATGCTCATGGGCCTGCGGGTCGCGAGCGGCGACCCGGTTCACGGCGCGCCGCTCGTGCCCCTGCCATCACTACCGGTGGCGCTGCCATCCCTACCGGTGACGCTGCCGTCCCTGCCGAACACGATGCTGGCCCTGCCGCTGCCGACTTTGCCCCTCCCGAGCCTGCCGCTGCCCAGCCTGCCGCTGCCAAGTCTGCCGCTGCCGACTCCGAGCTTGCCGCTGCCGACGCCGAGCCTGCCGCTGCCGACTCCGAGCCTGCCGCTGCCGACTCCGAGCCTGCCGCTGCCGACGCCGAGCCTGCCGCTGCCGACTCCGAGCCTGCCGCTGCTGGGCGGCTCTCCTGAGCCCAGCCCGAGCCCGACGCCCGACCAATCCAATACGGCGACCGGGTCCAGCGATCCCGCGGCGGCGTCGTCGGCGAGCCCCGCCGTCGGGGCGGCCGGACCGGGGTTCGTCGGTGACTCGCCGGGACCCGTGGCGTCGGAGGCCCCCTTGCCGTTGCCGGGGCCAGAGGCCGGACCGCTCGACATCGTGATCCCTGGCTTGATCGCCGGGATCCCGCTGGCGGTGCTCGCCCTGGTGGTGATCGCGCAGGTCGTCGGTGGGGCGGCGTGGCTGCCGGTCGTCCGGCGCTGGCTCGACCGCCGTCTGATCCCAGGCCCGGGTCGGCGACTCCCCTAACGAAGCCGCGCAACGCGGCGGACCGGCCTCGCGAGGCGTGTCGGCCGCGGGGGGCGTGTCGGCCTGACCGGACGTGACGGGCTGACGGGACGCGGCGCCCCGAGAACGCCGAGGACGGCGTACGTCGCGATGGCGGCGGCGAACGAGGCGATGACGATCGGCGACCGGAGGAACAGGATGGCCGGCCCGACATCGGGGAACGTCAGCCACAGGCTTCCCGCGATCTCCGCCGGCCGAGGTCGCCAGATGTCGGGTCCGTTCGTGTTGTCGCCGCGGACGACGAATCCCGCGTCGGCCGACCCGGCGACGATCCGGTGGATCACCAGCTCGCCCGCGCCCGGGTAGCCGTCCGGAACGTGATAGGCGACGACGTCGCCGATCCGGTAATCGGAAGCACGCGTGACGACCACCAGTGACCCGGGCTGGATGGCCGGCTCCATGCTCTCGCCGGCGACCACGATCCAGCTCGCGGGACCTCCCAGCGCCGCCGGGCGGAGCGCGACGAACCAGCCGGCGAAGACGACGAGGACGGCGAGGCGGACGATCCGTTGGATCATGGGAGATACGTCACGACCAGTGTCGGCTTGCCGGTGGCGGCTTCGCGCGAGCTGAACGTGAGCGGCGTGCCCAAAGCGATCCCCTCGCTGGCGTCGCCGATCCGCCAGCCCAGGTCGGTCGAGGCACCGGTCACGTACGCCTGCACGTCGCCAGTGGCTGTCCAGGTCACGACGCTGCCGACCACCGTGCCGAGGGTCACGGTCGTCGAAGCGGTTACGCCGGCTACGGCCGGCTGGCTGTTCCAGGTGACGGTCGATTCGACCCAACCAGCTGTTGCCCGGCGAAGGTCGTACGTCCTCGTGGCGAGGGCAGCGACGCTCACCGTGAGCTGCAGCGTCGCGGTCCGGACCAGGGCGTCGGACGGGATCGTCGGAGAGCACGTGCTCAGGTCGAAGCGGACGAACGCCCGCTCGGTGGTCGTCGAGTCGGCATTGATCAGGACCGTCGTCAGCCCACCGAAGTTGCTCGTGGCGAGCGCCTTGTTCACGTAGGTGTCGGCGACCGCGACGAGCGTGCACGTGCGCTGGGCGCCGTAGGTGCGCGTCGCGACCGTCAACGCCGCGTTATCGATGGACATGCTCGCCGCCGCCCCGCTCCCGATCTGGCTGGCCAGGCCCAGGACGACGAGGGCGACTGCCCGAAGCGCCGTTGGGCGCCGAATGCGGTTCACGCTCAGGGTCCCTCGACGACGGCGGACACCGCGGTCACCGCCGTCGATGCCGGCTGTGCGCTGACGGTTACGGTCGCGGTTCCGGTGAACCCGGGCGACGGCAGGCCGACCGAGCCGGAGCCCACGCCGGCAGAGCCATTGACGAGCGTCAGGCGGAGGGTCCCGCCGCCGCACGAAGCATCGATGCCGGAGACCGTCACGGAGGTGATGCGGCCGGCCGTGTCGATGACGTGCTTGAAGACGAAGCCGTCTCCGTCACACGCGAGGACCGGCGCCGTCCCCGCCCCGAGCCGGGCGGCCGCCGCGGTGAGGCTGGCGGCCGCCGCCACCTGGAAGGCGCCGCCGAGGACGAGAACGAGGGGCGCGAGCTGGAGCGGCCGGAGCACGATCGCCTCGGGGTGACGCTCCTGTCTCAGGCCACGACGATGGAGACCTTGAGGACCGCCGACGCGAGGATGTTCGCGCCCGTGAAGTCGAACGTCGTGGGCGCGGCGACCGGCGTTGCCAGCGTGACCGTCACCTCGGCGAGCGACGCGTCGGCCGCGCCGACCAGCGTGACCTTCATCGTCTTGCCGTCGCAGGCCGGCGTCGCGATCCCGTCGATGCTGACGGTCGTGACCCGGTACCCGGCGGCGCTCGCGCTGTAGCTCGTGGCAAACGACGTGGAGACGCCGTCGGTGTCGCACGAGGCGACCGTGCCGGTCCCGGCCCCGAGAGTCGCTGCGGTGACGTTCAAGGATGCCGCGACGGCGAAGACCGTCGCGAAGACCGTCAACCCGGCGATGAGGGCGATGATGAGTCGATTCCGCTGACGCATGTGACGGATCCCCCGGATGGCGAAGGTGCGGTGACAGGTGGCGACACCATGGCGGCGCGTGGCGCACGACGCCATGGCCGACCGGTCACTGCCGCTGCCGTACCAAGGTGGGGCGGCGTTCTCCACGCGGCGGCAAAGGTGGGCGAGCCGAATCAGTCGCGAGCTGCGCCTTCCAGCAGGCGCGCCGCGCCCTCGCGCGCGGCCAGCGCGTAGGCCGTCGTCCGGTGCGCCACGCCGAGCACGATGGCGCCCGCGATCATCGACTGAAGCTCGACAGCGAGAGCGGACGCGTCGCGGTACCGGGCGGTTGTCAGCGCGTCGGCGAAGTAGCGCTGGACCTCGTCGAGGTACGACCGGATGACCTTCACGGCCGGGTGGTCACGGTCCGCGATCTCAGCGGACGCGTTGAGGTACGGACAACCGCGGAAATCGTTCGCGGAGAGCCAGTCGATGAGGGCGGAGAAGAATCGTGGGATCACGTCGTCGGGGGATGTGGCCTCTTCCTCGACCCGCTGACGGACGTCGTCCAGCCAGCGCGTTCGCGAGTCCCTCAGCCAGGCGACGATGAGGTCGTCCTTTGACGGGAAGTGCCGGTAGAACGTCGCCTTGGCGACCTCTGCCTTGCCGATCAGCGCGTCGACGCCGGTCGCCCGCAGGCCGTGCTTCGTGAACAGCTCGGACGCTGTGGCCAGGATCCGCTCACGCGCGGCCGGACGGCCGGACCGGCCGTCCCGTCGCTGGAGCTGCCCGCCCACGAATGCCGCCTGATGGGCACCGAGGACGGCTGCGATCCGACTGGCGCTGTGGAAGCGCACGTCGTAGACGCACACGACGGCGTGGGGCGAGCGGCGGAAGGCGGCGTCGACGGCCGATTCGTATCGGACCAGTTCCTCGACCCCCGGCGTCCCCTCCTGCGCCCACTCCATCTCGCCGATGATCCGGGTCGTGCCGAAGCCGAGGCTCGCGCCGTCCCTGATCGCCCGTCGGAGGTCCCGCATCGCGCGTGACGAACGGAACCGGCCGCCGGCGAGGTAGGAATCGCTCCACGACCGCACCACGAGCTGACCGGAGGTCCGTGCCTGACCCGTATTCGCCGAGCTCGGCAGCCGCTCGAGGAACGCGGTCGGGCTCTCGGTCAGGTACAGGACCCGCGAGCCGTCGCGCAGTCCATCCAGGACGAACGGGCGCATGAGCGACCAGCCCTCGTCGGGCCCGTCGACCAGCGCGCACACATGGCGTGTGTCGCCGAGTGAGAGCCCCCCGAGCTGGACGTCGCCTGCCGGCTGCATCGGTTCTTGCCTTTGTCCCGCGATGGCTTCGACCTGGGGCCGTGCCGAAGGGTAACCCAATCGCCCAGACCGCTCTGTCTCCCCAAGACAGAATCGTCTACGTTGCCTAGAATTGCTTGCATGCACCGCCGGGCGCGCGTTCCATCAGGTCGGGGAATCCCGTGTCCCTGACAGAAGCGCGACCCAGTGCGCGACCCGGCGCGCCGGACCGGACCCGACTCATGACCCTCCTGGAGCGGGCCCTGCCCCAGAGCCGAGACGCCTCGCGCCATGCCCTTGCCACCCGGGCGAAGACCAGCCATATCGGCCGCGACGGGGCGATCTTCCGTCAGGGTGACCGGATGCCCATGGTCCTGCTGCTGGACGGCCACGGGGCGTTCCGCCGGACCACCGCCGATGGGAAGGTCCTCATCGTCGGTGTGGCGAACCCCGGAGCCTTGATCGGCCTCACCAGCATGTCCGGCGTCATCGGCATGGTCGAGATGGTTGCCCTGACCGATGCGGTCGTCGCCACATGGGACGGCGAGGATCTAAGGGACCTCGTCGGGGAGGACCCCGAGCTCGGCCTCGACGTGATCGACAGCCTGTCGCTCTTCCTCGTGATCCTGACCGAGAAGCTCGACGGGTACCTCCACCAGGGCGCGCGCCGGCGGGTCATCCGCGTCCTCGCCCGCCATCGCGAGCTCTTCTTCGCAGAGCCGCCCGTGCTGTCGCGGGCGCACCTCCCCGGTCTCGTCGGCACGAGCCGGGAGATGACCGGGCGGGTCCTGCGGGACCTCGAGCGCGAGGGAGCGATCGCGCGTGTCGGACGGGCGGGACTCCGCCTGCTCGACGCCGACCGCCTCAGTGAGGTCCCTGAAGACGACGAGCCGACGACGCTGAGCGACCGCCGCGGCACCTTCACCTAGCGGATCCGGACCTCAGGCCGGGACCGGTGCCGTCGACTGGCGGACGATCAGGCTCGGGGCGACGACGACGTCGTCCACCGAATCCGGCGCGGTGCCCTCGATCATGTCGAGGATGAGGTTCGCCGAGATCCGGCCCATCTCGACCCCGGACTGGCTGACCGTCGTCAGCGGCGGGATCGTGAACGACGCGATGTCGATGTCGTCGAAGCCGACGATGGACAGCTGGTCGGGGACGACGACGCGGGCCTGGAAGGCGGCCTGCAGGAGACCGATCGCGATCGTGTCGGACGCGGCGAAGACGGCCGTCGGCCGGCCCGGGCGATCGAGGTGGGCGAACAGCTCGCGGCCCAGGCGGTAGCCGGGCTCGGGATCGGGCTGGGTCGTGAAGTAGACGCGGGCACGGTCGCCCGCGCCGTGGCCCCGCATGAACCCTTCGTAGACCGAAGCACGAAGCGGCCCATCCGCCATCCGTTCGTCGGCGACGCAGATGATCGAGCGATGGCCGAGCTCCCAGAGGTGCTCCAGGGCCAGGATCGTGCCGCGCGGGTTGTCGACGTACACCCCCGGCACGCCACGCGGACCGACCCGGTCGCTGACGCCGACGACGTGCTCGTGGTGCGCGGCGAGGTCGTCGAGGGTGGCGTCCCCGCCGGCGATGTCGCCGAGGAGCAGGATGCCATCGGCGTGCGACTGCTCGAACATCGAGCCGTAGATCGCAGCGACATCCGGGCTCCAGTCGACGTGGCCGAGGAACAGCCGGTACCCCCGGGTCCGGGCGACCTCGTTGACGCCCTGCAGGACCTGGATGTGGAACGGGTCGCTGATGTCGCGGATGATCACGCCGAGGAGTGAGCTCCGGCTGCCCCGAAGGGCGCGGGCGAGAAGGTTCGGCTTGTAGCCGAGGTCGGCGGCCGCAGTGAGGATCCGCTCGCGGGTCTCCGGCCGGACGGGGACGCCGGACTCGCGGCCGTTGAGGATGCGCGAGACGGTCGTGATCGAGACGCCGGAGCGCTCAGCGACGTCGCGCAGCGTGATCGTCCCACCACCCGACTTCGCCACTGGCTGCCTCCCGCCCTCTTGACACCGCGGACTATCGTTCCAGTTGCGCGCAAACGTCAAGGCTTATCGTTAAACCGACGATCGGTGAGGCGGATCGCGCCCCTGGAGGAGCGGTGGAGGAGTACCCTCGCTTCGATCTCGCGGGCCGCACCGCGCTCGTCACCGGCGCGGGTCGGGGGCTCGGCCGGGCCATCGCGCTGGCGCTCGCCGATGCAGGCGCGGACGTCGCGCTCGGCCTCCACGACGCGTCGGCCGCTGACACCGCTGCGCCCGAGATCGAGGCCATGGGCCGCCGCGCCCTCCCCGTGCAGATGGACGTCCTCGATCTGGATCAGGTCCGCTCGGCGGTCGAGACCGTCGTCGGCGAGTTCGGCCACCTCGACATCCTCGTCAACAACGCAGGAGTCAGCCCCGAGGACCCGGCCGAGGACGTCACCGAGGCGAACTTCGACCTGACCGTCGGGGTCAACGTCAAAGGCGTCTTCTTCGCCAGCCAGGCCGCGGGGCGGGCGATGATCCGCCAGGGCTTCGGCCGGATCATCAGCCTCAGCTCGCAGGCCGGCTTCGTCGCCCTCCCGACCGAGTCCGTCTACTGCATGACCAAGGCGGCTGTCGCCCACCTCACGAAATGCCTCGCCGTGGAATGGGGCCGCCACGGGATCACCGTCAACGCCGTCGCGCCGACGTTCATCCGGACGCCCGGCACGGCCGACGCCCTCGCCGACCCGGCGTTCGAGGCGGAGGTGCGCGATCGCATCGCCGGCGTCCATCGGATCGGCGAGCCGGTCGACGTCAGCGGCGCCGTCGTGTTCCTCGCGTCGCGGGCCGCCTCGCTGATCACGGGCCACACGCTCCTGATCGACGGCGGCTGGACGGCTCGATGAGTGCCGGCTCGTCCACGGCTGTCGCCGGCCCGGTGACTGAGGCACGGGCCGAGGACGGCGGCGCGGCCGCCGTGCCTCGGACGCCGACGACCGGCTTCCGAGCCGTCTTCGGCCGCGACCTCATCGCCGAGCTGCCGAACTTCGTTCATCGGCCGTACCTCGTCGTGACGATGACCGACCTGTGGCCGCGCTTCGAGCACCTCTTCGACCGCCACCTCGCCGGCGTCCTCGAGGTCTCGACCCTCGACGCCGCCGCGCTCGAGCCACAGGTCGACGGACTGCCCGGGTTCAGCAGCGTCATCGGGCTCGGCGGCGGGCAGGCGCTCGACGTCGCGAAGTTCGTGGCCTGGCAGCGGCATCTGCCGCTGTTCCAGGCTCCGAGCGCACTGACCACCAACGCGGCGTTCGGCCACCGCGCGGCCCTCCGCCGCGATGGCGTGGTCGCGGTGCTCGGCTGGGCGATCCCCGAAGCCGTCTACATCGACCTCGACGTCATCCGCTCGGCGCCCCCGCTGCTCAACCGGAGCGGCGCCGCCGACGTGCTCTGCTACCACACCGCTCATGTCGACTGGAAGCTCGCACACGACTCAGGCAAGGAGGACCGCCGATGGCCCTATGACGAGCGACTCGTGGCCGACGCTCGCGGGCAGCTCGAAACCGTCGTCGACGCGCTCGACGACATCCACGACGTCACCGACGCCGGGATCCGGACGCTGACGCTGGCCCATCGCTGGGGCGGCGCCGCGTTCCACGACGCCGGCTGGAACACCCGCCACATGGACGGCGTCGACCATGCCTTCTTCGAAGGCCTGGAACACCTCACCGGGCGGGCATTCATCCATGGTCAGGCCGTCGGGCTGGGCACGTACCTAGGGGCGGTCCTCCAGGACAACGAACCCGAGCTCGTCCTCGACTGGCTCCATCGCGCCGGCGTAGACATCCGTCCCGAGGCGATGGACATCGACTGGGAGACCGCGGCGACGGCCATGCGCCGGCTTGCCTGGTACGTCCGTCACGCAGATCTGCCGTACACGATCGCCGACGCGCGTCCCGTGACGGATGAGATCGTCGACGCGATCCGCGAGGGCGTGACCGCGAAATTCGGACCGTGGGACCAAGGGCCGACGGGCCCGAGAGGAGGAAATCTGTGATGGATCATCGACCGCGGCGGCCGCGGGGCGCCTCGCTCGGGGCGCTCATCGTCGCCGTCCTGCTGACGTTCGGCGCCTGCTCGAGCGCGGCATCACCATCGACTGGCGGCGGCGCGAGCACCGGCACCGGCAGCAGCCCGGCGGCCGGCAGCCCGGCGGCCGGCGGCAGCACCGGCACGGCTGCGGGGACGAAGCACGTCTCGATCCTGAACAAGGACATGACCGACGACGAGATCAAGGCCGAGATCCAGAAGGAGGGCCAGGTCCTCGTCGCGAACTGGACGTACTCGGCGAACGCCGTCCTGGTCGACCAGTTCCAGAAGTACGTGAAGGCGACCTATGGCGCCGACATCACCCTGACCTACGACGGCAGCCAGGCCCCGAGCGAGTACCTGACGAAGCTCGCGGCGGCGGCCAAGGGCGGCAACCCGGCGCCATATGACGTCATGGCGGTCGAGGAGAACTACTGGGCGGACGGGACGGCGCAGGGCCTCCCGGACAACTACCTGCCATCGGACCTCATCCCGAACCAGAAGCTCGTGCTCGACCAGTTCCAGCACGTCCCCACGTCGATCGCCTTCCAGTCGACCGCGTTCCCGGGCGTCGTGTACAACAAGGCGAAGGCGTCGTTCCTCAAGAGCCTCGAGGACCTCGCCAACCCGGCCCTGAAGGGCAAGTTGACCCTGCCGGCGCCCGGCGACATCACGGCCGGCGGGTTCTTCCTTGGCCTCGCCTCGGAGCTCGGCAAGGACTACAAGAACGCGGACCAGATGAAGGAAGTCGTCGACTGGGCGATGACCCATATCGGTCCGAACGTCGCCAAGTACACATCCGACCAGCCGACGATGCAGCAGCTGTTCGAGACCGGCGCGATCAACGCGTTCTCCTTCTGGAACAGCACGGCGCGGCTGGAGTTCCTGAACGGCAACAAGGACGCGGCCCTGCTCCTGCCGACGACGATCTATCCGGCCAACGGGTACCTCTGGATCCCGAAGAACGCGCCGCACCCCGTGCTGGCGCAGGTCTTCATCAACTGGCGCCTCGACCCGAGCGTCCAGTTCCCGAACGCGTGGCCGATCAACCACGGCCAGTGGAGCGAGCTCAGCGAGGGCTTCCTCGGGCCGAGCTACGTGAACCTCGTCCCGGACTGGTTCAAGGCGGACTACGGCACGTACTACCCGACCCTCGACCAGATCAAGACCAACTTCAAGCAGATCGACTGGACCGCGTACAACGCCTCTGCCAAGGTCTGGCAGGACTACTACGCGTCGAAGATCGGCCAGTAACGGCGGGACGCGTCTGCGGCGCCGGCGCCCGCATCGCGGGCGCCGGCGCCCGGCCGCCCCACGACGTCGCAAGATGACGGTATGACCGCCGCAACGCCGCCCATCGCCCCCGAGCGAGTCGGACCGCTCGCGCTCCCGCGTCCCCGCCGCGACGACGTGCGGAACGGAGTCCGGACCTCGGTCATGCTGGCTCCCGCGCTCGTCATCGCGATCGGGTTCCTGTTCTACCCGCTTGTGTTCATCATCCAGATGAGCTTCACGGAGGGGTCGTCCTACCTCTCTCCCAAGGGGCCGATCGAGACGCTCAACAACTACGCCCTGCTCGTTAGCCGCTACCTTCCGAACCTGCTCGTCACCCTTCAGCTCGCCCTGTTCGCGACGATCGTCGACCTGGTGTTCGGCTTCCCGTTCGCCTACATCTTCGTCCGCAAGGTCCGCTACCGGACCATCGTCCGAGCGCTGATGGTCTTCCCGATGTTCGGGGCGCTCTACATCGCGTTCGGGATGCGGTTCATCCTCCTGCCCGGCGGGCCGGCCTCGCCGATCCTCCAGGCGCTCGGGATCGCCAACACCGATGCGCTGTTCAGCCTGCCGTCGGTCGTCTTCGCCATGTCGGTCTTCACGTTCCCGTTCATGGTCCTGAACATCGGCACGGCGCTCGGCAACGTGGATCCGATGCTGGAGGAGGCGGCCGCCTGCCTCGGCGCACGACCGTGGCAGACCTTCCGTCGGATCATCCTGCCGCTGACCCGGGCCGGGACCGTCGCGGGAATGCTGACGGTCTTCGGCTGGAGCATCGGGACCTTCGCCGAGCCCCTTCTGTTGGGCTCGCAGAACGAGCAGCGCGCTCTGGCGTGGACGGTGTATCAGCGCGGCGTCGTCCAGACCGACTACGGCCTGTCGACCGCGATGGGTGTCGTCCTCCTCCTCGTCGCCTTCGTCGTGACCTACCTGTCGCTGCGCTACTCGCGCGGCGCCCTCGTCGAATGAGTGCCGCCATCGCCGGAGCCCGGCGATCCGCTCCCGTCGAGGCGCCTCGGCCGCTGCTCCGCTCGGGCCGGCTGACGGAGGTCCTCGCCCATGCCTATATCTGGGCGATCCTGGTGGTCTTCATCCTGCCGTTCCTCGCCCTGTTCGGCTACTCACTGACGGGTCCGGGCGACAACGCGGGCGCCTCGAACTACGGCTACGTGTTCTCCACGTTCGGCGACAACCTGCTGTGGAGCCTGAAGATCTCCGGGCTGACCCTGCTCCTCAACGCGCTGATCAGCCTGCCGGCCGGCTACGCGATCGTCCGCAAGTCGTTCCCGGGGAAGCGGCTGCTGTTCTCGCTCCTGACCCTGCCGCTGTACGTCCCGGGTGCCGTGATCGGGATCTCGCTGGTCCTGACCTACAACTTCACGTACCACCTGACGACGTCGATGTGGGGCCTCGTCTTCGCGATGACCCTCGGGACGTTCCCGCTGATGCTGACGCCGGTCGTCGTGGCGATGAAGGACCTGCCGATGGTGTTCGAGGAGGCGGCGGCCTGCCTCGGCGCGTCCAGCTGGCAGACGTACCGGAAGGTGGTCTTCCCGCTGATCGGCCCGGGGATCTCGGCCGGGCTCCTCCTGTCGTTCATCATCGTGTTCAACGAGTACCTCGTGACGCTGTTCGTCCATCCGCCCGGGCTGACGACTGCGCCGCTCCGCGTTTTCAACCAGATCCGGACGGCGGGCCTGGCGCCGACGACGGCCGCTCTGGCCGTGACGATGCAGGTCATCTCGTTCGCCGCCGTCGTCCTCTTCTTCCGTGTCTTCGGGACGCGCCACCTCAAGGGCACCTACCTGCTCTGATGTCGACCGTCCGGCTGGCCTCGATCACGAAGCACTACGGCTCGACAGTCGCCGTCCACGAGCTCGACCTCGACGTGGCCGACGGCGAGTTCGTCACACTCCTCGGGCCGTCCGGCTGCGGCAAGACGACGACGCTGCGGATGATCGCCGGGCTGGTCGAGCCGTCGGCCGGGCGGATCTGGTTCGACGACCAGGACGTGACGTGGCTGCCGCCACGGGCGCGCAACATCGGCTTCGTGTTCCAGACGCCGGCACTGTTCCCGCATCTGTCAGTGGCCGACAACGTCGCGTTCGGGCTGTCGGTCAAGGGCGTCCCGAAGGTCGACGTTCGCGATCGCGTCGCCGCGATGCTGGCGATGGTCGGGCTCGGCCAGCACGGGGCGCGGATGCCGGCCCAGCTGTCCGGCGGCCAACAGCAACGGATCGCCCTGGCCCGGGTCCTGGCGACGGACCCGCGGGTCCTGTTGTTCGACGAACCGCTCTCGGCGCTCGACCGGAACCTTCGCGAGACGCTGAAATACGCGATCCTCGAGCTCCAGCGACGGACCGGCAAGACGGCGATCTACGTCACCCACGACCAGTCCGAGGCGTTCGCGATCTCGGACCGGATCGTCGTGATGAACGACGGGCGCGCCGAGCAGATCGGCACCCAGACCGACATCTACCTGCGGCCGCGGACGCCCTTCGTCGCCGAGTTCATCGGGGCCAACAACGTGCTGCCGGGCATCGCGACGGAGGTGGGCGTCGTGTCCAGAGGGACGGTCTCGGACGACGACGAGCCGGCGGCCGAGGCCGTCGACGTCACGCTCCAGACCGGCGACCTGTCGCTCCACGGCCGGGCGCTGACCGGGTTGGCCTCGGGCGACCGGGTCGTCGCCTATCTCCGGCCGGAGGACGTCCACGTCGTCGACGATGGCAGAGCGCCGACTCGCCGGAACGTCGTCGAGGGCGAGGTCGAGCGGGTGATCTTCGAGGGGCCGACGGTCCAGCTCCGGGTTCGGGTCGGTGATCGGCCGCTCCGCGTCGACGTCGGCGGCAATCGCCGCTTGACGCTCGTCGAGGGCGCCGGTCGGGTCCGCCTCGAGTTCGACGACCTGACGGTGATCCCGGCCGCCGCGCCGGCGGGCGCGACGTCGGCCGATGAGGCGACGGCGGCGACGGAAGGCGCGGCGGCGATATGACCGGATCCGGACGGGTCCCGCCGGGTGGCTTCACGACTGTGTTCGGCCGGGGACTCGTCGCGGAGCTGCCGGCGTTCGCCCACCGGCCGTACCTCGTCGTGACGATGGCCGACCTCTGGCCTCGCTTCGAGCGCGAGGTGGCAGGCCCCCACCTCGCGGGCGTCCACCTCGTGAACACCCTCGAGCTCGATGAGCTGGTCGCCCTGGAGCCGACGCTCCCCAGGGCCGGCTCGATCATCGGCCTCGGTGGCGGCCAGGCGCTCGATGTCGCCAAGTTCCTCGCCTGGACGCGCCGCCTGCCGCTCTTCCAGGTGCCGACGGCGACGACCGTCAACGCGCCATTCGGCCATCGGGCCGGCCTGCGCGACCACGGCCGGGTTCGCTACATGGGCTGGGCGATCCCGGAGGCCGTCTACGTCGACTTCGACGTGATCGCGTCGGCGCCGCCGAATCTCAACCGGAGCGGGATCGGCGACGTGCTGTGCTACCACACCGCGCGGGCCGACTGGCAGCTCGCCGACCGGCTCGGCAAGACCGAGCCGCGCTGGCCGTACGACCCCGAGCTGGTCGCTGATGCCGCCGCGGTCATGACGTCCGTGATGGACGCGCTCGACGAGATCCGCGAAGGATCCGAGGCCGGCGTCCGGGCGCTCGTCGCGGCCCATCGCTGGGGTGGCACCACGTTCCACGACTCGGGCTGGAACCCGCGCCACATCGAAGGGGTCGACCACTTCGTCTTCTACAACCTCGAACGCATCACCGGCCGCCATTTCATCCACGGCCAGCCGGTCGGGCTCGGCATCGTTGCGGGTTCCGTCCTCCAGGACAACGAGCCCGAGGCAATGGCGGCGGCGATCGCCAGGGCCGGGGTCGACATCCGGCCCGAGGCGATGGGCGTCACCTGGGACGACGTCGGGGAGGCGATGCGGACGCTGGGCACCTACGTCCGCGAGGCGAACCTGTGGTTCACGGTGGCCGACGTGGTAACGGTCACCGACGACCACGTCGACCGGGTCCGCGAGCTGGTCGAGCGGACGTTCGGGATGATCGACGCTTCCGCGGGCGGCATCGCAGGCGCCGCAGCGAGCGGGGCATGAAGCTCGGGCTGACCCTCCCCCAGGGCTGCGACCGCGAGTTCCTCGGCCTTGATGCGGCGACTGCCTGGCGACGGACCGTCGAGGTCGCCCGGTGGGCCGAGGAGACCGGCTTCGAATCGCTCTGGGTCTACGACCACATGCAGGTCGACCCGCCGCCCGAGGAAGCCCCGATCTTCGAGCCGTTCGCGGAGCTGTCGGCGCTCGCGACCGCGACACGGCGGGCCCGGCTCGGCCATCTCGTCCTGGCCGCTTCGTATCGCAACCCGGGGCTCACGGCCAAGGCGATCTCGACGATCGATGTCATCAGCGGCGGGCGGGCGATCCTCGGCATCGGCGCCGGCTGGAAGGAGGACGAGTGGCTCGCCTACGGCTATGGCTTCCCGTCGGCCGCGGAGCGGCTCGCCGTCCTCGCCGACCACCTCGAGATCATCAGCCGGATGCTGGCACCCGGCCGGGCGACGTACGAGGGCACCCACGCCCACGTCCGCGACGCGATCCACGAGCCGAAGGGGCTCCAGCAACCGCGCATTCCGATTCTCGTCGGCGGCAACGGGCCGAAGGTGACGTGGCGCCTGGCGGCGCGGTTCGCCGATGAGCTGAACCTCGACGCGCTGACCCCGGGCCAGGTCGAGGCCGCGCTGCCGATCATCCGCGAGCGCTGCGCCGAAATCGATCGCGACCCGGCCACGCTGGCCGTCTCCATCCACATCTGGGGCGAGGCCGGCGCGGTCGCGCCCGGTCCAGAGCGGCGGCAGCGGTTCCGGAACTACGCGGATCTCGGTCTCAGCCGGGTCATCGTCCAGGGCTTCGCCGCCGTCAAGGACCCGCGCGCGATCGACGACGTCGTCGACGACGCGATCGCGGTCGGGCTGCTGGGCGATCCCGTCAGCGCGGGCTGACGTTCTCGGCGGGGCCGCCGACCGACACGCCGAGCGCTCGAAGCTCGGTGCGGAGCGCGTCGGCGTCGACGAACTGCATCGCCCGGAAGCCGAGCTCGGCGGCGGCCTCGACGTTCGGTCGGTGGTCGTCGACGAAGACGGTCGAGCTCGGCTCGAGCCCGTAGCGATCGACGAGGACCTGGAAGATCCGCGGGTCCGGCTTGATCAGCTTCTCGTCGCCAGAGATCACGATCCCGTCGAACCACTCCAGGAACGGGTAGCGGGGGCGGGCGATCGGGAACGTCTCGCCCGACCAGTTGCTGAGGGCGTAGAGCCCGAGGCCGGCCGAGCGGAGTTCGTCGAGGACGGCGACGGTCGGTTCGATCGCCTCGCCGAGCGTCTCGGGCCAGCGCCGCCAGAAGGCCTCGATGAGATGGCGCTGCTCGGGGTGGCGCGACGCGAGCTCGTCGACCGCCTCCGCCCACGGCCGGCCGGCGTCCTGGGCGCGGTTCCAGTCGGGCGTCACGACCGCCGCGAGGAAGTCCTCCATCGCGGCTTCATCGTCGAACAGCGTCCGGTAGAGGTACCTCGGGTCCCAGTCGATGAGGACGCCGCCCAGGTCGAAGACGACGGCTGCGATCGGCTCGGCGCACATCCGGCGGAGGCTACCGCACCTCGGCGGACCAAGGGCCTCCGCTGGCTCCCTGTCCAGCGCCGATTCGTACGCCGGGCATAGAGTTCTGGCTCGCCGTCGAGCCCGCGGGGATCCTATCGGGCACGGACGGCCGCTCGGGAGATGGTTCCGGCGTGCGGATTCTGGTCGTCGAAGACGAACCGGCCATCGCGGCCGCGCTCCGGATGGCGCTCATGGACGACGGCCACGCCGTCGATACCGTCACGTCCGGGCCCGAAGCCCTGGCATGGTCGGCCGCTGCGCCGTACGGTCTCGTCATCCTCGATGTGATCCTCGGCGGCATGACTGGCTTCGACGTCTGTCGGCAGCTGCGCGACGCCGGGTTCGGCGAGCCGATCCTGATGCTGACGGCCCTGACGAGCGTCGAGGATCGGGTGATGGGCCTCGACGGGGGCGCCGACGACTACCTCGGGAAGCCGTTCGCGATCCCGGAGCTCAAGGCACGGGTCCGTGCGTTGGCACGACGCCCGGGCGCGACCGGCGCGGCGAGGATCACGATCGGCGACCTCGTGCTCGTCCCCGCGACAATGGGCGTGGAGCGCGGCGGTCGAACGGTTCGGCTGACCGCCCGCGAGTTCGCATTCCTCGAGCTGCTGGCGCGACATCCAGGCCAGGTGTTCACCCAGGAGCACCTGATCGCGGCTCTGTGGGACGCCGACTCGGTTCCCGGCTCGAACGTCGTCGAGGTGTACGTGCGGAGCCTGCGCCGGAAGCTTGACAGCGGACGCCGCGACGGCTTGATCGAGACGGTCCGCGGGGCAGGCTATCGGCTGCGAGATCCTGCGGAATGATCGTCCGGCGAGCGAGGGTCCGGCTGACGCTCCTCTTCATCGCGATGTTCGCGATCGTGCTCGCGGTCTTCTCGGTCGTGTTCTATGTCGCCTTCGCGATCGTGCTCCAGCCGGACTTCGACGTCGCTCCGGAGCTGACGAGCGCCCAGGCCGCCGAAGCCGCCTATTCCGCGGCGATCGGGCGGGTCGCCGTTTCGCTCGTGGTCGCGGACGCCGCAGCGGTCGTCATCGTGGGCATCGTTGCGTGGGTCCTCGCCCGCAGGGCGCTGGAGCCCGTCCGTGACGCCCACGTCCGGCAGCAGCGCTTCGTTGCGGATGCCTCCCACGAGACGAGGAACCCGCTCGCGGCCATCAAGGCGACGACCGGCGCCATCCTGGAGGGCGAGCGATCGCCGGACGAGCTCCGCGCTGCACTCAGGGCGGTCGACACCACCGTCGACCGGCTGATCCGCCTGACCGGAGACCTCCTCGTCCTCGCCCGGTCGACGGATCCGCTCGCCCCACCCACGCGCCAGCCGTCCGATCTGTCCGTGATCGTGACCGAGGCGCTCGAGCACGTCACTCCGCATGATCCGTCCGCCCGGATCCACACGGTCCTCGAGCCGGACCTGCCGGTCAATGTCGACCCCGACGAGATCCAGCGGATCACCCACAACCTCGTCGAGAACGCCGTCCGATACGGTGGCCCCGAGGTGACGATCAACGTCAGGACCTGGTCCTCCGATGGTGAGGCGCTGTTGGAGGTCCGGGACGACGGCCCGGGCATCGCCGCCGCCGACATGGACCGGATCTTCGACCCGTTCTTCCGATCGGCGGCGCGATCGCGAGACCGCGACGGCGTCGGACTCGGCCTGTCGATCGCCCGCGACCTCGCGCGTCGGAACGGCGGCCGCCTCACCGTGACGAGCAGCCCCGGCACCGGCACCACGTTCCGCCTGGCCATGGTGCGGCTCAGGTGAGGTTCAGGTTCGCATCCTAGAACTGGGCGGTCCGCCGAGGACTCTCCTCCCCGAACTCGGCGGCTCGGAGCGAAGGAGGCGCCGAGATGCACCGACCCGCAGCCGGCGCCGCCCTCGCTCTGCTCACGACCCTCATCGTCGTTGCCTGCGCGACCTCCGCCGGCTCGACTCCATCGGTGACCGGCGGCCCTCCTCTCGCGTCGACGGACACGGGCGCCGGGAGCGGCGCGAGCGAGCCGGCCCTGCCGAGCAGCTCCGACCAGGCATCTGATGCCGTCGAGCCGGCATTCACCCCGATCCCGGACGCCTCCCAGGCGCCGGACACCGGCAATGGCGCGGCGGCTGGAGACGTCCCGGACAACGCCGTCTTCCTGACCTACCGCTCCGCCGCGTGGCAGTTCTCGATCCAGTACGTCGAGGGCTGGCAGGTGACGACCCAGTCCGACGGCGTCGTCATCCGCGACAAGGACAGCAGCGAGATCGTCGCGGTCACCCAGCTGCCGCCGGACCTCGCGGTGTGGGTGCGCTCGACGGATCTCACGAACCTGCGCAGCCAACCCGGATTTGCGCTCGTCAAGCAGAACCGCGTCCGCGTGGGCTCGGCGACCGTGATCCATCTCGTTTACCACGAGCTCGCGGCGCCGGACCCCGTCACCGGCAAGCAGGTCCCGTCGACGGTCGATCGCTTCTACCTCCCCGGCCCGGGCCTCGCAGTCATCAGCCTCTCGACACCGGATGGAGTCGACAACGTCGATGCGTTCCGGCAGATGATCGGGAGCTTCACGTGGGCCAAGGGGTGACGCCCGCGGCAATCGACGCAATCGACCCGCTCGCCCGCGGCGCCGGCGTCGTCGTCCGCGACTGCTTCCACATCTACCGCGAGGGCGACATCGAGACCGTCGCCCTTCGCGGCGTCGACCTGGTCGTCGACCCCGGCGAGTACGTGGCCGTCATGGGCCGGTCTGGTTCGGGCAAGTCGACGTTGCTCAATCTGCTGGCGGCCGCCGACCGACCGTCCGCGGGGGCGATCACGATCGATGGGATCGAGCTCGCGGGGGCGTCGGAGGCGACCCGGACGGCGCTGCGTGGCCGGACGATCGGACACGTCGTCCAGACCGGCAATCTCGTCGACTTTCTCGACTTGACCGAGAACGTCCGGTTGGCAACCACGCTCGCCGGGCGCGACCTGACGGCCGCCGAGGCCGTCGCCGTCCTCGATCGCGTGGGGCTCGCCGCGATGGCGCGCCGCCGGCCACCGCACCTGTCCGGCGGAGAGCAGCAGCGAGCGGCGCTCGCCTGCGTTCTCGCGGCCCGTCCCCGGCTGCTGCTCGCTGACGAGGTGACCGGGGAGCTGGATCGGGCGACTGCGTCGGCCGTCCTCGACACGCTGGACGACGTCCGAGCCGAGACGTCGATGACGGCAGTGATCGTGACCCACGATCCGACCGTGGCAGCGCGCGCGAAGCGGGTTGTCGAGATCCGGGATGGGCGGATCGCGGAGGGACCGCGCGCCAACCAAGCGCCGATCGCGGCGGCGGTCTGATGAGCCTCCTCGAGTGCGTCGACGTGAGCCGCACCTACGGACGCGGCGACCGCGTCGTCCGGGCGGTCCGCGGCGCGACGCTCAGCGTCGAGCGCGGGGAGTTCGTCGCCGTCGAGGGTCCATCGGGCTCGGGGAAGTCGACCCTGCTCGGGCTGATGGCGGGCCTGGAGGCGCCCGACAGCGGAACGGTGACCGTCCTCGGCCACGATCTCGCGCGATTGTCGACCGCCGAGCGCGCCAGGCTGCGGCGATCGAGGATCGGGATCGTCTTCCAGACGTACGGCCTCGTGGCATCGCTCACGGCGATCGACAACGTGGCGTTGCCGCTGCGGCTGGCAGGGTGCGCCGCCGCTGAAGCGCGCGACCGGGCGAGCGAGGCGCTCGCGGCCGTCGGGCTGCGGGTGGCCGGGCCCGCACGGATCGACGAGCTGTCGGGTGGCGAGCGGCAACGGGTCGGCATCGCGCGGGCGGTGGTCGCCCGTCCGGCCCTGATCCTGGCCGACGAGCCGACGGGCAGCCTCGACGATCGACAGGGCCGGATCATCGTGGATTTGCTCGCGCGCCAGACGCGCGAGTCTGGCACGACGGTCGTGCTCGTGACCCACGACCCGCAGTCCGCGGCCGGGGCCGATCGCCGGATCGAGATGCGAGACGGTTCCGTCGTGCCGCGCCGATCGTGACACTCGCCGGCCACGTCATTCGGCTCCTGGTCCGGAACCCGCGGCGATCGGTCACGACGATCGTCGGCACCGCGCTGGCCGCCGGCCTCGTCTCGGCAGTCCTGCTCTTCGGCGTCGCCTCCGAAACGACGCTGACCCGACGCGCGCTCGCCGATGTCCCGGTGGACGAGCAGGTCGTCCTGGCGCCGACGAGCGACGCGGCGGCTGCTCAGGCCATGGTCACGGCCGATCCCGCCGTCCGCGACGCCAGCCCGTTCACCCTCGTTCACTTCGACTCGGCGGAGCTCACCGCCGGAGGGGCGGCGACCCAGACGAGCTCGGGGGTGATCGTCGGCATCGACCCGGGATACATCGCCATGACCGGCTGGTTCACGCCCGTCAGCGGTGAGGTCGCGCCGGGCGGGATCGCGATCAGCCGGGACCTGTCCTCGAACCTCGGGGCGACGGCCGGCGACACGATCGCGGTCCACCTCGCCGGGGGCGCCACGGTCGAGCTCAACGTCACCGGCATCGTCGAGACGACCGGCGCCGACCTCGTCCTCGGCCCGCTCGATCCAACGCATCGTGCCGCCGGCGCAAACCCGCCCGCGAACGTTGCGGTGATGAGCCTGGCCGACGCGACGAAGCTGGTCATCCCCCGCGTGCCGGCCGGTGCGACCTCCAGCCCCGATTCGAGCGACACATCCGGCGCCGGCTCGTCCGGCGGCAGCAGCCAAGCCGGCGGCGCCGTCGTGCCCGTCTTTGCCAGCGAGCCCGCGGTGCGCCGCGAGATCCATCTCCGGATC
>Ga0207646_10001590_pt1 | contig 27734 bp, 32 predicted proteins | sample KBSK5502metaG_FD_184343 | JGI IMG/M metagenome (GOLD analysis project Ga0207646, IMG submission 184343) | Corn, switchgrass and miscanthus rhizosphere microbial communities from Kellogg Biological Station, Michigan, USA - KBS K5-50-2 metaG... | ecosystem: Host-associated > Plants > Roots >...
CCGGAGGTCGCGAACGTCGCCTGCGGGAAGCTGAAGTGGCCGAACTGGAAGCTGCCGCCGTTGGCGATCAGGGCCGCCAGATGCGAGGTCTCCTGGTTGAAGGCGGCCTGGAAATAACGGCGATGCGAGCTGTTGAGGAGTGTGCTCGTGGCCGCGTCGCCCGCGACCGAATAAGGCGATCCCTTCCCCAGCGCATTGCCGTAGAAGGCGATGCCGATGCGCTCGGCGCCGACGGCCGCATTCACGAAATCGAGAACCGGGTTTCCGGATGCAAGCACGTTGGCCACCTTGCCGAGGCTCGCCACCGCGATTGCCGCGCCGCCTCCGGCCAGCGCGAGCTTCTGCATGAAGTCGCGCCTCGTGGCCATGGGCTTGAACTGGTCGACTGACTTGAGAATCTGCTCGAGGCGCCCGCTGTCAGGTGTCGGTTGGTCGGTCATCCGTGCCTCCAGTCCGTCCGGACTATCGCGCCGCTCCTTCCTCATCGCGGGCGGCGAACCGGACGTCGTCTGGCCTCTATACGCAAGCCAAGCAGGAACGGATCAGCCTGGAGGCCTAGAGGCTCTAGGTTGCGGTCAGCGTTCCTTTCATGCCGGCTTGCTCGTGGCCTGGCTGGTCGCAGAAGAACGTGTAGGTGCCGGCCGGCAGGTTGTCGATGGTGAGCACGAATGAGTCGCCGGCCGATATGAGCTCGCTGCCGGCCATGCGGTGGCTCGAGCTGTCCGTGACGATCAGGTCGTGGGAGATCGTTCCGCCATTGACCAGGAAGAGCACCACCTTGCCGTGGTTTACGGAGATGGTGCTGGGGTCGAACTTGTACTCGGTCAGGGTCACTTTGGTCGAGCCGGCGGGCTGGGCGACGGTTCCTCCACCCCCACAGGCCGCGAGCAGCACGATGAAGACGAACAGAATTGGAGCCGACTTGCCGAGGCAGTTCATATCGATCGATACCTGCCGTGGGTACAGACACAATGCAGGAGGCCGGCACTCCTCGCGCCGGCCTCCGCACTCGGGAGTAAGTCTCTAGATCAGCACCTGGCGTTCAGCTGAGGGTTCGGCATCACCGCGGTGATGAGCGTGCCGGCGAACCTGGCCGTGTCGGGCGTGCCGTACTCGGCCGCGCCGCCGAAGTTGTCAGTGGTCACGTGCTTGATGGTGTTGCCGAAGTTCCATTCACACACGTTGGTCGTGCCGTTGATCGCGGGCTGGACGCCGATCGTCCAGAAGGGGTAGAACGCCGCCCCGCGCGGAGGCGCGGTGCAGCCCGCGCCGGTCACCACGTTGCAGTCGTTCTCGGAAGCCGCCAGGTCAGTCTCGATCTGAACGTTCGGATACGGACTGCCCTGCGCATCGAAGGGTCCGGCGTAACTGAACGGTGTCGGGAAGTTGGTCGATCCGTTGGGCCAGTCGGCGAGATAGGAGTTGCCGTCGAAGTCGAGGTCGCCGTTCTGGGTGAAGTCCTGCTGACAGAACGGCACTGCCCAGTTCCACGTGGTGTTGGCGCCGTTGACAACCACGTTCCGAGCGCCAGACGGCGCGCAGATGGCGTCAGAGAACTCGCAGTTGAACGCACCTGCCGGGCAGGCGCCTCCGCCCTCGGTCGTGGGATTCTGGCAGACGCCGGTGGTGAAGTTGCACGGCCCTTCGCCAGGGTTCGTACCCTCCGTGCCTCCGTTGCAGGTCCAGAAGGTCTGCTGGTCGAAGGAGAGTCCGAGCTGGTTCGAGACGCTGGCACAGGATTCGCCATGGCCGATCTCCTGCTGCATCAGGACGCCGCCCTCGAGGGCCGCCCAGGGCACCTGGTTCTGAGGCGCCGCGGTGTTGTATTCGGGATGGAAGGCGAAGGGGGTGCCGCCACAGGTGCGGAAGTTGGTGTTCATGAAGCCGTTCGCCACGCTGGCCACGATGAAGCCGGTCTGGCCCGTGGTCAGGTCCGTGACGCTCGTCTTGAAGCCGTCTGCCGTGTCCTGCAGCGTCGCCGACACACGGTCGCCCGGGTTCATCTTCAACGTCTTGGCGTTGGGCGCGAAAGTGGAGTCGTTGGCGAGCTGCGGGCTGGGCGGCCCGGCGGGCACGCCATCGGTCTGCAGGTAGGCGAAGTTCACGGGCTCGATGCAGTTGTTGTTGCAGAACCTGAAGTTGAAGCTGCACGAGAGGCTGTCGATGGTCAGCGCGACACAGTACTGGGTCTGGTCGCAGCTGAACGCGTCCTTGAAGGGGCCTAGCCCGGGCGCGTAGAACTGGAGCTCCATGAAGGCCGAGCCCGCGTCCTGCTTCGAGCCGAGCCCGGTGTTCGAGTCGCTGTCCGGCGTGCACGGCTGCTGGGGATACGACTTGGGGTCGCATATGGGCAGCCCGAACCAGGGTGCAATCGAGAGCTCGGCGTACTTGGTGACCGATCCGTCAGGGGTGGGCGTTGCGGCGGGGTCCACCGCCAGCTGCATCAGGTAGGTCATGTGGTTGCCGCTGCCCGGAGCGGAGGAGATGAACTTGACGCTCGGCTCGTCATGACCGATGTACTTGCCATTGTCATAGAAGCGACGAGGTCCGTATTCCCCCCTGGTGAAGGGGTCCGTACACAACGATTTCATGTTCATCTTCACGGCCTGGTACACCGGGCTCAGGCCGTTGCAGTCGACCATGCTGACCGGGTTGGGGGCGACCTCACGGCCGGCAGCCGGCACACCGGTCGCCGACTGAATGAGAAAGGTGAAGGCCATGAGGACCGCCAGCGAGCCGAACGAGGCAATCCGGGGCAGACCTGCTCTCATGTGACACTCCCTCCGCAACACGAAAGCGCCGAGCTACTCGAGGGAATATAGGCTCGCCTGAATTCGCGTCAAGTTTCGTGTTGACTGGGCCGCCAGCTCAGCGATGACGCCTCAAGCCGATCGCGGCTCGGAATCGGTCGAGTCAGCCTCCTTCGCGACCACGTGAACCACTGGCATCCGGGGATGCGATCGGCGCAGCCGGCTGATGACGTCCATCTTGATCCAGCGCGAAATGCCCGGCGGCAGCGTCGAAACGACCAGAGCGTCATACCTCCGCCCCGCCAGCAGCTCGTCATCGACGGCCAGAACTGGATCGGGATCGCCCACTCTCACCGCGGCCAGGTTGAGACCACGACCCCTGAGCACCGCTGCCGCCGACTCCGCTCGCGCCCGGGCCACGTCCTTGGTCTCGCCCTCTTCCCACGTCAGGAGGTCTCCTACAGGAGTAGCCGGAACGAGCAGCGTGAATTCGGCATTGTCGTCCCGCGCGGCCAGTTCTTGGGCCGCCGCGAGCAGCTCCGGCCGGTCGGCCGTCTGATGAGCAACCAGCAGGTAGTTCGCCACGGTTAAGTTCTCGCCCCTTGGTCGATACTAATGCCGGTTACTGCTCCGCAACGCGCGGGGACTCAGATCCTGGCGCGGATCTGGTTGGCGATGTTCTTGAGCTCGCCTGGCTCGTCACCCTCAGGGTCGCCGCCGCGGCCCATTGCCGCCGCGGCCAATAGCTCGCCTCCGCGCAGGTAGCGAACAATGAAGTCCCGATCCCGAAGCGAACCCTCAACGCTGATGCCATCCCACTCCTTCGCGTTACCCACGTATTCGAGTGTGTGATCGAACTGATCGCTCCAAAAGGAGTGCACGTAGTCGTAGGGCACACCCCGGTTCAGGAGTGAGGCCGCCGCGGCCCGTCCCTGCTTCTCGGCGTTGTTGTAATGCTCGACTCGTATGCGACCAAACAGCGGGTGAGCGTGGTCGGCGATGTCCCCCGCCGCAAAGACATCAGGCAGGCTCGTCCTGCAATACTCGTCAACCTCGACGCCGTTCGAGATCCGCGCGCCGGCCGCCCTGAGGAGATCGACCTCGGGATCGATTCCGATGCCGGCGACCACGAAGTCGCAGTCGAATTTTCGGCCGGACCTGGTGCCGACGCGCTCGACTCGTTCGCCGCCCTCGAGCCGATCGACGCCGTCGCCCAGCACCAGCTGCACTCCGCGGGAGCGATGGAGGTCGGCGATCACGCCGGCGACCTCGGGCCCGAGAACACGGATCAGTGGCGCGTGCGCCGGATCGATGGCCGTAACCTCGAGTCCAAGGGTGCGCAGCGATGCCGAAGCTTCGCAGCCGATGAAGCCGAGACCGATCACCACGACGTGCCGCCCCGAGCGAGCCGCATCCTGGATCCGTTCGCAGTCTTCCACCGTGCGCAGATCAAAGACGCCTTCTAGGTCGGCCCCCGGCCATTGCAGGCGCCGCTTGCGGCCGCCGGTGGCGATCAAAGCACGGTCGTATGAAACGACATCATCACCTTCGAGGCGAATCCGCTTCTGTTCCGATTCGAGCTTCACCACCTTCCTGCCGAGCAGGAGGTCGATTCCGAGCCTCTCGTATTCGCTGCGCGGCGCCACCAGGGCGTCCTCGAACTTCGAGGTGCCGCGAAGGAACTCTTTGGAGAGTGGTGGGCGCTGATACGGCAGGTGCGCCTCCGCTCCGACTAGGGTGACGCGAGCGTCCGGGGCCAGGCGCCGCACCTCGAGCGCCGCGTTGGCGCCGGCCAGGCCGGCGCCGACGATCACGACCGACAGGCCGCTATCCACGGGCCGGCGGATCGATCCGAATGTTGGAGCCGGTCAACGGAGCTGAGTCGGATGTGGCGAGCCAGGTGATGACGCGAGCGACCTCCTCTGGCGAAAGGGGCTCCTGGCTGATGCCCGCGATGCGGCCCATCTCGGTCGCAACGCTGGCGGGGCTCACCGCGTTGACGCGAAGCCCCAGGGGCCGGCCTTCGACGGCCAGGGCCTCAGTCAGTCCAGCCAATCCCGACTTCGCCGCCACGTAAGCGGACATCTTCGGAAACTTGTCCGTCCCTGAAACGCCGGAGAGGCTGCTCACGTTCACGATCGTGCCTCCGGGACTCATCAGACGAAAGGCCGCTCGCGAGCAGAGGAAAGCACCTCGGAGGCCGACTCGTATCACCTCGTCCCAGGTGTCGACCTTCATATCGACCAAGGGGGCGAGCTCGAGGATCGCCGCGTTGTTCACCAGCACGTCGAGCCGCTCCAGCTCGGCGAAGAATCGACTGACCGATGCTTCGTCGCCCGCGTCGTAGCCCGATGTTCGACTCAGGTCGCGGCAGTCGTAACCGCGAGCCGTCAGCTCGCGCATCACCGCCGCCCCGATCCCGCGGGACCCGCCGGTGACGACCGCGATCAACCGGCCGCCGCCGCCAATGCTGCCTCGTAAGCGTCAAGCGATGAGTCAAGGCCCAGGCGGTTCACGGCGGATTCGCGAACGGCGACCCGATCGAGCCTGGTGGCGGCCATGGCGGCTTCTGCCAAGCCTCTGACATCGCCGGGTTCGCTCAAGAAGCCGGATACTCCCGGCTCGACGATCTCCACCAGTCCTCCACGAGAGTATCCGGCGACCGGACATCCTGCCATCTGTGCTTCGGCGCCGACCATCCCGAAAGGCTCATCCCAGTGCACAGGCAGCAGAGTGACCGACGCGCCGGCCATCAACCGCCATAACCGGGATCGCGGCTGAGGTGGCAGGACGGTTGCACCCGTCATGTCGAATTGGTAGCTCCGGTCGTAAGGTACGCCCACCACAACCGGCCGCAATCCAATCGCGCGCGCAGCCGCAATTCCGTCTTCAAATCCCTTCTCAGGCGATAGCCGCCCTGCCATCAGCGCATCCGCGCCGATCGGGACCTCCTCGACTGTGAAGACAGGCACTCCGTTGCGCAGGACGCTGACCTGGCGGGCCCCGGCGGACGCCCACGCGCGCCGGCACGACTCCGACACCGTGGCAAACGCGGCTCGGCTCTTCACGACTTCGGCCAGGACTCGATTGGAAATCGGCGGCATGTGGAGGGTATGAAGCACGGGCAGGCCATCCGACATCTCAATTGCTTCCGCGTCAAAGGCGTGCTGCGAAACGACGTCAGCACCCAGCCGGCGGAGCTCCCTGAAGAGGAGTTCGAAGGACCTCCGCATGACGGGCGACGCCGCCGGCTCGTCGCTCGATCCCGGCATCATCAGCGCCTGGTCCGCACCCGGCGCAACTGGAATCTCGACGAGATCGACTCCAGGCACCTCTGAGCCTTCGGCACAGTAGAGGAGAACCTCGTGTCCGCGCTGAGACAGACCGATGGCGAGATCGCACAGAAATGCCTGCGCACCGCCAAGCTGAGCCGGTTGAAGCGGCGTCACCGGCGAAGCGACGACCGCGATCTTCAGTGGCTTTGCTTGATGTGAGACAGAAACTCCGCGCGCGTGCGCTGGTCGCTACGAAAAACCCCCAACATGCACGAAGTCACGGTCTGAGAGGTCTCCTTCTCCACGCCGCGCATCTCGACGCAGAGGTGACGGCCTTCGACAACGACGCCGACTCCGCGCGGTGTGACCACGGTATTGATTGCCTCGGCGATGTCACGAGTCATCCGCTCCTGCAGTTGAAGTCGGTGGGAGTAAGCGTCGACCAGTCGCGGCAGCTTGCTCAGGCCCACGACCCTACCGTCCGGGACGTATCCGACGTGCGCGTGTCCAAAGAACGGAAGCAGATGGTGCTCACACAAGCTGAAGAAGGCGATGTCCTTCACGACGACCATGTCGTCGTACCCGTCGAGGGCGAAGAGGGCGTCGCCCACGATGGTCGCGGGATCGGCAGCATAGCCTTCGGTGAGGTTACCTGAGGGATTCAGCGACCCTGCTCGGGGTTTCAAGCAGCCCCTCGCGGTCTGGGTCTTCGCCCAGCTGCTCGAGGAGGGACGCGACCGTCTCAGCGAGCTCGTCACCGGCCTTGAGAGATGAAGCCGCGATGCTCATCCGCGTTCCACCTCGACCACGTTATTCTCGGTCTCCTTCAAGCGCACCTTTTCCAGCCGAGCTGAGGTGAGGTTGCCCTCGAGGCGGCGCCAGATTGCCAAGGCGACATTCTCCGTTGTCGGCAGACAACCCTGGAGCCAGGGCACATCGCGAGTCAGATGGCGATGGTCGACATCTTGGATCACCAGGTCCTTCACAATCCGGTCGACCTCCCTCAAATTGATCACCATGCCCGTGTCCACGTCCACAGATCCGCTCACAGTCACCTCGAGCTCGTAGTTGTGGCCGTGGTCTCCGGAACATGCCCCGAATACCTCGCGATTGCGGGCCTCGTCCCACTCTGGCCTGGCCAGGATGTGACCGGCCGCAAAGGTCAACCTTCTGGTCACGTTGACGCGCGGCGGCTGGGCCATCTCCATATGCATAAATCGGCTTAGAAGTGGATTACTTCCAGGCTGCTTCTACCGCCCCGCCTGGCTGGCAGCGGTACAGCCTCGATGATGTTGCTCGGCTGCCAAGCCAGTACCTGGCTGCCGTCCCCACCAGTGAGCGCGAAGCGGCCGCCGGCGGCGACACAGAGGCGGCCCATCGGCTCCGTCGAGCCCTGTTCTGGCCGATGGTGTACGAGCTCGAGCCCGAGCTCTGGGATGCCGTCAGCCAGGCCGAGCCCATTCATCCGGGCATCCTGGCCAGGCTCGAGATCGAGGGACGGCGGGTTCTCGAGGTGGCCGCAGGCAGCGGCCGGCTCACCGTGCATCTCTGCCCGCGAGCCGATGAGCTCGTTTGCATAGAGCCCTCCTCCGGGCTGCGACGAATTCTCGCCGGCCGATGCCCGAGCGCCGACATACGCCCGGGATTCTTCGATGCACTGCCGATTGTGGACGCTTGGGCACAGCTGACCGTCTCTTGCGCCAGCTTTCCACCCGATCCTGGCGCAGTCCTTGAACTCGAGCGGGCCACCACCCAGGAAGGCGTGCTGGCGTTGATCAGCCCTGAAAGCCCGAGTTGGTTCCAGGCGCGGGGGTGGGAGCGGCTCAGCTTCGACCCAACTGAAGTCGTCATCAAACCGCACGACGCTGACCTCGAAGCGATCTTCGGACCGCTCGACCCGCCTCACGACCTTCTATGGCGCCACCGATGACTTCCCATCATCCACAACGTCGATGCGTTGGCGCAAACGTACTGCCGATTCGAGGGATGAATCGGCCGGGAGGCGTGCTTAACTTCGCTCGTCAGATGGGCGCATGGACGAGGTTGGACGGTCGGCAGAGAACGTTCCTCGTAGCGGCTGCGGCGGTCGCGCTTGTTTCGGTGGCCTACGCCCTGAACATTCGCACTGTCTTCTTGGGGCCGCACGCCGTGACCGCGATCGACGACATCGGGGAGGCCGTGGCTGCAGCGATCGCCTCGGTCGCGTGCGCGTGGGCCGCGAGCCGGGCTGTCGGAAAGGACAGGCTCGGCTGGACGCTGATGAGCATCTCTGCCGGCCTGTGGGCGGCGGGCGAGGTCGTCTGGTCGATCTATGAAGTCGGGCTTGGGGTGCAGGTGCCGTACCCGTCGCTGGCAGATGTGGGATTCCTGTCGGCGGTGCCGTTCGCAATTGCCGGCATTCGGTCCTTCTGGAGTGCCCCCCGAGGCACGTCTTCGCGCTGGCGGGTCTGGTTCGACGGTGTCATCGTCGCCCTCGCGCTCACCTCGACTGCATGGGGTTTCGGACTGCGGACGGTCTGGAACTCCAACTCGACGACCAAGTTGCTTGATCTTGCATACCCGGTCGCGGACATCCTGATCGGGACGGTCCTCATTCTTGCCATCCGGCGTGCGACGCAGCAGCAAAAGGGCCGGATGGCGCTGCTCCTCGCCGGGGTTGCGTCCTACTCCATCGCCGACAGCGCCTTCGCGTACCTCACGGCCCAGGGCGCATTCGGAGCGGTAGGCAGCGTGATCGACACCGGATGGTTTGCGGGCTACCTGATGATCGCGCTGGCCGCCATCTATCCCGCGGCTCCGCCGCGGCTCGCCACGAAGCAAGCTCCGCTCGATCTCTGGCAGCTTGCGCTCCCCTGGATGACGCTGCTCACAGCGTCGGCCGGCGACGTCTATTCGGCACTGTCCGGGCACGAGCTCGATCTTTTCATGTCGTCGCTGACGGCAATCCTCGCCGTTCTCCTGACGGTGAACATGATCCTCGAGAGAAGGGAATTCCTTTTGATGCTGACCGAAATCGGCGCTTCCCGCTCCACGCTGAACGAAGAGTTCAGGACGGCATTGGTCGAGATCCGGCGCTTCAGCAAGCTGATACAGGAGGCGGAGCGGCTCGAGCTCGATGAGGTCCGGCGCTTTGCCGCCGACATCGATCGCACGGCCGATCGGCTCGATCGCAAGGTCGAGGAGATGCTGGCCACGAACGCTGAGGACGAAACGAGAATCGAGGTGGATCCAGGGGTCCCGGCGGCGGAAGGCGCCGTCGTGGCGGCCCGCGGCACCTACTAAGCCAGCTGCCGGCTAGCCCCGCTCAGTCGTAAAGAAGCGTTCCCCACTCCTCGCCTCGAAGGTTCAGGTCGAGGTGCTTCAAGCGGCCGCGCAGCGTCAAGCCGAAGCGCGAAGGGAGCCTGGCCGCCGCCCTGCGATCGATCAGGAAACTGGTCCCGTCATCCAGGACTCCGGACACGAACTCCCTCGGATCGTCCTTACGCGAAAGTTCCCGCACTTTGACCTGGCAGATCTTGCCGCCGCCACAACACCGATGGACGTCATAGGCGATTACCCGAGGCCCGGCCGTGGGATGCAGCTCGAGCCACTGCCGCGCACTCGCGGCGGCCTCCAACTGAAAATCGCGTGCTACGGCCACAGCGTGATTATTCTGCGACCGCTTCCACCGTAACGCCACTCCTGAACGCAACCCTACCCCTGATGCGGGCCGCGGCCGGACCTGGGTTCGGGTAGTACCGGGCGGCGTCCGCGTTTACCCGGTCACCTACGGCGACGTCGTAGTGGATGGCCACACCTTTCCAGGGGCCGGTCGTATGGCACTCGCTGGGGCGCAAGTACTCGGCACGCACGTCAGCGAACCGGAAGTACGGATTGCCGTCAACCAGCACGATGTCGGCGCTGTCCGCAAGCACCGCGTGGTTCCAGACAGCGCGATAGCGCCTGGCCCCAGCGCCGACCCGTTGTGACCGGAAAACCCGGCTGACAACCATTGTTGTTCAGCCCTCGACCGCTTCCACCTTGACGCCGTGCCAGAAGGCAACCCGGCCCTGGATGCGGTCGGCCGCCGGGCTCGGGTTCGGGTAGTACCAGGCGGCGTCCTGGTTGACCCGGTCACCGACGACCACGTCGTAGTAGCTGGCCACACCTTTCCAGTGGCACGTCGTGTGGCTGTCGCTTGGCCGAAGGTGGTCCTGGCGCACGTCGGCGAGCGGGAAGTACTGATTGCCCTCCACGACCACGGTATCGGCGCTCTCCGCCAGGACAGCGTCGTTCCAGGTTGCACGGTACCGCTTGATTGCGGACTTTTCGGACCGGGGCGATAAGGCACGGTTTAGAAATGTCATGGGCTGAACTTACGGCATAGAAAAATCAGGAAACGTGACGCGGCGCACATTTGCCGATGACGGCCATCACGGCGAGCCATTGCCTTCGAGCCGACGTTCGGAGCATTCCGAGTTCGTAGGGGGCGGTAGCCATGTTGATGGCATCAACGAAAAGAGCACGAGTCCATAACCGCAGCCGAGGCTCCGATCCACCCGATCTGCAGCGCCAGTTCGAGTCTCTGCTCGACCAGGTCTGGCGATCCGAGGCCGGTTGGCGCCTTTACGACCGGATCGACGCATTCTGCGCATCCCAGCCCGACCACTGTGGCGTCGAATTGACGGCCCTGCGCCGGCCGTCGAGGAGGGACACGTGATGATGCATGGAGCGTCTGCAGTCGGGGCACCATGGCGCGCCGTAAACCTTGATATCAGCCACGGTCAGCTCCCCGCGATGCGGATGAGATCAGATTCGGCAAACAGCGACCCTGGATTGATGCCAAAGGCGGCGTATGCGCCCGCGGGTACCGAGATGTCCGCCAGCCAGAGCTCTCCCACCGAAAGCGCGGCCTCCGGTCGCAAGAGCCCCACCTTGGGCAGCGCCAGCGTCATCGTGCAGGTGGCACGAATGGTCGGATCGTTGGGCAGACCTCGATCAGGATCGAGCCCAGAGGGCAAGTCGAGCGCGAAGATCGGAACGTCGCAAGAGTTGGCCGCGCGGATGAGTCCAGCCTCGGGCTCCCGCGGCGGTCCGTCGAGGCTGTAGCCGAGGAGCGCATCCAGTACCCCGTCAGCCTCGGACACCAGCGATACCGCCTCGGCTGGACGGTGGATCGGCACACCCATCGCGCGAAGCGATGCCAGCTGGTGTGCGGGCACCTCAGCCAGCGCACCGTCCGGGTGGGCGAGCACGACCCGGACCTCGGCACCCCGGATGGCCAGGCGCCGCGCAGCGGCCATTCCTCCGCCGCCATTGCCGCCTCGTCCCGCCAGCACCACCACACGCCGGCGGTTCAAGCCTGACAGTTGGATTCGGGTGAGTTCAGCAAACGCCCGCCCGGCATTCTCCATCATCTGAAGCAGCGAGATGCCGAGGTCTTCGACCATGATGCGATCGACCTCACGCATCTGGGCGGCGGTGACCGCCGGCACCAGATTTTGAAGAGCCAGCCGCTCAGTCATCGGAGACGTGAATCAGCTTGCGCAGCCGCTCCGGATCTCGGATCAGGATCCGGCGCCCACGCAGTTCAACTATCCCGTCCCTCGACCAGGACGACAGCGTCCTGGAGACCGACTCGCGGGTCGTGATGCAGATCTTGGCCATGTCCTCGCGGCCCATGGCTGGGAGGAGAAGACCATCCCGCCGCTTTTCGGCCGAGCCCTGCAGATCGACGAAGAGCCGCGCCAGCCTGCTGTCGACGGGCTCCCGAGCCAGGCTCTCGATGGTCCTTTCCAGCCGGAACATCTGCTTGGCCATGGCCATCATGACCTTGGCCATCATCAGCGGATGTCGCGCCAGGATGGCGAGGAAGTCCTGGCCGCCGGCCTCGCATACGTATGAATCCTCGAGTGCCTGGGCGCTGATGTCCTCGCTGCTGCTGCCGAACAGGGCGCTCAGGCCGAAGAGGTGGCCCGGCTCCAGCACGTCGGTGGTCACGTCTTCGCCGTCCGGGGACAGGTGGTAGAGGCGAACCCGGCCTGCCTTGAGCAGGTAAACGCTGTCCGGCGAACCCTCGAAAACGGTCTGGTGCGCCCGGCAATGACGCATCTTCAGCTCTCGCGAAATCTGCTCGACCTCCGCCTCGCCCATCTGTTCGAACAGGTTGAGCCGGCGCATGAACCCGAGCTTGTCCGTCATGCCGATCAGGGTACTGGTCGTCGGGTTTGGTGTTGGTTGCACGCCTTCCACAGAGTCCGCCTTGTGGAATCCGCGAATCGTGATCCGCGTCACGGAAGGCGACGAAGACCCGTCACATGCTCGACGGCATCACAGCGCCCGTTTTGGGCAAGGAGGACATTGCAATATGTCGCAGCAATCGGGCACCAGAACGGTGCTGAATTGGATTCTGCCCGGCCTGATCGCCGGTCTGGTTTTCGCCATGTGGGCGATGGTGGTGGGGCTCTTCACGAGCACACTCTGGGCGCCGCCGCAGGGCATCGCCCAATCGATCGGCGTCGGCTCGCCCGGCCACAACTTTCAGCTTGTGCCGCTGGTCGTGGGCCTGATGGGGCACATGATGAATTCGATCGTCCTCGGAATCATCTTCATCGCGATCGCTCGCGCCGTTCGACTCCATGGCCCCGCCGCGGTTATGGGTGGGATGGCCTACGGCGTGGTCGTCTACATCGGCATGTACTGGGTGCTGCTCCGGGGAGTGCTCAGCTCAACCAGCGCTTCGTTCCTCTCGGCCAACCCGGAGTGGTCGTGGATTGCCGCTCACCTGATGTTCGGAGTCGTGCTCGGCGCGCTGGCCGCATACGGCCCCCTGCGGACCCTTTACGGTCAGACTGCACGGCCCCAGCCCGCGTAGCATCCTCCTTTCCGAGGCGGGATCGGCCCACAGCCGATCCCGTCTTCGTTAGCGAGATCCCGACCTCGAGCACAACGTGCGCACAGCAAGCGTGATCTGCATGACGGCAGACAGGTAGCGGACCGACAGCAGCCTCGGGTAATCGATGGTGCGTCCGCGTCCAAAGTACGTGACTGCGATAACTGCAGCTGACCCTCCGAACAGCGTTATCGGGACCCAGCGCAACCATGGGTTGTGTTCCCAGCGCAGGGCGTACCAGCTCCAAAACACACCGTCAGCGATCGGATCCGCGAAACCGCCGAACGCTGACTCGCCTCCCGCGCGGGCGAGGCGACCGTCGGCAAAGTCGGTCGCCAATGCGATCACCGATGCTTGGGGCGAGTCGGGGGCGAGCGAAGGAAGCAGAGCTCGCAACAAGGTCAGCCGGTTTGGCCATCCCAACGATGGGCTATCGCCGAGCAGGCCCAAATGAGTGATGCACAAGAACCATGACGTCAAGGCCCAGCGCCAGCTACCTGCAGCGCCTGCCACCAAATGAATTGCGGTCAGCTCCGCTGCCGCGGTCGGGTGGATCCGGACCTCGTCGGTCGAGCGAGCTAGGCTGCGGCCCATGAAATGCACCCAGGCGGTGGGGGCGAAGTGTCGTGCTGCCAGCTCGGCGAGGATGTCGTCGACGAATTGGCGACTGTCCCGGGACCGTGCGATGACACCACGACTGGCAATCCATTTACGGGGTTGGCGGGCCACGCTGGCACCATAGCCCGCAAGAGCATCCAAAGCGTGACGAGGATCACGTTTCCCGCCCAGGCTTAACGGATGATGAGACCGTGTCGGTAGCCGATCGTTACGACCTCGTTGTCATCGGCGGCGGATCGGCAGGCCTGACCGCGGCGGACTTCGCCGCCCGCATCGGAGCCAAGGTTCTCATCGCGGCCAAAGAGCTCGGCGGTGATTGCACCTGGACGGGTTGCATACCATCCAAGGCTCTGATCCGTCTCGCGCGGCTCGCTCACGACCAGCTCCGCGCCGGCAGTATGGGTATCGGGACTGGCGAAGTCAGAGTCGACTTTCCGCGCGTGATGGCCGAGGTGCGAGCAGTCATCGCCCGCATCTACTCCCACGAAACACCTGAGGTCCTCGCCCAACGTGGGATCGATGTCGCGATTGGTCCTGTCCGATTTGCGAACGGCGAGACGATCGAGGTCGGAGAGCGTGCGGTGGGCGCCAAGCACTTCGTCATATGCACAGGAGCTGAGCCGGCGATACCGGCGATCCCGGGCTTGGCCGGTGTCCCTTACCTCACTTACGAATCGATCTTCGACCTCAACCGGCTGCCGGCAACAATGATCGTCGTCGGTGCCGGCGGAACGGGCGTCGAGCTTGCACAGGCTTTCGCCAGGCTAGGTTCGACCGTGACACTGATAGACCAGCGCTCGTCGGTTCTCCCCAATGCGGACCCGGAAGCCGCCGCGGCTGTCCAGCGTCGCCTCGAATCTGACGGTGTCGGGCTGCGGATGTCAGCTGCCATAGCAGCGGTTGCATCGGCTGAACGGCATGTGGCTGTCGAAGTCGGTGCTTCGCAGCTCAAAGCCGACGTTCTGTTATTGGCCACCGGACGTCGGCCTCGGATCGCCGGTTTGGAGCTGGAGCGGGCCGGCATCGAGATCCGTGAGGGAGCGATCAGCATTGACAAGAGCCTGCACACCACGAGCCCGCGTGTGTACGCGGCCGGGGATGTGACCGGCGGCTTTCAGTTCACGCATTACGCCGGTTGGCAGGGATACGTGGCCGCCCGTAACGCGCTGTTGCCGGGAGCCGAGCACGGGGTGCGCACGAACGTTCCGTGGGCCGTCTTCACCGATCCGGAGTTCGCCCAGGCAGGCCTCAGCGAAGCTCAAGCGCGGGCCAAATTCGCCGATGTCAAGGTTCATCGTTTGGAGCTCGAGCGGGTCGATCGGGCGCAGACCGAGGATGAGCGGGAAGGATTGCTCAAACTGATCGCGGACCCGGACGGGAAGTTGGTCGGAGCCACCGTCGTGTCGAGGGCCGCGGGAGAAACCATCAACGAGCTGGCGCTGGCCATCGATCGCGGGCTGACCGTGTCCGACCTGGCGTCGACGATCCATGTCTACCCCACCTTTGGCTTTGCGGTTCAGCAGCTGGCCGCCGTTGCGTCCCTTGAAGCCGCAACGTCGGGCGCCAGAGGCAGAGTGACGCGCGCCTTGCGTCATCTCAGCTGATCAGCCGGAGACGGTGTATGCAGCCGGCGAGCCTGACCCGACAACCTTGAATACGATCCACATCCCTTCCGGCTCGTGGCCGGTCACCAAGCACACGATCCGGAACGTTCCGGTCCGGTCGGCCTTGAAAGTGAAGCTCGCCTGCTGGCCTGGGGGCAGCCCAGCTCCGGGGTTCGGAGTCGTCGCGCCGGTGAACAAAGGCTGGCCGGCGGTCTCGTCGGCGACGACAGCACACGAATGGTTGAGTGGGCCTTTGTTGCTGCACGTGATCGCTACCGACCACCCTTGCGGGACGTCGAGCTCGAGATTTCCGCCCGAGTAGCCGTCGAAATTGAGACCGCTGTTGGCCCCGTTGTAACTCGCGATCAGGGCGAAACTGACCGCCTTCGCGTTGGCATCCGAGCTCAGAGCCAGGGGCGGCGACGACGCAGCGGCGAGAGGCGCCCTGGACGAGTCACCGCCTCCATTGTTACCGCCGCAGGCGGCGACGGCGAGCAAAGCCGCCGCCGCCGAGGCGATCCGCAGCCACATCAGGACCCGAAGACCACGTCCACCGAGTCCATGACCTCCGGCATGAGCGGGGCGTGCTGATCGTCCGTGAGGTACACGATCAGCAGGTGGTGGCCGGCGGGAAAGCCCTGCACATTCATGTGAAGGACGTCCTGGCACGACATCCGGGCCATCGTCTCCATGCCCATCATTCCGCTGTTCAGAGTCTCGAGGTTGACGTGCCAGTGACCATAGCCCGCCACATCCGGCTTGCCCTCGAGGGTGCAGCTGATGTTGTAGTTGGACACCTGCACCGAGATGTCGAAGGTGCCCGAAAGCTGAGCGCCTTTGGCCGGGCTCGAGATCTTGATCGCCGGCGCGCCAGGAAACGTTGCCGCGGTCAAGGCGGGCAAGGGATGAGTGGGTTCGTAGTCGATCGTCACCGACGAGGCATTCATCTCCACGTCCATGTGGTTGGTGAGAGCCGGCTGAGCGGTGATCGTGTGGGTTCCTGGCTGCAGGTTCTGCATCGAAAGGGTCGCGTCAGGCGCGCAGAACATGTCGACCAGCGACTTGTCGATCAGGAGGTGATAGTGCCCTTCGCCCTGGACTGGCGCAAAACCCGAGGCACATGTGGACTGGAAGCCGGAGGTAGAAACGTGCACTGCAACAGTGTTGGCGGTGATCTTGGTGCCGTCCGCTGGCGATTGGATCGTCACCTTCATCGCCATCGCCCAGGGCGGCAGTTCCATCGCCATGTGGGGACTGGGAGAGGCGGACGAGGTCGCGCTGCTGCTGCCACAGGCGGCCGCAGTCAACGCCGCGGTAGCCAGGGCGCCGATGGCTCGGCCCCATGGGCCTGGGAATGGACACATGCTCACACCTCCGTTAGAAGGGCTGGTCATTAAGCGGAAACCGAAAATCGGCTTCCTATTCCCGACCCGATAGGCCAGGAATTCGGACGCCCTCCTCGTGTTGAAGGTGAGCTAGGTCGCCGTGGATTCGATCGCCGCCGCGATTTGCCACATCGCGTCAGCAGAGGACCCGATGACCACGGCTGTGCCGACCGGGGAGTGAACAATCAACAATTGGTGGCCTGAGATGGTCCTGTCTTCCACACCGGAGCCGGCTGGGGCCTGACCTTCCAGCCAGCTCACCGTGATTCGCCCGCCGGAGGGCGCCGTGTAGACCACGGTCACGATGTCCGTTGAGGCACTCCGATCCATCCTCGCGCCAACCACTTGCATCCCGTCTAGCTGAATCGCGGGCAGCGTCCGACCCGACGCTTGCAGACACCATTGACCAACCTGGGAAGCATCGCCTGATTGGATCTGGAGGGGCTCGGATGAGGCGGTGACCGCAGCCTGTACAGGGTCGGGGTGGGAGATGACCGTCCACCCGACGCCGGCGCCCGCAACCAGGATCGCGACCGCGACTCCCACTGCAACTAGACGGACGCGCCCTCGTGGCAGAGAGACGAGTCCGCGCTCTGGAGGCGCTTGCTCCGGCTCGACGGCTGCCAGCCGAAGCTTCGAGGTGAGCAGTTGGTGCGCTCGTACCTCGTTCGTGCAATCGGCACAGTCCTTGATGTGATCGAGTGTGGCCGCGGGCACGAGCTCGGTCTCCCCGTCTGCCACGGCGGCCAGGAACTCGCGGTGGGGAGCGCAGGCGCTCACTGCCCGCCTCCAGCCAGCCTGGACATCACAAGTCGCCGGCCGCGATAGACGCGAGACATGACGGTGCCGACCGGAACGTCGAGGATCGAGGCGGTCTCGGCGTAGCTGAGCTCTTCGACCGCTGTCAGATAGAGCGGGATGGCAAATATCGGTGGAAGCGTGCGAAAGGCGTCCGCAACCCGTGTCAACTCAGCACGCTCTATGACTCGGGCCTCGACAGGGTTCACGCTCCGCTCGTGCGGGCCCGCCGGCTCGATCACGAGCTCCTCGATGGAGACGAGTGCGGGATGCGTCGCAGCGGCGCGGAGGACGTTGAGGTGGATGTTGCGCAAGATTCGAAAAAGCCAGGCCTTGAGGTTGGTGCCGGGTTGAAATCGCCACTGCGACGCGAGTGCCCGGGCAATCGCCTCCTGAGCGAGGTCCTCGGCGGCTGCGCGGTCGCGGGTCAGCGACCAGGCGAAACGGAGCAGGCGGGGCTGGAGCCTGACGATCTGAGCCGCCATATCGCCCTCTGCCTCGGCGCTCCTTTCACTCATCGCGTCGATGCTCCATGTTCCAGCCGAGAATACCCGGGCCCGGGCGCCCTGGAACCTGACGTCTTGCAATGCCATGCTGGCCATCGCCTGCATAACACGGCGGAGGACGCGAACTTCCCGCCTTAGTGTTCGGCAGCGCTGGTCGGCGAACTCGCGGCACGGCGAAACGCCTCGATTACTGAGCCCACCGAAGGTCGGTCGTCGGAGGCTGCGCTGACGTAACTCAGGGTGAGGTTTCCCTCGCGATCGAACACAAAGTCACCGCCCATCTGGGCCAGGTCGAGTTGCTCCGGACGCCAGATTCTGCCCCGCATGATCAGCCGGACGTAGCCCCAGATGGCGCGTGGTGGTGCGATTGCCCCCAGACCCCGACGCTCGGGCCCGAGACGGTGGTAGCTGGAGCGTTTTGGATCGGCGAGCCAGAGAAAGGGATGGCCCAGGCGTTCGGCGAAGGCTTTGAGATGTTCAGGGCTGGCAAATGAGACCACCGCGACCTGGCCGTGCAGCTTTGCAATCTCCTCGTCGAACTCCCGCAACTGCGAGAGATGCTCCTGGCAATACAGTCAACCGAGGTAGCGGAGCAACACCAGGATGGTCGGGCGCCCAAGGAGCCGGCGCGCGGGAAAGGCTTCGCCGTCGAGCGTCATGAGGTCGAAGCTGAGGTCGATCCGCACTGGAAACATAATGCTTTGGTCCGCGCACCGATATGTGATCCGCGTCACAGAGGAGCGCGCGCCGAGGCGCTGGAATCGAGGAGTCCGATACATCTTGCTGACCGCCGTCAGACAATCAGGCTGGAGGAGAGCTAGTGAGAATCACGATCCAGTACTTCGATGGTTGCCCTCATTGGAAACTCGCTGACGAACGTGTTCAGGGTGTGCTTCGAAGGCTCAGCCGCGATGATGTGAAGCTGGAGTATCAACTGGTCGACTCCCCGCAAACGGCGGATCGCGTCGGGTTCCGCGGTTCACCCACGATCCTGATCGACGGCCGCGACCCCTTCGCGACAGGCAGCGAGCCGGTAGGAATGACGTGCCGGGTGTACCGAACGGACTCGGGAGCCCAGGGTGCGCCAACTGAAGCTCAACTCGTAAAACTGCTTTCGCCGGTCCTCTAAATCCGCGCAGCTGATCCGGCGCTTGGCCACCTGAGTCGCATCATCCGGGGTTGGAGGACGCCATCCATGCCGCGATCTGAGCCCGCGAGTTGAAACCGAGCTTGTTCAGGATGCTGCGCACGTGGCTGTCCACGGTCCGCTCGCTGATGAACAGGCGCGCAGCGATCTGTTTGTTGCTCAGGCCCTCGGCGACCAGGCGTGCCACGTCGTCCTCGCGCTTCGCGAGCGCGCCATCACGGTGATGGTGTTCGGCCGCGGCGGTGGCGGGTTCCCCCAGCGCCAGCCTGACCGCGGCATCGCGCCCAAGACGGCGGCCGTTTTCGAAGTCGGTCCGATACTTCGATGGACCGAGCCTTGTCATCGCCTGCTCTTCCGCCATCTCGACGTAGGGAGCAAGCATGGCCATCACCGTGGCGCCAGCCCCGGTTCGGATCGTGTCCGAGGCGCCGAGGAGCTGCGCGGCGACCCGCGCCTGTCCCTCGGTCGCCGCGTGATACGCAAGTGCGGCGAGCAGGTAGAACTGGCCTATACGGTCGTCGACCTGGTACGCGATGCGCAGCGCTTGCTCGTAGAGCGGCTTTGACGTCGCCAGGTCGCCGCCGATGAGAGCGGCGCCGCCGAGGTTGAGCAGCATCATGTGCTGCGCGTAGAGGTCGCCGACCTGGCGGCTCAAGCGCTCGCCCTCCGTCGCGGCTTCCTTCAAGCCGTCGACGTCCGCCTCGAAGATGCCGTTGAGGGAGCGGGCCTGGAGGATCGCGACCCGCGTGGGAATGTCGTCGATGTCCTCCGCCACACTTTCGGCCTCGCGTAGGAAGTTCGCTGCCGCATCGCGATCGCCCGCCAGCACCTCGGCGATCGAGGCCATGGCGAGGGAGTTGACGAGCTGAATCGGCTGGCCGGCCATCTTCGCGGCCGCGATGCCTTTCTGGAGCGCGGGCCGGGCGGCGACCCAGTCGCCCTGCAGGACGGCGAGAAAACCACGGATGAAGTAAGTCCAGCCGAGCGTCTCGGGGTTGCCGGGCCCCGAGGCGACGAGCTCGTCGATCCAGTGCACGCCCTCGGTCGTCGCGCGGTTGATCCAGTACCACGCAAGCGAGGTGGCGAGCTCGACGCCGCGCACCGAATCCTTTTCCGCGAGGCAGCGACGGAGGATGGCGCGGATGTTGTCGATTTCGAGGTCCATCTCGGCCAGCCACTCGATGAGGTGAAAGCGCGCCTGCAGGCCCGAGACCTGGCTGGTGGTGACGTAGTAGTCGACGCACTTTTCGATCGTCGCCGTGGACTCGCCCGCCAGCTCCAGCTTCTTGCGCGCGTACTCGCGCATGGTCTCGTGCAGCCGGTAGCAGGCCACGCCTCGCGCGTCCTCTTTTATGACGAGCGATTTGTCGACCAGCGAGGACATGAGCTCGAGAGTGCCCGCGCACACCGCCTCGGCGTCCTGCATGGTGAACCTGCCGGCGAACACGCACAGGCGGCGGAACAGTGCGCGCTCGTCCTGGTCGAGCAGGTCGTAACTCCAGTCGATTGCGGTCTCGAGGGTCTGGTGACGCGGCAGCGCCGCGCGACCGCCGCCGGTGAGCAGGCCGAAGCGGTCACTGAGGCGCTCGAGGATCTGCTCAACGCTCAGGACGCGAGTCCTCACCGCGGCGAGCTCGAGGGCGAGGGGCAGGCCGTCGAGACGGCGGCAGAGGTCGGCGACCGCCGGCTGATTCGCTGACGTCAGCGCGAACGTCCCGGACGCGGCTTCGGCGCGCTCTACGAACAGCGTGACCGCCTCACTCTGTTCTGGGGAGCCGGCTGCGGGAAGCTGCATCGGCGGCACCGGCACAACGTGCTCGGCCGCGATCGCGAGCGGCTCCCGGCTCGTGGCGATGATTCGCACGCCGGCGGCGCGGGTGACCGTGTCCGCTGCGAGGTTGGCGACGGCTTGAAGCAGATGCTCGCAGTTGTCGAGCACCAGCAGCAGCTCCCTGTCGTGGAGGAACGCATGGATCAGGTCCTGGGGGGCGGCGGCGGCCTGGTCGCGAAGGTCGAGAGCTGCCATCACCGCGTTTCCGACCAGGGCAGGGTCCTGGACCTCGGCGAGCTCGACGAGCCAGGCGCCATCTTTGAAGGCGCGTGCGAGATCGCTTGCGGCCCGGATCGCGAGGCGGGTCTTTCCGACTCCGCCAGGCCCGACGAGGCTGACCACCCTCGCCGCGCCCAGCTTCTTGCGGATGTCGGCCAGCTCGCGGTGGCGACCGACGAAGCTCGTGGCTTCGACGGGGAGGTTGCTGGGACGGCGGGCGGGCCTCGCCATGGTCTAGCGACGTTACTACGGCCGCGAATTCGGTAATTCCACCGATTCCCCGGTGGCGCCCGGTTCCTAGGCTCACCCGTATGGGAGACGAGGTTTCGTTGCAGCGGATCGAGGTCACGTTCGTCGGGCCACCGCCGGTGCGTCAGGTCGAACGCGCGTTGGGGGTGAGCGAGGTCCAGGTTGAAGGCTTGGTTCTGCGATGCACCGTCTACGGAAGCTTCCAGTCGTTCCTCGAGGCGCTGCGCGGCCACGAGGTGATCAGCCTCAAATCAATTCACACAGGAGCGTGAACATGGTCAGCAGTTACCCGGTACAGTTCGCCGTCGACTTTCCGGAACGGCCGTTGAGCCGGCTTTCGACGGCGTTTCGTTTCGTTGCGGCGATTCCCATCGTCGTGGTCTTGACGATGCTTTCGAGTTCGACCTTCAACGGCGGCGATAAGAACGAGGCGATGAACACGGTCGTCATCGGTGGCGCCGCGGTGTTCGTGCCGCTCGTTTTGATGCTGGTGTTCCGACAGAAGTACCCGCGGTGGTGGTTCGACTGGAACCTCAACCTCCTGCGGTTCTCGAACCGCGTCACTGCGTACCTGGCCCTGCTCGACGACCGCTATCCGTCGACGGACGAGGAGCAGGCCGTCCACCTCGACTTCGCCTATCCCGACGCACAGCGTCTGAACCGCTGGCTGCCGCTCGTCAAGTGGCTGCTCGCGATTCCGCACTACGTGCTGCTGTTCTTTCTGACAATCGGCGCGGTTGGCGCCGTGATCATCGCGTGGTTCGCGATTCTCCTCACCGGGACCTATCCGCGCGCCTTGTTCGAATACGTCGTCGGGGTAATTCGGTGGAGCAACCGCGTCAACGGCTACGCGTTCAGCCTGGTGACGGACCAGTACCCGCCGTTCAGCCTCCGATGAGCGCGGCAGTGACGTCTGTTACATCGGCGTCGATGAAGGGCTACCGCATCGAACGGCCTACGGTGCTTGGAGCGCTGCGGCCGTCGGAGATCGCAATGCCGGTGGTTCCGGACGACGGCGTGCTCATCCGCGTGCACGCCTCGTCCGCCAACCCGGTCGACCTGTTCCCCACGTCGTTCATGGGCTACCTCATGGGCGGGCGCAAACCGGTTGTGCTCGGCACCGATTTTGCGGGTGTCGTGGAGTCGGTCGGTTCTTCTGTCGCCTCGTTTCGGCCGGGGGACGAGGTCTTCGGCGGCGCCGCCGGAGCGTTTGCGGAATACATGTGCGTGCGCGAGTCGAAGGCCATCGCTCTGAAGCCTCCATCGGTTTCGTTCGAGCAGGCCGGCGTCGTCGCGGTCGCCGGCTGTACGGCTTTGCAGGCGCTGCGCGACCACGGCCGGCTGCAGCCCGGGCAGCGTGTGCTGATCAACGGCGCGTCGGGGGGCGTGGGGACGTTCGCGGTGCAGATCGCGCGTGCTCTTGGCGCGCACGTGACGGCGGTTTGCAGCTCGCGAAACGTCGACATGGTCCGCTCGCTGGGTGCGGACGTGGTGATCGACTACACGAAGTCGGATTTCACGCGCCTCGAAGCGCGATACGACCTGGTGGCCGACATCGCGGGGAGTCACTCGTTCGGTCGGTGCCGGCGCGTGCTGGCGGCCCGCGGGACTTACGTGGGAGTCGGAGCTGCCGCGATCCAGCACGGAGCAGGCGGTGGTTTGCGCGCGATCCGTCACTTCCTCGGCACGCGTGTGACGTCGATCGTCGGGAACCAGCGTGTGGTCACGCTGTTCATCGCTTCACTGACGCGAGAGTCGATGGAGTTCCTCGCCGAGCTGATGGCGGACGGTCGGGTGACGCCCGTGATCGACCGCCGGTACTCGTTCAGCGAGGCTCCTGGGGCCCTCGAGTACATAAACGAAGGCCACGCGCGAGCGAAGGTGGCGATCGCGGTCTGACGGTCAGAGCTCTGCCTAAGCCGGCTCAATCGGAGATCTCGGTGAACTCGTATGAGGTCAGTTGACGACCCCACGGTCATCCCCGGTTAGTGAGCCGAGGGTCTAGGGCCCAATCTTCAATGCCATCGCGGCGACGGCCTTTCTACGCACCTTGGGCAACGTCTGCACTTTGCCAGCACGATGGTCACTTCGAACCGCCCGATTTGGCAGGCAATTCGGCGGGGCATAATCGGAGCGCACATGGAGCTGCGACAGCTGAGAGCCTTCGTCGCCGTCGCCACCACGCGGCATTTCGGAAATGCCGCCAAGCGCCTTCACTTAACCCAGCCCGCGCTGACGCAGCGTATTCAGGCCCTGGAGCACGAGTTGGGAGTGCAGCTTCTCGAACGCAGCTCGCGTGAGGTGAGTCTGACACCAGCTGGAAAGGTGCTGCTGCGCCACGCGCAAGAGCTGGTTCAAGAGGAGGACGCGGCGCTCCGCGATCTCAAGGACTACTCGTCGGGCGTCATGGGAAGGGTGCGCTTCGCCTATCAGGCGGCCGGGGACGTTTCGTTGGCAGGGTCGATCATCGCGGCGTACCGCCGCCGATTCCCACGGGTGGAACTGGAAACCAGTGCCGCATCGTCGGGCACTAATCTGCAGCGCCTGATCGAGCACGCAACGGATGCATCGCTCGCGCTGATGCCGCTGGCCCGCCCGGAGGGCATTGATGCTCGACGGATACGGCTGGAAGAGATCATCCTGGTGATGCGGCCAGAACACGAGCTGGCTCGGCTGGATCGAATTCCGGTCGCATCCTTGCGCGGGGAGCCGCTTGCCATGCCACCTTCGGCTGTGAACCCCGATCTCGTAGCGGCGCTTGCGCAGTGGCTGGTTCGACGAACGGGCTCGGATCTCAACGTTGTTTCGGAGGATCCGACGGACCTGGCTCTGGAAACGGTCGTAAGGCGTGGCCTGGCTCCCGCGCTGGTGGTTCGCAGTTACTACCTGAGCCAACCCGACTCCGGACTGGTATATCGCTCCCTGCACCCCGCGCCGCTGGCCGAGCTCGTAGTTGCGTATCGCCGCGACGATCTGTCACCTGCGCTGGCAAACCTGCTCGCGGTAGTGGACGAGGTGGCCCCATTCGATCCAGGCCGCGTTCCAGAAGATGCCGAGCTGATCTGATACGGCACCGCGTTGGCGTCACTCGGTGCTCGGTTTGTGGCGCGATCACCAACGCGTATTCCTGCATCACTTTTGTCTATTCATGTCCAGGCCGCCACGTTGAGTGACAGATACTCGGACTGGGGCCGAAAGGCCGCAGCGTTTGGAAACCTGGCAAATGGAATCCCAGCAACACGTGGTAGGTATCCGAGTCGGTCCAAAGGACAATGGCGTGCTCGCTGGCCTGAACGGCAGGGCCTCACTGGTTTCTTCAGCACCCGCGGAACAGCGCGAAGGGTTTCCAGTAGACCTCGCCTCGCTTCTTCCTGGCGTGGGGCCGGAACCGGTGGCGAGGCTCTCGAGAACAGCGCGGCAACGAACCTTGTGGGCAGGAATCGTCGTGGTCAGTGAGGAGCAAACGGATCGTGCGGGGGTGCTGATTGACGGGCTCCTTAGCACGGTCGTGTCGCTGCCAGATGGCCGAACGGCAGCCGTTCACTACGCGAAACCGATCGCGCTGTTCGGGTTGCCCACACTCTTCCGCCCCGCATGTATCAGTGTTCGCGTCATCAGGACAGCCACGGTCATTGAACTCGACGCAGGGGAGATCCGCCGATGTGCGCGCGAGTACCCGGACTTCGGCAGCTTTCTGTATCGCCAGTTGGCAGCCGAGGTCTGCCGGCTGCCGCTCGTCGTCGAGGAGTTCGGCTTCATGACCGTAAGGCAGCGAGTCGCATCTCACCTCATCAAGTTGGCTGAGTCCCGCGGCGCCAACACAGGTGTGCGCACGGCCTGTGTCACCCAGACTGCATTGGCCGAGTACGTCGGGTCAGCGCGCGAAGTAGTGTCGAGATGCCTGAAAGAGCTTGGCGAGGCAGGAATTGTAGCCAGGGGGCACGGATCACTTCAGATCCTCAACGAAGCCAAGTTGAGGCGATTAGCAAATCAGAGAGGCGGCTCTTCGATCGGATTGTGAGCTCAAAAATTTTGTGGACCCGAGGGGATTCGAACCCCCGACCTCTTGAATGCCATGCAGCGGGTAGGCACTCCACCAGAGTCCACCAGCGTCGTTTTTGAGTTCAAATGCTGGCACTGGGCCCGCGGACCCGGACGTACCGGGTCCGCGGGTAACCCAGATGCTGCAGGGGATGGGTTTGGCTACCTCGGGGGGAACTGTGAGTTCGGGACGGGGGCGGCTAGGTTAGCGGTCGGAGGCTGGTTGGTGAACCCGAGGACCGCGCAGTTGATGTCGATGCCGACGCTCCCATACGGGGCGCCGCCGGGGCCGGTGATGAGGTCGGGGCGAGTCGCGGCGAGGTTGAAAACGACGTTCTCGTCGATCTGCCTCTTGTCGAGGCCCTCGTCGATCGCCTTCTGCGTCCACTGACCGAGCTGTGCGTCCCAGAGCGGACTGTACGCATCCGCGTGACGTGGATCCTTGAGGGTTGGAAAGTCGCCGAACACGTTCAGCAGATCGCCGCCATTGCGCAGCGCGTTGATCAACGCGGTGTTGCTGGCAGAGGCGTCCTCTGCGGCATGGCCGTCAAGCACGATGTTCTGGAAGCCTTGCGCCTGCGGGTTGTCGGCACCGGTCTGGCCGTTGATGAAGCCGAAAAGGCGCTCGCGAGCCGAACCGAGGAAGTCGTCGCCGCCGTTGTAGGCGGCGTTGGCGAGGGCAGGTACGTATACCGAGCGCTCCAGGACCGCGGCCAGGGGGTCGTCGGTCTCGGTGCTGAGGTACAGGATCGGCTGACCGGCGTCGAAGCCCTTCACGACAAGCAAGTCGACCCAGGAGTCGAGGTACTGGCCGGGAGGCGGCGGGGGAGCGATGTGAATCCCGAGCACCCGGTCTGCGGTGTTGGTGTGGGTCGTCACGTCAAACGGTCCATCTCCGGTGGCGACGATTGGCGCGTTATAGACGACAGTGCTGCCGGCGATCCGGATGAATGGGCTGTAGCCCGGGCCGGCAACTCCGCCGGGCGAGAAGCTTGCCGGGGGGAACCCGTTTGGTCCCGGGACGAGGGTCCGCGTCGGGGTGAAGTCGGGCTCGCCCTGGAAGTGGACGACCGCGGGCCCGAACTTGTTCGCGTCAGGCGACGGGGAGTCCAGGGTGACCGTCTGCACGCAGGCGGCACATGAGACCGCGATGTTGGCGAGCTTGGGGGCGTAGTTCAGGCCGCTGTTCTTGGCAAGCCCAGGATCAGATGCCTCGGTCAGGATGAACCAGACCGTGTGGCCGTTGGCCGTCCCCTTGTACAACGGCAGGCGAACCGTCTCGTGAGTCAGATCGACCTGGAGCGCGCTTTCCAGGACCAGGTTGCTCCGCGGCAGCAGGCCGGAGAGCTGCCCAAGTCCCTTTGCCGCGCCAAGCTTTCCACTGTCAGCCTGGGCCGGCGAGGATCCATACCAGGCGATACCCACCAGGACGACTGAAAGCGTGAGGAGAATCGTTGCCAGCCACCTGGTGCTGCGACTGAGCGTCAGAGCTCGCATGTCTGGTTCCTCCCTCGACATCCAAGCGAACAGAGACCGTCGTTTTGCATGTACACACTCCTTCTTTCTTGACCCGTCGGTGACGTGTCGAATAGAGGTGTAGTCCCCGGCTTGCGCCGGACGTTACAGCCCTGTCTGAGAATCTCTCCAACGACGGAAGGCGCTCAACAGTGAGTCGACGGTCGCGGGATCGAGTGACCGGGGGGTCAGCCTCCCGGTGAGGCGAACCACGGTCCTCATCTGTTCGAGGTACTCCTGGCAGGCCGAGCAGGATGCAAGATGAGCCTCGAAACGACCACGGTCGACTTCAGGGAGCGTTCCCTCCATGTAGTCGGTGATCACCTCCACCAGCTCCTGGCATGCCATCTCTTTGCGAGTGTCATCGTTCATCGGAGCTTGCCCATCAGTATCAAAGCTTGCTGTTGCGTTACGCATTTTCGGCGAAATACACCTCGAGAGCTCCTCGCAGGCGGCTGCGGCCGCGGTGCAGCAGAACGCGCTGATTGGCCTCGCTCAAGCCGAGCACCTCGCAAACTTCGGACGCCGGCCACCCGTGCACATCGCGAAGCGCCACCACGACGCGCTGCGCCGGCGGCAAGCTTTCCAGTCCACGCTGCAGGACCCCCATCGTCTCGCGGCCGACGACAGCGTCTTCGGCCGACGCCGACCAGTGCTCGAGGGGACTTGCCCAATGACGGGGCAGGGTGGAGTGGGAGGCGGGTAGGAATCGCGCAGGGTCGACGGCGGGCTGATCGGTCTCCAGGGGATCTTCCAGCTCGGAGAAGTTGATCGTTCGCCTTTCGCGAATTGCGTGCGTCTTGGCGCGGTTCGTCAGGATCCTGAAGATCCAGGTCTTGACGCTCGAGCGTCCCTCAAAGCGATCGATCCCAGTCAGGACGGCGAGCCACGTCTCTTGAACCACCTCGTCGGCCACCGCGTCACT